>Ga0209390_10006483_pt1 | contig 15663 bp, 15 predicted proteins | sample BON01_FD_187212 | JGI IMG/M metagenome (GOLD analysis project Ga0209390, IMG submission 187212) | Freshwater microbial communities from Lake Bonney liftoff mats and glacier meltwater in Antarctica - BON-01 (SPAdes) (version 2) | ecosystem: Environmental > Aquatic > Freshwater > Ice > Glacier... | reverse complement strand
GAATGCGGAATGCGGAATGCGGAATGCGGAATGCGGAATGCGGAATGCGGAATGCGGAATGCGGAATGCGGAATGCGGAATGCGGAATGCGGAATGCGGAATGCGGAATGCGGAAAAAATTCGGTATCGAGGCATTTTCATAATATTTTAAAAAATAAAATGGGCGGTCGCTGATATAATAGCGGCCGCCCATCATTATTTATGTGCGTTCTGGCAATCTGGCAGTTTTTGTCAACCACTCTCGAGTGCTATATTGCTAATAGTGCCAGGGAAGGATGCCCATAAGCAGCGTGAAAAGTTGTGCTTATTCCGCACTCCGCATTCCCAAATCCGCACTCCGCATTCCGCACTCCGCATTCCCAAATCCGCACTCCGCATTCCGCACTCCGCATTCCCAAATCCGCACTCCCAAATCCGCACTCCTAAATCCCCCCCAAACAGATGTACTTCACCTCCAGAAAGTCCTCAAGTCCGTACTTGGAACCCTCCCGCCCAATACCACTTTCCTTCATGCCACCAAATGGTGCCACGGTGGTCGCTATCAAGCCTGTATTCACGCCTACCATACCGTATTCCAGTGCCTCCGCTACGCGGAACACCCTGCCTATATCGCGGCCATAGAAATAGGCGGCCAAACCATAAGGCGTGTCGTTGGCCATTTTGATCACTTCATCATCGGTAGAAAAACGGGTGACAGGGGCCACGGGGCCAAAAATCTCTTCATTCATAATATCCATGCCCGGTACCACATCGGCCAAAACTGTCGGCTGGTAAAAGGTGCCTTCCATGGCCTGGCCGCCGGTGAGTACCCGTGCGCCTTTATCAGTAGCATTTCCGACGAGCCGTTTTACTTTCTCGAGCGCTTTGGCGTTGATGAGTGGGCCGATGCTCACCCCTTGCTCGATGCCGGAGCCTACTTTTTGCTTTTTCACAGCAGCGGTGAATTTTTCTAAAAACGGCTCATACACGCCATCTTGTACAAAAAGACGATTGGCGCACACGCAGGTTTGGCCGGCATTGCGGTATTTGGAAATGATGGCACCTTCTACGGCTGCATCAATATCCGCATCGTCGAATACGATAAATGGAGCATTACCGCCCAATTCCAAAGATATCTTTTTAACGGTATCGGCGCTTTGGCGCATCAGTTGTTTGCCCACAGGCGTACTTCCGGTGAACGAAAGTTTGCGTACAATAGGGCTATCGGTCATGGTTTTGCCGATGGTCGATGCATCGGTGCCAGTTACAATGTTTATTACGCCGGCGGGAAATCCAGCGCGGGTGGCCAACTCACCTAAAGCCAGGGCTGACAATGGCGTTTCTTCCGAAGGTTTAATCACCACAGTACAACCTGCCGCCAAAGCCGGTGCTACTTTTCGGGTTATCATGGCATTGGGAAAGTTCCAGGGGGTGATGGCCGCAATGACACCGATAGCCTGTTTGGTGACCAAGAGCCGCACGCCCGGCATGTGCGGCGGGATGATGTCGCCATAAGCGCGTTTGCCTTCTTCGGCAAACCATTCTATGAAAGAAGCGCCGTAGCGCACCTCACCTTTCGCTTCTGGAACGGGTTTGCCCTGTTCGAGGGTCATCATCATGGCCAGGTCGTCGACATTTTCGAGAATCAAGTCGTGCCAGCGGCGCAGGATGCCAGCGCGGGCGGTGGCAGTTTTTGCGCGCCACTCTGGCAAAGCTGCTTCAGCTGCGGCGATGGCTTGGGTGGTTTCTGCGGCACCACAATCGGCCACGCGGGCGAGTTCATCGCCGTTGGCAGGATTGGTGACAGGGAATGTTTTGCCGGATACGGCGCTGATCCAGGCACCGTTGATGTACGCTTGGCGCTGGAGCAGGGTTGAATCTTTTAGAAAGGACATATAAATTGGATGTTGTGCTGAAATGGGTGATGGTAGTGGTACCAAAAAGATAAATATACCACTTTTTTACCACCAAAAAAATACTACCACATAGTTCACATAGAACACATAGCCGACTAACGTAAAAAATGTTTTTGTTTGTTCTATGTGTCCTATGTGAACTATGTGGTAAAAAAACTACGTGGTAAAAACCATTATGGTAAACCCCTCAAAACAGAAAGTGTTCTCAATTCTCCCCAAATGGCAGCCGATGCGGTTTTTCTGTATCAAATCCTGGGCGCACAAACTTTCGCCAGTCGGGAAAAACTTGCTCCATGCGGTGGCGGAAGCCGTTGATTTGGCGCATAAAGCCCAATATTTCAGCTTGTTTCTCGGGCCAATGCCGGCGCAGCATTTCCCAGGCACCGAGGCTACGTTCGGCTCCAATCATGGCAACTTTTGCGCTCCCGTTGGCATCGCTTTGGTGCTTTTTCCAACAATCGTCGTGCATGTCTTCAATACCGCCAACGGCACGACTGGCTTTTACGAACATAAAATGTTGGTACCACAGTAGTACTTCGATGGCTTCGGCCAGGGCGCTGCGCTCCTGCGTATCGCGGCCTTCAGGGCGCTCATGCTCGCCGAACAGGTCGATGCCCCGCGCTTTTAGGGCATCGGCATTGGCTTTTAGAAATTTTGTGAACGGAACGTAATAGTCAGACCCGCGTTTGCGCATTTCTTCTTCCAATGCTTTGACTTTCAGATTAGGTTTGGGCAGTTCTTCTGGCTCAAGGTCGCTGAAGTTGATGTCGTTTTCATTGAGCCATTGCTGCATGGTTTCGTCGGAATCGGGATACATTTTTTCGAACTCATCGAAGAAATCTTCCGGGCTCCAGTCGTCGCCTTTGGCCCAACGTTGGAGCTCGATATGCCCGACGCTGCACCGGTCGATGAATACGCAGCGTTCGCACCAGCGATCGCAATAGTTGTGTACGCCTGAAATGAAGTGATTGGTGTTCATAAGGGTTTAATGTGATAATTTGATAATGAGGCAATGTGATAATTATTGGCGTTGCGTGGGGAATGGTGGTTGTTGTTGGGTGGTTTTCGGTTAGGCTTCGTTTTCTGAGAGGTCAGTTAAGGCTGTTGAAGCGGCGCTTTCCAAATCCGATAGGTATTCCTCCAAATCAGCGAGCCATTTGTCCATTTGATCCGTGGCCGTGTTTTTGAGTCGATCCAGCCATTGACGGCCATTGTCTGTGTAGAAAAGGAAATAGGCAGCACCAGCGAGTACGGTGGCGGCGAGTAAAATTTCAGCAGTTGTTCTTTTTTCCATGGTATATTAGTTTTCACTAGGTTCGGGTGTTGTGACAGGTGTTTGATCAGATTGTTTCATCTGGTTTCGCAAGGAGTGGACTGCCTTCTTGAGGCTGCCATATACCTTTGCTTTGGTAGAGGTGCTAGTACCTGGTTCATCTGGTTCAGTTCCAGTATACTTTTTAATGAGGTTCGGTATTGTTTTGAGCGCAGCCGGCGCAACCGTTTTCAGCAATGCCGCGAAGGAACTGTTTTTGACAAACAGGTCTATTAAAAACGAAATTGGCAATGGAAAGCGCTCAAAAAAACTGTTTGAAGCATTCGCCCCTTTTTCTTTGGGGGGGCGAAACAGCCCTTGAATGGCTTTTTTCAGGAGAAAGGTAGGCTCAATTTCCTCGCGCACCTCGAGAAAGGTGCTTTTCAGTTCAATAAGTTGTTGATCAATTTCGGCCTTTAATTCAGCCTTTCGTTGTGTGAGTTTAGTTAAGTTATTCATGATTGGGCTCATTTTTAGGCTGTTCTTCTTCCATAAACGCATCAATTATTTTGATGCGAACTGCTGGCCGAATCCAGCGGGAAAGGCCATAGCCTATGGGAATAAAAATAAGTCCGGTAAGCGCAAAACCACCGCCCCGATTACCGATCAAATCACCCAGCCACCATGCCAGTCCGAAGGTAACAAAGAACAGCACAAGCAGTGCAAATACAAATATGGTGGCAACTCTGGCCATCTCAGCGGCGATTCCAGATGATTTTTCGGTGGCCGTCAGCGAAAAATAGGCCCATCTTGTTTCGACATGCCGAGTGATTTGTTCCATAAACCGCTGTAACAGTTGTTCGTCTTTGGTTTCTTCGTCCATTGCTTAGAATAAGTTTATTTGATGACCTTGATTTAAAATCCTAATGTACGCTTTTTACAACTTAAAGCACGTGGATTAGATGAGCGTCATGCATACCATTGATATATATCATCAGCGTGAAGGGCAAAACACAGCATCTTTGTAAAATGCATACGAATATACAAACTAAATACCACTTTTCAAAGAAAATTTTGGTCAGCTTCTCGGGTCAACCCGCCATGCTACTCCCCGTGTTGCTGGCAATGTGGCTATTTGCCGTCCCCAGTGCCTGTAAGAGCAATAACAAAACCGAACCTTCGGCAAAAGAGGCGGCTGAAATAGTTGCCATTCAACCCGTGCAAGAACCTCCACTTGCCAAAATCCCGGTCACCAAAAACATTATACTGGATGGCTTCTTCTCCTTTATCGACGGCATTGTTCGACAAAACGACACCATCAGCAGCTACAAATTGAGCGAAAACCTGTTGTTGCGCGCCAACCCCTGGATACTGGACACACTGGTCAATACAGATTATTATTACCAGATGTCACTGGGCAATTTTGTGTTTCGGCAACCCAAATTGATTGTTCTAAAACCCAGCGACACCATTTTAATTCCTGGCCCCGCTACGGCAGCCATGCTGCTCGAAAAAATGGCAAAAACGAGCCTGGATCTCAATATCCCCGCTTTTGAAATGCGAATATTGGAAGGCGACAGCGTTTTGTTTACCTTTCCTGTCCGCGTAGGGAAGAACCAAAAGAAACACTTGGAACTGGCCGGCGGTACTGTTGATTTGCGCACCCGAACAGGTGTCGGTGAAATCATTCGGGTCAACAGGAATCCACTGTTTTTGGATCCTGTCACGGGAAAAAGGTTTCGTTTTACCAAGCGCGACGACCACCAAACCACTTATATGCCCCTCATCCCTTGGCTTGAACCATCGATCAACGGCATGCGCTATGGACAAATGATACACCCGACAACCAACCCACGGACACTTGGCCGAGCAGCCTCGAACGGCTGCATCGGTGTCGGCGAGGCCGATGGTTGGCGAGTATATTATTTTGCACCTTTGGGCACCAAGGTCGTTATTCGTATGCTGTACAAACCATCAACCCGAGCGGCGACACCTTGTATTTTGACGATATTTATCGGCTTCGAAAGAAAGGCAAAACTGCCGTTGTGGCCCTTGCTGGCGCAGGCTTTCTGCAACAAACAGCCACGAATATCTGCCGCTGTGACACCATGTTTTAACTCCTTATCGCTTCAAGCCAATGAACATAGACTTGCAAGCCCAAAGACAATCTATTTATGAAAAAAAAGCAAGAACCTGCAAGCTTCTCTGTTCGGAAAGCATCCGGGGATTCGGCGCTTTTTGACGAGGTCAAACTCCGACGTTCCTTACATCGCTCCGGTGCCGATGACAACTTGATAAATCAGGTATTACAGGAAATACAAGGTCAGGTATATGAAAACATCCCCACCAAAGCCTTATATAAAATAGCATACAAAATGCTCAAACGGCTCAACAAACCCATTGCTGCCCGGTATTCGCTCAAGCAAGCCATGCTAAAACTTGGCCCCTCTGGCTATCCGTTTGAACACTTTTTTGCTGAAATCCTCCGTGCACAAGGTTATTCCGCCCAAACGGGGCAATTGTTGATGGGGAAATGTATTAAGCATGAAATGGACGTAGTCGCTGAAAACGGTACTGACGTCGTATTTGTAGAGTGTAAATACCATGCCCAACCGGGGACTATTACCGACGTAAAAGTGCCCCTTTATATTCATGCACGTTTCCACGATTTGCAGCGCAGCCCTGATGTGCAGCGCGATTTGAACGGTAGAACCCTACAATGTAAAATTGCCACGAACACCCGTTTTTCAGATGATGCGATGACTTATGGCCGCTGTGCCGGGCTCGACCTTGTTGCCTGGGACTATCCAGCAGGCAAAAGCCTGCGCGAGATCATCGACAAAGCTGGATTGCACCCTATTACCTGTCTCAGTTCTTTGGCACGCAATGAAAAGACCAGATTGCTCAACCAAGGGATTGTATTGTGCAACACACTGCTCCAAACGCCCCAGGTGCTGGAAAAAATCCATATCAAAGCAACCCGCCAAAAGGTGATATTGGAAGAAGCAAAGGGGCTGTGTGGCCTACAAAACCTGTAATATGCCAGATCATTTTTGGGAAAAATCTCCCACAACAGTATTACAACAACTCGGGTCAACTTCAAAAGGCTTAAGTAGCAAACTAGCCGCCCGACGGTTAAGAGACCTTCAAAAAAAGACCAAGCATCTACCCGCTTGGGTGGGTACCTTAAAACTGTTTTTGCGGCAATTCAGCTCTCCGCTGGTATTACTCCTGGTTTTTGCCGCTTTTTTGTCCGCCTCCATGGCCGATTGGGGCAATTCCATTATTTTGATGTCCATTCTTTTTCTCACCGGAAGCATCAGTTTTTGGCAAGAATTTCGGGCTGGAAAGGCCGTCGCGAAGCTCAAGGAGATGATGCACACCAACTGCAACGTCGTACGGAATGGCCATGACCTTAAAATCCTGCGTGAAAAGGTGGTGCCTGGTGATATTGTTGTTTTCGCAGCGGGCGATGTCGTGCCCGGCGATTGCTTGCTACTGGAATCTGCTGACTTGTACACCAACGAATCTGCGCTGACAGGCGAAGCTTTTCCGATAGAAAAACATTCAGGTGTAACAGCTGCCGATACTGCCCTGTCCAATCGAAAAAATGTGTTATTTGAAGGGTCAAGCATCATGAGTGGTTCCGGTAAAGCTGTTGTAGTGTTCACGGGCGATGCGACTGAATTTGGTAAAATAGCAGCCCAAATGACGAAGTCAGAGCCTGAGACCGCATTTCAGTTGGGCATCAGAAATTTTGGCTACCTGCTGCTGCGCTTGACAGTATTGCTTTCCGTTGGCATCTTGATTTTTAACCTTTTTTTTGGGAAACCCATCGTTGCCAGCATCCTTTTCTCCATCGCGCTGGCAGTAGGGCTTGCTCCGGAACTGCTTCCCGCGATCATGGTGACAACCCTTTCAGTTGGCGCCATTCGTATGGCCCGCAACAAGGTGATTGTGAAAAAACTGGATGCCATCCAGAATCTTGGCGCCATCAACATCTTGTGTTCCGACAAAACCGGCACCCTGACAACAGGCGAAGCCAAGGTGGCCGCCACCTTAAATGTTGAAGGAAAGCACAGCGATAGGGTCCAGCTTTTTGCCTGGCTCAATGCCACCTTTGAAACCGGCTTTTCCAACCCCATGGATGAAGCCATACGGCGCATAGAAGGCATGAGCGCAGGAAAATATTCCAAAAAAGATGAAGTACCGTACGATTTTCATCGAAAAAGACTGAGCATTGTGGTGCACGATGCTGGGAAAGACTTGATGATAACCAAAGGAGCATTGGCCGCAATCATGGAGGTGTGTGATCGGGTTGAAAAAACGGAGGGGCATTTGGTACCCATGACGGAAATGCGGAACGAGATTCTCCAACAATTTGCAACCCAAAGCGCCAATGGATTTCGGACCATCGGTGTGGCTTGGAAAGACGTTACGGGCGATCCTGTAATCAATCGCGCCGACGAAGTGGGAATGGTTTTTTTGGGATTCCTTTTGTTGGAAGACCCGCCGAGAGCCGACATTCCGGATACGCTGCGCCACCTTGAAAGTTTGGGTATTGAGCTGAAAATCATCACGGGCGACAACCATTTGGCGGCAGCACATTTAGCACAGCAGGTTGGTATAAACTATGAAAATATACTTACCGGGCACGAAATAGATTCGCTTGGGGATGCCGCACTTGCCTTACGGTCTCAACATTGCCAACTTTTTGCCGAGGTGGAACCGCAACAAAAAGAGCGCCTGGTACGTGCATTCCGCGCCCAAGGCAATGTAGTTGGGTATATTGGCGATGGCATCAATGATGCCCCGGCACTAAAGGCTGCCGACGTAGGTATTTCCGTAGATTCAGCTGTAGATGTGGCCAAAGAAGCTGCGGATATCGTGTTGCTGGAAAAAAATCTCCAGGTGCTGTCAAAGGGCATTCTCGATGGCCGAAAAACCTATGTCAACACCTTAAAATACATCTTTATCACCACAAGCGCCAATTTTGGCAACATGTTTAGCCTGGCTGGGATATCCCTCTTTTTGCCCTGGCTCCCCCTGTTGCCGGCCCAAATCCTGCTCTTGAATTTTTTGTCCGACATTCCGGCCCTCACCATTGCCTCCGACAGTGTAGATGAGGAACAACTTGCCCGCCCCAAGCATTGGGACATCGGCCTTATTAAACGGTTTATGGTCGTTTTTGGGATTCAAAGCTCCATATTTGATTATTTGACTTTCGCCTGTCTGCTCTTGCTGTTTAAAGCTGGAGAATCAACTTTCCAGTCCGGGTGGTTTATTGAATCCGTATTGACAGAAATAATCGTCCTCCTGATTATCCGCACAGCCAGGCCTGCCCTAAAAAGCCGGCCTTCCCGCTGGCTGCTGCTCACCAGTGCCTTTACCATCGGCATCACCATATTGTTGCCGTATTTGCCTATTGGCGCAAAAATTGGGTTACAACCCCTACCATTGCCGTTGCTTGGCTTTATGATCGGCATTGCAGTATTGTACGGTTTCATCGTAGAAAACACGAAAAAACGTTTTTTCAAGAAGGCGAGCTTTTAAATTACGCTCGCGGCACTAAGCTCCCTGCCCCCAATTGTCCAGCTCCTCCTGGCTCCAAAGTTCCGGAAAGAAAATGCGGCGTTGGTATTGCGGCAGCATGTACTTTTTCCAGTCGCTGCCACCTGTTGCTTCCGCAGGCTTGCCCTTGCTCTCCAGGTATTTCCCCGCAGCATGGTAGTGCGCCATTACCCACTTTATATTCACGGTATGGTCATAATGGCGCATGGCGCTCACAAGGGCAGGGTCTTTTCTGTCTGCTTCCGGCAATAGGCGGAATCGCGCCCAGAGGTTTTTCTGGTTGTAATCCTCCATGGTGCGTATAAACTCCGCCTTGTAGCGTTCTTCGAACAGCGTTATGAGCGTCGATTTTTCTCCAGTGGCATGGTTTTTCCCGGCGGCTTGCCAATACAGATGGTCGTAGGCGTGTTCATAGGGCGTATCCCGGTCAATGGTCGCCCGGAATCGGTAATCGATCAGGTTGATAAGGTCGGTGGAGCAGAACTCGATTTGCCGGTATTGCGCGCTTTGAAAGCCACTTGCTGGCGTGAGCGTGTTGCGGAATTTCATGTACTGCTCCACCTCCATGCCTTCGCCCATGATGGTGAAAGAATTGGACAGCATGTCGAAGTAACGGCTGATGCGGGCAAGTTTTTCAGCAAAATAAGGGGTCGTCAGCTCGCTGCAGTTCGACACCTGATCTATTTCCCACAGGATCATTTTAAAGAGCAACTCGTTGATTTGGTGGTACATGATGAACACCATTTCATCGGGCAACGTGGTACGTTGGATCTGCAAATTCAGCAGCGCGTCCGTTTGGATGTAGTCCCAATACGTAATTGGTTTTGCCCAAACAAGCCCTTCGAGGTGCACGTCAGGGTTTTGGCCGATGGCTTTAAATTTTTCGTCTAATCGTTCGAGGATTTCGGGCGGTGGTGAATACTTCATGTGTATGTTTAAGGTGCTCAAATAAAATTGCTCCGTTAAGGAACGGTGTCAGAATAACTTCCCCATTTGACGCCGTTCCTAAGCGGTTTACCGACCTATTGTGGTGAAAAAGTAGGTCAAACAAATGCTGGCAACCCGGTGGTTGACGGGCGCGATAAATTTTGTGCCTCTAATTGATTGGGAACGGAAATCGCCCAAACCCCAGCTGTACTCTCCCGAGATTCTAAGTCCGCTTTGGGTTTCGTATCCAAATTCTATGGTAGCGCCAAAGTCAAACGGGCGGAAATGGTCTTGGTCTGAATTGCCAAACTGAACATTTTCTGAGGTGTTACTATTGTTTGCGGGAATGGTTGACCGTACGTTTTCTTTTACTTTTCCGGCAACACCCATGGCAAAATAAGTGCCGATACCGCCAAAAACACCACCATCTTCCCCATGAAAAACCAAGCTCACAGGCACCTGAATATACAATGGATTTACGGTTGCACTTGTTTTATAGACCATAGAGTCACTCACATACTTGTATCCTTTGCCCTGCAATTGCAAGCCAAAATTCAAGTACGTAAGGTCGGTTAAGGCTAATGGAAGTTCGGCATACCCTCCAACTTGAAAGGAAGGATTCATTTGGGGTAAAATCCCCGGGAATACCCGGTAGTTTACCTTGGCGAAATTCGCGCCAGCTTTTGCGCCTATTCGCAATTGAGCCATTGCACTGGTGGAGGCAAGTAAAACAAATGTCAGGCAGAAAAAGAGTTGTAGATGATTTCTCATGAAATTCAATTTTTATGATGAAGATAAAATCAGAGGCAAAATAAGTACGATTTTCCTAAACACCGATAAAATTGATTGTGGCAAAAGTTTAACAGCGCTGTCTTTGCATCGGCGATGCCAATCAATTGAAGTATTGACAGGGATTGCTGCAAAGCTATACCGCTGCGGCAATAATATGAGTCATCCCGGATTTCCTGAAGGAAAACAGGTGTGAATTCGGGTAATTGTGTATACTTATTGGTCGGACGAAGAAAATTCGTCAGACCAAATGGCCCTCGTCCGACCACTTTTCGTGGTCGGACGAATAAGTTAAGACCAATTCAGCCCCACCTGACTCCTCCTTGCCGAAACAACAAGTGCAAATTCTAAAAATTCGGAATGACTCCTGTTTCAACCTAAACAGCTCAATATCAAGGTGGCCAATGATGCTTATCATCAATTCTTTCGTCACAACACTGGAAACTTGCAGCAAACAATGTAACAATGAAAGCAAAAATATTTTTACCGATCCTACTCCTTTTGGGAGGCTTTATGCTCTTTCAGGCCTGTAAATCTTCTAAAGATTCCGCTTCCAAGGATACCGTGTACAGCTGCCCGATGCACCCCGAGATGAAGGGCAAAAAAGGCGACCACTGTTCTACCTGCAAAATGGTCATGACCAAATCCGACATGTCGGAAATGGGTTGTTGCCCCATGCACAAAGAATGTGTTGGTAAAGCGGGCACTAAATGTCCTAAATGCAGCATGCCAATGGATCATCCCGTTCAAGTGTATAGCTGTCCGATGCACCCCGACCAGAAGGGCAAAAAAGGTGATCATTGCCCAAAATGTCAGATGGAGCTGAAACAAGTAACACCTATGAAGGGCCAGGGGTAATATCAGGAACCGAGTCGTCCCATATATGCTCCTAATAAACGCCAGTAAATACTTGCCGTTTGCTCCAATTCTGGCGCAGGATGTTGCTGCCAGGCCATCAGTGTCACTTTCAGGCGCACATTGGCGCGGTAGGCTTTGAAGTATTGAAACAGGTTCAGGTCTTCCTCATTTTCTATGCACCGCCAATGCTGGCTGTATTTTTCCATGAAAAATACAGCCAGTTCGTGGTGTCCCCCAGCATCCAAATCCATACACAAGAACGCCAGTTCATTCAGCACATCCAGTTTTCTGAAGTGTGGATTAAACTCGATGCAGTCGAAAACGATTGGCCCGTCGGGCAACAAAAAAATGTTGCGCCCGTGCAAATCACCATGTCCATCAACCCAAAAACCGGCTCCTGCGCGTTGGCGCAGGCGTGGTTCATGCCTGTCTAAAAACTTCCCGACTTTTTGCTGCCACTGTTGCATTGTTGCGGCCGCACTATTGCCAAAAAGTTGCACACATTCCGCCTCAAGTCGGAATAAGTCATCAAAGTCCTCCAGATTATCCGCAGCGTTGTACGGCACTGCTTCGCTGGCTATTACCACGGATTGGTGAAATCGCGCCAGTACCGCTGCCAATGCTTCAATATGGGCTTTTGAAACTTCGTTTTGCAACAGCAGCTTGTCCATTTGCTGACTGTTGTCCATCCGTTTCATTTGCACGGCGTAATCAAGTAATGTTCCGCCTTTCACGCCAATTTCTGGCATTCCGTCATTTCCCAGCTTGATGGGCAATACACCGAGGTACATACTGGGCGCGAGGCGGCGGTTCAGCTGCAGCTCCTCCCGGCAATAGAATTCACGTTTTTCCAGGGTGCTGAAATCCAAAAAGGAAAACTGCACGGGCTTCTTGATTTTGTAGACAAACTCCGGCGTCAATATCACCCAGGAAATATGTGTTTCAATGAATTCCACGGGCGCTTTTTCACCTGGGAATTTCTGAAGATCAATGATGGATTGGATTTGTTCGATGGTCATGATGCCAGGCTTAGGTTCGTTATTGGGCAGTGTATTCGATCAAGGAATCGACCATTTTTTCCAATGGTGCAGCATCTGACCACAATACTAAATGCGGCTCCAAAAAGGGCTCGGCGGCATCCCTTATTTTTTCATACACTGTAAAATCAGCTTCGCTGTCGGGCCTCTGCGTTGAAACCCTTTCCCGAATGGTCGTTTCCTGTGCGCGTACTTCAACCCAGCGAAGAGATACGCCAGATGCTGTAGCCAGATTGCGAAACGGGGCACGGATGCTTTCTTTGTAAAAAGTGCTGTCCACCACCACGACCTTCCCAGCCAAAAGCGCTTCCCTGGTGCTTTCCAGCAACGCAGTATACACCCGATTTTTATCCTCCGGGCTGTAGTGCCCCATCAAACCCAGTTCGCGGCGCAGCATATCACTGTTGAGATGCAAAGCCCCGCTTTTTGCTGCAAAAGCCCGGGCAATCGTGGTTTTGCCAACGCCTGGCAATCCGGAAATAAGTATCAACATCGGCCAGAGTTTTAAAAAAACCAAAACAGCAGCCATCCTGTACCAACCAGCAGCACCAGACCAAATCCCAATCCTACTGGTTTGCGAAGGCCTGCAGTGCCATTAAAAATACTGACCAACCATTTAAAAACTGAATTAGACATGACCGCCAGTAAAATGATGATAGCAGCTTCTTTGTTTTGTCCTGTGGGCGTTGCTGCCCATTTCGCGGTGGAGATCGTAATGGCGTCAATATCCGCAATACCCGCTGCTGCGCCCGAAACATAGGTCATCGCCTGACTTAGCCATTGACGAGAAGCCGACATGGCCAAGGTAATGCCAATGTACAGCAAGACGAAAAAAATGGCATTTTTGATATCCAAAGGATTCCCTGGCGTCAGTGGAGGGGCAGCTTCCCCTTTTTCCCGACCCTTGATAACTTGCCACGTTGGCACCAAGCTGACCAATAACATGAGCAAAAGCGGCAAAAACAACAGTTTCGCCAATGGAAAATCAAAAACAGACACCCAAATAAACACCCGTACAAACATAATGGAGGAGGCCAGTACGATGCCGGAACCGTAGGCTGGTGCGAGGTCTTTCCTTTCGCGACTTTTAGCAGAAAATACCCAGGCAATCAGGGTGGAGGAAAAAAGCCCGCCAATGACGGCCGTCCATAAAATGCCTTTTTCTGGACTGCCGAATTTTAGCAATAAATAGCCTACAAAACTGAGCGACAGCACCAGGATGGCAATAAATCCCAAGTCTCGCGGATTCAAAAGGTCTTTTGGACCAAAAGGAGTTGATGGCAACAAAGGCAAGATTAACAGTGCCAGTACGATAAACTTCAACAAGGCAAAAATCTCCTCTTCGGTAATTTTGTTGACAATACGGTGCAATTGCGCCTTAAGCGACAATACCGCTGTCATCAATACCACAACTACCAATGACTCCTGCATCATGCCGCGCGAGTTGGCGACACCCAACAAAAATGTCAGCAACAAGGCCACTTCTGTCGTCAGCCCAATTTTTCCTTTTTGCGTTTGAACATAATAGGCTAAGCCGACCAAAAGGAGAAAGCCAGCCAATATGGCGACCAAAACAGCTGGATTGGTGCGCTGAGAAACCCAGTCGGCGACATTACCCAAAATGGCCACCAAAACGAACGTTCGAATGCCCGCCACATGTGTTGGCTGGTCATGGGTATTGAACTCGCGCTCCAACCCAATGATCAGCCCAACCCCTGCCGAAACAAGGAGGCTGATAAATGATGGTGGCAATACTGCTTTGAACGACTCGAACCAATCCATGCTTATTGACTTATATCAACCGGAAGCTTGCCACACCGAGCAGCCCCTTTTCTGAATATACAGACACAATATAGGTGCCTTTTTTCAAACGATCGTCGAGTTTGTAGCTGAGCAGGATATGTTGGTTCTCAATCACATTTTGGAGACGTGTAGCCTGGGCAATAATGGCGACGTTGCCCTTTTCCGTTTTTATCGTGGCCTGGATGGGATTGTCAATGGGTATCGGGATGCCTTTATCATCGGTGATGGCCATGTAAAGCTGTTGGTTCCCTTGAAACATTGCTGGCACGTTGTTCAAGTCAAAGCTGACTTTAAGTTCCCGTGTACGCTTGGCGCGCAGGGTGAGCTTGTCGTTCCGGCGCTCCATTTCTACCCGGAATGCCGTCGCTTTGTACTTCGCTGATAAAGTTTGGCGGATTTGGGCTTCCAATTGGCGGCCAAGTTCGCTGATCTGGGTGTTAAGAGAATCGGCTTCGCCGCGTAGCCGCGCATTTTCCGCACTCAAGGCCGTGTTTTTCTGCGCCAAAACATCGATGATTGTCTCGTATCGGTCTTTAAGCGTTTGCAAGCGCTGCACTTGGGCACGCAAGGCACTTTCTTCGCGAATGCTTTGGGTTTTAATTTCTTGAATGGCCAGCTCTTTTTCAGCGATAATATTGGTGGAAGATTCCAGGCGGTTGGCGAGCGTGTCATTTTCAGTCCTTAAAATAGAAAAATCACTTTCCAACTGCTCAAGGTTTTTTTCCAGATCAAGTTTTACTTGCGCCAGCGAGTCTAGCACCACTTCATGGTGTTGGTTTTCAGCCTGGCGGATCGTACTTAAATTATCGTACCGCAGCCAAGACCAAATGCCCAAGCCTCCCAAGAGCAGTAGCAGGATAACTGCCATCAGGGACACATTTTCTGGGGTAAGCAGTGGCTCCTTCCGGGGTGGTATCACGATTTCCGGGTCGCCTTCTGTTGGGGGACGCGGGTGCGCCACTTCGGATTTTTTGTCTTTGTCCACATTCGGGAGATCCAATTCAAAGTGCTGGTCGGGTTTTGGTTTTCTAAAAAATTTGCCTAGCATAAATAGTATTTTTATGCAAAAAACGACAGAAAATCTGTAGCAGACAATGATTTTGGTTAGGGGTTGGGGTGATTTAAAGGTTTCAGGGTTACAGGTTTCAAGGTTTCAGGTTTCACGGTTTCAGGTTTCAGGTTTCATGGTTTCATGGTTTCAGGTTAGGGCTGCAGGGTTAGTGTATTTACACAAGTAAAAACCTAACTGTAATCAATTGGCAAAGCAGTTGTTCCAATTTTATTCCAAGTTAAAAACCAAGCAGTGGTGTCATTCCGAGCGCCGCGAGGAACCTGGGTTAGGATATACAATCAGGTTCCTCGCTGCGCTCGGAATGACACCACTGCTTGATATCCAATATTATTCGTAACTATTCAGGGTGTCGAGCGAGTCTCATATACTCTTCGCTATTTGGGGTAAACAATCCGACGAGTTCTTCGACGGGATCAGCGCCCTGCTTAATAGCAGTTGCGATAAATGATCTGACGGTCA
>Ga0209390_10006473_pt1 | contig 15684 bp, 5 predicted proteins | sample BON01_FD_187212 | JGI IMG/M metagenome (GOLD analysis project Ga0209390, IMG submission 187212) | Freshwater microbial communities from Lake Bonney liftoff mats and glacier meltwater in Antarctica - BON-01 (SPAdes) (version 2) | ecosystem: Environmental > Aquatic > Freshwater > Ice > Glacier... | reverse complement strand
ACACATCCTTTACTATTGAACCAAAACAGAGAAACTGCGCAGCCTCGAGTCCCGCGACGCCGCCAAGGCTTTGGTCGAGACGGTGCTTTCGGGCATCAATCACCAGCAGCAGCAGCAGCAGGGCGGCAGCTGTAGCAAGGCCGAACCAGCAGCTAAGCGCAACGTTGACTTTGACTGCGATGAGGAGGCTTCCGTCTGTTCTGTACAGCACTACCATGACAGCCGCGGCGGTGGCAGTGGCGGTCGACACCGCACCGAATACTATTATTGCGACCAGGGAGACGAGCCAGAGGAGGAGGAATTGAGTGAGAGCCAAGATCACAACCACCAACTGGAGATGGAGGCGGAGCTGGCCCGCGCGCGCCAGGAAGCCTTGCGTCTGCAGCAGCAGAACCGCGCGCTGCTCGGGGAGTTAGAGGACTTGGACAAGCTGCTCGTAGAAGCCGGTACGTTTTTCTTGTCTGATGCGTCTGCTTTTTCCCATTTATTTGATCACTCCCATCAAACGCACAAAACTCACTTTTTCATCATCTACCCCACACACAGAGTCTGAAGGCATCAGCCTGGTTAGCAACGGCAGCAGCTCCAAGCCGAAATCCCGCCACTCTTCACCGCTCAAACGAGAATCCAAGCCGCCATCCTCCAGGCATCCCCCGGCAGCAGCTGCCGCAGTCAACATCGAAGCGGTGGTGAAGGAAGAAGTGGGCAAGGCCTTGGCGGGACTCGCTATTAACACGAGCGCCAGCGCCAGGAGACCACCAGCTGCCGCCAGCACCGCCGCGCGCAACCAGCAAGACAAGTCGACCAAGCAGTTTTTGCAGCTCCTGGAGAAGAAGCGCCGGCAGCAACAACAGGCCGCTGCTCCTCTCACTTCCACGCCGGCAGGCAAGCCGGTCTCTCCCTCCTTCCGCGGCGGCTTTTCGGGGCCTCGGGAACGTGAGACGCGCAAGGGTAAGACGGAGTGGGTCCGAGAAAATAAGGTGATTGAGGATTGGATCGGTTCGCTTCGCAGTCCGGGGGCAAGCCCGAGCGCGAACCATCAGCCTAAGAAATAAGGAGGAGATGAGGAGATATATGTGTGTAAGTGACGTGTAATGTATTTGTTAAGTGCGAGTATGTGTTTGTGTCATTCAGCAGAGGGTTTCTGCAAGAAGAAAGTAAAATCATTCTAAACAACATGCATCCTGTATATTTCATTGCGCGTATGATGCCGCCGCGTGCGAAATGCCGGCAACGATAAGAAAAAGAAACAAATAGAAGAGCTATAAAGTCGAAGACCTTTCAAATCTTAAATCTACATTTGCTCTTTCTTCATCTATTTTCAAATTGCGTTGCTTTTACCTGGCTCACCTAGGGATCCAATTTTCCGGTGCCCTCAACAGACGCAACATCCCAAGGTCCCTGAATCGTGAATTTATATTTATGGATGTGCTGCAACCACACCGGGCACACCAACGACACAAACATCACCGCCATCAAATACATAACTAACAACGGCCGATGCTCCGGCGCGGCAGCCAAGGCGCTCGTCGCCGCCACAACCAACCCAAGCGCCACTTGAAGGTGGAGAGTCGTAGATCGTCGGCGGGCCAAATGTCGCGCCAGCGGAAAAAAAGCAAAGAGCTCGATGGCTAGGAAGACAAATCCGAAGACTTGTTCATTGCTTTCTAGACGGGACGCGAGGAGCACAGCAGCGAAGAGCGCGGCGTTCAAGGAGAAGGTCCCGTGGAACTGAGCCGGGGAAGCGAGTAGGATTGCTGTTGCTGCTCCTTCTGCTAGTGCTACTGTTGCTGGACATGAGCTTTGAGAGTCGTCGGTTGATTCGCTGCTTTCCTCGTCGTCGTCATCATCATCATCGTCGTCGTCATCGTTGTCTTCTTTTCCTCCTGAAGCTGCTGCCACAATTGTCCGAGCCGAGAAATATGAGGAGGAGGAGGAAGGAATGGAGGACGGAGAGGACCACGCAGCGGCATAGTCGTGGAAAATCAGGTGCAACCCCGAGAGCACCAAGGCCAATGCATAGATAGTATCATCAGAATACGACACAGTCAACGTCCGCAGCACGGGGGCAATGACACGCAAGCAAGCCGCGCACAAGGTAATCCAGCCACAGGTAGAGAGGAGGGTGCGGAGACGCAGCATTCGTCGGGGGTGGACGCAGGCTGCTAGGAGGTACCCGCCCAGAAGGAGGCTGGCGTCGGTTGCGAGGAGGAGGGGGAGGGGGAGGGTCTTTTGGGAGGAGTATAGGAAGGCCATCTGAAGGGAGGGCGAGGACGGGAGGGAGTGGATGGGAGGAGTAAGAAGAAGGTTTAGAAAAAGGAGACTTTAACGCGAACTTACCAAGAAGACGACGACAACGCTGATTTGCTGCGTGACGGCGGTGGCCCCCAAGAAAATAGACAGGAGCTCAGGCCGGGAGATGCCAGCTGTGCATATATGGAAGGGGAAGGGTATGTTGATGATAAGGACACTTGATTGATTGGCATTTTAACCAGTCGCCCTCACATAGGAGAGGAGGAGAATGAGGGGTGCACACAGAGGAGGAGAAGTGACTTGTGGGACATACCGTTGGTCACCAGCTTATTCAAGAAACAGTCAGGCACGTGGTTGTCAGGGAAGGACTGCCGGACGTACAAGGCCATCTTCCATTTGACAACGGCGGGAGGCGGGGCCCGTGGGAGTGGTGGGGGAGAGGATGGTGGCCTTGGGGATGGTGGTGGTCGTGGCCCATGGTAGTAGGGGGAATGGGCCTGTGTCTGTGGGTGCGTCGATTGGGTGTGTTTGAGTCTAGGAATGGAGGAGGCAACAACCCTACACACGCCCTTCATCCTTACCACATCACCCGCACCCGTGGGTCCCGCCGGCGTGGGCCGTGGACGCCGCCGTGTACTGCTGTCCTTGGTCGTCGTCATGACACGTTCAACCTTGACGGAGGGAGGGAGGGTGGAAGGGAGGACGTCAAGGCTTGGGCGAGAAGGCGTTGCAGGACCAGGATCACCCAGCTAGGACCACAAAGACGGCGAGGCAGGGCGTACTCGATGTGGAGGCTTGTAATGTGCGGTGGGAAGGGTTGTCCACGGCCCAACAACGCTCGCTCGACTCGATTTAGCGATTCCGATGGGCGGAGGATGAAGGCGGCAGGAGGAAGCTCTTGCTTGCCAGCGCTTGCCACACACCCCGTCGCACGTACCGTCTTGTCTTGCCCAGTGTGGTGGTCGTCAGGAAGCTGCCATGGCTTGGGGTGTGCCTGTGTGTGGGTGGGAAGGGTTGGGGGTTAGCCAAAGCCAAGTGCGGAGCATCATCATCATGCATCATCTTCTCCCCGCACACGACTTTCCACTCACTCCACTCACACCCCACACATTTCCACTATCACCACCACCACAGGCTCTTGAACGCGCGCCTGCTTGGCCGCGGCCCCCTGGACAGTCATCTCAACAAGCTTCAAGCAGGCAGTGAGAGTGTCGCCTCGCCGCTGCAACAAGATCAAGTTCCCCCTCCTGCTGCTGCTGGGCTAGCTTGGCTCCCCACCACCACCCCTCCGTGAAGGCGGTAGCCACCAGCACGCCGGCGCTTGTCTAGGAGGGATGTCGATGCTCAAGATGGAGGGCAGCGAGGACTTCTTCGGGGATGATTTTGGGCAAAAGGCAAGTCGTCTCTAGTTTCTTCCACGATCCCCTGATTCTTATGATTTCCGCTCTCCCCTGCTTTTATATATCGAGTATCCTGCATGACCATTTGCCTTCCAGCCTATATTCTGTAGGCACATTTAGGAAGGACAGCATTTTGAGGCTTATATAAAGAGGCAGCGCAGTTTTCCCCCCGGTTCTATTCAAAGTGCGGACTCCCACCCTCCTGCCTCAATTTAATGTGCGGTGCCCTCCCTCCCGCCCCCCCTCCTTCCTACCCTTTTCCCGCGGCGTCCTTGTGTAATGAGCATCAACATTTCCTCCTCGTCCCTATTAGTATCTATCAATTTACAAAACATTATCTAACTCCTCCTTTCCTCCCCTCCCTCCCTCCCCTCCCTCCCTCCCTCCCTCCCTCGCCAAAAAAAAGGTGGACCTCACTGCACGAATACGCGAGATCCTCCGAAATTATCCCGCAGGCACCTCCATCCTTAAGGAACTCGTGCAAAACGCCGACGACGCCGGGGCACGGGAAGTCCGCCTCGTGATCGATGCACGCCAGCATCCGACCACTCGACTGGCTACCCCTTCCTTGGCCTCCTTACAGGGGCCTGCTTTGTTGTGTTGGAATGACGCAGAATTTACGGAGGTGGACTTTCAGTCGATTCAGAGGATTGGGGACTCCTTGAAGAAGGAGGAGTCGCAGGGGACGAAGACGGGGAGGTTTGGACAGGGGTATAATGCTATTTATCACCTGACGGAAGTGCCTTTGTTTGTGAGTGGGAAGAATATCGTCATGTTTGACCCACAAGCGAGCTATCTGCCTAATGTTAATCCATCGAATCCGGGCAAAATGATTGATTTCACGAATGTGAAGCACCAGAAGGTCTTACAGTCATTCCCTGACCAATTTCTGCCCTTGCAGGGGGTGTTTGGCTGTGATGTTATGGGAGGGGAGGGAGGGAGGGAGGGAGGGAGGCCGTATAAGGCGACCTTGTTCCGGTTTCCGTTGCGAACGAACGCGCAGGCGGCGACGAGTCGGTTGTCGAAGCAGGCGCATAGCGTGGCATCAATGACGGCTCAACTAGAGACTTTTGCTTTGGAAGCTCCGGGCATGCTGCTGTTCCTGAAGAACGTGGAGCAGCTCTCGGTGTGGCATTGGGCAGGGGAGGGAGGGGAGGGAGGGAGGGAGGGGCCGAAGCGGGTTGCTTATGTGCAGATTGCCAACATCACCGCGGAGATTCGCAAGAAGCGGAGCATGGTCATGGGGGCGCCTGCGAAAAGCAACACTAAGCAGCAGCAGCAGCAGCAGCAGCAGCCACCTCCTGCGCCCGTCATGTGTGATTATGTCTTGGAGACCACGGCGTCGGTGGCACCTGCTGCGCCGTTGCGGCACGAGACGTGGATTGTCTGCAATCGTCTAGGGGGGGGGAAGGCCTCTGTGCTAGCTGCTGCTCGGGAGAACGCGCATTTGAAGCTTATCCCTTGGAGTGGGGTGGCGGGGAGGGTGGGGTACCGGATCAGCAACAGCGACAACAGTAGCAGCAGCAGCAGCAGCAGCAGCGAAGTGCCGTCGGTGCAAGGTTTGGCGTATTGTTTCTTACCCTTGCCAGTCGTGACGGGCCTGCCTATCCACGTGAATGGCTTCTTTGAACTCTCGAGCAATCGGCGGGACTTATGGTGGGGGGACGATATGTCAGGCGAAGGGCAAATGCGGGCCGAATGGAACCACTCCCTCCTATGCGAGGTAGCCGTGTCTTGCTACACCCAACTCCTCTCCCTAGCCGCTAAGCGTTGTGGGCCCGGAGCTGTTTATGAGGCTCTTTGGCCACTGCAGGGAAATGGCCCGGCGTGGTCTGCGTTGTTGGATGCATTTTTTGCCGCTGTCCCACCCTTGCCCTTGATGCACACGCTGTTGGGGAAAGCGGGAGGGGGAGGGTCGTGGGTCACGGCAAGGGATGCGGTGTTGATTCCTGCGGTGGAGGGACGACGGGAGTTGGAGGAGAAGGAGAAGGGAAGCACTGCTGATGCTGCTGCGGGCGCGTCATTGAGTCTGGAGAAGGTCTTGCTGGAGGAAGGCTTGCCTGTGCTACACACCTCCCGTCCAGCCCTTGAAGACGTGTTGGAAACCCGCAAGGTGGTTTCTCGTCTCGCCACCCCTGCCTTTGTCCGCGGGCATTTCCGCACCCCTCCTTCCTCCACCCCTCCCATCAGCATCATCAAAGCTCACCCAGCGCTGCAAAAACGAGAAGCAGTCCTGCTCCTTCTCCGTTACTGTCTCTCTGATGTTTCTGACCAAGCTTTCACTGAGCTAGACGGCCTCCCCTTCCTCCCCATGGCTGATTCTAAGGCATTACCCCGTACCATCGTCTTGTATAAGGGATCGAAGGAGCAGCAGCAGCTGGTAATGCAGCTCCTGAGCATGGGATTTCCGGTAGGGCTGGCATTGAGGGCGTGTAGGTTGAGTGGAGGGGATATAGAAAGGGCATTGGCCTATTTGACCGATCAACGAGAGGCGGCTGAGAAGGCAGGAGAGCCGTTTGAGCTGGGAGAGTTGGTGTTGGGTCTCACGACGAGCACTACGGCGGAGGGTGGTGAGAATAGCGGTGGAGGGGAGGGAGGAGGTAGAAAAGGAGAAGATGTGTGTGAGGAAGTAGCGCTCTTTGCTCCTGTGGCGTCGCGACTGCTGCGTTTTGCCGAGCTGCCGGACAAGGCCCGCGCCATTTTGCAAGCGCCCAGGGTCCAAAAGGCTTCGAATGTACGCACCCTCTCCGCCTCGCATCTACCTGTAGTCCTCCGGTATGTCCTACCCCACGCCTGGCGAGACGTGGCACGGGTGGCTTGGAACGCACAGGCCGCTGCAAAGCCCTCCTCGACGATAACCTCTCTGGCTCCACCCACCCTGGCATGGTTCCTACGTCTATGGCACTTTTTGCTCACCAACATGCCTGACCTATCCCCGCTAGCCGAAAGCCTGCCCTTACTCCCCTGCAACGAAGCGTGCGTCGCCCGACTCTCCACCAAGCTGCCCTTGCTCCTCCTCCCCTCCCCTTCTACGGCTGCCACGGAGGTCTCTCCTGCCCTCCTCGCCAGTCTACGGACGCTGGGTGTTTTAACGGTGCACCAAGAGCTGGTCTCCACCATAGGGGAAGCCAAGCTAGCTGCAGCATTAAAGGCCTATGTCCAGCCTTTCCGACGCGCTGGCGTGCTGGCATGCTTGCGTCTGCTTTCCGCCCAGCAGCAGCAGCAACAGCCACAGGCAGATTTCAAGCAGGCCCTAATCAGAGCGCTTGCTCCACAGGCGCACGGTTCTTTCGATGCCTTGCGAGCGTTGCTGGTGTCTGAACCCCTCGCCGAGCTTACAAAGGAGGACATGCTTATGAGTTCCTCCTTGCCCATCTTTCCCGTCTATGGCGCCCCGACCGGCAAAAGGTCTTACATGCCCCTACGGGCTAAGCCGCTGTATTTACTAGAAGGCATCCCCTCCTCCACCCTCCTGCCGTTGGAAGGTCTCTTGACGACGAGCTTCCTGCGCATGCACGACCAGGCCGAGGAGGGCACCAGCAGCAGCAGCAGTAGCGGCGACGCCAGCAGCAGCAGCAGCAGCAGCGCCAACAGCATCACCCACCCCTTGGAACCGGCCTTGGCCAAGAAGCTCGGCGTGCAGACTCTCTCCAAAATCGCCTTCCTGACGCAGCACTTCTTCCCTTCCTTCGCCACCGCCGACGGCACCCTGCGTGCCCGTGCCATGCTCGACCTCGTCCTCGCCGACCTCCCCACCCTCACGCAAGCCGACCCCCTCTTCCTCCCCGCCCTTCGAGGGCTAGCCTTCCTCCCCAACGCCGCGGGGACCGTCGCTCGCTGTCAGGACATGTACGACCCAGAAGTAAAGGAGCTAGCCCTCTTGGTAGGCGCTGAGTTTTTCCCTCGACAAGATTTTGCTACCCCTGACATTTTGCCTTTGCTTCGTCAGCTCGGGCTTCGCTCCACCCTCCTCTATCCTGACGTGGTCAAGATTGCGCGTTCTACGTACGAGGTGACTCAGAAACCGGGGACGGCGGCGGAGGGGTTGGGGAGAGCGCAGACGTTATTTGGGTTTTTGAATCGGAATGCCGACAGATTTTTTGTGCCGGTCCGGGAGCAGGAGGCGGAGGTCGGACGGAGGAAGAAGGCCGCGTCGGCGGGGTTGTTTACTCGGGCATTGAATTTGTTTGACGCGAATACTTTAGCGGAGAAGGAGCGGCACGAGCAGCGGTTGGACGAGGACGAGCGGGAACGCAAGCAGATGGTGGTGGAGCTGCAGGCCATTCCCTGGGTGCCCGTGTTGGCCACCAAGCCCCTTCCCTTCTTGCCTTGGCGCACCACCACGAGTAGCAGCAGCAGTAGTACGAGGGCGTTGGCCGCGCCGTCGCAGGCTCGATTACCGGAGGACATGTGGTATGGCTCTTCCTTGTTTGGGATTATTCCTACCAATACGTTCGTGGCTGAGCAAGTCATGGATGTGGTTGGTTGGAAGAACCCCCTCCCTCCTTCGGTGGTGGCACGGCAGCTGGTGGCGATTGCGGAGAGCTTTCATGCTTACGCCGCGACTGTGGCTGCTGCTGCTGCTGCTGCTGGGCAAGGCCAGAAGGCAGAGGAGGAGGAGAAGGAAGGGGAGGGGAAGGACGAGGGGAAGAAGAAGGAGAACGATGCCGTGCAGGCTATGCAGCAGGCGGTTTCTTCTGTTGTCCCTGTAATTTACCAGAAGCTGAGCTTGGCGTTGCAAAGCCCGAGTGGGGGGGAGGAGCAGTCAGTCCGTCGGCACCTGCACGGGGCACCGTGGGTGTTTGTCGGGGACCGATTTGTGGAGGCAGAGCAAGTGGCGTTCGCTTCGCAAGTCAATGCTACTCCTTACCTTTACAGCGTGCCACCTGACCTGGCCTGCTTTGCCCCGCTCCTCAAGACGTTGGGTGTGCGGGCTTCGTTTGGTCCGAGCAATTTTGTCCAAGTGCTTCAGACCATGGCGATGGAGACGGGTGCCAAGGGCAGCAGCAGCAGCAGCAGCAAGAAGGGCGGGGCGGTGGCGGCAGACACGGAAGCGTTGACCTTGACGCCGTTTCAGTTGGAGCTGGCGATTGCGTTGGTGCAGCGTTTGAGTGATGAAGTTATGCAGGTCTCTGATTGGGAGCTGTTTGCGCCTGACGAGCAAGGAAAGCTGGCACGGGCGACGGAGCTTGTGTATGATGACGCGCCTTGGCTCTCGAAGAAGACGCAACGTCGTTCGGATATTCGCTTTGCTCACCCCAAAATTTCTTCGATGACGGGGGAGAAGCTGGGCATTCGCTCCGTGCGGCGGCTGTTGATGGAGAGCCATGCAGACACGATGGATTTTGGGTTACCTGCTGGAGAGGCTGAGGCGTTCGGGCAGAGCGAGGCCTTGACTCGTCGTCTTCGACACATTTTGGAGCTGTACCCCGAGCGTGCGGAAATCAGCGAGCTGCTGCAGAACGCGGATGATGCGGGAGCGTCGACTGTGCGGATCTTGTATAGTGAGCGGTGCTATGGCACGTCGTCGCTTTTGGGGCAGAAGATGGCGGGGTGGCAGGGGCCAGCTCTCTATTTCTACAATGATGCCATGTTCTCCCCGCAGGATTTTCAGAACATTGCCCGCATTGGCCAAGGTTCTAAGATGGACAAGCAGAACTCCACGGGTCGGTTTGGCTTGGGGATGAATGCTGTTTATCACAGCACGGACTTGCCTTCTTTTGTGTCGGCGGAGCACCTTGTCATTTTTGACCCGCACGTCAAGTTTCTTCCTGGGGCCACGCGACAGCAGCCGGGGATCAAGATTCGCTTTGTTGGCACCGATCTGCTCGCGCAGTTTCCTGATCAGTTCGAGCCTTACACCTTCTTTGGTTGTACGTTGCAGGAGACTTTCTCAGGGACGCTTTTTCGCCTTCCGTTGCGGACGGCGGAGCAGGCGAGGGAGTCCGAGATTAGTAAGTCGAGGTATGACCCTGCGACCGTCAAGGAGCTGTTGGCTTCGTTCCAGACCACCATCTCCCGCTTTCTTCTCTTTCTTCGAAATGTAGACACGATTGAAGTGTATGTTGCGCATGATGACGAGGGGGAGGCGGAGGGCGGGGAGGGTGTTACCATCAGCAGCAGCAGCAGCAGCAGCAGCAGGAAGAAGACGGAGCCCAAGCTCCTCTATCGTGCCAGCCGGCGGATGGAAGCCCGGAAGGCCTGGACGGAGGTCTCGACCTTCATGACCGGCCCGCCTCGCGCTCCTTTGAGCAAGGAAGCATTTTATGTCAAGCTGGCCTCGACGCCCACGGCGCATTTGCCTCGCGTGAAGCAGCTGATGGAGGTGTGGTACGAGGATGGGAAGATCGATTTCATGGGTCGCGTGCTCTCTTCGAGAAGGCGGCGGGTGGACGAGTTCTTGGTCTTGGCGGGGTTGGGGGGAGGGGCGGCGTTGGCGATGGCTGTGGATGGGAAGCATCGGCATCTCAAGCTCATTCCTTTTGGGGGCGTTGCTGCTCATGTGTATACGCGCCAGGGCCCGCTTTACCTCACTGAGGGTGGGATGGAAGGGGAGAAGGAGACGGCGGCGGAGGCGGATGCGCTTGGCCCGCGGTGCTTGGTGGAGAATGCACCGAAGCGGGGGCAGGTGTTTTGTTTCCTCCCCTTGCCTGTGGATTCGGGGATGCCCTGTTTTGTGAATGCGAATTTTGAGCTGTCGAGCAACCGTCGCGATATCTGGGCTAATGCCGGAGGGGACATGACGGGCGAGGGGAAGTTGCGGTCGGATTGGAATCAAGCCTTGCTTCAGGATGTGGTGGCGCCGCTTTATGCACAGCTAGTGCAGCACATGGGTCAGTTACTTAGTCCTGCTGCTGCTGTCGGTGTCGGAGCGAAGCAGCAGCGACCACCCTTGCCGTATTACTACAGCTTGTTTCCTCTCCCTGAGGCTGTGCCCGCGCATTTCCAGGTGCTGGCTTCGCGGTTTTATCAGTTGGCGGCGCCGATGCCTTTGTTGTGGTCGGAATTTGGGGGAGGAGGGTGGGCTCCGTCGCAGAACGCCATGCTGATGGACATGCAGGAGGAGGACAAGGTAGAGGACGAGGCAAGCCGAGTAGCAGCGCGGTTGCGGGCCGTGCTCTTGACGAGGGGCTGCTGCGTGGTCCTTGTGCCAGCGGCGTTGAAACGCGTGCTGGTGGCGGAGGAGTGCTGTCACAACGAGGTGAGCCCGCAGCTTGTCCGGCAGCTGGTGCGGGATGCCCGAGGGATGGGTAGCGCTACCAGCGCAGGGGGCCGCAAATCGTCCATGGGGCCTTGGCCTGCCTCGCAAGAGGATGCGCAGTTCTTGCTTGTGTATTGCATAAGCGATTTGTTAGAGAAGGAGGATTTGACGCCTCTGGATGGGCTGCCTCTTATTCCCTTGGGGGATGGGTCGTTGGGTAAGTTTGTCGTGTTGTCATCGGCGGCCGTGGGGGCCTCTGAGACGGGCGGGCCGGTGTTGCATTCCACGTATTTCATCACCGAAGACGAGGAACGGGCGTTGTTTGTGCATGGGCAGCATGTGCTGGTGGTGGAGAGGGAACGGTTGCTTCCCAAGGTAGCAGCTCTGTTCGAGAATGCTGCGTTGATGCGCCCTACCAATATTGTTCGTCTGGCACCACAGCATCTGGACAGCTTCCTCTTCGAGCTCTTGCCTCCGCCCTTTGAGGAAGTACGGGAGGTAGCTTGGCGCCCGGGAGACGTGGTGGGTGGTCGGGTAGTGCCTGATTCTGAGTGGATTCACGGCTTGTGGGCTTACCTTGCCAGCTCTCGCGGATTGTTGGGCAACAACAATAAGGGAGGGTCGAGCGCACGCCCCTCCTCTTCCTTGACCTCGTCCTCTTCTCCTCTCCGTCGACTCATGTCCCGGGGGCCCGAAAGCGTTTCGGGAGGGAGCTCTACCCTCACCAGCAGCAGCAGCACCACCACTGCAGCGACTGCAACGGTGCTGGATGTCGCCCGCGTCTGTGGCAAGTGGCCGGTGCTCCCCGTCCTCCTAGGACCTGATTTGAAACCGACGCTTGTCCGCCTCGACCCTGCCCTCCCTCTCCTGCACATGACGCAGGCCCTCCTGCCTTCCTCTCCCGAGGGTGTGGAGAAGTTGGAACGGGCCTTGGCTAATTTAGGCGTGCGGGTGGTGCATCGCAATGTGCTTCCTGATGCTGTTGAGTCCATCTTCGCCGCGCCCGAGAGCCAGGCATTGGTCAAGGGGTTGGACACCCGAGGGCTGTTGCAGACGCTGGCGAAGCGCTGCGAGAACCAAGATTTGGTGGCGCACGTGGGCGTGTTGTTTGGAAGCTTGGGTCCGGCGGGCCGACGGGCATTGCGAGCTTTGTTGAGTGATCCCCGGCAGATTGAATTGCTGCAGCGGAAGGAGACCACTGATGGGGTGGTGGTGGAATCGATGACGAGGGAGGCCGTGATTCAGGCCTTGATGGCCTTGCCTATTTATGAGTCGTATGAGAACCAGCAGCATCTGAACGATGAGACCAGGAGCAGCACTGGCGCCCCGCCCATGGTGGCTTTTTGTGCTTTGAATTCCAACTCGACGGAGCACTGGCTGCCGCCTGAGGGGGTGGACCCGCGCTTGCTTGATACGGGTGGTCCGACGTTTATTAAAAGCAATGGGCCGGAGGACTTGGCGTTGTTGGAGTTTGTGGGGGTACGGCATATTCCTTTAGAGATGTTCTATCGGAAGTACGTGTTGGGCGCGCTGCGCTCGATGGAGCCGTCGGTGCGGGAGGGGGCGATTGTGAAGATGCTGACGGATCTGCCGAGGTTGTTGCAGGACGAGGGGACGGATCGGAAGGGCTTTGTGGAGGAGTTGAAGCAGACGGCGTTTGTGCCTAATGGCGCTGAGCCTGTAGCGACGTTAAGGAGGGCGTGTGAGTTATACGAGCCTCTACAAGGGGGCTTGGAAAATCTGTTGGGACCCGAGGCCTTTCCAGCCCGGGCGCTGTGTACGCCTGAGCTGGTCCCGCGCTTGCGTGGATTGGGGCTCAAGGCTACATTGTCATTGCAGGGTGTGATCATGAGCGCGAACTCTGTGGGGGCCTTGGCTGGAGCGGGGGTTGGGGAGCGGGCGGTGAGGCGAGGGAAGGACTTGCTTCGGTTCCTGGATCATCATATGGAGGAGCTGGCGGAGGATGCCATGGGCGCGGAGGGGGAAGCGTACGTTGGTGGAGAGGAGGAAGAAGAGCAAGGCACGAACGACGGCGAGGACGATGGAGGCGAGTCGGACGATTCAGGTTTTGCTACTCCGGGTCGTCCGCGCCAGCGGCCTCGCTTGGCGCTGCCCAAGGCCTTTGTCGCGGCATTACGGGCTCCTGCTTGGATTCCTGTGCGGCAGGCGCCTTTGCACCCTTCCTTGCCCTGGCCTTCCTCCTCCTCCTCTCGCGCGGCCTTACCTTTGGTCTTGCCCCCGTGCCAGACTCGGCCTCAGCTCGACATGTGGCAGTGCTCCTTGCGGAAGGGCATCGCGGAGACGGACGTGAGCAGCCCGCTGTTGCGACAAGCGTTGGGGTGGGAGGATGCGATTGACCCCATTACGCTGGCATATCAACTTTTAGGGTTGTCTGCGGCGTTGCAAGGTGGACGAGGAGGGAATTTCCGACAAATTTTGAATAAATGCGTCCCGGAGATTTACACCGCCTTGCAAGAGCAGCTTGTGCTGGTGGAGGAGGAGAACGAGACGGAGACACCACCTACCTCGTCGACGACACCCAGGACACCCACAACAGGACGCCGCAGCCCCACCCCGCGCCTGCGTCCGGGCCACGAAGCAGTCCCTGGCATCCTGGCAGGTGGCGCTTGGATCTGGGTAGCGGACGAGTTTTTGCCCACTACGCGGGTTGCCTTCTCGGCGCCCCTCAATTCTCGACCGTACCTCGTGCAAGTCTCTTTGGAGCTCGTCGACGCGTACTCGCCGCTTTTGCGTTTGTTGGGGGTGCGGGAGTCGTTCACGCCACGGAATTTGGCCAAGGCGCTTGAGGTGATGTATCATTCCGCGGGGCCACGCATACCCTTGTCGGTTGCGGATCTGACGCAGGCCTTGGGTCTGTTGCGAGCTTTGCACCGGACGCCGTTTGAAGAGCGGCAGAAGGCATTGCATGGGGGGAGCGTGGTGGTGTACGCGCCGGCGGAGGACGGGGTAATGCATCGGATGGACGAGCTTTGCTTTGGGGATGCCCCTTGGCTGCTCGCCACTATGCAACAAGGGCGGATCAATTTGAAATTTGTTCATGCGGGGGTCAAGAATGAAGTGGCTCGTGCCTTGGGCGCCCGTAGCTTGCGTGAGGCTTTGTTGTCCACTCAGTGCGCGATGGCTTCCATTCCTTGTGCCCGCGCGCAGGAGATTCGGTCGTTCCTCGCACCGGCGGCCCGGCGGGCGGAGCAGCAGCAGCAGCAGCAGCAGCAGGAGGGAGGGAGCGAGGGGGATTTGACGGGGGAGTTGGTGCTGCAGGCGATTTCAGACGTGTTGGAGCTGGCGGATGATGTGGGTTGCCCTGGGGTGGAGATAATGGTCGACGAGCGTGTGCATAGTAAGGAGAGCTTGCTACACCTGCTCTTGGCCGAGACGCAGGGCCCGGCGTTGGTTGTGTATTTAAAGGATGTGGTGATTGGTTTTGATGACCTCATTCGTCTTACCTCCCCCTCGCGGCTCAAGGACGGTCCTATCCTCCGTCCGTATCCGCCGCCTGCTTTGAACGAGGATGCCCGGCGAGGTGGTGGTGGAGGGCTGGCTCGTTTCCGCAGCTTGAGTGGAAGCGGACGTAAATTGCCCTTGCATCAGCAGCAGCAGCAACTACAGCAGCAAGAAGAAGATAGGGCGGGGGGTTCGTATGGATGGCCGGTGGCAGGATTGGGGTTGTCGTCCTTGTTTCATTTGACGGACCTTTTGGAGGTGTTGAGTGGGGATCAATTTTTGCTATTTGACCCTTGTGGGTCTCACCTCGTCTCGGAAGCCAACGTGGAGCGGGTCCAGCGGCAGGAGCAAGAAGAGAAGGAGGGGGAGGAGCAGAAGGAGGGGGATGAGCTGGGGCTGTTGATTGCTACTTCTTTCTCCCATGCCCTCGGCGACGAGCAGGAGCAGACGCCGTTGGCCAGACGCTATACGATGGCGGGACAAAACCTCCACGTGCGGTTCCCCGATCAGTTTGCGCCGTTCATGAGCCTGCCCTCGTGGGCCGCCAGCGTGGAAAGCAGCAGCAGCAGCTGTGGAGAAGACAGCAGCAGCGGGCCCGCTTTTCGTTTCAAGGGCACGGTCTTGCGTTGTCCCTTGCGACGTCGTGAGTCGGCCTTGTCTGCCCTCGTCCCCAACCTGGATAAGTTGCCTTTGGCCTTGCCTCGTCTGTTGGACTCGGTGCCGGCCTCGCTTTTGTTCAGCTTGAGCCTTGAGAAGGTCACTGCTGCAACGTGGGCAAAGGGCGCGTCTGCTCCCCTCCCTCTGATGAAAACAATGATCACCGACCCAAACCTGGCCTGGCTGCACCGAGAGCGTCGCACGCTCTTGGAGAACAAGGAGTGGCGCAAGTTCAAGTTGGCCCATCTCTTTAAGGGGGGTGGGAACGCCTCGCTCATGAATATTCACGTGGTGGAGGTGGCGTGCGAGGCGAGGGATATGCCCCCGCGACGGGAGCAGTGGCTTTTGCTCGATGCCCTGGCGCATGGGGCCTCGCGAGAAGCAGCCTTGTCGGAACCACTGCGGAGCGCATCTGGCAATCCGTTGCTGCCCCTTATTTCCGCGGCCACACGGATGGAGGTCCGCCCGGAAGGTGTCCGGCTTGGGGAAGGAACGCCTTGGTCTGCTCCTCGTCCTGGGCGGGCTTATTCTCTGCTTGACACTGGGACGGAGCTCGGTTTCCCGTGCCATGTGAATGCGCCCTTCTTTTTGTGTGATGCCCTTCGGCCTGTGCTAAATGAGCATGTGGCGAAGGGGAGGATGATTGGTGGGTTTGGGTTTGCGGGGGCGATGGTTTGGAGAGGGGAGGGGGTGGATGAGCTCTCGCGGTGC
>Ga0209390_10006469_pt1 | contig 15691 bp, 10 predicted proteins | sample BON01_FD_187212 | JGI IMG/M metagenome (GOLD analysis project Ga0209390, IMG submission 187212) | Freshwater microbial communities from Lake Bonney liftoff mats and glacier meltwater in Antarctica - BON-01 (SPAdes) (version 2) | ecosystem: Environmental > Aquatic > Freshwater > Ice > Glacier... | reverse complement strand
CAACAGTGGTCGCACGTTTCTCGTTTCGTTCCTGACGCTCAAAATCGCTATCCACATTCCCCCCTGTAGATCTTGATAATGAATCTAGCGCAGTTTTCTGTTGCGGTCACCGAATTGTCACTTAAATACTCGACCTGTGAGACCATGAAGATCAGCACGTAAGGGGGAAGCATGGCCCAACACATCGCCATTCCAGGTGGCCAAACGACTGCCACGGAGAAACTGATGACCAAGGCGATCCTCAAGCATCTGCGCGAGGAAGACATTCTCATTACCGGCCTGCGGTTTCACGACCACGAATACGGCGATGTTGAAATTGATGCGGTAATTATTTTCCCCGACGTGGGTATCGGTGTGATCGAAGTCAAGGGAAGTCAGATCGCTTTCGCTCAAGGGCTCTGGTGGCAAACCACCCCTGATGGTGTGAAAGAAATCGATCCAGCCAGGCAAACCATGCAAGGCTGGCACACGCCCTCAGGCGTTTTATAGAGCGGCCGCCAGGCTATGTTTCTAGCCCAGAAGAGCCAACACTTTCAATCTCGCGCCGTAGTTCATCAAGGGTGCGGCCCTGGTGCAGCCAGTACACCGTTCCCTAAACCGAGGTGGTGGCGTAGTAACCTTCAATAAGGATTAACTCCAAAGACGCTGATAGGGATTTCTGCTGGCCTCGGAAGGAGATAAGGCGCTCATCGGTAACCGTCGCGAAATATCCCTCACCGCAGATGAAGGACATTAACTTAACGGGCGAATCCCCACCAGGACAATTCCAGGAAGGACCCTACCCACCACCAGACCCACATTATATGTGAATTTCAGTGTCAGGAGTTCACTCAGACCGATGACAGGGCGTGATTATGGGGAACGATCTCCCGATCAGGGACGATTTCAGGGGTGAACAAGCGCTCTCATCCATTGTCAGACGGGTAGGTCAGGCTAGGGATTAGGATGTGACTATTCACAGGGCTGCAAACTCAAAGGTTAAAGCGCAAGGTGAGCTTGTCAGCGAGTTCCGGGTGAGTAGTACTGCCAAGTTCTGACGGATTTTCGGGGGAAGCGAGCATGAGGGTAGTGATGGCAAAGGAAATTAGATACGCCTTATCCTTTACCAGTGGATCCTTGCTGTTGCACGAGGCAGGTGTTGCTGTTCCCCTCTACGATTCTGAGCGAGATTGGAAAATTGTCCGAGAAAAACTCGAGGAAGACAACCTTCTTCAAGCCCGAACTGTCGCATCAAGCACACGTCGGGCACGCGAGGTGACCCAGCGACTAGCACTATTGAGTGACGAGGAAATTGACCTTTTAACGGCGGCCACCTCCACTGAGCGTGGCCACCTCCTCTGGGTAGCTGCGTGTCGCCGGTATCAACTGATCGGGGAATTCGCTGAAGAAGTACTGCGAGAGCGGTTCCTGACAATGGCCAACACTCTCAGTTACGAAGAATTCGATGCGTTTCTTCATGGGAAAGCCCTCTGGCATGACGAGATTGAGGAGCTCGCGGCCTCTACCGTGTACAAACTCCGAGCTAACCTGTTTCGCATGATGGTGGAATCCGGATTGCTCTCCGACGAAGGGTCCATTCTCCCGACACTTGTTTCGAGCCGGTTAGCCAGCCTGCTTGAGGAGCGACAGCCGAGTGACCTCCGGTTCTTCCCCTCGCGGTCAACCTCTAAAGGCGTAGTGGCTCTATGACAACCACGAATCTGGTTGAACAAGAAGAGCACCTTTTCGCCGTCATGAGTGGCAAACGATTTTTAAGCATGGAGGGTCTCGCCAACGAGGTACCCTTTTTCATCTACCCGTATGCCCCGGAGAGCAGTCTTACTGTTACCGAGGCAAAGAAACGCATCAAGAACAAATTGGGAAATTCGGGTATCACCGTGCTCGAAATTAATCTTTATGACCTTTCTGTTGAAGTCTTGAGAGACAGAGGAGTTTGGGAACGGGTTATCGCCGCTGAGCCAGGCCTAGATAAGAATGATTTCCGTGAGATGTTGCAAGGAATGCTGGATCCAGAGACTCACCTCGCCCCTGGTATCAGGGTCAAGCTCGAAGACAGCAATTTCGACATCTTGTTTCTCACAGGAATTGCTGAGGTTTTCCCCTATATACGTTCCCACAACGTGTTGAACAACCTTCAGAGCATCGTTACTGACAAACCAATGTTGATGTTTTTTCCGGGGCGTTACGAACAGTCCGAAACGTTGGGATCTTCCTTAGTCCTTTTCGGCCGACTCAAAGATGACCAGTACTACCGTGCCAAAAATATTTTGGAACAGGAAGCGTGAAAATAATGCAACTCAATGAAATTTTTGCCAAGGATGTCCAGCGCCCCATCGAGGGTGTCGTCAAAGCCGACGACGTAGTGAATCTCGCCATAGAGGTTGATGAGTATGTCCTGACCAATGAGGCAGCCAAGGGTGTAGAACTTCTCCTTGAAACCTACACGAACTACACCAATGCCAATGGAGTCTGGATCTCAGGATTTTTTGGTTCGGGCAAATCGCACCTTCTCAAGATGCTCGCGCACCTACTCGGCGATGTCGAGGGTCAAGACTTCCCCCGGAGCCAAGTTTCAGACAGTTTCCGATCAAAAGCAAAGGATGCCTTTCTACCGGCCTTGTTATCGAAGGCAGAACTCATAGAGGCCAAAAGCATTCTTTTCAATATTGACCAGAAGGCCACCTTGATCGCTAAAGATCAGTCTGATGCGCTGCTTAAGGTTTTTGTGAAGGTATTCAACGAGAGTCGGGGATATTACGGAAATCAAGGCCACGTTGCCCGCTTTGAGCGAGACCTTGACATGCGCGGTCAGTACGACGATTTCAAAACCGCCTACGAACGAATCGCCGATCACTCATGGTCACAAGGGCGAGAGCAAAGCACCCTGGAGGCACAAAGCATTGATCGAGCATTTTCCGAAGTAAACGGTGAAACGGCGACGAACATCATCAGTCAGTACAGCTCCTCCTACGCCGTGTCCATTGAAGATTTCGCTGATGAAGTTAATGATTGGCTCTCAAAGCAACCCGATGGCTTTCGCCTCAATTTTTTCGTTGACGAAGTAGGGCAGTTTATTGGCACCAACACTCACCTCATGTTGAACCTGCAGACAATTGCTGAGTCACTCAACACCAAATGCGAGGGTATGGCCTGGGTTTTCGTTACCTCACAAGAAGACATGGACAAGGTTGTCGGTGATCGCACCAAGCAGCAGAGTAACGACTTTTCAAAGATCCAAGCACGATTCAAGACACGGGTGAAACTCACCAGCGCTGACGTAGAAGAAGTAATTCGTAAACGACTGCTCGAAAAAAACGATGCAGGTGCAATCGCATTGGGTGCGGTATTCGAGTTGGAGCAGCCGAACTTCAAAACAATCTTCGACTTCGTTGACGGCGCCAAGACCTACCGCAACTACGTTGATATCGGCCACTTCGTTGGCACATACCCCTTCGTGGGTTACCAATTCCCATTATTCCAAGCTGCAATAGAGGGGATTTCTGACCACAACGTTTTTGAGGGCAAGAACAGTTCCGTCGGTGAACGTTCCATGCTCGGAGTTGTTCAACAAGTAGCGAAAGGTTTTAGCAATTATGAGGTTGGTACCTTGGCAACCTTCGATCAAATGTTTGCCGGTATCCGCGCCTCATTAAAATCCGCCGCCCAACGCTCAATTGACGTGGCCGAACGAAACCTTGACAACAAGCTTGCGATTCGGTTACTCAAAGCTCTTTTTCTCGTCAAATATGTGGAAAGTTTCCAGGCAACAGCCCGCAACCTCACAGTGCTTGTTTACGACCACTTCGGTCTCGACTTGCCAGCCCTATCAGAACAAGTAAAAGAGGCACTTACCCTGCTTGAAATTCAAACATACGTGCAGCGCACCGGAAACGTGTACGAGTATCTAACCAATGAAGAACAAAAAATTGAAGAGGAAATTAAGAACGTCGATATTGACGCTTCGGAGATGAGCAACCGGCTATTCAAAATTCTGTCCAGTGATGTCATCAAATCCAAAAAGTTACGTTACGCAAATAGCAACCGTGACTTTCCTTTTGGCTTCAAACTAGACGACCAGGTACATGGGCCTCAGGGTGAACTCGCCATTCACTTCATCACACCGGAATACCCATACACGCCAACTGAGACTCGCATGCATAGCGCCGGCAAAGACGAATTGCGTGTGGTCCTTGAACCGGATGAGCGTGTGTTGGCAGAACTGCGTCTCCTACTCAAAACAGAGAAGTACACCAAGCGCAAGCACACAACCTCGCTCTCGGTTATTGATGAGCAGATTCTTCGCTCCAAGGCTACTCAAAATGTTGAGCGGGAGAAGGAAATCATCCAACGCATCAGTAAGTCAGTGGGATCATCAGAAATGGTCATCAACGCCGCAGAGGTGACATCAAATTCGCACGATGCCCTCACACGAGTCACCGATGGATTCCAAGACCTTGTTAGCCGCACCTACACCCACCTATCGCTACTCGGTGGAGTTTCCTACCGTGAAGAACAGGTTGCTGGAGCAGCGACCGCGGAGGATGGACTCTTCGATGCTGACGCACTATCAAAGCTGGCTGGTCCAAGTGAGGAGGTTCTTTCACTCGTAATTCGCAAGGGAGTCCTCGGAGAGCACGTGACTGTTAAGACGATTGTTGACTTCTTCCAAGCCAAACCGTACGGATGGGACCTCGCCTCCATTGAGGTCATCGTTGCATCACTGATCGGTGGTTCAAAACTCACCATCACAGTTGATGGTAATGCGTTGAAGCGCAGTGAAGTGGCTACGGTATTGCGAAACACACAGAAGCACGCGCATGCGGTCATTGCCCCCCAGAAGACGTTTAACGAACCGAAGGTAGCCGCATTTAGAAAATTCTGCACCGATTTCTTCGACGTGGCGAACCCACCCACAGACCCGCTCGAGTTGGCGCAATGGGGCGCCGACAAACTCAAGGCGAAAATCGATGAACTCACGGCAACCGTCGCCGGATCAAAGTATGCGTTCACCGAACAACTCAACGCCCCGATCCAACTTCTCGAACAATCCGTTGGCAAACCCAATGACTGGTACCTCAACGATTTTATGCTCAGCGATGACTTGTTGGACGCCAAGAACAACGTCATCGACCCGATTCAAGCGTTCCTTAGCGGGGCTCAACGAGGAATCTACGACAATGCCGTCGCTCTTCTTGCCACCCACAACAGCAACCTTGGTTACCTACCCGAGGGGAGCGATGCAGCAGTGCGGCAAGCCTTGGCTGATGAAAATGCGTTCCGCGGCAACCGGATGGCACAACTCAAGCAAGCCACCGAGTCACTTGACAGCATGATCGATGAGGCCGTAGCTACCCGGCGAACAAACGTTGCTTCGATGGTGGCAAACCGAAAGGCTGAACTTGTTGGCAGTGTCTACTTCACGGACGCTACGCCTACGCTCCAAGAGACTGTCGTTGCACGCATCGATCGAGTCCTCGCGCGAATAGACACGAATAACCAAATTGCGCTCCTGCTCCAACTGGGTACTGATTTCGAAGAGACCGTCTATCCATCACTTCTTGACCAGCTTGCTACTCCACAGGAGGATGGCAACGGTGCTGTACCGCCCAAGCACACGGTTTCGATCAGGAACATCCCTATCCCTAACGCCGGTAGCTTGCTGCAATCGGATGAAGACGTTGACGCGTATTTAGTAGCACTGCGGGCGGCACTCGTTGCGGCGCTTGCTGAGGGAAAGAGAATTTCACTCTGATGGAGACTGCGCCACTGAAGTCTTTCGCGACGTGGGCGCGAACCGCGCTGATCCGTGAAGTCAACGCCCGCATAGTGGCGGTTATGGCACCAGCCTCACCGGAGCGAGTGGAACAACCACGCTCCGTTGCTGCCCTTGAGAAGGAAATCAGTACTGCAGGTGGTGGCGATAAGGATAGGGAAGCTGTTGCCGACCGTGTCGCATACACGTGGTTCAACCGGATCATTGCCCTGCGATTCATGGACGCTAACGCTTACACGGGAAAAGGAATTGTTTCCCCACAAACAGGAATCGAAGTGGGGCAGCCCGAGATCCTCTCTGAGGCTAAACGAGGAAACATCGACGCTGAGGTTATCTCCCCCACAACCCGAGACATGATCAATGCTCTTCTCAACGACACGCGTAAAAGCAGTGACCCCCAAGGGGAGGCATACGCGCTGTTGTTAGCCGAGTATTGCCGGCACTGGAACCGGGCCATGCCGTTCATGTTCGAGCGTGAAGGTGACTTCACCGAACTACTCATCCCCGCGAACTTGTTGGCAGTTGACTCGGTGATGAACCGGGCAGTGAAAGTACTCACCGAAGACGTCTGCCAAGACGTTGAGGTCATCGGTTGGCTTTATCAGTTTTACATTTCAGAACGCAAAGATGAAGTATTCGCAGGCTTCAAGAAGAACAAGAAAGCCGGAGCTGCAGAGATCCCCGCTGCCACCCAACTCTTCACCCCGGACTGGATAGTTCGCTACCTGGTGGAAAACTCCCTCGGTCGACTTTGGATGCTCAACAATCCTGGATCAAGCCTTGTCCAGCAGATGGATTACTACATTGCGCCAGTTGACGAAGAAATCGACTTCCTCACCATCAGTAGCCCAGAAGAACTCAAAATCATCGATCCCGCATGCGGCTCCGGCCACATGCTCACCTACGCCTTCGACCTGCTCTACGCCATCTACGAAGAAGAAGGCTACGCGCCATCTGATATCCCAGACCTGATCCTGACCAACAACCTCTACGGAACCGAGATCGACCCCCGCGCCGGTGCACTCGCCGCGTTCGCTCTCACGATGAAAGCTGCGGCCAGACGAAAAATGTTTTTGAGGAACCCAGCGCAGCCGAACATCTGCGTACTGAAGCCAATCCGGTTTACACCAGACGAGATCAGCTTCCTCTTGTCGTCTCGCAGGGATCGTCATGCTGAGTCGGCTTTTTGGAACCAATTTGACAATGCTGACACGCTGGGCTCGCTCATTCAACCTAAAGTGCAACAGGTCGCTCAACTCACACGGAATGTCACTGAGCTTGACGATGGAGGAAATCTCCTCGACGCCGATGTGATCGCACGCGCGAAACAGGTAGTTTTCCAGATCGCCTTCCTATCACCGCGATACCACGTAGTAGTTGCAAACCCGCCGTACATGGGCAGCGGCAACATGGGGGCTCTTCTGCAGGGCTTCGTCGATCGCGAGTTCGCGGAAGGCAAAGCGGACCTTTGCACGGTTTTCATTCTGAGGTCGGTTGGTTTGGCGCTGCCGAGGGGATTGGTCGGCATGGTCACAATGCAGTCCTGGATGTTCATCTCGTCCTTCGAAAAGCTGCGCAGATGGCTGCTGTCCTCGACCCGCATTGAAGGCATGGCTCACCTCGGGACGAACGCTTTTGATTCTATTGGCGGAGATGTGGTTTCCACAACGGCCTTCGTGCTCGTCAATCGCCCTGGTCGCGAAGTTCGAGGTATCTTCTTCAGGCTGATCGAAGGACGATCAGAGTCCGAGAAGTCTGCGACCCTGCTCGCGCGCCGGCAGCGTTTTGAAGCGAACTCGGCTCAGTTCTTGTCTCTGCCTGGTGTACCAATCGCATACTGGCTTCCTCTCTCGGTGCGAGTTGCTTTTTCGAGGGGGAAATTGGTCAAGGACGTTGCCTCTCCGCGGGTTGGCATGGCGACCGGAGACAACGCGCGTTGGATTAGACAATGGTGGGAGGTTAGTCAGGCTCGAATTGGTCGCGAAATGTCACGTGGTGATGCCGCCGATTCGAGCTGTCGGTGGTTTCCGTATGCGACCAGTGGAACTTCAACTCGGTGGTACGGGAACGTCTCGTCTGTGGTCGACTGGAGCTGCGACGGTCACGCTCTTCAAACCACGAAGCACGAGTCAGGGCGTATCCGAGCCCATAACTTCAATCTTGATCAGATATTCCGATCAGGCCTTGTGTGGAACGTGGTGACGTCTGGGGCTTCTTCTTTCAGGTATGTCGAAGATGGTTACCTCTTTGATGCTTCCGCTGGTCTATGTCACTCGAAGCAGGACATGTACCTACTTGCCCTGATGAACTCAAGTAGCGCGACCTTCGTCCTTAATGCCATCAACCCGACCTTCAACCTCCCCCCAGGCTCTCTAGGAGCATTACCGTTACCAGAAGATGCCAACCCCGAGGGGGCTGCCCTGCTGGCAATTCGAGCGGTTGAGCTTGCCCGCACCCGTTGGGATTCTGTGGAGACATCTTGGAGGTATTCGTGGCCTTTCCCCGTCGGCTCCGCTCGGCTAAGTGTTCTAGTTGGCGCTGTACAGGATGTCTCTGCGGCCTGTGCGGAGGAGTTGATTTCGGTGGAAGTTCAGATTCACCGTCACTTCGCGGCAATCTTCGGTCTAGATATCGCTGATCTGGTGTCCCAGGATGGTGAGGATCCGAACGGTGTGGACCGGGTCATGAAGTCTCTTGTTGAGCAAGTGATCTCATACTCCATTGGCTGCATGTTTGGTCGTTACAGCCTCGACAAGCCTGGCCTGATTCTCGCTGATCAGGGTGCAAGTTTGCAGGATTATTTGGCCAAGGTTCCCGAGCCGAGTTTTATGCCAGATGCCGAGAATGTGATACCGATCGTTGATGGTGATTGGTTCGAAGATGATATTGTTTCTCGCTTTCGAGTATTTCTGCGCGTTGCTTTCGGTGAAGAGCATTTTGAGGAGAACTTGCGTTTTGTGATTGAGTCTCTTGGGGTAACGGACTTGAGGGACTATTTCGTGAAGTCCTTCTACAAGGACCACGTGAAGCGTTATAAGAAGCGGCCAATTTATTGGCTGTTTTCCAGCCCAAGGGGATCATTTAACGCACTGATTTATATGCATCGTTATACACAGTCAACAGTTTCGACCGTACTGAATGAGTATCTGCGTGAGTATCGGGGGAAGCTGGCTGCCAGTCTGGTGCATCAGGAGCGGGTTGCGCTCGGTGGTGATTCGCCTCGTGAAAAGGCTGCTGCTCAGAAGGAGTCGGACCGGATCCGTAAGGTCTTACTTGAATTGGACGAGTTTGAACACGACATTCTGTACCCGCTGGCAACTCAGCAGATTGCTATTGAATTAGATGATGGTGTGAAGGTGAATTACCCTAAGTTTGGTGCTGCATTGAAAAAGATACCGGGACTGGAGGCCACTGATGAATAACCCAGTAGCCGTACTCCCCCACCTCGAGCAGCGTTTTTCGGGCAGTCGAATTGTGTTTTGGCACGACCCTGAAGGCCAGTACTCAGCAGACATCGACAGCCTGGATCTGCCGGATGTGACGACTCTTCGGGTCGCGAACAACGAATACGGCATCAAGAACAGGATTCTGCACGCGGAACCCACGGGCAAATTCCTCGTTTATCGATCCGGGCCCATCCCAGACGGTATTGGGAACTGGCTTCTTGATCTAGAGCTTGCATATGGCGTGTTTACAGCTGACCGTTCATCACTGGTCGCCCAAGGTCTTGGTCTTGCTGTTGGTGGTCTTGATGAAGTTGTTAATCTTCATGAAAAGTTTTTTAAGTCAACCAAACGTGTTGAAACCTTAAAAGCGCTCATTTCGCCCTCGGATGATGCAACTCAAGTGCGGGCAAAAATGACCGCGGTTGTTCTTGGGTTAAAGAACTCCCACACGATGTTGGAGATCACCCGTGCATTACTGGTCGAAAACGCTAAGGGCGATGCAGCAAAATATCAAGGGCTGGTTGATTACGGACTCGACGATTTCTACTGGCGTGGTGTAACGACCATCTATGGATACGAATCAGCCTCACCCAGCATTGATGATTTAGTGCTCTGGATATTTCGCAAAGCTATCCAAGGATTTACATCTGATACTCCTGGCGGCTTACAAAATGTTCAGCTTGACTTCGCGAGCCTCCGCAATGACCGGCGCAGTCAGAACGAACTCGCGACACTGGCTAAGCGAGCAGCGCGTGATCTTGACTACGCATCCACAATTGAGGACACCAACTTCCGTGATCTCATTGACGCTGACTTGTTTCAGGAAACCGACCTGAAAATAATCAGTGATCTCACCAAGGCCGTCACCGAACAGAGCGTCACTGCGCGTGAAGTCGCAGACGTTGTTCGTGCGCGCCAAAGCAGTGTTTGGATTAACGAATTTAAACCGCTCTACACGGCGATCTCCAGTGCCTCCGAGTTACTCTCACTAGTGGCAACTGCCGACCTGACGGTAGCCAGTTTTGATTATGGCCTTGAGCGTTACTGCCGCGAATGGTTCCGGATTGACCAGCTGTATCGGCAATTTATTTACGCATTCCGCGCCTCAGAAGGTCTGCACCCACTCGACCCACTTCGTGATGAAGTGGAGAAGCGCTACAGCAACAAGTACGTGTACGAGTTAGGGAACGCCTGGCAACAAAAAGTTGATGAGACTCAAACGTGGACCTCAACGGCCCTTCGCTCCCAGCGGACGTTTTATCGGGACTACGTAGAACAACTCGTGAAAGAAGACAAAAAAGCCGTCGTCATCATTTCAGATGCCATGCGATACGAAGTGGGCGAAGAACTTGGTTCGCGTATCCGGCAAGAGGATCGCTTTGACGCCACCGTGGATGCCGTACTTGGTGTTCTCCCGACCTACACGCAGCTCGGGATGGCGGCCTTGCTACCACACGCAAGCCTGAAACACTCTCCTGACGCCAAGACCGTGCTCGCTGATGACCAACCAACCAATGGGACCGCACCTCGCAGCAAGATTCTCGCAACCGTTGGTGGAACTGCAATTCAGGCGGAGGACTTCAGAGCCCTCAACGCTGACGAAAGACGCGAACTGTTCAAAGCGAACAAAGTCCTTTACATCTATCACAACGTCATTGACGCTATCGGGGATAAGCAAGGCACCGAGCGAAGTGTCTTTGAGGCCGTGGAACAAACTCTCAACGAACTCGTGGACCTAGTCAAGAAAGCAGCGAGTGCTAACGCGACAAATATTTTCATCACCGCAGATCATGGTTTCTTGTTCCAAGATGAAGTTCTGCCTGAACAGTTTTTCCTATCTACCAAACCCGAAGGTGATGACATAAAAGTAATCAACAGGCGCTACGTCCTTGGCCGCGGTCTCAAAGTTGATTATGCCTTTACCACTTTTACCTCTGCTCAACTTGAACTCACAGGTGACCTTGAAATACAAATACCTAAGTCCATTCATAGATTGAAAATCCCCGGTGGTGGATCCCGATTCGTGCACGGCGGCGCAACCCTGCAAGAGGTCGTTGTTCCTGTGGTGTCCATCAACAAAAAGCGCAAGAGTGACACACGGCAGGTCAACGTTGAAGTGTGGCCCGAGTCGGACAAAATCACTACGAGCCAGGTTGTCGTGCGTCTTTTTCAGTCAGAACCCGTGAGCGAGAAGGTTCAGCCGCGAACTGTTCGGGCTGGCTTGTATGTAGGAGAAACTTTGATCTCAAATCACAGTGAATTCACCTTCGATGAAGTATCGAACGATAAGCGTGACCGCTATAAGAACGCCAATATGCTGCTGAGCCAAGACTCCAATGACTACAACAATAGGGCAGTGGAATTCCGACTTGAGGAAAAAATCCCCAACACATCGCAGTGGCGTACCTACGCCACTGCGATGTACACGCTTAAGCGGTCCTTCGTCACGGACTTTGACTTTCAAGGAGAATAACCATGGATGATGAATTCAACGAAAGTGCAATTGAAAACATTCTTGACGAACACGCCGAAGGCGACCAGAAGCCAATCCGTACTCCTGAAATAAGCCCCCTAGATAAAAAGATTAACCAGCATTTCGCGGGTGTCGTTGTGCGCAAAGACCTTGTCAAAGCGGTCAAAGGCAACGCCATCGTGCCTTCATACGTGCTGGAATACCTGTTAGGCCAATATGCGGCATCAGATAATGAAGCCACCATTCAAGCAGGAATAACGACAGTACGTAAAATTCTCGCAGATCATTACGTACACCGTAACCAGTCAGAGTTGATCAAGTCGACAATCCGGGAACGTGGACGGTACAAAATCATTGACCGGGTCACCGTCACTCTCAACGACAAAGAAGACGTTTACGAAGCCAGCTTTTCAAACCTCGGCATCAAGCAGGTGTTGGTAGACCCCGGAACCATTAAGGCGCACCCAAAACTGCTCGTCGGCGGAGTGTGGTGCATCTGCGACATTGAATACCAACACAGTGAAAACTCCAAAAATGTCCCGTGGATCCTCGGATCAATAAAACCAATTCAACTCTCCAACTTTGACTCTGACGGGTACCTAGCTGCCCGCCGAGAGTTCACAACAGATGAGTGGATTGACCTACTCATCCAATCCATCGGGTTTAACCCGGAATTATTCGGTCGACGAGGCAAACTCATTCAACTGGTGCGACTCATCCCATTTGTTGAACGTAACTACAACCTCGTGGAGCTCGGACCCAAGGGCACCGGAAAGTCACATATTTTCTCTGAGTTCTCCCCGCACGGAATGCTCATTTCCGGTGGAGAAGTCACCGTTGCCAAGCTCTTTGTCAACAACGCCAACGGTCGCATTGGGCTCGTCGGCTACTGGGACGTCGTCGCCTTCGACGAGTTCGCGGGGAAAAAGAAGCGGACAGATAAGGCACTTGTCGACATTATGAAAAACTACATGGCAAACAAGTCGTTTTCACGTGGTGTGGAAACACTCGGGGCTGAAGCATCCATGGTCTTTGTCGGAAACACTTCACGGACAGTTCCCTACATGCTCAAACATTCAGACCTTTTTGATGAGCTCCCCGAAAGCTACCACGACTCTGCTTATTTGGATCGACTTCACTACTACATTCCCGGTTGGGAAGTTGACCCGATTCGGGGTGAAATGTTTTCATCAGGCTACGGCTTTGTCGTGGACTACATTGCTGAAGTCCTCAAATCCATGCGTGACCTAGACTTTTCTGACCTCTATCAGCCACATTTTTCCCTCGGCGCCGAAATCTCCACACGAGACAGGGACGGTATTCACAAGACTTTCTCCGGGCTCATGAAGATCATCTACCCGGCAGGTGGTGCTACCGCAGACCAAATGCAGGAACTACTCGAATTTGCCATTGAAGGGCGTAAACGGGTAAAGGACCAAATCCTGCGCATGGACACTACAATGCCCAGTGTTCGATTCGGGTACCTCAAAGGAAAAGATGAATGGCATTCCGTCTCAACACTAGAGGAAAAGGAATACCCGAACTACTACTTCCGCACCGCTTCGGAAGGCGATGAAGGTGACATGGCCGCGGCGGAATTTTCTGCAGTCCCAGAGAGCGCCGCGCCGCTGTCTGCTACTAGTACCCATGAAACCGCAGCCGTTCTTTTTGAAGGACATCGGGAGTACCAGGAGAATCAGCGTGGTGTCTCCTTCGCTGAAATTCTCGTTCCATATTTGGCGGGTGCAACTGAAATCACCATTCGAGATTCCTACGTCCGTCAATTCCATCAAGCCAGAAACTTGATGGAATTGATTGAGGCGATCGCTATCGTTAAGGACCCTGCAGAAGACCTAGTTGTCAAATTAGTGACAACTGAATCAACTGAAGGAGAAGAAAAAACTCGTAAACAACTGGAATTCTTAGTTAAGGTCAAGAATGCTGCTGCTGCAGCAGGCGTCACGCTAGATGTGACATTTGACCCTATGCTCCACGACCGATCCATCGTGACGGATAACGGCTGGCGAATTAACCTGGGCCGCGGTCTGGACATTTACCAGTATGTCTCAGGGGATGCGTTTGATATTGGAACTCGGCTCCAGCAATACCGGCAAGTGAAAGCATTCGGAATCACGTACATCAAGGATCCGCATACTGGCTAAATGGCATCACCCATAGATCTGACAAGCGCCGTCATCCGCTGAGTCGTCAAAGGTCGAGATCAAGACGGTGCGCATGAACTGCGCCGCGCCACCGAATCCAGCCAGGCAGGACATCTGGGGCTAAAATATTCCCCAAGGCTTAGGTTCGAGCATCATCTTTTCATCCACCAATCCCCCAGTTGATTTACTAGTACTGAGTTTGCCAGTTGCCTCTGACAACCGGGCGTCACCGAATAGCTAATTTGCTTTCTTGATTGGTGCGAGTCTCCTGGATATAAACTTGGCGCAACACTACGCAGACGTGGAATCTTGTTGCGTTCGGCACTACCTACGGGAAGGTTTCCAACTGCGGCTTTGTGATCCCATCGCCTTTGTTCCCAGTAATTGATGTAGGTGAGCAGTTCACTTTCCTCGATCACTGCGAGTTCTTCATCTGTGTAGGTAACTCGTTTTTTGTTCACAAGATTCTCGTTATTGAATAGCGTTGCTAGTTTTGGTGACACCAAAGTAACTCCGGTATCTGACCTTCTGTCTGGATCGAGTTTGAATGAGTGCTACTTCAAACTTCATCGTCCATTTCTTCGGTCGGCTCTGGCTCGCCTTTGCTATCGATGAATTCCATGAAGCAGGAGTCAAACATCACCACGTCGCCACAGACGGAACACCGGCCTGGCTCTTTCACATTTGGGGGATCTGGAGTTTTTCCCATATATGAAACCTACTACGCAGGTATGACAGATCATGGAGTTTCTGAAAAAGGCAACGCATCTCATCACGGAAAACCCCAATGCAGTTTTTAGCTAAAGCCTTCATGGTTTAACCAAGCTCTGTGGACACGGTCAACTCCTTCGACTGTGGCCATCGCCCACCATTTATCCCTTTTCGTACCGATAATTGTTGGAGGGGTTGTCTGCACGATAGGGAGTCGCGCTTTTGGATCCGCAGAAAGTTCTCGGACCCGAATCCACACGACTTGTGTCGAACCATTGTCGGTGAGGATGAATTTACCACCCAAGCGGACTCAAGCTTTAACGACGAGGTGAAAATACTTCTCCTTTTCCCGATGGATCGGGCCCAATGGTTCAACATCGTGATGGGTAACTCCGTCGAGCTCAATGAACAAACTATCGATGGAATCGCTGAACGAGTTCCCATGCCGGTCGCATTGCAGGAACTGCTTTCGCTCAATCTGGCCGTTTCCGAGTGATCAAGCCAAACTCCTGATAACAGCATTCGTTTCCACATTTAAGGCATCTTGGACCTTCACTGCCTCACTTAGTCTCGGTTGCGCCAACGCAGGTTTGATGCGGAGTCTTCTTAAAGACTCTTCGACATGCGATTGACATCTTGTCGCTCAACCCACTTGATCAGTTTCGTGAGGCGGGCACTCGAACCACAACACGATTCATCAGGAGTGTTGCGTCCTCGGTACTACGAATACGGTGGATTAAACGAGATACAAACCGCAGCATTGCTGTTTCACCTCTTGGAATGGAAAGGCTTTCCTCACGGCCCGACCCTCGACGAAATCCAGGGGAGACTTTCACCCCAAGGATTCGACTTGAGACCACACTTCAACAAGCACGGATGCATTTACGACTACTAGCCGTGGCAAGGGGTGTGGGGCGAACTCGGGCGAAGAGCGGGTTGTTCGTGGTGCTTATGCGAGAGACGAATTCTTGAGAGGTGTTCCCTTTCTGTAAATATCCAACCAAGCATCAAGCTACAAAGGAACATGATCAGCTCACTGATGATGGACCCACCACAAAAGGATTGGATCGCTAAGAAAGTAGAGCTCACCAACGAGGATGAGTCATGGTCGCCAGTGCATGACCGG
>Ga0209390_10006468_pt1 | contig 15695 bp, 19 predicted proteins | sample BON01_FD_187212 | JGI IMG/M metagenome (GOLD analysis project Ga0209390, IMG submission 187212) | Freshwater microbial communities from Lake Bonney liftoff mats and glacier meltwater in Antarctica - BON-01 (SPAdes) (version 2) | ecosystem: Environmental > Aquatic > Freshwater > Ice > Glacier... | reverse complement strand
TGGCCTAGGAGTAGTTGTCGAGGAAAATGTAACTCCACGGCTTGGAAGCAAGCTTGGCGCCCTCGCCATAGATGTGCTGATAGGCAGCACGCGCCACTTCAATGCCCAGAGGTACGGCCGCAACGTTGCTGAAGCGGAAATGGATTCCTCTCAAAATGCGGGACTCGGCGTTCTCCACATTGGCCTGGACAAACGTGTACTAAGTGCGGGCCTGGTTTCCAAGCGTGTAGTAATGGTGTAGCTGAACTTATTCTGTCCTGTCAGCAAGAATAAAGCCTCAGCGACCGCGGCACCCGTGACCGTGTGCAGCGAGGCGTACTCGGGGTGCGGGGGCGTCGGAATGAAGCTAGCGTAGAGCGGATCCACCGTGAAGTTGACGCTGTTACCCAAAGGAATGGATGTGACGGGGCGCCAGGTGGAGTAGGCGTACTTGCTGTCCCAGACGACAATGCGGGCGTCAGCCACGGCGATGGAAGTAATAGCAAAGTACCGGACGGCGTCCAAAAACTTGCGCTTGGCCACGACCTGCTGCACGATCTGGAAGAAGAAGTATATCTCGATGTTCCCTCGCCAAAACGTGGCCGTGGCTGCTTGATCAGGCGTGCGGGTCGCCGTGGTAGCATTGCTCAAAGACAGAACTTCGTCGTAATCTTATTTACAGGCAGCGCTAAACAAGGTAGGAGGCGGTTTCAGACGAAACTGGCTCGGATACTCGATAGCGAAGGGGCGGAGGGACGCCAACTGCGGGTTCAGACCGCTGGCAAAGGCCGTCGGCGTGGGGCGCCACGCTCCCGTGGCCAGAGACCCATTATACGGCGGGACAGGGTTGGATCCATCGTACGCGCGGGTGTTCAGCACTGCCTGCGCCTGGGCCACTCCGATATCCAAAGCCCATTCATCGTCCTCCGTGACTTGGCTGTCATACAATGCCTGGACGGCGGTCGCGTTGGCGCCCGGGAGGATGCCCAAGAGAGCCGTCTGACCTGCCGCGGCAATGGTATTCACCAGGGCATCTTCGAGAAAGTAATGATTGATCCGCCACGGCGAGGCGGATTTGAAATTCAGGCCTTCCCCCTGCAGCAAGTTGTGCACCGCTTGGTACTGAGCGACATGGACCGTGGCGAGGACCCGCGTGCCAAATTGTTATGAGGAATAGGGAGGGAAAGGGACACGTGAATCAAACCGATGTGTGCAATTTGGCGGCGGTATACGTAAGTAGAGAGAGGTGCATGGTTGCACATTGTTAATGGCGCCTGAATATGCAAGTGTAAGGAGAAAGGAGCGATGAGTGGTGGTGCTCCGAGGCTATGCAAAGTCCTGGGACAGGAACGTACATTGGATTTGGTGCCTGTGGCCAGAATCTGGGCGAGTGAGAGTATGTTCCAGTCAATGATGGCTTGAGGAGTAAGGGCGGAGCTGGCGGCCGCACTCAGCGAGACGGAGGTCACGAGCACGGTGACCAAAGCTCGGACGACACGACGCATGATAAAGCTTCTGTGTTGCTGTGATGCGCGAGTGAGAAACGCCGGGCGATGGGCAGTGAGCTTGCTGGTTGTTATGCGGACTTTCATACCTGTCAATAGCAGGTTAAGAAAGGAACATGGCAAAGGAAGACACGCACGAGCCCCAGCACGGGAGCACTCACGAGCGCACCCTCGCCGCGCGAGCAAAGGCGCACGACGCGAAACTAAGACGTGCCGCCCCATATCTCTTAAAATGTTCACTGGCGATACTCCTTAAAGTGCTAGCCCTTTTGCTGAAACGGAACAGGAACTTCTCACACATATGCAAACAAAATAGAAAAGGAAGAACACTCAACAACTATGTATAGCCCTCGTATGTCCGTCCTTTTTACCCTGGACAGGAAAAAGAAGGACCACACCAAAATGCGCTCACGTCTGCAAACATTCGACAAGGAAAATCCCCCTCCTTTGCATGTGCTTTGCATCGCTGTCCTTCTCGCTTTGTCAACCTCCTTGTGCTTGCTGACGTACCATATGCGGTTCAAGGAACGTTCCCTCCGGCGACCTCCCACCGTCCTCGTGCTACGGCTTATGCCCTCGCAGCGGCGCCTATAAGACTTCCGACTTCTTGCGGCCTGGGTAGCAGGTCCTCACTTTAGATGTCGGGGGGCCATACTCGTAAGAGGAGAGGGTGGCTTGGGGCCCATGATTTGAAGGCGCTCAACGGTGGGCTGTTGCTGCGTTTCCCCGCCGTTACCGGTGTACCCTCCCAACACAGCCACACACAGCCGCTGTACTTTATGTCTTGCACAAGAGACAAAGCAAGGGTACCAGCACAAGGAAGCGCAAACACCAGCCCGCCGTTTGTCTTGCGCAAAACGAGGACGCTTTCATTGTCCAACAAAAGTTTTTGCTTCTTTAGTAGATCACGCCTTTCCATGCGCTTAGTAGCCAGGTGAGGTGGGGAACAAAAGAGAGTTGCACCTTTCACCAAAAGCAACACCCGTCCCAACAACACTTGATGCCCCAAGTTGCTGTCGTTCTCATACTTCTTTCTCGCTCGATCTCCATTCACAACACCCCTCTCAAACTATTATACCCTTCATTCCACATACCCCACCCCCCACAACTCCCCTCCCCCAACCTCCACCCAACACCCTCCCCTTCTCTCTACTCCCCCGGCGGTATCGTCGGATCAAAACTCGTATCGACCTTGCCCTCCTGCGGATTAGCCGCAGCGCTCTCAGGCTCCACACCCGCCGCCGCGCCTTGCAACATAATCACCAAAGCGGTCATATCATCGTGCTTAGACCGCCGAGCCTTCCCGGGGGGCAAGGCCCGCAGCTCCTCCACCGTCATCCCCAAGTCCTTCGCCCGTGTCTCCAAGGCATGCGCAATCAAATGCTGACTCACGTGCATCGTATCCCCCTCTGCAATCGCCTGCCCGACAAAGCGCACAGCCTCCTCGTTGGTCAACAAGTCCCACACGCCATCCGTGGCGACAATCACAAATTCTGCCGTTGGGTCATCCAGGACCCCTTCAAACACTTGCACTTCAGGGGTGGCTGTAATATAAGGAGGGGTGTAAGGAGGGGGGATATATCGCCCGGCGCTGGAATCGGAACGGTTGGGACGACCATTGAATTCGGAGTATTTAAGGTAGGCGTCACCGAGGGCACGGGTGGGTTGAAGGCGACCCTTGACGTAGCAGGCGTTGGCGTGCTTGCACTTGACGATGTCCGCCTCGCCTGGGTGGGCTTGTTGGAGGGCCAGGGCTTCTTTGGGGAGCTTGGCGTTGTGGTCTTCGCTTAAGGCCACTGCTTCGTATTGTCCTGCTGTTGCTGCTACTGCTTTTGCGGCTGCTGCTCCTTTGGTCGTTGCTCTCCTCCCTCCATTACCACCATTCGCGGGCGCTGGTCGCTTACCCAAGACCGCCCTACAGTCCCCCGCGTTGGCGACAAATAAATGATGACCCTTAATGAGGACTGTGAGAGCACAAGCCCCCACCTTGGCAACATTCCCTAAGCCAATCTCAAAAGCATGGTGCACCTTCTGAATCACCCCTCGATCCGTCCGTTCAAACGCACGAATCAAGGCCTTGATCACCTGCGCCGGCTCGGTACGATGCCCCATATTACTTAATTCCATCTCCAGGTTCTTACTCAGATGCACCGAGGCGTATTCAGCCACTTGCCACCCACCATGCCCGTCAAACACACCACAAAAAACGTCCCCTCCGACAATCTCCCTAATCTCATGCCGATCTTCAATGTTTTCATTCCCAGGATAAGTCGACAAGGAGTACATTACACGATGCGGGCGCGTGGGGGGGCGGGAGTAGAAGGTCCCGGCGTCTTGTTGAGAGGGAGCGACGGCAGCAAGGGCGAGGAGGGCAGCGGCGGCCGCGGCAAGGGCAAGGGCGTTGGGGAAGGGGCTGGTGTTGTGATGATGGTGGTGGTCTCTCGATGACAAAATGGAGGAGGTGGCGGCTGGGATGGACGAGGAAGAGGAAGTGGAGAAGAGGGACAAGGCGCGTTGCTGTGTGTGGGGGGGTGGGTGGGTGGGTGGGAGGAGGAGGGGAGGGGGGTGAGATGATGGTTGACAATGATGTGGGGCATATTTCTAAGAAGATGAGGAAGCCCAGCGCTGGCTACAAAGGAAATCAGGACAATAACGAGCCGTTAGGCTGTGAGCCGCGCACATGCATAGGGAGAGAGAGGAAGGGCTTGAGGGAGACTCACCTGTGAGGAGGATGATGATGCTTGCAAGGCGGGCAAAAGACCAGTCACACTGGCCGGGCGGATCAGGGAAGAAGACGGACGCATGCCCAGGCCTGTCACGCGGCCGTGCCGGAGCAAGGTTGTCGAGACCGTCCGCAGCATGGTCGTGGTGTGCTGGTGTTTGGAGCGGTAGAAACGACGGGCGAAGGGAGGGGGAAGCTTCGCTGGAGTGTAGGGAGGCTAGCGGCTTGGGAGGCAGGGACGACAGGAAGGCACGGGCTGGCTGGGAAGCGATGAGGCAAGTGCCTTGGCCTGTGTGTAGGTGTGCAGGAGGGATGTGAGGATAAAATGTTCCAGTGGTAGGGATGGTGTGTGCGGCAAGCGCAGCATATGCAGCCATGACGAACGAACGTCGCTGTCGTTGCCCTCGCTCACCCCCCTCGGCCCATTCCAAAAAGCAACCGACAAGCAAAATAGAAGCAAATTCGTTCTTGAACGTTACTCTTCACATATTATTGTCTTTATTCTTTCCTTTGCTACATTTTCTTCCTCCCTCCTTCCCCTCCTATTACCTACAACCCACCCCTCACCCCCTCACCGCCTTCCTCACGACGGAGCCCCCGGCAAAACCAACCGCGAATGCACCACCACAGCAGGCGTCCCCGCTTGCTCCAGCATCGCCGCCACCTTATTCACATCCCTATATTCCGACGTCTCCGTCGGTAAGCCCGCCTCTCCCAACTGTGCAAACGTCAACTCTCTTCGACTCCTCTCCTTGCCCACCCATTCTTGCCCGAATCGATGAAAGTACCTCGTGTCCTCCACGCGGAGCAACACCCCATCCACCCTCAAGAAATACCGCAACAAGACAAACCAACACGTGGGCATCACCCGTACCTTAGCATTAAGCGACACCACCCCATGGTCGTGCAACTCATCCTCATACAGGGTAATGTCATCATAGAACAAAATCGGCGCCGCCCGATCACTCAACAACCTCCTGTCGATCACACTCGAATCCGCCGCCTCCCACCCCACTCCCCCATCCCCAACACTCCCCCTCTCCAAGTCCAAGAAAGTATCACACGGATCCCCCTCTACCTTCCCTCCTCCTCCTTCTGAACTCAACAACAACTCCCCCTCATAGTCCGTACCAAAAACCCAATCATACCTCACCTGCTTCAAGCCCACCGCCAAATTCCCCGCCGCCCATCGACTCGCCTCCGGCACGGTAATCACTACCAACGGCGACCCTCCTGCCCCATCCACATGTCGTCGAGCCCAAGAAATGAGCGCGCCAGTGGTGTTGAACCGCAAGCAAAAGTCTATCGTCGAGTTCGTAGGTTGTCCTGCTCCTCCTCCTCCTCCTCCCCCTCCCTCCTCTCCGCCCAAGGTAGCAGCATGCTTGATTTCTAGGTAGCTCTGACCAAACAGAATTTCTGGCAAAGGGGTAAAATTGTGCCCGCTTCCGCTCGAGCTCTTGAGGCTCGCCATGGTAGCTGAGTCTGCAGCAGCAGAAACGTCGTCCGCGCTCGTCATCGTCGTGGGCGTCATGGAGGAGGAGGCGCGCTCTTTACTGCTGCTCGTTGCGCTCGTTGCACCCCCTCCTCCTCCTTCCCCCTCTTCCCTGCTGCTGCTGCTGCTGGTGCCGTGGCCTTCCACAATCATGGACGCCGCCGTCTTGCCGTGTGCGCTCCAGTAGGCGGCAATGCGTTGCGACAAAGCCTCCTTCTCTTGGTCACTCAGGATGGGGCGTCGGCGCGAGGCAATTCGCCAGTCGTCCAGCTCGAGCGTGGTGCTGTCGTCGTGCTTGGCCACCCTGGCTTGGTAGCGCTGTGTGATGATGGTGGAGAAGGGGTTCAGGTCCAGGCAATGAAGGAAGAATGATGATGATGCGCTGGGGTGGGGAGAAGGGGGAGAAGGGAACTCACCTCTAAGACCGCGGCCTCCGCAACCGTGGCACCCGGCATGACTAAAAGAAGAGCTACGGCAAGCAGGCCTGTGTGCTGTGTAAGTGGGTGTGTAGCTTGTGAGTGGGATGCTTGGTTACGACGAAGCTCCAACCGCTTGCTTCAACAACCCAACCTCGAACTCAACTGTTCCGCTATCCAAGCACTCATTTAGACGACGCTAATACACCCACAACTCAACCCTATCACAGGGCACGTCGCTCTCCTTCCAAGCCGCGCCATGGGGCAGCCGCCGGGGCCAGCTTTCAGGCCAAGCACACTGACTTTAAAGCAGTCGGACATGCCTACTGCTACCACTGCTGCTGCTCCTCCTCCTCCTCCTCTTGGCCACCACCAGCCACGCCTTTGTCCTCCATCCCTCCTCTAGCATGCGGACGATGCACACCAGCCATGCCCTTGTCCTCCATCCCTCCTCCAGCACGCGCACTGTACGCATAGTTGCCCGGACGGTGCACACCAGCCATGCCCTTGTCCTCCATCCCTCCTCCAGCACGCGCACCGTACGCATGATGGCCACCACCACCGCCGCCACTTCCACCCGTCTCCTAAAAGCCGTCCGCCCCACCACTCCCTCGACCTCTTTGTTCCCTCTCTCAATCCCCTCGCATCCCGTGCCCCAAGTCCTCGCACCCGCCGGCGGCCGAGAGCAGTTTCTGGCCGCGCTGAACGCAGGCGCGGACCAGGTTTTCTTGGGAATGAAGTCTTTCAATGCCAGAGCGAGAGCCGAGAACTTCGGCGTGGAGGATCTGCGGGAGCTGGTGCCGCTTGCCCATCAATATGGGATGCAGGTTTTGGTGACAGTGAAAGTGTTGATTAAGGAGAAGGAAATGAGTTCGTTGATAGACATGCTGGCAGCGTTGGAGGAACTGGAGGTGGACGCGATCATTGTGCAAGACCAAGGGGTGGGTGCTATCGTTCAGAACTATTCTCCCACATTAAAAATGCATGCATACCAGGTACCCGACTCACACACTCCCAAAGCCTCTTACCCGAACACAAATCCTCTCCTCTGCCCGCACAAGCACAGGTCTTAGCATGGAAAGCAGCATACACCAGGTCGAGACCGACACACTAAGCAACGCGCAGTTTGCCCCGGCCACGTATCTGGTTAACCTGGTCAAGGCTGGCGTGCGCGAAGGCGGCCGGAGTCTGAAGGGCTTGCGGCCGCTCACGCTGCTACAAGGCATCTTGCAGCAGACCACGGCGGGCTCCGCTTTGGTCAAGATTGGCGGCACCAAGGTTGTGGCAGGCGTCACCTTGCAAGTGGGTCAGCCAGCCGAAGACACGCCGTCTAAAATCGGTGCGTAGGTTTGATGGCGGGTACGAGGCGAGGTGTAGGGGGAGTGCGCGTGAGGCGGAGGGGACACCGTGACAAACCGCAGGGAAGCGAGCAGCTACGCGGCTATGACCAAATTGAATCACTACATGTACTCAATTATTGTGCTTTCCTCCTCTTCCTCCCTCGCGTCCTCGTCCTCCTCCTTGCCTAAGGTGGATATCACAACGGATTTTACTCTGTATGCTCTCAACTCACAAGCGTCGGCCGTGTGGGCTCACACGTTGGGGGCCTCGCGCATTGCCTTGTCGGTGGAAGATGATAAGGAGAACCTTAAAGCACATATGCAGGAGTGGCCTCGAGCGGTGGGTGCTCCTGCTGGTGCTGGTGCTACTGCTGGTGCTGGTGCTGCTGGTGTTGTTGACGACAACAACAAGGTGGCTCCGCAGTATATTCTATACAAAGACGTTCCTCTCTTCATGGCGGAAGCCTGCAGTCTAAGAGCGCTGCACGGGAATACCTGCCCTGGCTCAAAAGTATGTGGGTATCGTACTCTATCGATCGAAAACGAGCAGGGAGAGAAATATGAAGCTGCACATGAACAATGCAAGAGTATCGTTTACAGCACTAATGCCCAGTCGCTCGTGCATCGGCAGAAGGATTTGTTAGAGATGGGGATAAGGGATTTTAGGCTTGATTTTTTGACGAGGAAATATAGGAAGGAGCAGCTGTTTGAGGTGCTTGATGGGGCGTTGAGGAGGGAGGAGGGGGAAGGGGAGGGGTTGCCCAATACGCATGTTGCCAATTTTGATAGGACGCTTTTGTAATTTGAAAAGGGCAGAAGAAATGTAATAAATGGAAATGAATTGAAGTATGGAAAGAAGGGAGATGGCTGCGTGTCGCTCAATCGAGTTGCTTTTTCTTTCTATTTTGTATTACATGTGGTTGTGGTGGTGGTGGGTGTGCGGCAAGCCACGTTGAGGCCTGCCTGCCTACCCCCGCGTGTCGTCCGGCGTCTTCTTAACTATAAAAACCTCGTCCTTGGCCACAGTCATGACGTACTGAAACGATTTAAATTGGACGGCAATGCGCCGCAAGGGGTCACCCTGGTGCTGCGGGGCTTGGAGGATCAAGCCGGCGTCGAGCAGTATTTGGTAGAGCGTCTGGGCAGCCTCCACCCCAGCAGGCGTGTCCATTTGTCCTGTCTTGGACAACAACACACCTGTGTCGAGGCGCAGGGAGGCTGTGCCTAGCTGGTTGGGCACTGTCTCCAGGTCAGGTTTCATATTTCAAGCTTGGGAGTTGGGGTTGTGGGTCGGCTCGAGGAGGGAGGGGTAGGAGGTTGACGGAGAGCTTTTTGGATGCGGCGCTGGGACAAGAAGGCCACAACTAACGCAAGGGCGAGGAGGAGGAGGACGAGGCGCTTGTCTTGAATGTCCCTGTGTTGTAGGGGTGGGAGTGGTGTGAGTGGTGGGCTTGGATGAGGAAGGAGAAATGCGGGGGATAGAGCAGCTTCTCATCGAACAAACGCCCAACTTCTTGCTCGCTCTTTTGTGCGTACTCATTCATGCCACGCCCACCACACCCACCTACACACAGGCACACAGCCTTCGTACATAGTAGGGCAGGCGAGGCCGCCGGGGGCGCTTGGAAGGCCATGGAGGAGGGCACAGACGCAGCAGCACTATCATCAGCATCACAGCAGGAGCAGCAGGAGTCTTCTGGAGACCAGCACACCACAAGCACGCCCGGACCAACAGCACCAGCCCCATCACCAGCACAAGCAGAGGACGAGGCCTCGGATGCTGCCTCGGTGCTGGCGGGCTTGGCCCTGACGTCCTCATTCCAAGGCGCAGAGGGGGAGGAGGGGGGCGGCGAGGGCAGCAGCATTGCAGCAACCTTGGACACGTCGCAAGACGGCACGCCACCAGGCACCACGGACGACAACAACAACAGCAGCACCGCTGCGTCTTTCCATCCACCACCACCACCACCATCCTCTCCTGCCGCGACCGCCCCAAACACAGGCAAGGTCAAAGTCCAGCTCATGGCCGTCGGCCGCGCCCCTCGCCTAGCCCAAAGCAAGTTTATCGTGCAAGCCAAAGACTCTTTTCGGGCCTTATTCCCCGTGTTGCGTCGCTTGCTCCAATTGCGGGAGGACCAGGCGTTGTTTGTGTTTGTGAATTCGGCGTTTGCCCCCGCACCGGAGGATAAGTTTGGGGACTTGTTTCAGTGCTTTGGGAAGACTGGCACGTTGATTGTTAACTATAGCTTGGACGAGGCGTGGGGTTGAGATGAGGGGACGAGCACATGCAGATTTGCAGATTTGTGTGCAGGATTATTGTCATATATTGGGGAGATCAAGGGGCAGGGTGATGGTACTCTTTGCGCGCTGTTGATTGAGAAGCATAACGACTGGCTTTTGCGGGTCTGCGAAGCATTCTTCCGAGTCATTGGGGGCGTTTTATACACGACACTTTATAACCTCTGCAAAACCAACCAGCCTGCTATACTAGGTGGTCTGTGTTGTAGTCGGTAATAATTCTCAGCATGAAAGGCTCTCAATGACTCGGATGATGCCCGCGGGCCCGTCTTGCTTGGTAGAAAGGAGGAGAGCTGTGTGGTGTGTATCTCATCCTGTTTTTGCGCTGATGAAAGCTGGGCTTGGATGGATCATCCGAGTCATTAAGGGAGTCTTGACATTGACGATTTACCCCTGCAAGACCAACCAGCCTTTAATACAAGGTTATTTGTTTTGTGATGGTAATTCGGACTCTCGTTAGTGATGCGTTCTCAATGACTCGGATGATGCCCTCCAGGCCCGTCTGGCTTGTGGGAGGGGAGGAGGGCAGCGGTGTCTGTGTAACTGTTCTAGCGCTGACGAATCTTTTGGGTCCGAGAAGCATTCATCCGAGTCGTTGGGGACGTTTTGACATTTATTCTACCCCTGCAGAATCAACCAGCCTGACACTCAAGGTGGTTTGTTTTGCAGTCGGTGAAGACAATGCAAGCCAGCAATGCTCTCAATGACTCGAATGATCCTCCCCTTCCCCGCCATGCTAGCTATGTCCAAGAAAAGAGATGGGAACTTTGTAGGAGAGGGTAGCAAGGTCTGCGGCGGGCAACACATGCTCCTAGTTTCCCTCTCCGCCAAGCAGAAGCAGAAGCTCTTGCCTACCTCAAATGCCCCAGCCCGGCTCTCGCAGGAGAGAAGAAACAAATTGTACACTTGTACCAACGTGATGGACATTCTTCAGAGCGCTACTCTTGTTTCTTTTGCTTTTGTTTGTTCACCCCAATGGGCCGGCTCGACCTCAACACCCTCCCCCCTCCGACACTCCACACCCACCCGTTGGTTGCGGCTCGCGAGAGAAGTTTCGGTGATGCCCGATGATGTTGCGATCATGCCGTCCACCAACGACGCGGCACTCCGTCAAATCATAGCACCAAACACACACAAACCAAGCAAGGTCTCGCGTGCTAATCCAAAGCGGCAGGGCGTTTGTTCCGTGGCACACAAAGTCCTCCAGCGGGCCGCACCTTTGACGTGTCATCGAGCCAAACGCGGGAAGGCCGCGCGGCCGCGCATTGACGTCGCCCTCTCGCTCGCCTCGCCACATAGGCGCGTTTTGTTCCTGCCTGTTAGTGCAGTCGTCTTTGTTTCCTCCTTGTCTTTCCCTTTGTCGAGCGCATGTCTGTGGATTTTCCTTAGTCTTGGCCGTGGCTTTGCAACACCACACAGTCCCCTCTGCCCTACCCTGCCCTAGCGGCCACAGAACACTGGCCGCCGTCGCTCCTTTTGGCTGGTGGCGGCGCATGTTCATTCTTCGCTCCCCACTTGGCCCTTGGCCAGTGTTGGTTGCGTGGCCTCTACACACCCACCCTACACACACATACACACACAGGACACGCCACTCCTGGGCCTGCCCCGCCTCCACACGGCGCCCTGGGTGCGTCCCGCCTCCGCCACGTCGTGTGGATGGTGATGCCTCGCTGGCGGAGGGGATCTGCACCATTTGCTTGGGTTGGTGGCTCTGGCTCTCCTTTTGTGTTGCTTGCCTTTGCACCGAGACGCCTGGGGCCACACACGTGCAACCACAACAAACTCACACCCTTGGCGCTTGCGGCTTTGGCTCGGGGGTGGGCGCAAGCGGCTCTTGTTTTGAGTGGCCAGCAACCCGCGCGCCCTTATGTCTTCGTGGGCCACGAGCCATTCGTCGTTCTGCTTGGTGGTGACGTGCCCCCCCTTGTTTTTCATCCACACGCAACGCAACGCACCCTCCACCCCACATAACCACAGCACTGCCCCAACACTCACCAGCAACGCCACTTCCAGCCACCGCAGCCGGGCCTGGGGCGGCGCGTCTGGGTGGCTTGGAAACGCCGCCCTTTTGAGGGGCTTCGGTGGTGCTGGAGGGTCTTTGCCTTGCCCGGCCCCCCTCCCCTCCTCTGCGCTGCGCACCACCACCATCCCCCCTACACACACCAACACTCACACACACCTCCCCCCTCCCCCTACACACACACACTCAACACAGACTACACCACTCCTACTTGCACCACCCCTTCCTAAAGCAACCATGGTGAAGCCTGTCGACCTGACCGTCCCCGCCAGCGCCGACTCCTTCGATGTGGAGGCCGCCTTCCAGGGCCTCTGCGACCGGTCCACCGACGCCTCCGAGGAGACCTTCATGGCCACCGTCAAGTCCCTCGAGCCCTGGCTGGTCCCTGACATCATCGACTTCCTCGTCGCCAAGATCTCGGGCTTCGGCAAGGAGCGCGAGCCGGCCATCTCCCTCCTGACCAAGTTGGACGCGGATTTCATCCGTCGCAAGCTCCCGGACATGCTCCAGCCCGTCATCAACATGTGCACCGACACCTCCAAGAAAGTCCGCGAACTCTCCCTCAAGTGCCTCGAGCACCTGGTGCAGACCAACGGAAACTCCGATCTGGACAAGGTCATCCCCGGCCTGGTGCAAGCCCTCAAGGACCCCAATCACACCGTGCAAGCCATCGACGACCTCGCCTCCTGCGTGTTCGTCCAAGACGTCGAAGCCCCCGCCCTGGCCGTGATCATGCCCATTATCCGCCGTGGCCTCCGCCACAAGCAGACCGAGATCCAGCGCAAGTCCTGCGTCATTCTCGACAACGTCTGCCGTCTCGTCGACAACCCCAAGGAGCTCTCCATCGCCATCCCCGAAATCCTGCCCCTCGTCGAGTACTGCGCCGAGAACATCCCTAAGCCCGAGGCGCGCGAGGTGGCTGGCCGGGCGTTGAAGACGATTTTGGACCACTACGATGAGAAGCTGGTGTTGAGGAAGTGGAGCACGGAGGAGGTGACGGCCATGATTAAGAAGCACGGTGAGCCTACGGAGCACATTGTGAAGTGCACGAGGAGCCTGTGTGATGCGTACCATTTTGATACCAAGGACTGGCAGCGTGTGTATGGGGAGAAGCATGCGGCGTTGTGTGCGAAGGTCTTGAATGATTGTGAGGTGCTTGCGAGCCCGAACACCATCTTTTTCGAGGACACGGAGGAGGGGCAGGATTTGTACAAGGGCGAGTTTTCCCTGGCTTATGGTACCTTGACTCTGCTTCGTAAGACGCGCATGCACTTGAAGAGGAATCGTTTCTATGGGCTGTTGGGGCCGAATAATTGTGGGAAAACCACGCTGATGCGCGCGATTGACCACGAGCAGATTGATGGCTTCCCTAAGAAGACGGAGATGAAGACGCTGTTTGTCGAGCACGAGATCGCCGAGCGCGAGGTGGGGGAGGATGAGACGGGGTACCCTATTTTTAACACTGATTTGTCCGGGACTGATTGGGTGGTTGATTACTGTAATACCGTCGTTAAGGTCACCCCTGCTGTTACCATGGAGCAGGCAGCAGCCGCGATGGCGGAGATGGGGTTCGGCAAGGACAGGGCGGCCGATGGAGATATGCCTGTGACGACCTACTCGGGTGGGTGGAAGGTGAAGATGCAGCTGGTGGCGGCTCAGTTGATTAACACGGATTTGCTCATGTTGGACGAGCCGACGGGCCATTTGGACGTGAAGAATATTGCGTGGCTTAAGGAGTGGTTGAAGAGTTTCTTGGCGGGTGGGGGGTCTATCATTACCACGTCGCATGATTCGGAGTTTCTGCAGGAGATGTGCACGCATGTGATTGATTTTCAGAAGAAGAAGCTGGTGACGATGAAGGGGAATTTGAATGATTTTGTGGCGAAATTCCCGGAGAAGAAAAGTTATTTTGTGTTGACGAATGAGAAGGTCCGATTTGTATTCCCGGAGCCGGGGCCATTGGAGGGGGTGAAGTCGTTGTCGAAGCATATTTTGAAGATGACGGGGGTGACGTTTCAGTACCCTTCTCGGGATAAGCCCACGGTGATGGATATTTGTTTGGAAGTGTCTCGTGTGTCGCGTGTAGCGGTGATTGGGCCCAATGGTGCGGGGAAGTCCACGGCTATCAAGCTGTTGATCGGGGAGTTGACCCCTTCGGAAGGCGCGATTGTCAAGCACCCTAACATGCGATTGGCCTACGTGGCGCAGCACGCTTTCTTCCACTTGGAGAAGCACCTGAACGAGACCCCGGCGCAGTATATCATGTGGCGGTTTGCGGGCAATGAGGATAAGGAGTCGTTGGCGTTGTTGAACAAGAAGAAGGAGGTGGAGAAGGAGATTACCAAGTTTTTCATTCGTGAAGGGACGACCTTGTGCCAGTGCTACAGCCCGGCGGAGGAGAAGTTGGCGGTGGAGGTGGAGACGATTATTAGCAGGCACGAGGATAAGAAGGCGAAGACGAAGGAGTATGAGGTCAAGTGGCGTGGGAAGAGCACTGATTGTAACTTGTGGGTCAAGAGAGATGTGTTGTTTGCGATGGGCGCGGAGAAGCTGGTGCAGAAATTTGATGAGAAGATGGCGGCGGAGGCGGGGTTGCAGTTTAAGCCTTTGACGACGTCGGCGATTGAGAAGCACTTGATGGATTTTGGGATTGAGCCCGAGGATGCCTCCCATACTTTGATCAAGTCTTTGAGCGGGGGGCAGAAGATTAAGGTGGTGATGGCGGCGTGCTTCTGGCAGAACCCCCATATTATCGTGTTGGACGAGCCGACGAATTACCTTGATAGGGACTCGCTTGGTGCGCTGGTGCAGGCCATTCATGACTACAAGGGTGGTGTGATTATCATCTCGCACAACAGGGAGTTTGCGGGTGCCGTGTGCCAAGAGAAGTGGATCATGGACAAGGGCTACCTGCGTCGGGAGGGGGAGTCGGTGACCTTGCACGAGGAGGAGGAGGTGAAGGAGGAGCTGGGGGATAAGGTCGTGATTGACGCGCTCGGGAATGAGATCAAGGTACGCTTTCGTTTTTGTTTCCCCCCTACCCGACCCTCCCTCTCTCCCTCCCTCCCTCCATTCCTCCTTTCTTGTTTTATTTGTTTTATTTGTAAAACTTCGCGCCACCACCATGACCACGACACTCACATCCCTCCCTCCCTCCCTCCCTCCCTCCCTCCCTCCCCTTTTTTACAGGTGAACAAGCAAACCACCCTCTCGGACAAGGACAAGAAAAAGGAGGTCAAGCGCATCATGAAGCTCATTTCGGACGGGAAGAAGAAGAAGACCATCAGCGAGGACGAGATATTGGACTTGGAGCTTAAGTTGGAAGAGCTCAAGACGGCCCCTTAAGCAGAAGGAGGGAGGGAGGGAGGGGTGGATTGACTGAAGGTTTTAGTGTGATTTTAGCTCTAATAATACGCAGCAGCCTATTTTAGTGTGCGCTTTGTCAGCAGCAGCAGCAGCAGCAGCAGCAGCAGCAGCAGCAGCAGCAGCAGCAGCAGCAGCAGTTGCAGCAGCAGCAGCAGTCGGAGTACTTGAGCGCGATATATGTGGAGAAGGGGAAGGACCTTGGCCGAGCATGTGTGTGCGAAAAGAACTCTCTCATTTTGGTCATTTCATATATCAGCACGCGTGGCAGGCTTTGAAGAAAAACGCGCGCGTGTCTGTCTGCCCCCACCCCTTATAACATAGCGAGAGAGAAAAAGAGAAGAAGAAAGAGCATTTTCTAAATGTGTGAGTGTGTGAGTGAGTGAGTGAGAGATGATGAGAGGAAGAGAGGAGGAGAGGAGAGGAGAAGAGACGAGTGATATAGTTACATGGATGAGACACACTCTTTTCCTCCATCCTTCCTTCTTTCGGTGGTTTTGTGGAAAAGGAGAGAGAGAGAGAGAGAGAGAGAGAGAGAGAGAGAGAAAGAGAGAGAGAGA
>Ga0209390_10006466_pt1 | contig 15696 bp, 4 predicted proteins | sample BON01_FD_187212 | JGI IMG/M metagenome (GOLD analysis project Ga0209390, IMG submission 187212) | Freshwater microbial communities from Lake Bonney liftoff mats and glacier meltwater in Antarctica - BON-01 (SPAdes) (version 2) | ecosystem: Environmental > Aquatic > Freshwater > Ice > Glacier... | reverse complement strand
GTATGAGTCATGTCACATGTGTGCATATGTATGAGTCATGTCACATGTGTGCATATGTATGAGTCATGTCACATGTGTGCATATGTATGAGTCATGTCACATGTGTGCATATGTATGAGTCATGTCACATGTGTGCATATGTATGAGTCATGTCACATGTGTGCATATGTATGAGTCATGTCACATGTGTGCATATGTATGAGTCATGTCACATGTGTGCATATGTATGAGTCATGTCATACATGCTGATGCGTCATACCACACATATGAATGAGTCATGTCACACATACGAATAAGCCTGGTTACAGACGTGGATGAGTCATGTCACACACATATGAGTGAGTCATATCACGTAATGGACGAGTCATGTCTCACGTAAGAATGAGTCATGTCACACGTATGAATGAGTATGTTACGCATATGACTGAGTCATGTCAAGCACGTGGACGAGTAATGTCACATATGTGAGCAAGTCATGCCACACATATGAATGAGTCATGTTACACATGTGAATTAGTCATCTTATGCACATGAATGAGTCATGTCGCACGTAAGAATGAGTCATGTCACACATATGAAGGAGCATGCCACGCGTATGAACGAGTCACGTCACGCAAATGCATGAGTCATGTCACACGTATGAATGAGTCGTGTCACGCATATGAATGAGTCATGTCACACTCACTAAATGAGTCATATTGCACTCACGAATGAGTCACGTCACGCATATGCATGAGTCACATCACATATATAAATGAGTTATGTTACGCATATGACGGAGTATGACACACATACAAATGAGTCATGTCACGCATATGAACGAGTCATATCACATACTTCATCAGGTCATGTCACACATATGAATGAGTCACATCACATACTTGAATGAGTCATGTCACACATAAGGATGAGTGATTTCATGTATATGAATGAGTCATGTCATACACGTGAATGACTCATGTCGCATGTAAAAATCAGTCATGCAATGCATATACATGAGTCATGTCTCACACGTGAATGCGTCATGTCACGCACGTGAATAAATCATGTCTCACATATGAATGAGGCGCGACATGCATACGAATGAGTCATGTCACTCACATGAATGAGTCACATACATGAATGCGTCACTCGTATGAATGAGTGACATTGATGAGTCATGTCACACACATGAATGAGTCACATACATGAATGAGTCACACATATAAATGAGTGACATTAACGAGTCATGTCACACATACGAATGAGTCACATATATGAAAGAGACACACATACGAATGCGTGAAATTACTCAGTCATGTTTCACACATGAATGCGTCACATATATGAACGAGTCACACATATGAATGAGTGACATGACATGCATGAATGCTACGTATCCATCAGAATGTTGTCACAAATATGCACGAGTCTATCTTACATATGAATGGATCTTGTGTGTGGGTCATGACACACACATGAATGAGTCAAGTCACACATACTTCCAATACCTCTAACAACTCGAATTGTGCCTGCTGCATCAATAACGAGACATGGTATGGGGTGGCTACGATTAGTAGGCTCCTTAAAATTATAGGTCTCGTTTGCAAAAGAGCCCTAGAAAAGAGACGATATTCTGCAAAAGAGACATATAATTTTAAGGAGTCTACTAATTGTAGCCATCCCATACAAACAAACGTACAAACAAGTCGTGCCACACATATGAATGAGTCATGTCACACACATGAATGAGTCATGTCACACACATGAATTAGTCATGTCACACACATGAATGCGTCGTGTCACACATACGAATGAGTCATGTCACACACATGAATGAGTCGTATCACACACATGAATGAGTCATGTCACACACATGAATGAGTTGTGTCACACATATGAATGAGTCGTGTCACACATATGAATGAGTCGTGTCACACATATGAACGAGTAATGTCACACACATGAATGAGTCATGTCACACATATGAACGAGTCATGTCACACACATGAATGAGTCATGTCACACACATGAATGAGTCATGTCACACACATGAATGAGTCATGTCCATGAATGCGTCGTGTCACACACATGAATGAGTCATGTCACACACATGAATGCGTCGTATCACACATATGAATGAGTCATGTCACACACATGGATGAGTCGTGTCACGCATATGAATGAGTCATGTCACACACATGATTGTGTCGTGTCACGGACATGAATGAGCCATGTCACACACATGAATGCGTCGTGTCACACATATGAATGAGTCAAGTCATCATGTCACCCATATTCAGTAGTAATGTCATACAGACTCCCATAATATCTTTTTGCGCTGTACTTGCTGCATGAATAATCAATAATGAGACATGTCACACTTGTACTAACGAGTTGCGTCATACATATATATGAGTGAAGTCAACTATATGAATGAGTCATGTCACACAGACTTCCATAATATCCGACACCTCGAGCTGTGCCTGCTCGACGATTGCACTGCTGAGCAATGTGGGATTTCTCAGGGTAAGTCACGCGCACGCACACACACACACGCACACATATGCACACATGCACAAGCACACACATTCACAAACACACATGTACACACATTCACAAACACACATGTACACACGTGCACGCACAAACACATGCACACATGCAGACACACACACACACATACATACATACACACGACACACTCATTGCTGAGCAGCGTTGCATATTTGAGGGTATTTCTTTTGTGTGTGTGTGTGTGTGTGTGTGTGTGTGATTGTGTGTGTGTGCGTGTGTGTGCGTGTATGTGCGTGTGTGTGCGTGTGCGTACGTGTGAGTGTGAGTGTACGTGGATGTATGTGTGTGTGTGTGTGGCTGTGTTTGTGTTTGTGTGCGTTCGTGCGCGTGTGTGTACGTGTGCGTTGCGTTTGTGTGTGTGTGTGTGTGTGTACGTGTGTGCTTGCGTGAGAGTAAGTGGTATGTCTTGTGTGTGTGCGTGTGTGTGTGTGTGCGTGCGTGTGAATGTGTGTGTGCGTGCTCGCGCGTGTGTGTGTGTGTATGTCTATGTGTATGTGTGTGTATGTGTGTTTATGTGTGCGTGTGTGGGAGTATTTGGGAGTGTGTATGTGTGCGTGTGTGTGTGTGTGTGTGTGTGTGTTTGTGTGTGTATATTGGTGTGTATGTGTGTGCGTGTGTGTGCGTGTATTTGTGTGTGTGTGCGTGCGTAAATGTGTGTGTTCGTTTGTGTATTTGTGAAGGTGCGTGCACGTGCATAAATGTGTGTGTTTGTTTGTGTATTTGTGAGGGTGTGTGCACGTGCGTGTTCGTGCATGTGCGTGTCCATGCATGTGTGTGCACGTGTGTGAGCTTTACTTATACATATATATACACATATATTTTGACGCACGCACACCTACGTACATACGCACGCACAAAAACACACAAATCACTCCCTCTTCCGCTCTCAACCTCCACACACACCAACAGCATCTTGCAACACAACATCACAGCAGTGTTTGAAAACAATGCTCGAATGCTCCTCCAGGTTGTATATATATGTATACGTATATTTACATACACACATATATGTTTCGATGTAAATAAACGTATACACGCATATGTATATATACATATATGTATGCATACATACAAATATATATATGTGTATATTTATGAATATACGTATACATACATATACCTACATATACATTCATATTTGTATACATCTACCTGAGATTCTAATCTGTTTTGGAAACAACAAGATTTTTGGAGTCTGGTCTAATTCCCCAAACCTGGTTGTTACAAATTGTTTCACTGCGCTATTTTCAAAAAATCTGATAGTACAGATTCATTCTTTGTATGATTTCTCTTTACCAGGTCCCTGATCAACTTATAATTCTCTGTAGATATGTATTTATACATATGTATATATATATATACACATATACATACGACTAAACACGAAAAGGTTGCTTGAATTAAAGATCTGGGAGTAAGACACATTAGATATTACCAGAAGTGTATGTATGTATGTGTGTGTGTGCGTGTGTGGGTGAGGAGGAAACAGCTAGTAAATCGATAGTAGAGAAAGATTTTCTTACGACAGTTTCCACTGAAAATGCTCCCCTCCAAAAGTTTGACACAAAGCAAAACTCAGAATCTTCGGCACAAATTCAAATTGGACCAAAATGTTTTAATTGAATTTGTACCGCGAGACACGATGAGTTCCGAGTGTCTGAGTATTTTGTTTTGCTGGATATCGGAGGGGGTATGGGGTGGCTACGATTAGTAGGCCCCTTAAAATTATAGGTCTCTTTTGCAAAAGAGCCCTACAAAAGAGACGATATTCTGGAAAAGAGACTTATGATTTGAAGGAGCCTACTAATGATAGCCACCCAAAAGCATTTTCAGGAGAATGTCATACACGATACAGAATAATTCAAAAAGGAATCTGCTAAACATACAAAATAAAACCATCAAAACTACTCATCGAAACTCAACATCAAAACTCAATATTAGATTCAAGTTGAACACGAAACATCAAAAACCAATCATGTAAATTCATCCTGAAAAATGATCATAAACATCAGTCATGCAAACTAAACATCAAAACCACTCATCGAAACTGATCAACGCTCAACATCAAATTAAAAATGAAAATTGCACATCAAAAACTAATCATGAAAACCAATCATGAAAACTAAACATTAAAATTCACATCGAAAGTAAACATCAAAACCACCCATCAACACTATTCGTCAAAACTACAGGGTGGCGAAGACTCATAGGATTCCTTATCTTTATAGGTCATTTTCTGCAAAAGTGACCTATATTTAGTGGCTCTTTTGTGGAAAATGATCTACAACTTAGGGGATCCTATGAGTCTTCACCACCCTGTACTCACCAATCGTTTAAACACAACATCAAACCAAACTTGGAAACTAAACATCAAAAACTAATCATGTAAACTAATCATGAAAACTACTCATGAAAACTACTCTTCGAAACTAAACAACAAAAGTCAGCGTAAAACTAAACATGAACACCCGCAAACAAGAATCATGTAAACCAATCGTATGAACTTATCACCAAAACTAAACAGCACTTTGAAGGACATGCAATTCCCTGCTGCCGCCTACATGACAGCACCTGCTGCTGGTGCTCAGCTTGTTGGCGCCAGCGAAGTCGGCGTGCCCATTCAAGGTGCTTAGTATATATATATATGCATGTATGTATATATGTATCTATATATATACATATATATATATTTATATATATATGTATATTTACATATACATATATACACATATAACATATAGATATATACATATATGCATGTATATATATATAAATATATACATATATGCATATACACATATATATGTACATATACATATGTATATATATATCTATATGTACATATATATAAATATATATACATAAGTACATATGCATACATATCTTGTTGAGGTTACTCCTCAATAAACACTCTTAAATTTAAATATATATATATATATGTGTATACATATATATATGTATATGAATACATAAACACATGCATATGTATACATATGTATATATTTATATTTGCACCACTCTGCACCATTCTGCGCAACACTGCACCGCACTGCACCACAATACACCTGCACCACACTGCGCGATCGGATCACGGTAATGTGAGGATTCAAATGGCAGTAAGTTACTTACCAGCACGTGTGTTGTGAATCATGCATACGTGCAACACGACTCATCCATATATGTCTCACAGTATCAAACGATCGGATGACGGTAACGTGGCCAAATAACATGGGCGAGGGCGTGTCGGGCGCGGCATCACCCCTAGATGGCGCAACGTCATCGGGCCGATGGTATTTCGAGGCGCGGATTACGGGCGTGTGCGCCATGGTGGGGGTCGCACAGGAGGATTTTCTATCGTACCAGCAGCCAGGATCGAAAGACAGCTGGGTATTTGGGGACGCGGGTTTCGGTGGGATGCTGCTGCACGATGAGGGCAAGGCCTTTGGCCTCGCGATTTCACAGGGCGCCACGATAGGCGTTGCCTACGACTCTTCCACGGGACAGATTTGGTTCGCCAAGGATGGCCTATGGATGCAGCCCAGCCCCAGCACGCTGCAAGGAGAGGCCATGCTCGCCACCGACTACCGCCTCCTCAAACCAGTCTTTGGAGTGGCGGCAGACTGTGTTTCGCCTGTGCCTGTCGCCATCACAGCGCGATTCAAGAGCAGTGATTTCCAGTATGAGCTTCCGGTGGGGTTTACGGCGCTGGTGCAGGACCCGTGCGCGTGTACTGAGGCGCTTTCCATGTGTCTTCAAGATGGCAACTGTCTCTCGCACGAAATGCAGAAGACCATTTACCAGCAATGCTCTAGCGACGGGTGCTCGAAAGCACAGTGCGGCTTTACTCCGGGGGTGCAGAGCACATTCTGTCTTAGGGATGAGTCGGAGGATTGCGAACATGCGTATGCTCAGTGTGTTGAGCCGGCGCAGCAGCCAGGCGACGAGTGTGCATGCACCAAGGAACTGTTGCAGTGCTTTCAGACCTCTGGATGTGTGATGGATGATTCGTTTCTATCGAGCGTTGCCAGCCTCTGTATGCATGCGGGATGCAACGCACAAGAGTGCGGCATATGTGAGAGCAGGTGCAACTCCACGGCCCTCTCTTGCAACACGCACTTCATGCAATGTGGCATACAAGCCAACACATCCGAACACCATTGCGCATGCGTTGCCTCACTCTACCACTGTACCCAAGACTGCTTGACTGAAGACAGCACACTGCAACACGCGGCGTTGTGCCATGATTTGGGCTGCAAAGCTAGCGAATGTGGCTTGCCCGACACCTACAAAAACTGCAACTCCAGCAGCACGAGATGCCATCGCGAACTCATGGCGTGCCGGGACAAGGAAGCTGCTCCTATGAAGCTATCAGACACTCACTGCCATCAAAACTATCAAGAGAAACATGATCTTGGGCAATCAGGACCCGATGTGTGTTCTGTACCTTGGGCCGGCGGCATCGCAGGTTGTCACTACAACAAAATCACCGACACTTGCTCAGATTCGGAGAGTATTGACTGCCAGTGTACCAAGGACTACATCGGCTGTTTGCGCGAGGATGGATGCGAAGCAAGCCAAGATACCTTTCAGGATATGTGCGTGCAAGATCGCTGCTCACCAGAGCAGTGCGGGCTCGAGATCAGCCCTGTCTTCTGCAAACGCGCTGAGCAGCAGTGCAACATGGAATATGCCAAGTGTGAAGCAATGCGGTATACGAGTCTGCGTCCTTCTTTGGTTGTCTCGTCTGGCAATGCGATATGTCTCGAATCCCACTGTATGGAGAACGGGCTGGCGGATCCAGATTGCTGCGGGTTTCGCTCGGAGACACACTGTGCGCCTGGGTTTTCAAAACTCGAGACAGGTCCCGGGCAGGAAGTGTGCTCGGAGAACAGCGATGGCAAGAGATTTCAGACGTGCTGCCAGGCGAGTTTGGAATTCGAGCTGCAAATTCTAGACTGCTCAGGCCAATGTCTGAGGACCTACTTCCATTGCGTCGACCGTGCCGGATGTGCTGCGATGGAGCAGGTGGTGCAGCACCGCGACTATTGTCTCTATGATGGCTGTTCAGCTGAAGAATGCGGGTTTTCGAAAACCGAAGAGGCTCTCGTTGCACCCCCGAAGCCAGACTCAGTTGTGCTCTCCTCATTGTCAGATGCTCGCCTGCGAGCGAAGTGGGAAGACGCAGACCAGATACTCGAATGGGCGCTCACAGGCTCCCGCAATCATATTGCACAGTATATGATTGCGATTGATGGAAGCTGTAGCACCTCATTCACGACCGACGGGATTGCTGGTGCTGGCGTGTATTGCCAGGAGCATGTGCAATCCATCAACATGTCTGCCATGGCACAGCAGCAGCTCGTCTTACCTCTTTGCCAAGATCCTGCAAGAGCTCCCCAGTCTCCTAATGCCTATATTTACGCGCAAACGTCCATCACAGAACTCAGCATCTCCCACATTTACAGAGTGGCGGTCTTTTCCATCAACCAATTTGGAATGAGTACCAGTCCATCTTACGCCGTACGCAGGCTTGCTGGCAAGCCAGGAGCACCCCCTTCTCCCATCATCACGCAAACTAGCCCACATTCCCTCAGGATTGTGTGGAACTTGCCTTCGAACACCGGCGACGGCACACGGCTCGTGATACTTACGGGCTACACTCTACAAGTGTGGCACAACCCCACGATGATATGGCCACGCATTGCCAACAAATACCCCAACACATTTCGATTTCCGCAGTCAATCCAGAGCTTCGAATCGAACGAGGCCGTGGGCGGGGCATTCACGAAATGTGCTAACCTCGGACAGACGTGCTACTGCCAAGGTATCGTTCGTCTTGGATTCGGGAACCAGTGGTCCCCTCCGTTCGAGTCGCACAATTTTATCCACTGCTCCGTCGGTGAAAACTTTCCCGACGTAGCCCCGTCTGCTCAACAAGTGTGCCACTGCAACTCCGTAGCTATTCCAAGAGATCGTCCGCAACGTGCACAGATTGGACTGTACCCCTTTCCACTGAGTGCTGGCCGAAAAGTACGTGCGTGTGTCTCGGCTACGAATGAACTTGGGCACGGTCCTTTTTCGGTCTGCAGTGAATTCCAAGTAGTTGGCCGTCCCGGAAAAGTCGAGAATTTCTTGATGACGGCTCCAAATACTCGTGAGCTGAAGGTATCGTGGAGTGCGCCGCTGGACTGGGGTCTAGGCGTCAATTCGTTCACAGGCATTCTCATTACGAAGTACGAGATCGTGATTTCAACATGTAAGCAATTTGTAGCAAGTTCAACATGCTCCGTAAAAATGCTGCTACACTCGTCTTCCAGCTGCCCAGCTAGTGGAGGGGGCTGCACTGCGACGATTCCCGAAACGAATAACTTGGTCGAGAACACGGTGTATTACATCTATGTCGTGGCGACGAACAAGATTGGCAGAGGTTATATTTGGAACGCCCAGCGCTGGATGTGGAAGTTGCGACCAACAATCCAGTTCCCACTTGCTGATGCGTTTCCGTTGCGTGCTGTGGAGTGGGACGGATATTCTGTGCTTTGGAATCAAGGCTCAGCGCAGTCATCTATTGAGCTTTTTGTACAAAATTTTCCGCTGGTGGAAATTTCCAACTGTGGGCTCGACACAACGTGCAGCAGCAAACGGGTGTCAGCAATCGTGAGAATTAACGGGCAAGATATTGTTGCGCGTGTGATTGTCAACTCACGGCAGAAAATTGTAGCCAGTGCTGATCTGAAAGATGAACTAGGGCACGATATTATGACTGGTCTGACCTTCTTTCCACCGCTTGTTGGAGGCAATAAAATCACAGGAAGCGCAAAAGTGACATTAAAAGTGATTGGAAACTTCGGGCTGGAGGCTTCATTCCAAATGATTTACTTCAAATATCCAGAAGCAAGTATCGACCTTTTTTCGCCAAATCAGGGAATTATTTCAGGGGGAACACTACTTCGATTTGAGATTACGGAGCCTCGAGGCCCCGAGACTCGGCAGGGTGCAAATCTTTTGACGTTTGCCCTTGCAAATATCAAGAATCTCGAGGTTGTTTTCACAAATCCCAACACCGGTGTTAAAACCCCCGGTAAGCTAGAGCAAGTACAAGGACAAGGCGACAGAATTAGCATCAATGTGCGCAGTCCCAACATTGGTGGCCTCAAGATGTTTTCTCCAATTCAGTTTCTCGTGGCTGGTTTGGTGATGCCAGTGAACAAGCAGATTGCATTCCAATACCGTATAGAATACCTAACGTCGGTTGTGCCCGCCTCCGGCGTCACTCTAGGAGGATTTACGATATCAATCATCGTGATCGGAATGACAGCGCCTTCCGTAAGCAACGTTGAAGCTTCTATAGCAGATGTTGCTTGTGCTGCAGTCGCCTACGACTTCAATATTAAAACGCAGCTCAAAGTTTCATGTACTGTTCCCCCAGTATCATCGACGACGCTCGGCCTGGCAACCATCCGGGTTTCTTGGCGTGAGGGATCTGTGACACAGTCTGTGTCTAGTGACACCCTCTTCTCATTTGTAAAATTGCCAGCGTTGCTCATTATCGAGTCGTCTATTGTAATTGCAGGTGCATCCCCAGGGCAAGCTGTTGTGTTTACCAGTTCTTCGTCCATGGTGACCTTCAGACTACAGTACATTGGCCTAGGCGATACGACGTTGATAACTTTCGGAAATGCCCTCGCCACGTCAGTCATGATTCGCCAGTTCCACAACGACGATATTCGGGAATCGTACTCCATCGTCCAATGCAACACACCTACAACACTTGCTGCCGGTTCGTACACGCTAGAAGTGACTACGTCGTCGGTACGTTACGGAACACGCACAGCCACTTCGACCAATTTCATCAGTTTTCGAAACCTTGCAGTACCCTCGATCTTGGACACATTCCCCTCCGGTGGTCGTATGGCAGGTGGTGGTGTGATAGTTGCTTCCGTCATGTCCATGTGCACCAATCTGTGTCCGCCCGCCGGCATTAATGTTTTAGTAGATTCGCAAACAACAACTGTTTTAGGTTCCATTACATTACAATCGTGGAAATCTAAAGATTCGAAGTATGATACTTTCGTGGGCGCGAGTACAATGTCATCCTTCTTGGTCGACATATCAGCTGAGAGATCGCAGCAAATCAAGATCCTTGTCGAACATCTCGATACCATTGTCGCTGGTAATGCTGCTGCGTTGCCGTCCAACGTCTTTCTTGTCTTCTTCACTGCTCCAGACATCATTGGAGCCACAACATCTACGCGCGAATCGACGATCAGAGTGTCTGCTGGTTCGTCTACGGCCTCGTTGCCATATACTCTTTTTGCCAATCCTATTGGCCAAGCTAATGTCGAAAGTGCTGTGCCCTCTTCGGGCAGCATCAAGGGTGGCACGCGTGTGACAGTGATCCTATCCAATTTCCTCATAGTTAATGTGCCCTCAGACTTGGATATTAAGGTTGGCGGTGAAATGGCAAGTAAAGAATCTGTGAGCATCCTCTCGAGCACCCAGACTGCAACCCAGCTGTCGTTTCTCATGCCCCCGATGGCCGATCTTGGAAAAAAGAGTCTTCTCCTCATCCCAGTCGTCTTGCCTAGCAATGAAGCCGAGTTTGAGTTATCGTACACATCAGATAGACCCGCCACGGTGCTCTCGATGACTCCAGAAGAAGTTTACACAACTGGGGGCGAGATAGTAACAGGTGTCATAGCAAATTTTGGTTTTCCGGGCATCACTTCTGCAGACGTCACAGTGTCAATGAAAATGAATCAGGGTGGTACCGGGGATTCTGAGGTTTTTTTAAGTTCCTTCACGCTGTCATTTGATGATTCCTCCCAACGATGCACAATAATTTTGACCACCAAGGCCATGCCCACGGGGTTGGCCACCATCACAATGCAAATTTCGGGCGGCAATCAATTGGCTATTGCTTATCTTGTATTTGTGGCAATTCCAACGGGTGTGCCGATCATGGCGTGTGAGCCGTCGAGCGGGTCTACATCTGGTGGCGACATTGTTTCTTGCTTTCTGCAAAACTTCCGCAAAGTCAGCAGTAAATCACAACTTCGGCTCAAATATGAATTCAACGACAATCTTGGCGCTAACATTCTGAATCTACGATCTAATGCCTTCCTCACTGTGGTTACCTTCACCACACCTGCCTATACCGGTGATTCTGCAAAAATTTCTATCTGGGCGCCGCAGTACTCGAGCACACCTGGCAAATTCTCCTTCACGACAATCAATCCGAAAAAAGCCTCGCTTTTATATGCTTCACCGCGTGTCGGGATCGACTCGGTGAAGAATACAATCAAGGTTGGCATGGGGAACATGGGGCTGCTCTTTACTGACGTTTCTTTTTTCACTGCCACTGCCACCACTGTCTCCGCGCCCGGAGTTGCAATCGTTGATGTTGGTATAAAAGTTCTTAGCATGCGGTCATCGACGCTGCTTGGTACGCACATGATATTGGAAATTGGTCCATCGCCGCTCCCTAAACTGGAGTTGACGCCAAACATTGACAAAATCCAAGTCAGAGTGCGAGTAACATCAGTGATAGAAAGTAATTCAGCCAATACAGGTCGATTCGTCGAATTTGCTTTCACTTATCAGTCGGCCATGAAGCCACATATCCAGTCGTTCAGTCCCTTGACGTACTATGCCGAGGGGCGCGTCCCATTGTATATGCGTGTGATGAATACAGCTCAAGTGTTGAGCTTGCAAGATAATGCCTACGTTGATTTTGGAGCCGACACAGAGCATGCATTAGTCACCAGCATTACCTATCGCCCGGGCGGGATAGCAGATCTAATAGCATATGTGCCAGAGCTTGCAATCAGTATCAATGATGACGGCAAATTCCTTTCGCAGCCCGTCCTCGTAGTTCCTAACGTAGTTCCTGACAAAGTCTTGAATATCAAATTTTTGGAGCCCTTTGCGTACACAGAGAGCCCTAGGCCCCAAATCACCGATGTCTTCCCCAACTCAGGATCCATCGACGCACAAACCGAGGTGGAGCTGCAGGTGCGAGATATGCCAGGGATTTCAAATACAATGACGGACTTCGTTGTCAAGTTTGCTAGCACCCAGGCTACGGTAATCGGCTTTGAACGCGTCAACGAGCGATTGCCTGAAGCTGCCATTCAAGATATCGTGCTGCGCGTGCGCACACCATGCTGCACACCCCAAACACTAGCGGGAAAAGTGTCCGTTCGAGTCTTTCACATTGAGTACCAGGGGAAAATCGCCGTAACAGACGATACCAACGATTTCAAGTACTATAACCCTTCTGAGCCTATTTTGACATCCGTAGTGGGGGACAACAATGGAGCCTTTGCCAAGTTCAATGACCAGACTAGTGTCACGATCCACCTACGCAACGTCTTCCAGTCAATCCAAACGGCAACCTTGTCGTGTAAAGATGCTTTCTTTTTTGATTACAACATCAAAAGCAACGGCATCTTCTACTCAAGTAGCAGGAAAACCGTTCGGATCACCGCTCTTATTATTGTCAGCACGGCCAAGGGACGGACAGATTTGTCCATACGCCTCAACGGCGCTGAAATAAAGTTTCAACTCGAATTCTACGACGCACGTCTGCCACAGCTGACGGCCGCAGCACCACTGAGTGGAACAAGGCTTCAAAAAACAAAGGTCGCAGTTGTCATCAGCAAATTCCCGGTGCTCCAAACGCCGCTAGATGTTGTGGTCCAAGTGGGGTCATTTGGCACGTCATTTGGCAGTTCCATCACCGTCACGAGCTCGACGCCAGATTTTACGCATTTCCATTTTCTGGTACATGGTGGTACACTTGATGGCCTTGGTGTACAGTCCATCAAGATGATTCCGATAGATCACCCGAGCAAGGCAGTCACGTTTGACTTTGATTTTATTGCCGTGCAAACCCTTGTGAACTCAGTCTCGAAGACTAGTATTTTCATGACAGGTGGTACTGTCACTGTGGTCATTGACTACTTTCATCCAGTGTTGACAGGCGGCGAAATTCTCGTCACGCTCGGCGATTCCGAACTTAATGCTGACAGCGTGACAGTCAAGTCGAGTTCGTTTTCACAAACTGAGCTCGAAATCAACTTTGGACCATCGACAGCAGGCGACGGGCAAATAGTTACCGTCACTCCACTATTGCTGGGAATGTCAGGTGCAGCAACATTTTCCTTGAATATCATCATTGAGGGTTTGCTACAATTTTCGACGCCGCTGCCGACTGCTGCTTGCCAGCGCGATGAGGGTGCAATTTTTTATTTATACCTCAAAAATGTGGCATCATCAGCATCACCTAATCAGATCTCAATCCGTTACCAGACGCAAGCCTTCGCAATCAGCACATTGCTGTACAATTCTGTCTCACAAGTTACAACTGTCAAGTACTCTATTTCGGTAAGTTCACACAGTTTTTGAGGAATTTGTGTTGCACGTGTAAATAGAGGCGATTGTGTATACAAATGGTCTTTGAATCCGTGCTGAAATTGTTCAACGTGCAAATTGCAGTACTTCATATTATGCTGACTTGGGAATATGTTTGCCAAATTCCAGGCTATTTTTACAGAAATACAAGGTGCCTTGTTGTCCGTAACCTATGCCGGTAATGTCATCACGACGCCTTTTTCCTTCCTTGATTGTACGCTTCCAATCGTGGAATTTGTGAGCCCTTCGAAAGCTGTGAGTTCAGGAGGCACATCTGTCGTCATTTATATTCGCAATCTCAAACCGTACTCCTCCTCACTACCCATGCAAGTGGTCTTCGGGGAATCCGAGAGCATTGCCAGTGTGGCATCTATCGAGGGAATCACGGGGCAGTCCGTGACACTTGCAAGACTAGAGTTTGTAGTTCCGTCTGTGCCCTTCGAATGGGAGGTTATGGGAGCCTTGATGCAAGACAACGGACTGAATATCCCGTTTTCGTTTTTGTTTGAAAAGACGTGCAACTATGAGAAATTTTGTGTTGAGTCGTCAACGCTGAGCAACATTCCGATGCTCAATCTCGAGCCGCCATCAGCTCCTGCATGTGATGATAAGTACTGCTTGGCGCTTGGAGATATTCCGGTGCCTTATCTCGTTTCAATAGAGCCCTCGATGGCCCGAACTACGGGCGGCACCGCCATCACGCTGATCATGACGGGCTTCCCAGCCATGAATAACAAGGATCTCATTGAAATTTATGTGGGAACAGGAAGTAACAGGTTTCCTGCCTTTATTGAGAGTTTGACGGTGAACGTAGCTGGAGGTGCTGGAGGCATTGATTCAAAAGTTACTCTTAAATTTTTGGCACCCTTGGCACCCTCCAGCACAGGCTTGAGCCAGAGTGAGGTGTTAGTGAATTATGGATCGAAAAAAGCTCGCTTGGAATTCAAACTTTTCTACGTGCGCCCTTTGAGCGGACCTATCAAGATCGATTTCTACTCTCCCAAATCCATCTTTAGCGCAGGAGACCACTTATTCTCGGTCATCACGGTTGAAATAAGCAACGCCCCCGTCATCCGTTTGAGTGACCCAGCAGCTCAAAACAAGCTGCGCATCGAAATCAAAGATTTTTCAGGCTCTTCAAAGTTTTCGAGTGTCGCGTCAAGCATCACATTGTCTGATAATATGCTGACAAATGCAGTTTACAAAGTTAACTTTCCCTTACCAATTACCATGCTTGAAGGTGATTACAAATTCTACATCACGCATACCTCCAATAGCGCAGACCGTGCTGGCATTTTCGATTTTAAGGCCAATGCCCTCGGAAACCCAAACGTGATTGCCTTACTGCCAGCCAAAGCCGTGCTCGCTAGCACCAGTCCAACGTTGATGTCACTCAATGTGCAGTACTTCACACGAGTTCCAGTCAGGCCCAGAGTCGAATATGCAAACGAAGGGGGAACCTGGTCTGCCATTGAGATTGTATCTCAATCAAACACCGCAGGCTGTACAAAAAGAAGTTGCAACACGGCCACGATGAATATTCGCTTGAATAACCCCACGGGTTCAGCTGGAATGACCAGTATGCGTGTCTGTGATACTACCATTGACTCAGATTGTGCCACAATACCATTTGAGCTGACCGCTGCTGATCAGACGGAGGTGTATCTCGTCAGTCCGCGCGAGGGTATTGCTGCAGGTACACCTCAAAAAGTGTCTCTACACGTG
>Ga0209390_10006464_pt1 | contig 15698 bp, 5 predicted proteins | sample BON01_FD_187212 | JGI IMG/M metagenome (GOLD analysis project Ga0209390, IMG submission 187212) | Freshwater microbial communities from Lake Bonney liftoff mats and glacier meltwater in Antarctica - BON-01 (SPAdes) (version 2) | ecosystem: Environmental > Aquatic > Freshwater > Ice > Glacier... | reverse complement strand
ATATATATATATATATATATATATATATATATGTGTGTGTAGATATGTGTGTGTGTATATATATATATATATATATATATATATATATATATATAACTCTCACCGCCGCCTTGCCTCGCACGATGCGCTGGATCGCCACCGCCGCGCTGGTCCTCCGCGAACGCTCCGCCACCGGCAGCAGCAGCCCCCGCTTGGTCGAGTTCATGTAGGAGCGCCACTTGCGCTGCATCATCCTCGCACAACGCTCCTCCACCTTGGTCGCCGCACCCAGGCTGCCCGCCAGCGACGCCGCCAGCCCTCCTCCTGCTGCGGCGGTGGAGGGGCGGAGTCCCGCAATGGAGTGGTCGGGGTCGCGGAGCAGGGTCGAGTACTCGAGCGGCTCCGCGTCGGCAGCCAGGTCGACGGCGCTCTCGATCGCGAGGGGCGCGTGACGGAAGAAGGGGAGGAAGAGCAACCGCACCTCCACAGTCAGGAGAGAGGACGTGGGTGGCGGGGGCGGGGGCTTGCTCTGGCGGGAGGCGCCAGGCGGGGCCGGTTCGTCGGTGTGGAGGAGGATGGCGCGCTGGCCCTCGGCGGCGAGGAGCGTGAAGGGCTGGCGGAAGGTGCGGAAGGCGGGGCACCGGCCCTCGCCCTTAACCTCGACCGTCACGCGCTGCACCAGCGTCGGGTCCGACAGCGCCACCAGCAGCGCGCGCCGCCCGCCGTCGACCACGCTGACAAAGAGCCGCGCGCTCGTGCTCATCGCGCCGCTCGAGTCGAAGTGGGCGGCGGCCGGCCGCTCCGACGGGAAGAGCTCCGCCATGGCTTCGCGCTCAATCTTGGCGCGCGCCTTGCGCCCGCGGTAGACGCGTTGCAGTTTGGCCGCCGCCATGCCCGTGTGCGAGAAGAGGTCGTCAAGCGCCAAGTCGTAGCCGTCGCTCCCGGCGATGCTGCCCAGGCCGTCCTCGCCGTCGCTCTGCTCCCCGCCGGGGTCGCCACTGCCGTCAATGCTAGCCAGACCGGCCTCGCCCTTGCCCTGCTCCGCGCTGGATGCGGTGATAGCACCGCCACCAATATCGTCGACGATGCCCAGGCCGTCCTCGCCGTCGCTCTGCTCCACAGCACTGCCGCCGACAACACCATCGCCACCGATCGACCCATCGATATCGCCCAGGCCGTCCTCGCCGTCGCTCTCAGCGCCGCCGCCCCCAATGCCGAGCCCGCTCTCTCCGGAGTCGCTGTCGTCGACCTCGCCAGGCGCAGGAACCGGCACCTCGATCCGCAGGACCACACCTGCCGCGTATCCGGCCGGAAGATCGAACTTGAGGTCACGGCCGCGGTGGCGGAGCAGCATGCGGCCGCCCGTGTTGGCCAGCTCGGGAGGTACTGCCACGTCTACCTCCTCGAACGCCTCGTCGTCCATGCCGCGCGTGGCCGGCCCTGCAGTTTCAAACAGGAAGGTTGGCGCGAAGAGTACGTAAATAGACGTTTTCTAACTGTAACTTGGGCATTCCCGGAAATTACCTGGTACAAACCTGGGCGCAGCGCGCGGCGCGAGCTCGCTCACTTCGCTCGCTGGTTGGCGCACCGAAGCCGCCAAGCCGCCGATATGGTCTCCACGCGGCTGGCCTTCCTCGCGCTGGTGCAGCCCGTGGCGATGCTGCGGCAGCGGCCGGTGCTGCATCGCGCGTTTTGCGCGGCGGCGCGTGGCCCGGCCGTGCGCATGTCGGAGCAGGTGGCGACGGGCGGCCGCAAGAGCGCGGCGGTGACGCAGAACGAACAGGCGGCCGACGGCGTGGAGAAGGCGCCGCGCGCGTCGCTGGACCGGAACCCGCAGCGCGGCACGCGCGACTTCTACCCGGAGGATATGCAGCTGCGCACGTGGCTCTTCGACGCGTGGCGGCGCGAGGCGGCGCTGCACGGGTTTGAAGAGTACGACGCGCCGCTGATCGAGTCGATCGAGCTCTATGAGCGCAAGGCGGGCGAGGACGTGTCGGTGCAGCTCTACAACTTTGAGGACAAGGGCGGGCGGCGCGTCACGCTGCGGCCCGAGATGACGCCGTCGCTCGCGCGCATGGTGCTGGGGCGGCGCACGTCGCTGCCGACGCCGATCAAGTGGTTCTCCATCCCGCAGTGCTGGCGCTACGAGCGCACCACGCGCGGCCGACGCCGCGAGCATTACCAGTGGAACATGGACGTGTGGGGCGTCTCGGGGACGCGCGCCGAGGCGGAGCTGCTGGGCGCGGCCGTCGGCTTCATGAAGCGCGTGGGGCTGACGGCGGGCGACGTGGGGATCAAGGTTTCGACGCGCAAGGTGCTGGCGGAGCTGCTCGCGCGGCTCGGCGTTCCCGACGACAAGTTCGCCGCCACCTGCGTGCTCGTCGACAAGCTGGACAAGCTGCCGGCCGCCGAGATCAAGACGGCACTCGTCGAGGGCGGGCTGGCCCCGGCGGCGGCTGAGGAGCTGCTCGCCGCGCTAGCCTGCCGCGACTTTGAGGGCCTGGAGGCCACGCTGGGCGCCGACTCGGAGGCCCTGGCCGAGCTCAAGAGCCTCTTCGCGCTGGCCGAGGCGTACGGCTACGCCGACTGGCTCGTGCTCGATATATCCGTCGTGCGCGGGCTCGCCTACTACACGGGGACCGTGTTTGAGGGCTTCGACCGCACGGGCGAGCTGCGCGCCATTTTCGGCGGCGGCAGGTACGACCAGCTCCTCTCGACGTTTGGCGCCGAGGACATGCCCGCCGCCGGCTTCGGCTTCGGCGACGCGGTGATTGTGGAGCTGCTCAAGGTGAAGGGCCTTCTGCCCGACCTGAGCGCCAGCTCGAAGTGCGAGGTGGTGGTGTCGGCTTTCGCCGAGGAGCAAGCGGGGCAGGCGGCGGGGCTCGCGTCGGCGCTGCGCGACTGCGGCGTGCGGACCGACCTGCTGCTCGAGACGAAAAAGATGAAGTGGATCTTCAAGCACTGCGAGCGGGTGGGTGCCACGTACGTGGTGGTGCTGGGCGACGACGAGGTCGCGTCCGGGGTGGTCAAGGTGAAGCGGCTCGTCGACAAGGAGCAGTTCGAGGTTCCGATCGCCGAGCTGCCAATGTGGATGGCGGCCGAGCAGCAGGCGGCGTAGGGTAGTTGTACGTATTCGGCGGCGCCAGCGCATGCGCGCAGGCCCGCGTCTGCACGCCAGAGCTCAGTTAGGCGCAGCCACCACGCGGGAGTTTGAGGCTGGGCGGGTCGTGGCGCTGTCGCCGTGGGCCTGGTGCGGCTGGCTGTGGTCGCAGGGCACCCGGGGTACAGGCCAGGGTGCAAAAGAGGCGGGCCGCACTGGCCTTGGTCTTGGTCGGGCTCTGGGCATAAGCACCACCACAACACAAAGCCGCTTCGCCCGGCTGCCGGCTGCCGGGTTGACCCGAAATCACTTAAAGCGCGCCGCTCTCTCTTGTGTGTTATTTCTAGTCTACATTCCCTATAAATACTGCTTTAGACTGATTGTGTTTGCTGTGTGAGAGAGAGATTAGGAGATTAGGAGCTTTAGACTGATTTCATTCGTTCATGTGAATGCCACCAACCCAGCGAAGACGGGATGGAAAAAGTATCCGAGAGCGCCGCAGCGCTCTCGGATACGGCACGCTGGCCCTCTCTAGATGCCAGCGGCAGGCTGCAGCTGCTCATCGGCCTGGCGACCAGGCGCAGCGTGGACCGCGAGGCCATCGCCGCCGTCCTGGACCTGGCGGCCGAGGACGGCGACTCTGGTGTGGCCGTGCTCGCTAGCGCGCTCCACAGCCTGCACAAAGAAGGCAGCCGACCGCCATCAGCCGCGGTGACCGAACAGCTCTCGAAGACCCTCCGCCTGCTCCGGGCTCGCGCGGCCAAGGACGGCGCGCCCGCTGGCGCCGCCAGCGGCAGCGTCAACGCGTCGGCCGAGTGGAGCATCGAGCTAGGCTTTAGCCTCGAGGACGCGGCGGCGGCGTCGCCGATGGTGGCCTCCGCGAGCGAGGAGGTGCACTTTCGGGTGCGGCCCGGCATGCAACAGTCGCTTGCGGCGTCGCACGCCCTTCCGGCGAGCTCGCGCTCGGGCACGCCGCCGCCGCTGGAGTCGCTCACCGCAGCCCCGCCCGTCGCCGCCTCCTCCTCCTCCTCCCTGGGGCGCGTTGGCGCCAGGAAGGAGTCCTTCCCCGTGAGCGTGGCGCTGCCCAAGTCGTCGCGTCGGCCTTCGCAGCTGGGCCGGGCCTCGGTGAAGAACGGGATGGGGATCGAGCAGCGCGCGCCGCGGCTCCAGATGATGGATACGTCCGAATCCGACGCTCTGGTCGTAAAGACCCTCGCCGCGCAGAGGAAGAAGGAGCCGAAGAAGCGGAGCAGGCCCGAGGACGCAGCGGACAGGGACCCGTTTGCGGGCACGGTGCAGGTCAAGTCCGACGGCTCGATCGTCTATTTCCAGGACCGGCGCAAGCAGTGGCCTTACCACACGGACGCGACGGGCCACGCCATGCTGACGAAGCTCATCGAGGTCGCCACCCCGCTGATGCGGCGCGCGCTCGCCAGCCTGGTCGAGCAGGACGACTACGGCGAGCTGCGGCGCGAGGGCGAGCGCATCTACGCGCAGAAGCCCAACATGCAGGTGGGCGGCATCACCTGGTCGCAGGATAACTACGCCCACCTGGGGCTGCAGGCCGAGTATATGCGGCTCAAGTCCATCCAGCGCTTCACCGAGGGCACCGTCGCCATGGAGCGCGCGTACAACGCCGGCGCGTTCGCGGCGCAGCTCGCCGCCAAGCAGCAGGGCGGCCGGCGGCTCCCCTTCCGCGTGGCATCGCTCGGCGGCGGGCCGGGGTTCGAGCTCGTGGCCGTGCGCGAGTTTTGCGCAGCGCACCTTCCCAACGTGGAGCCACAGCTCATGTCGCTCGACCTGCAGGGCGCGTGGCGGCCCTGCGCTGAGAGCCTGGGGTTGCGGTTCGGCGTGTGGGACGTCAGCGACGGCGACGGGCTGATTGGGGCGACGGACGGGTGGGAGAGCATCGACCTGGCTGTGATCAGCTACGTATACTACCACTACATGTCCAACGACCACTGCGCGGAGTGGATCGCGCGGCTCCTCGACTCTGGCGCCATCAAGGCGGTCCTCATCATCTCGCGCTTTGAGGACCTCAGCCCCAACATCGACGCGCTCACCCGGCGCGGCGTCAAGGTACTCTACCTGATGCGCCAGCCGCGCCACTCGCAACGAAACACCGACCACCGACAGCTGCTCTTTCTTCCGGCCAAAAGCCAGCGCCCCGCCCCGCCGGTCCGGCGGCTGGGCTGCTCCTTCCCCAACGTGCCGCACGACGACAAGAAGCACGAGGCGGACAAGAGCTACCGGCAGGTGAAGGACGGCTATGAGTACACCAACGAGGCACCGCCGCCGCCGCCTCCGCCGCCACCGCCGCCGCCGCCGCCGCCACCCCAGCGGTCGACGCCGCTGCAGCAGCAGAACAGCGCCATGTTCGCGCCTCCGTCGCAGCAGACGCGGGCCCGCCTCGCGTCGCCCGGCGCGCCTGAGGCGCCCGTCAGCCTCCCGTCGCCCACCGCCGAGTCATTCGCGCCCTCGCCCTCGCACACGGGCTTCGAGTTCAACGACGACCCGGACTCGTTCGTCGATCCAGACGCCGCGGTCTACGAGCCCGGCGCGCCAGCCAGCGGCCCCGGCTTCGCGCCCCCCTCGCCCGAGCCCATGAGCTTCGACTCGTTCAACGATCTGGACTCGTTCAGCAAGGCCTCGGGCGGCGGAGCCTACGCAGCCTCGGACGACGACGAAGCGCCGCCAGCGCGCGCTCCGGTTCCTCCGCCCCCCCCCGGCGGTATGGCTGGCGGAGGGCGAGGGAGAGGCGGAGGAGGTGGTGGTGGTGGTGGAGGTGGTGGAGGAGGGGGTGGAAGAGAAGGAGGAGGGAGCGGGGGGGGTGGTGGTAGAGATGGTGGTGGTGGAGGTGGTGGAGGAGGAGGGGGCGCGCCGCCCGACCCCGCTGCGGAGAGGGGCGATGCCTACGCGGCCTCTTCCGACGAAGACGAGCCCACGGGCCCGCCTGCCGCCGCTGCCGCGCAGCCACCGGCAACACCGGAGGCTCCAGCCTGGACTAGCGGAGGCGCGCCGGACCTCTTTGACGAAGCGAGCGACGAAACCTACCGGTCGGCGACGGCGCTACCGCTATGGGCGCCGCCGGGCACGTCGCACGGCGACCTGGTGATTCGGAAGCGGAGTGCCGAGGAGGCGCGGGCGGTGGGGGTGCAGCTCCAGGCGGCGGGCGTCATTGGCGACGCGGCGCCGGCGGCCAAGCAGCAGAGGTTGGTGGCTGGAGGGGGAGGAGGAGGGTTCATGGTGCCTCCGCCCCCGCCCATGGGGGGTCCGCCCCAGGGGGGTCCGCAGCAGCCACCGCGCAAAATGGCCTGCAGCTTTGTGCGGGCCAGCGCCGAGACCTCAACCGGAGGAGAGAGCGTCGGCGAGTTTCGCCCCGGCGGCCAGGGTGCTAGCGGCGGCGTTGGTGCGAGTGCCGGCGCTTGCGGTAGTGCCGATGCTGGCTCGGGCGGCGGCGGGTCGGCCGGCGGCGGGATGAGCGACGCGGCGCAGGAGATGATGCGCAAGATGGGATGGACGCAGGGCGCCGGGCTGGGCGCGAGCGGGCAGGGCATCATGACTGCGATCCAGGAGACGGGCAACCTTGGCGTGCTGGGCCTGGGCTTCCGCGCCGCGGGAGTCACCGACGATGACGCCCCCGTCGCCGAGCCGCTCGCGGAGGAGGAGCGCTCCGTGCTGCCGCCGCTTGATTGGCTCGAGACGAGTGGCGTGGCACAGCCCTCGGCGGAGGAGATGGCTGGATGGATGGGGGAGGGCGCGCGGCGCGACTCGATCGATGGCGAGACGGACCACGTCGACCCCACGGTATTGCAGGGCATGCTCCGCGCAAAGACGGCGCTCGACGCGCTGACCGACCGGCGCGCCTTCGACGACGCGCGCTCGCGGGCCAATCCGTTCGAAGGCATCAAGAAGGAGTTCTTCATGAACCGCGCCGCGTGCAAGATGGCCGCCATGGACGCCGTGCTGCACGGCCTCTTCTCGTGCGCCGACGCCTCCGACCCGGCCGCCGCCTACGAGGAGTCGGTGAGCTGGCACTACCGCCACGCGGCTGCCGAGGTGCAGCTGCAGGAGCAGGCCCATGCCCACCACCAGCAGCGACCGCCGCCGCCGCCGCCGCGGCCGCCCAAGCCGGCGCCGGGCCTGCTCTACTTTGGCGACGTGGCGGCGGGGCCCGGCGGCTTCTCCGAGTACGTGCTCTGGCGGCGCGGCGGCAGCGCCAAGGGGTTCGGCTTCACCCTGCGCGGCGACCACGACTTCACGCCGGCCAAGTTCCACGGCGCCGCGCCGCCGGAGCTCTTCCACCCCTACTACGGCCCCTCCAATGACGGCGACCTCTACTCCAACCCAAACCTGCGCGGGCTGCGCGCGCTGGTGCTGCGCCAGACCGACGGGCTGGGGCTGCACATGATGATGGCGGACGGTGGCTTCGACGTCTCGGGCAAGGAGAACATCCAGGAGCTGATGAACAAGCAGCTGCTGCTCGGCCAGTTCGCCGCCGCCGCGGGAACGCTGCGCGAGGGCGGCCACTTCGTCTGCAAGGCGTTCGACCTCTTCACGCCCTTCTCGGCCGGGCTCCTCTACCTCATGGCGGCCCACTTCGGCGCAGTCAGCATCTACAAGCCGGCGCAATCGCGGCCCGCCAATTCGGAGCGCTACGTCCTCTGCCGAGACCTGCGCGGCGGCGGCGCGGGCGCGGCGCTCTTCGAGCACCTGCTCAAAGTCAACGACCGCGTCAATGCGCTCAAGCCGAGCTGGGGGCCCGACTCGCTCGACACGGGCGGCTCAGACGTGCTGCAGCTGGTTCCCAGGGAGACCATCCACGCCTCGGTGGTGGGGCCCTACCTGCGTGAGAGCAACGACCATGTGGGCGTGCTGCAGCGGCGCGCGCTCCGAAGGCTGGTGGCCTACATGCGAGAGAAGGGGTCGCGCTCCTGCGACCAGAGCGCCACGCGAGACGAATGTCTCTCCGCCTGGCGTATGCCAGACATGCCGCCGGCGCCGCCGCGGCGCAACAACCCGGACGAGGCCTATGCGCTCGACGCGGAGGGGGGGGGGCAGCTGCCCCGCGTCGCGCTGCCGGCGCCCCTCGCTCGCGCGCAGCTTCGGCCGCCCTCGGGCAAGAGGAGTCAGTTCTCGACCGTGGCGGACTGGGTGGTGATGCCCTCCGCCTCGGACGTGGCGCCTGTGCTCCTCCTCGGCGCCGACGTGGGCAGGATCCGCGGCGCCGCCTTCGTCTCCAACGCCAACGGCTCGTGGACGCCCGTGGGTAGCGTGCGGCTGCCGCGCGCGACGCTGCTGCTCGCAGAGAAGGTGACCGAGACCGTGGGGCCGTCGATGCGCGACGCGATACACGTCTACGACGCCGCGGTCCTCGCGGGCGACGACGTGCGCAAGCTGCCGTACGCCGAGCGGCGGCGGCGGCTCGCTCTGCTAGTGGGCGCGCTGGAGCGCGACGCGGACGTGCTCCGGCAGTCGGTCGGGCCGCCGCCCGGCTTCAGCGTGCCTGAGCAGCGCGGCAAGGGCGCCGGCAGGGGCGGCGGCGCCGGCGGCCGCGGCGTCGGCGGCGGCTTCGGCGGCGGCGGCTTCGCGAACAGGGACGAGATGGAGGCGGCGGGCGACGAGGTGGTGGCGCAGAATATCCCGATCCGGCTGATGCCGGCCTACCCGCTCACGCAGCTGGGCCGCGCGGTGGACGAGGCGCTGGCGCGCGAGCGCGCGGGCGTCGACGGGACGCGCTGTCCCTTCCGCGGCGTGCTGCTCTTCCCGGGCCACGCAGTGCCGTCGACCCAGAAGCCGGGGCCCGACTGGGACCGCCACACGAGCCGCTCGACGGGGCAGGACTACTGGGCCAGCGCACAGCACCCGGGCAAGTCCGTCCCCATCGTGCGTAAGCCCATCACCTTCCGCGGCTGCATGCAGGCGCTGCTGCGCTGGGATCCAAAGCAGAGCGACGTCGACCTCGCCACGCTGCGCGCCTTCGCGCAGGAGCTGGCGGGAACGCCGAGGATGTAGGGGTAGCCTTGGGAGCGATCTCGGCGTAGGCCGCCTGTTGCTGTTGTACTATTCTGTCTGTGCGTGTGTGCGTGTCCGGCCGGGGCATCATGCTTTATGATTAACTGTATTATTTTTTTTTTACTATGATTCAATTGGTATTAATCCTTACAAAAATATTCGTATTTGTTTTAGACGTTTAGTAAACGGTTCGACTAAGTTCGAGGGGACGGATAATAATATATACTTATTATATATTACAGAAAAAAATATGATTATATATGTATAAATAGCATATAACAATTTTTGCATATATAGAGAGAAAGCACTGGCGTGCCCATGCCGTGTGCCCCTCCCTCTCGCTCGCCATTTCCTCTCATCTCGTCTCCCTCCCCCTCTCGTCGCGTCCGGCGCCCGCGTAGTGCGTGTGGTGCGTGGTGCGTGTGGTGTGTGTGGTTGTGGTGTTGTGGTTGGAAGTAAGTAGAAGTAGAAGTAGAGATAGAGAGAGCAGTGCCAAAAACACATTTTTGGTGTGTAGGTGCACCTAGTAGGTGTAGATAATTAAGATTGTAGATTGTAGATCAATAATAATAATAATAATAGATCAGAGATCATAGATAGAGAGATAGCACAGTGCACAGTGTACAGTGTTGCAATTTGCAATTTGCCCCCCAATACCGTATTTAATTCGATCTTTTGTTCCCCTGGTTTCGCGAAGCGCCTTGGATGTTCTGTAGCATATAGCATGTATAGCATTGGAGGATGCTATATGCTATATAGCATGCTATATAGCTACTATACTATAGTACTATACTATCCTAGAAAAAAAATTGGTATTTAAACCTGATCTTCAGCCTTTTGGGCCGCGGCCAGGGCGGGGCCAGTACTACCTCCCCGACAGCCGACAGCAGCCAGAGGCCAGAGGAACATAGAGAACACAGTAAGCATATCATCAAACACAGGAGTAACACACCACACACCACCCTACCACCCTGCCGCGAAGCCATGGCGCCCGGGCGCCGGCGCTGCTCGCGGCCCACTGGGAGAGTTCTATTTTAGGGTCAAAATGGTTTAAATGTACAAGTAACAGTATAGCATGGCTATAGTGACTGTAGCATCTGATGGAGGCTATATCTATATAGCATTGTAGCATGCTATATAGTATGCTACAGAACATCCAAGCGAAGCGCCTCTACGAGTGTGTGTACTTCATTCTTACTACATGCACATCACACATGCACCCTGCGAGTCTCAAGGCAGGACTCCCTTGCGATTTTGCTCCCATATCATCCCATACACCAATTGCAACGTTTTTTTTGCAACAATCAAAATAATGGCAACTTTGCAAAAGGGTCACTGAGGCGATGAACGCTGCGCGGGTGTTGTCATCATTATTGTCATGCGGTGTCTGTCGTCGAGACAGGTTGTAGTTATTGAAGTTTGGGGGGCGCGTCTACGCGGTCTAAACGCGCCCAGAATGCTAAGACCAGGTCGTTGCGTGGCTCGGCGTCCACCGATAACGATAAGGGCGCCAATGCCCTGGGCGGCACACCAGTGAGAGTGAGGGACGAGGTCGAGGCACCGCTCCTTCGACGAGGGGTGTTGCCTTAAGGTTGGTTACACGAGGTCGCTGGGCACGCGAGGCATCGCCACGTCGCACGCCTGAAGCAACTGGCCCAGTCTCGCCGGTGGATTCGAACGACGAACGACAATGGGCGGGTTATTAAACCCGTTTTGAGATCTCGTCTAAAACTTAGTTTTAGACAGTATCAGGATCTGAAAACGAGATTTTTTTTCGCCAGGCTCAGATAAGTTAGGACGAAACCCGAATTTGACGGAATATTTTAGGCTAAAGCTAATTCCGGTTTGGGGAACGATCTCGGACGATCTCGGACGGTTTCAGACGACATCTCGGATTTAGAATTAGAATTAGAGACTCGATCGAATGAACTTTTGTCGTCGCCGTCTCGGAGTAATCTCGGAAGTTTTTTGCTGCCGCTGCCGGTTCGTATGAGCTCGGAATTGTGACACCTTTTTTCATACCGGCTGTGTGTAATTTGCAATTTAATTTTTATTTTTTCCGATCTCCGATAGATCTCGGAATATGTGATTGTCCGAGATTGCTCGTCTGCTACGTCTCGAGCAACGTCCGTTGTGCTTCGAGTCGAGTAACTAACGAGTGCCCGTTGTTTCTCTGCTTGCCTTCGGAATACATACATATATGCCCAAGGATCGTGGACGTGGATCGTGTGTGTGCACTGCTTCGCGAGACGCGTATCTGTGTAGAACACACATACTCGACGTACCCATAGGGGTGGGGACGGAACAAAATCGACTTTTTATCCTTTTTTTGTTTTTCAACACTCAATTCCGGAAGCAGAAAGCCAAAGAGCCAAAGTTGTCGAGGGTGGGCCCGCAGGGCAGCCCGATGCGCTGATGAGCGCCACACACACTCTGTAATGATGAGTCGGTCAGAACCGGAGGGGGGCACCCGAAGGCGAAGGGCGAAGGGAGCCAACGACGTACCCCACCCCCACCGCCGGAGGGGAGAGGTTCCCACAGAGAGGGGACCCACGACCCACACAGGACACACACACACAGACAAAAGAGGCCCTGTTCCTACTGACTGTTGGACACACACACAGACAAAAGAGGCCCTATGCCCTATTCCTACTGACTGTTCTAAGGGGATGTCGTTGGCCTGGCTCTGCGCTCTGCTCTATGCTCTATCTATCTAGAGCTACTGCGTAGATGATGATATGCTCTTGCCCCCACAGGGTACTTCCCCCCCACACACACATCAGCCGATATGGCCCACAGCACACACAGCACACAGCCAGCACTGCGGCTTGGCCTTTACAGGATATTGCCATCCCCAATATTGCATGGTATACAGTATGGCATACACACGGGAGGTCACAGGAGGAGTCGTATATTGCGCAATAGTCGTGCAATAGTATTGCAATAGGGTAGGCTTTGCAGGTGGGAGGGGCAGTAAAAGGATGATGGACTCCCACAATAAAGCTTCAAAGTAAAACAATATCTTGTAAAGGGTAAAATCTAAAATCAAACTGCGGCCACACCGCACTACCCCCAGGGCTGAAGACAAACCCCCGCAGATGCGCCAACCCCACTCAAACTATCAGTCTAGGTCTAGACTATGCTCGCTCACCCCTTTCGATTCGGATCGGAGGGCCCAGACGAGACCCAGGTTCGGCATCACGCGAAGCTGATGAGGCATGATGAGGCTCTGATTAAAAAAAAATCCGTCGGGTTAAGCTTAAGCGACAACGCCGCCTTTTTCCTTCAATGCATCAGCTGTTTCTGTGTGTGTTCTGTGTGGGTCCCCTGTGTGGCCCTCCCCTCCGGTGGTGGGTCCTCTGTGGGGCCCATCCCCTCTGTGTGGGTCTCCTGTGCGGGTCCCCTGTGTGGGTCCCCTGCCCTCCAATGTGGGTCCCCTGTGTGGGTTCCTCGTCGCTGCGTTCCAGAGTAGATGCCTCCAGCTCGTTCACACGCTCCCGCTCAAGCTGTCTACGCCGCACTACGCGCTGCCGTAGGGAAACTGAATTCCCCTGACCCTAGCGTAGTTCACGACGTCCCGCCGGGCGTCTGGCAGAATTTCGGCACCCCGTCGGCGGACGTCGCTGCGCAGAGGCGCGCGCGCGAGCCGTGCCGCCTCGAGGTGCAGCCCGGCTATGTCCAGGTTTCCCACACCATATCTACGCATCGGCTCGAGTCGCTTGGTCTCTGGATGTATCCGGCGATTGGCACGCGGCTCTGGTACCCGCTGCGGCGGCTGCTCGTGTGTCGAGACGTCCTCGATCTGGGCATCTACATCAATCACAGTGATGCTGGGGCCTTCCGATTTCCCTTCCGACCGGGCCATTACATTCCACGCAACGCAAGTGGGATCATCAGCCGCAACGACAGCATTCGCTCCGACGCGACGTATCGACTGTTCACGGACGTCAACACCGCTCTGAGGGGCGCGGTGGACACCGTTGCCTTCTCACACCACGTGGATGCCGAGTGGAGTCATAAAGAGCAACGGTATTCGCGTCCTGAAAGTCTCAGGAAGGAATATCTGGGTCTCACGTCCAGCAACGTGCTCCGCCGGCATGGCTGCCCAGTAAGCGACCGCTTCCGTCGAGGTCCGTCGGCAGCGGCGCTGCACCCGTGCGAGTGCTCTTGGCTGGACCGAGTGTGCTAGCGTCTGCAAGTCGGGTTAACCCCGAACCCTGGCTCATAGCCAGACCCTGAGCTTCGGACAGGTCTCTAGCCATATTCACAGGGACGGCATAGCCGCGGGGTATCTCTGAGTCCTTGAGATAAGTTAAGTTGCTTCTCCGAGTCCTTGATGAGATGTTAATGTTGATGTGTTAGTATAAGTATAGGACGGAATGGTCCTGGTCCTAGTCATCCTAGGCAGCCCGTCCGGAGTGCGGAGAGCCAGAGGCCAGAGGCCCCGGAAGAGCGATCCGACAGCGATGCTCCATCCATTTTTTATCATGAAAATCTTGGCATTTAACTCAGCGTATATAGTATATGTATATGGTACACGGTACGTATATGCTATAATCTATAATAATAATGCTATAGCTATATATATGCTATATGCTATATCTATATACTATATATGTATACTATATATATATATATATATATATATATATATATATATATATATATATATATATATATATATATATATAATATATATGTATAATATTATCATTATATAATAAAATGCATTTAATCACATACGACTGTATTATTTATACATATAATAATAACATATACATATAATATAAGACGTATACAGTATACACATACCGTCGAAGTTCGGAGAGTTCAGCGAACTTAAGCTGGCTCTCTCAACAATCAACAACTTGTAACAACACATATATATATATATAAGCTGTCATATATCATATATTTAATCATATCATATATATATATATATATATATATATATATATATATATATATATATATATATATCAGCCGCCTATACCTATACCTATACTATAGCGGACGTCATGTGTCGTGTAGGCCTATTAATATAGAGGTCATATGATATTGACATATATGTCATAATATATATCGGCATAGGCCCACAAACAGACAGAGCACTGGCACAGAGCACAGCAGAGCCAGCCCGCCTCAGATGAGTCCACAGATTCGCCGAGCCAGAGCGCCAGAGCCAGGGGGTCAGAGTCAGAGACAGAGAAAGCCAGAGAGAGAGAGCAAGCTGGCGTCAGCAGCAGTTAGCAGAGGCAGAGAAGCAAAAATGTAAATAGAAATAGAAAGAGTATATAGCTAGACAGAAAAAACGTTGCACGCCTCTCTCTCGTCTATATCGGTGCCAACCCCTATATATATAGATATATAGATATAGATATAGATACCTATGTATATGGTATATGGCCTACGGCCATACATACACTGGCTTGCGGGTGTGCTAATAGCTAACAGCGTTAACAGTGCAGTGTCACTCAGTCACTCAGTGTCAATGTCAACTAATTAATACGCCTTTGTTTGCTGGTGTGAATGCCCCTTATTAGCCCTTATTAGGCTCCCGAAGCCACACTCTGTGCTCGGTGCTCGGTCGGGGAGTAAGAGTAAGGCGTTTTCGTTTATTTTTGAACCGTCTGTGAAAAATGCTAAGTAGCTTGGTCGTCGGTAGTCTGAGCCGGAGCCGAAGGTCGGTCGAGGGTAGACTCAAACTCGTGACTTATAGGTTTAGGTTAGTAGTGCGTAGTGCAGTAGCAGTAGCAGTAGGCTATACAGTAGGTGTAGCTAGGTGTGCGTGAGTTCTGTTTGTGTGTTTCGTATTACATTTACATATTACATATATTGTTTATATTATAGTATTATATATCATATATCATATATATATTATATTATTAAGCAGTATATGTCTGTGTGTCTCCTGTGTGGGTCGCGCCCCTTGTGCTTGTGTGTGGGTCGCTCCCTCTGTGGGGCGGTCGGGCGCCCTCTGTGTGGGCGCCCTCTGTGTGGGTCGGTCCCTTGTGGCTCCCTCCCCTCCTGTGTCTGATCCACGATACGTAGACATCCGCTCGCGGGATGGCTCACGCTCTAGCGCTCGCTCCCACGGTGTATAAGTAAATCATATAGCTTATAGCTTATTATTATTATATATATCATATCCTCTTGCCTCTTCGTAGGGCGCAATGGCCGAAAAAACGAGACGCAGCATGTCCACATACATCCATGGGATGCTCATTTCACTTGTTTGGGCTCGATCCGAGCAAATTGAATTTCGCCGATTCTGGCTCCACTGGCCACTGGGTCCTCGACCGCCCTAGAGTACGTACATATCCATATCATATATACATAGGGTCAAGACCGGCCAGAAATGCTTAAAAGAAAACTGGTCGGCCGACGGATTTAGGCTTTGTGCTCTACATTTAGAAATGCCTAATTACTCGGTTCAAATCGCAAAGCGTCCTACCGGCGCACCAAGCGCAAGCAGGCGTGTCCTGGACCACCTCTTCGTCCTCCTTCCAGAGTGGAGCGATGGTTGGTTGGAGATGCCCTTTGCCGACCTCGTGGGGCTCGTGGTCGGCGTCGCGTACAGCGTGCAAGTCAAGGATCCCGGCCT
>Ga0209390_10006458_pt1 | contig 15716 bp, 10 predicted proteins | sample BON01_FD_187212 | JGI IMG/M metagenome (GOLD analysis project Ga0209390, IMG submission 187212) | Freshwater microbial communities from Lake Bonney liftoff mats and glacier meltwater in Antarctica - BON-01 (SPAdes) (version 2) | ecosystem: Environmental > Aquatic > Freshwater > Ice > Glacier... | reverse complement strand
AGACGGGACGACTTACACCTATATCACAAACGAAATGACACTACCGGCCTGGGCCATCGTCCTCATGGATAAGCAGCGTTGGAACATTGAAAAGGTCTTCCATCAGTTCAAGAGCAAGATGGAGGAGAGCGAAAGAGTTGGGCGAGTTCGGAAGAGGCGAAGCAGGCGCACGGGGTCTTCGAATGTCTCGCCCACAATCTCGCACTGCTCTTCGAACTGGAGGTGGGGAAGCGTGAGAATCTGACTGATGAGGTGGAAGCCGGGAAAAAGGAAAAACGCGAAACTTATCTGAAAAACCGGGAAGGCGGAGTGATGAGATTTGCGGGGAACTTCATCAACCAAGCGGTCCAGCGGGCGACCCAGAGGACGCAAAGATTTATCAGGTGGCTCCGTGTGGCGCTTTATCGTGAGGTCCCCTGGAAGGAAGCGGTGGCACGGCTGGCAGTGATCTGGGGCTCCAAATGTTGAGACTTTTCTACACCGATCACGGTCTTACATAACGCTCGTCTTACAAAACGCTCATTTTGATCATCGTTTTGCGCGGTCTTTTTTTTTAGTGAGTCGTCCGTCGGCGATCGCCTTGCGCACGGTATCGTAGCCGATGTCGAGGTCCCTGGCCGTCTCTGAAACGCTCGCCCCGGTGTCGAGGAGGAGCTGGGCTTTGGTGCGAACCTCCGGGGTCAGGACGGTGGAATTTCCTCGTGTTTCGGGTGGCCGGTAGAAGGTGTTGGAGCCTTTTTCGCGGAAACGTTTGACCCATCGTTTGAGGGCCTGGACCTTGATGCCAAAGGCCTCTGCGATCTGGGTCTGCCCGGCGCTGCCATTGGTGTAGAGCTGACAGGTGATGGTGCGGAAAGAATCCAGATCATCCTCTTGGTGGGAGAAAACGGGCATCATTCCACAGTCAATGCCCTTTCCTGCTCCGGTTTTCCCGAAAATCACCCAAACCCTGTAGCCAGCAGCATTCAGCACGAAGCGTCATCCGTCGAAGTCAGGTGCTCTGAACTTAGGTTGGGGCGCTTTGGATGGGGTGATTTGACCACAGAGTGACCTGGGGGAGCGGAGGTTTGGAAGATGATAAAGGCTTATTCGTGGGAGACTTTATCTTGACCGAATTCGAGCTCTACGGGGAAGGCGAAATTGGGGTCTCCTCGCTCCCAGATACGATTCGTTTTTGGGAACGCGGATTCAAGAGCGAGGATCATCCTGCAATCCGTGTCACCACGAGGGGCCTCCGGTGAGGAGCTTGCGTCCTTGCGGCGAAATGCCCGACGCTGGCGCTGGTGAAAAAATGAGCAATCTTGACGGTCATCGAGCGATGCGTGATAATGGTGACCAACTTGAAGGGTCAGGGATATTTGCCGGATTACCGACCGGTCGTTTCCCTTTTCCAAGATTACAATGAGCACCCAGTATCGCGACTATTACAAGGTCCTTGGAATTTCCAAGGATGCCAATCATGACGAAGTCCGGAAGGCTTTTCGGAAACTGGCGCGGAAATATCATCCCGATGTGGCCGAGGACAAGTCGACGGCCGAAGAGAAATTCAAAGAGCTGAACGAGGCCTATGAAGTTCTGGGTGATCCCGAAAAGCGTAAGAAATACGACGCCATGGGATCCAACCGTCAGAGACCCGGCGCCGGTTCCTCTCCTTCGGATGCGAATTATGATTATCAGTTCGATGGCACCGGTTTCAGCGATTTTTTTGAGCAAATGTTCGGGGCCGGGCATCGACCGCAGTCCTCGCAATTTCGCGGGTTTTCCGGGCACCCCGGTAGCAGCGCAGGTCCGATGTCCGGACAGGATGCCCATGCCGATATTTTGGTGGCGCTCGACGAAGTGGTGCGTGGCACCGAGCGCTCGTTGAGTCTTCAACAGATCAACCGCGAAACCGGTCGTCGGGAGTCCAAGACCTCGACCATCCGCATTCCCAAGGGAATTTCCGAGGGCCAGCTGATCCGCTGCGCCGGTCTCGGAGAACCCGGGATCAACGGGGGTGCGCCCGGAGATCTTTTCCTGCATGTCCGGCTCGAGAAGCATCCCATTTTCCGGGTGCGGGGAGCGGATCTTTATTGTGAACTCCCTCTTGCTCCTTGGGAGGCGGTTTTGGGCGGCGAGATCCCGGTGCCCATGCTCGATGGTTCCGTGAAGATCAGGGTTCCCAAGAATGCCAGCGCCGGAACCGAACTCCGCGTCAAAGGCCGGGGCCTGCCCACCGATGCCTCCGGCGCACCCGGAGATCTCTATGCGGTGATTGAAATCGCCCTTCCCGAAACGGTCACCGATGAAGAGGTCGCCCTTTGGGAAAAGCTTTCCTCGCTCTCTCATTTTAATCCTCGCAAGTAATCCCGCAACGACCTCAAAACCATGACTTATCATTACGAACTGACCTGTCTTTCGGAGAGGGTCGCAAGCGAATCGTCATTTTGCGAACTCGCTGAGGCGGCTGACCTTTGCGGACTGCATCCCGAGATGATCGAAGAACTTCTCCGCGGGCATTTGGTCCGGGCTTATCAGAGTAAGGGAGGGACGGTCCTCTTCGATCACGCGGGTATTTCCCGGCTCCGTCAGATTGCCCACCTCCGCGAGCACGAGCAGATGAGCCTGCGGGTCATCCGCTATATCGTGGGCTTGCTGGATTCCTTGGACACCCGCGAAGCCGAGCTCCGTGAGTTGCGGGAGCGTTTGCGATAAGGAAGGCGGTGGATATTCGCGAGTGTGATCAGCCGGCGGGTTTATTTTTGAGACGCAAGGCCACGATTCCGCCGAGGAGGCAGAAAGCCGAGTAGAGGGCCAGTGAAACGAGGGGATTCCAGGCTTGGAGAGGGGAATTGATCGCTCCGACGAGGAGGATCATGACGGCGATGAGGGTGTTGGAAGCGGAGACGTAGTCGGTGCGGCGATCCCCCTCGGCGGCATCGACGACCCAGGTTTTGCGGCCCAGTCTTGTCCCGGCGTAGCCGATATTGAAGAGCAGGAAGAGGGCGGGCCAGACCAAGGGGTTTTCCAACCAAGCGGGCGACCAGAGGGCGAGGAGGCAGGAGGTGCCTCCGACGCCTGCGGCGAAGAATCCTCCCCAGGCCATGGCGAGGCGACCGGCCCGGTCGGCGAGGCGTCCCCAGAGGAAGGAACTTGAGGCGGCGGCGAGGCCCGAGGCGACGACGAAGCCGATCAGCGATCCGAGGGAAGCTCCCTGTTGTTGACCGAGGAGGACGAGTAAGGGGGAGGCGAGGGCACTACCGAGGAGGAGGGATCTCGCGATGATGAAGGTTCGGAACCGGGGATCGTCTTTGACCAACTGGAGGCGGGTGGCAATGCCCTCTTTGCCGTTTGGGGGAGCGGAGGAATCGTCGGGTTCGGGTTCTGCGACCATAGAGTAGAAGACGGCCCCGACAACCCAGAGAAGTGAGGCCCCGAGAACGAGCCAGGCGAGGAATTGCGCAGAGCCATCGGGTCGAAAAAGAATGAGCGAGACTGCGGCGACAGCGGAAATGAGCCCGGAAGCGGTGTTGGAAATTCCGCTGACGCGTCCGCGGAAGCCTTTCGGAATCGTGCGTCCGAGAACGTCTTTGGAGCTGATGGAGCAGAAGGCGCGGGCGATGGAGAAACAGGCGAGAGCGAGCAGCACGGTGACCCCGGCGAGGGTGGGAGGAAGGGTGAGGGCGGCGATGCCCATGGCGGCGATGGCAAGGGCCTGTGCCACGGCGCCTCCGACGTAAACCCATTTACGGGTGCGGGCGCGTTTGACCCAACCGGAGATAAAGAGTTGGGGGAGCATTGATCCGGATTCCCGGATCGGAACCAGCATCGAAAGCACCGCTCCCGAGACGCCGAGGGAAGAGAGAAGCCAGGTGAGAACCGTTTTGGGATTGGTGAGGACATCTCCCAACTTGGTGGCGCTCTGGGCGATGACAATCGTGGCGGCGCTGCGCTTCTGCTTGGAGTTGAGATGTGCCATGTCCGCGGAATCTCTCACTGCTCGTCGATCCGCAAAGCGGGGGCTATTCCCTATTTAGAGAAATGAGAGACATCAATTTTTTGGACCTAGTTGACTCTGATGAGCTTGGGGTTTTCTTTCGAGTTCTTGATCGCTTGGATGGCTTCGCGAACCATTTCGGCCTTTTGACGGCTGAGTCTTCCGGGGAAGTTTTCTTCTCCCCCTTCAAAAGAGGCGGCGATTTCTTCGAGCTGTGGAATGAAGGCCTGGCCATGGACGCCATAGGTCAGGAGGATTTTGAGGAGCTCCGGAGTTCGCTTTTCGCTGGCCCATTTGTTTTGGGCATTGAGGTAGTTCACGCAGGCGGGGATTCCGGCCGCGACCTTGTGGGTGGCGAGAATGCGGAGTCCTTCCACGCGGATTTCATCGGCAAACATCACGCCGCTGGGAGCGGGCACGACGACAGCCTCGAGAATGGCGGGCAGCAAGGGCGTAATTTCCTGGAAGGTGAGATTCCGGTAGACCGAGCCGATGCTTCCGCGGGCGCGCCCGTCTTCGTTTTTGAGTCCGGCTTTGACTGCGTTGAAGAGCATTTCACGGTCCACTCCTTCGAGCGAACTGCTAAGCATTCCGCCGTGGTTTTCGAAGAGGGCAAACGAGAGGTAGCGCTGTTGCATGCCGCGCGGGTCCTTCTTTTTGTCGACCTGCGTGAGGAGCTTCAGGAGTTCGGGGGCGGCCGACATGGCAGGATTACCGATGGCGGCGAGAGCTTCGGCGGCCTTGATGCGCAGCCAGAGGTCTTCGGAACTCAAGCAACGTCCGAGGGCTTTGACGGCCGGAGCGCCCCGGCCTCGCAAGGCGGTCAAGGCCTGGCAGGCTCCGTAGCGCGTTTCCAGTGCGGATGAGTCGAGCATGGCGATGAGAGGGTCGATGGAGACTTCTTTGCGGCGGGCGAGGGCCATCGCGGCCCGTTCCCTCACCACCGGAGACCAGCTGGTGAGCGCTTCCAGGAGGAGGTCGGCATTCAGTTGATCGTAGGCGCTGTAGCGATCCTTGTTGGACCAGCCACGGCCATCGAGGATGAGCTTTTGCGCGGAGGCGGCGTCGATGGCGGGGATGCTGGAGGGTTGCTTGCCGGTGAGGAGGATTTTCTTGAGAGGGAGGGCATAGGAAAGGAGGTAGGCGCCGGTGCAGTCCCAGTCCGCGTAGCTGTCATTGCGTGGTTCGGGCGGGCCCTGGTGGACGAAGCTTCCGTCCGGACGGCGGGCGAGATCGAAGTACCAGGCACCGAATTCCTGCATCCATGCTCCGGTGGCTTGGGGGCCGGATTGTGCGACACCTGGGAGTGACCAGAGGATGTTCCAAAAGTTTCCGGTGTGTCCGGTGTCCCGCTCCGCGCCATGGGAGGCGACGCTCATACGGGAGAAGAAGCGGGCGCTTTCGGGGTCTTTGAGGAGGTTGAAAAGGACCGCCGCCATTCCGCATTTTCCATTGTCCTCGTGGGTCTCGGTCCAGGGAGCGTGGTCGCCGTAGGGCAGGGCACCTTTGCCGGTGTAGAATCGCAGCAAGCGGGTGCTGCGGTTGATGGCATCGGTCACGGTCGGATCCTTGATGCCGGCGGAATAGGCCATGACGAGGGCAGTGGTGAGGGGAATGCCGGGGGCGTTCATCATTCCGTATCCCCCAAGGCGCCCGTCACCTTCGGCAAAGCGGTGTCCCCAGGAACCGACCGCGCTTTGTCCTTTGGCCGAATCGAGGGCGAGCCGACGCAGGCCGGGGAGGAAGGAGTCATCGCTGGTGGCCATGGTGTATTCCGCGATGAGCATCATGACGTATCCGTAGTACCACGTTTGGAAGCCATTGTCGGAAAAGCCAGCGGCCCATTCCACTTCCTTGCGCACCAGGGGAAGGTAGGCGGGGTCGCCGCTGGCGAGCAGGGCGAGGGCATTCAAGGAACGCGGGATGGGATTTTGACGATAGCCGGGGGCCGCCATTCGTTTGGCAAGTTCCTGGCATCCCAGTTCGAGGATTCGTTTGGACTTGGGGCAATCGTATGGAGCGGTGGCACGGTAGCTGCCGAGCACGGGAAGGGTCAATTCGACGTCCTCCTGCGTTCCGTTTCGCCAGCGCAGGAGGGTGAGGAGACCCTTGGCCTCTTCAGTTTCAGCCTGCCCCAGGGCTTTGCCCATTTCGGTGCGAGGATCGTAAGAGAAGGGCTTGCCGGCGACTCCAAGAAGGACATCTCCCACCGCGAGGATGCCGTCAGACGGAGATCCTTTCGCGACTTCCGTGATGAGAATCTGCCGGGCATCCGAGGTGACCATTTTGTCGGAGTAGATCCATCCGCGTGCTCCGGTGGCACCGAGGTTCCAATCGTGGGTGGCTCCCTGGGGAATCTCGTCGCCTTTTGTGAAATCCGGCAAGGTGATTTTGGATGCGGGGGCGGCTGTTGAGGCGGTGACCAGAAGGAGAGTCACGCTGGCGGACAGCAGGAGATTCAGTGGTTTCATTTTTTGGTGGTTGGTGAAGGTTGGAGAAGGTTGGAGAAAAGAGGAGAGACAGGGCGGGTCGCCGTCGTTTTTCGCTGCCTGCGGGCCAGGACGAACGCGGTGATGGCGAACCCTCCATGGCGGAAATGACGGTGTGCGGACAGCTTTTTACCCAGGCCGGAACGACGTTATTTCATTTATAATGCGTCTACCTCTCGCGTATTTGCGCGCTGTCTTGAGCCGCGTTCTAGCGCTGCTGGATGAGGACACGGTCGTAGCCGGTGGTGCCTTGTGGTAGGTAGATCGTGAAGGTGCGGGTGCCTCCTGTGGCGTTGATCGTTTGACTGAGGATGCCGGTGGTGAGATCGCTCCAACTGTTTAGGTTGGCCGAATGTTGGGGAATGAAGATGACGTCGTCTGCTGCGAGATGGGTCGTCCAGATGAGTTGGGTGTGATCGCCCGAGAGGCTGGTGCTGACGAGGGCGTAGTCGAGGAGCGAGCCATTGGCATAAGGAATGGTGTCGGTGGTGCCGGGGTTGCCGCCGGGGGTGGTGGAGGCGCGCCAGTTTTGAACGAGGGCGGGATCGCCACCGGTGAAGACGAGGGAGTGGCCGAGGGTGTCGGCCTCGGTTGGCCAGGGAGCTTCGTCACGGTAGTCGATGATGAGGACGGGGCTGCCGCCGGCGTCGGAGATGGTGAGGGTTTCGCCGTCGTTGTTAAGGGCGCTTCCGGCCTGAAAGGTTCCGGCGATGAGAGGGTCGAGGCTGTTGCCATAGGCGGCGTTGAAGGCGACGCGGTCGCGAACGATGAGGAGTCTCGAGCCGGGAGCGAGGGTGGAGATCGTGGAATGTTGGTCGAAGTTGAAGGTGATGCCCTGGGTGAAACGAAGTCCGGTGAGGGAAATTTCAAATTCGCCGGTGTTGGTGAGTTCGAGGAATTCGGCGAGGGGATTGGCGACGGGGTGATACATGATCTCGCTGATTTGGAGCTCCGTGGCATCGATGGTGAAGGTGGCTTCGGTGAGGGCGGACCATTCTCCGTTGGGAGCGCGGGTGCGGGCCTTGAGGTGGGTGGATTGGGTGAGGGTGATGCCAGCACCGGGGGCGATGGAAGCGGAGGCGGGGTTGACGTTGCCGCCGGTGAGGCGGGGGTCGCTGCCGTCGGTGGTGTAGTGTACGGTGGCGGGGGCGCTGATGGAGACGGCGAGGCCGCGGGGGATGGTGCCGCCGTGGGTGGAGAAGTCCGGGGCGTCGGTGGCGGGGTAGAGATTGCGGGCGCGGAGTTGACCGAGAACGATGTCGCTGCGCTGGGCAATGTAGGTGCCGACGAGCCAGTCGTGGGTGGGGAGATAGTGGTCGTCGCGGGTGTAGAGGTCGAAGTTGGCGGGAGTCCAGCGGCCCGGGCTGACGTCGCGACGGAAGTCACCCCAGCGGGCGGCCTCGGCGACGATGGCGTCGATCATGGAGTTGGAGCGCGCGGTCCAAAGCGAGGCGGAGTTTTCCGGGGTGAGGGGGCCGCCGTTGAAGAAGTGGGTGCGGATGCGGTCGGCGTAGCGGAGGCGGTATTCCGGGTTGAGTTGGAGGCGGGTTTGGAGGCCGGTGGGTCTGCGGGTGCCGTTGTTGCCGGTGACGTTGGTGCCGAGGGCCGTGGTGAAGAAATTGGGTGGGTTGGGGAAGACGCCGCCGCCGACATGGCTGGCGGCGAATTCAGAGTCCCAGGGGAAGAAGAGGTAGGGGGCGCCGGGTTCACGCTTGCGTCCGGCGCGCCAGTTGTGGCCGTCCCAGTCGCGGTTGCCGATGTAGGCGTTCAGAATCAGGTAGTCGGCAAAGGCATCGAGATCGAGATACTCCTGGATGGCATCGTAGGTGTCCTGGGTTTGAATGGAACCATAGGCGAGGTCCATCAGGGAGTTGAATGCGGTGAGGTCTCCGTTGGTGGCTACCGAGGAATTGACGGTGTCGTAGTCGTCCTTTGTTCCCCCGAAGTAGTTGGCCATGTGGTCGGCGTCGGGGCGTTCCTGGAGGTCGTAGAGCCCCCAGTAGATCCCATTTAAGAAGAGGTGGACCCAGCGTCCGTGGGAGCCGTTTTGCCCCATGGAGTTGAAGATGTCGCTGGTCCATTGGTCGCGACCATAGAGGGCGTAATCGGCTTGGTAATAATGACGGTGCATCCAGCCGAAGTTGTATTCGGGGCGGAGTTGGAGGAGGTCGAATGTTTCGACGGCGGTGTCTCCGTTGGGGGAGTTTTTATAGAGCGGGTAGTTGAGTTTCGAGTCTCCGTATTCGGCGCGGAAGCGGAGGGAGAGGGAGTGCTTCGGGGTATCGGGATTGCGGGACGAGCCACCTTGAATACGGACGCCGGCGTTGATTTGAAAGCCAGGTTCGGAGTTGTCGGGGACCATGAACTCGGCGGAGAGAGGGCGCTCCCAGGCGCTCCCTTGGGATTGGGGTCTTTGGTAGATCCCGGTGGTGGGGTGGAAGAAGGCATCGGGATCAAAGACGAGGGAGAGGGAGGGGAGGGCGGCGAAGGCTTCGTCGAATTTCCCGGCGTAGTCCGGGTGCTCGACAATGTCAGGATCCATGTCGTAATCGGCGGTGACCCCCGCCCAGGTGGCGGGGTAGCTGGTGGGGCGGGTTTGGCGGACGATGTCATCGACGAAGAGGTAGCTCTGGGTATCGACGTTGGTAGGTTGGAGGTTTTCGCGGGTGGCGATGGCGCGGATGGTGGAGGTCGCGCTGATCGGAATGGGTGCGGCATAAAGGGTGCCGTTTTCGGGGGAGGGAGGGGTGCCGTCGGTGGTGTAGTAAATGGCGGCGTTGAGGGTTTTGGTCGTGATGGCGAGATCAAAGGACTCGGAGTAGTAGCCGCGGTCGTGCGAGAATTTGGTGTCGGCGACGAAGCCCTGGATCTGAGTGGGATGGTTGGCGGTGCCCGGGGTGGGGTTGGTGAAATAACCGTGGGATCCGCCGTCGTTGGCGGAGGTCGCCGAGAGTTCGGGGAGGGCGAGGAAGTCGTTGGAGTTGGCGGCGGCGGAGGAAAAATTGAGTCCTTGGATCGCGAGGAGATTGGTGCCGGGGACGAGAGCAGTCGGGGGCACGATGAAGTTTTGGGCGATGAGGGGATTGTCCTGTTGCGCGGTGGCGGTGGAGTTGAAGGCGATGGATCCTTCGGCGGGGGCATTGGAGAAGGTAACGCGGGTGCCATTGAGATAGGCGACGAAGCCGTCGTCGAAGCGCATGCCGAGGGTGAGGGTAGAGATGGTGGCGGGGTTGGTGACTTCGAACGGGATTCGGAGATAGACCGAGGGATTGCCGAACCACATTTGGTCGCTGGTGCTTCCTCCGGTGCCGATGAGAGAGCTGTCGTAGCCGTATCCGATGCCGGTGTTGGCGGTGGTCCAGGAGGCGTCATCGAAGGCGGGAAGCTGCCAGGAGCTGCCGATGTTGGCGCTGGGGACGAGCCATTTGGAGGCCGCACCTTGGGCCAAGAGGGTGGTGGTGGTGGCGGAATTGCCGATGCCGTAGGAGATGTCTTCGCGCTGGGGGGGGAAGGCCGGGGCGAAGGACTGGAGGACGGCGCCGCCGGGGGCGTTCAGGGCGAGGTATTCGCCATCGCCACTGAGCGAGAAATTGGTGTGAAGGTTGCCTGCTCCGTCGGTGTCGTTGGGGACAGTTTGAGAAGAGGCGAAAACGACGAGGTAGCCGCCCGCCGGGATGGTGGTGGCAGCGGGGAAGGTGTATTTTTGAGGAGTTTCGAGGTCGTCGGTGAGGTGGTAGCCGGAGAGATCGAAGGGGGTGGGATCGGGGTTGTGGATCTCGATCCAGTCGGGGGTATTGCCGTCGCCATCGGCAAGCGAAGCGGAATTGACCGCGACAAATTCGGTGATAAAGGGTTGGGCTCCCGCCACGGCGAGGGAAAGGAAGGAGATGAGGGTGTGAGCAGGACGCATGTGGGTAAAAGATAGCCCGGCCCCTCAGAAGTGGGTGCCGGGCATGGTTGAGTTTTTGATCGAGTCCCTTCGGACCTCGATAATGTTAACGAAGAACTTCGGCCGGTTTGGTCGAAAAACCGAGTTCTTGTTGTGGCGCAGTCAAAAGCGGGCGAGTCCCGCCTGCCGATTACGGAGGCCTTGACCGTTGCACTGATTACTTCGTTTACTACTGATACCGGGATAGCCTCACTGGGAAATCCGGCCACCCTTTCGTGGGCGGTGAATGAGCCACTCGATTCTCTCGTCCTGGATGACGGGAATGGCAACACCACTGACCTGGTTCCCTTCACGACTGTGGGAGCGGGCTCGAGAACGGTCTCGCCGACTGAGACCACGACCTATTCCATGACTGCCATCCGTGGTGGAAATACCAATGTCCGGAGTCTCACCATTGTTTCCGGAGAAGCTCCCGGAATTTCGTCCTTCACTGCGTCGGCCGATCTCCTTGAAGCGGGCTCTTCCGTCGATCTTAGCTGGGCCGTGGTGGGCGCGAATTCCCTGGTCCTCGATCCTGGTGCGACCGATGTGTCCGGGACCACGACGATCAATCTTACTCCCACCGCGACCACGACCTACACTCTCACCGCGACCAACGGCTTTGGCTCTTCCACGGCTGATGTCCTGGTCGAAGTGCTTGCCGGTCCGCTTCCGACGAATCGTAATGTTGCATCAGGCGCGGGAAATACCGATGGTTCGTGGTTGGATCGACTGGGTAACCGCAACTGGGGGATGACGGGAGCCACCCTCAATTCGCCACTCACGATTCCCAGTGCCAACACCAACATCACAGCAGCCTACACCACGACCGGAGGCATTGCCGGAGGGGCGACGCCATCGTTTCAATATCCCAAAATCTCTGCTGAAATTTGGTTCCGTCCCGGCACGCTCTCGGCGGACCACCAGGTCATTTTTGAAACGGGAGGCGGCCAGAATGGTCTTTCCGCGATGATGACAGCGAGTGAGATCCGCCTTTTTGGAAGTGCCCTGGACGTCCGCACTTTGGATGTCACGATCCCTACCGCTGGTCTGAATCTGGACGATTTCCTTCAGCTTGTGATTACGAACAATTCAGAGACGAGTGAATATAGGGCCTCGGTCCGGGACACTTTCGGAAACGTCCGGACCGTGAGTGAGACCGCTCATATCGTCGTTGGAGGGAACGGCGGGGGACTCTTCGTGTGGGCGTCCGGAGCACTAGGGGCATCGGATACGAATCTTGGTGGCCGGACTGAAGCTGGCGATGCCTCCCCCATCGGCTTGACCGGCTTTACGGGCGAGATCGGCATCGTAAACGTCTATAATCGCATTCTTGAAACCGCAGACATCCAGGCGGCCTTTCACCGGGTGGCCACGATCGGAGTGGGTCCCTCGGGACTGGCGGTCACCGAGGTCTCCTTTGATGATGCCTCCGATCAACTCACGATCACGTGGAATTCCATCAACGGGCAAGCTTACCTTGTGCAGTTCTCGAGGAACTTGAAGGAAGATGAATGGTTTGAGCTCGCCGGACCCTTCACGGCGGATAGTGAGGCGACGACCGAAGTGTTGAACCTTCCACCGAATTAAACCCGCTTCTTTGTGCGCGTCTTGGTTGACGCGCCCTAACAAACTGAATTCTATTTCCCATCGTCCCGCGAACCGGGGCGATGGGTCTTTTTCACTACTCCGAAGGCGCAGGGAGAAGCTTGTGCCAATCTTCGATGGTGCCTTCGGACATCTGGTTTTCCATCAGGATGAGCCATTTGCCATCCTTCTTGACGAGGAGGGCTTCGAGGAAGATGTAGGCGGTCTTTGATCCTCCGTCGGCATCGGTCGCGGTGTAGCAGAACATCCCGGTTTCGTGCGCGGTGGCAGGGCTGCCCCAGCGTCTGGCGAAGCGAAATTCGACCGAGGCCTTGATCTTCCCGGCTTTGGTGTCGTCAAACTCGGACTGCCACTTTTTGAGAGCGTCGGCAAGAGGATAGCAGGTGCTCTTGGTCCCTGAAATGAGAACGCCATCGGGATGGCAGGTCGCACGGTATCCCTCGAAGTCGCCTTCGTTGACGGTCCGGGAAACTTCCGACCAATAGGCATTGAGTTCGACGAGGCGGGCTTCGGTTTCACCTGCAAAGAGGGAGGTGATGGAGAAGGCGAGGAGGAGGATGGTGCGGCGGATCATGGAGGTGGTTGAGGTGGTTGAGGTGGTTGGACTTGATAGGCGATGGTAGAGATTTGGAAATTATTTTCAATCGCGCGAATCTTTTATCAAAAAAGGACGGAGGAAAGGGTGGCGAAAAATCCCCCGGGCATCCTGCCAAGGCTTTCTCGATCCGCAAGCCTCCTTGAAAACCAAGAGAACGACTGAGCTAGTCAAAACGCTCACCATTTCATCCCCTTTTAAGATTGAGAAACTCCGACCGGGTGATAAAAGAAAGATTAGAACTCGCCGCTGAAAAAACTGAAAAAACTCACTGACATGGAAGCTCCCTCATCGACCCTCAACCGAAATTCCCGGTCTCTCCGCCCAAAGCGAAGAGGTCCGGAGTTGCGGTTGATGGAATCTCATCGCACGACCCGCCATTACGACTACGAATCTCTTCTGCGGGCTTCCCGCCAAGCCCCTACCGATACGACTACGTCTCCCTCGAGCATCGTAGATGTAGGCAGCCATGAAGCCCGGAAGTATCGTGACTTATCAGACCCTCGTAAACATAAGTCACCAGCGCTATCACTACGTCCACCGCCAATAATCTCTCGCCTTCCAAGGCGAAATCCGCTCCCAACCTACCCTTATGATGCTTTACCCGTCACTCTTTGGCCAAGCAGGGACCCCATCGAGGAATGGGGTGGGGCGAATCTTTATGGGATGGTAGATAATAACTCGATAAGCAGGATAGATTTTCTTGGCCTTGATGGTTTTCAGCCTCCCACTCCGTATAAGCTTTCGCCCGAGGCAGAAAAAATATTGGGGGAGATGTTGGAGGAAGAATTCCAAGAATGGAAGGATGAGAACGACGACTTAAGCTGGCTCAAAGACTTGCCTGATTGCCCTTGCAAAATAGATAAATACACTTATATGACCTTCGGCTTTCAGCGAAGAACAGGCTACTCCGTGCGCTCTTGGGACGACTATTGTCCCTTGGAAGAGGAGGGCGTTTGGTCCTCCCCTTCGGACCTTCTTTTCGGCTACCATGAAGGAGCTTCAGTATGCATCCGATCCAATAAATTAGGAAAAAACGGAAAATCCGGACAACAGTGCTGCTATGACAAGGATGGGGACTTAATTACCCATGGAGTTGGTGCGGGGACTCCTGATAAGACATCTACATCCGTAAACAACTTCGGGCCGGGTGGTCACCAGGAACAAGACGTTAGGCCATTCGACGTTGCAATGTTACTGGATGGATCAGACTACCCGGGTATAAATACGGAGGAATACCTTAAGCGGCGGCCTCCGAACAATGGGAAAAAGTGCGACAAGAATCCCAAGTAGTAGAAATTCACTTCGGAACTGAATAATTCTAGACCTCGTCAAAATAATCTATTTTTTAACATGATTTATATTTGACGCGCTTAAAATCCTTCCACTTCAGATTTATAAGAATTTTTAATTTGCTATGTTTTTTTAGCGCATCTCTAATCATCAACATCTTATTTGGATGGCTAGGATTTTGCCTAGGACAGCTAGAGTTCGCGATTTTGTCACCGCAGAACTGGAGGTACGTTTTCAGTTGCTCGATCTGGTTTTCCCTTGCATTCATAATTTTCCGTTCCTTTTTTAGATTTGCTACATTCAATTATAATCTTATTCACTTGGGGGTTCTTGTTATCTTTGGGTTCTTTGTTCTGTTTTTCGTTTGGTATCGTGTCGCAAGGTCAGCTGCGGTCTAAGGGGATTTATAGTGCTTCGTATACGCATATAGCACCGCTGTTCACGGCGCACTCTTACTAGCGGTCGCTTGACTGTTCCCTCAATTTTCAAAACCGGCCCTCATCTAGACGATCAATAAATTCTGCTAATACATGAAGACTTCATTTATATTAATAATCTTGTTGCTCTGTGCGGCCGCGCTTAAAAATTTATCAATTTTTAATGTCCCGAAATATATCTGCGAGGAGGGCGCCCCGCCCGCCTTAGAGATAGATAAACTGTGTGGTTGCATCTGGGTAGGTTTGCTAGAAGATTCTGTGTTTGGACGTGTGCGGGTAGCATATAGGTTTCCCGAAACTATGAAATTCGTCGAGTTTGTCTACTGGGACCCGAAAGAAGAATACCCACAAGGGAAATTCGTCAAATGGAGAAAGCTCGATAAGCCAATGACTATAACTAAAAATTTTGTTTCAGGTAATGGTTTAATATTTGTTTTGAAGGACTCAATTCGTTTGGTCTGCCAAAATAATGGTTCATTCAACGGAAATTTATATCGGATTAACGTTAGCAGTGTGGAGGAGTGGGTGTCTCGTAACTAAGTGTTGCGCAGCTAAGCTGTCACGCCTCCTGCGTCCATGGCCATCACACAACACTCCGTAATCCGTCGCCGTGCCTAATCGGGTGGGTCCTTCCCCAAACTCTAGTCGCTCATTCGCGCCCAGCCCATCCACCCGGGCACCGGTCGCTCTGTCGCTTGCATTCCTTCGTCCCTCAGTCATCCGCTTGGACGCTCCTTCGTCGAGCGGATTACGGAGAGTTGTGTGAAGTCATGGTCCGTTCGCCTGTTTTGATTATTTGCCTCCTTCGTCGGTGAGATAGAAAGAGGCTCCCTTGCAGGAGTCGCGCCAGCCCGCCCGCAGCTCCGCACCACCCTCCGGCCCGCACGGCATCGGGATCGTGCCTCACCCCATGTCGCCAACCCCGCTCCGCACCACCCTCCGGCCCGGCTCCGAAAAATGGGGTCAGGAAAAATGGGGTCAGGGAAAATGGGGTAAGGGTGCAAAAATTGACAGAAATCCCCGCTCCCCTACGCTCCGTTCATGCCAAGGAGTCTCCGTATTGAATTCCCCGGTGCCTATTACCACGTGATGGCGCGCGGCAACCGGCGGGAGACGATTTTCCATGACGACGACGACCGCCGGTTTTTCCTCGCCACCCTGTCTGAGGCTTGCGCGATGACCGGCTGGCGGGTGCACGCTTGGGTGCTGATGGGAAACCACTACCACCTCTTTATCGAGACGCCCGAGGCCAATCTGGTGGCCGGCATGAGCTGGTTGCAAAACACCGTCACCCGACGCTACAACGTCCGGCACCAGGCATGGGGCCGCCTGTTTGGCGACCGTTACAAGGCGGTGTTGGTGGAGGGTGCGGACACCTACCACTACCGGA
>Ga0209390_10006455_pt1 | contig 15720 bp, 24 predicted proteins | sample BON01_FD_187212 | JGI IMG/M metagenome (GOLD analysis project Ga0209390, IMG submission 187212) | Freshwater microbial communities from Lake Bonney liftoff mats and glacier meltwater in Antarctica - BON-01 (SPAdes) (version 2) | ecosystem: Environmental > Aquatic > Freshwater > Ice > Glacier... | reverse complement strand
AGGGAGGGAGGTATGAATGACAGCTTGTATCTCGTGCTGCCTAGCAATGTCGAACAACACCAGTGAATAAAATAAAAGAGGAAGGGGAGCAAAGGGATGAAGAAGAGGAAGCATCGACCAGCGTTCCCACGAGCCGTACCTTGCGGATGGAAGGAGGAAGGAGATTCGACGCCGCCCAATAATCAACTTGCAGATAGGCAATCATGGCCCCCGCCGAGCAGCCAGCAAAGATCAGTTCTTCCGCGTGATCCAGGCCCCTGTATTTGGTGAAATAAAGCAGTAGAAGGGATAAGAATTACAAAAAGAAAAAGAAAAATAGCCTGCTCAATTCTCAGCACTTTCACTTTCTTCCCTCCCCTCCCTCCCTCCCTCCCTCCCTCCCTTCTTCCCTTACGTACTTGTTCCGACTCAGATCCCTTATGATGGCCTCTTGAATGAACTTCCCCCGGTAATGCAGCGTCACACCTCGCACCTAGAGGAGAAGAACATTTCATACGAATGAGAATGGGTTTTTCCATGTCATTTCCCCTCCGTTCCTTCCCTCCCTCCCTCCCTCCACCCCTCCACCCCGTACCTGCTCCGTTGCCATGGTTTCAGCAGACCAGAAATTTCCATCGCAATATTTAACTGTGTGTATGTGTGAGAGAGGGAGATTTTGTGAGCCTGACGAGGAGCAGAGAGAAAGCGCGACCTAATCACACTCCCTCCTCCCTTTCCAGCGCATTTATTCCACAAAGAAAGCGGGTTTTCGTCCCTTTCCTTCCTCCCTTCCTCCCTCCCTTCCGTCCTCTATCCTTACCAAAAACGATGTTCCAGTTGAAGAGGGAAGGATTCACGGCCGGATTACTCGATAGCATCTCCCATTCCAATGCTGTAGGTGTAGGTAGGCATGTGTAGTATGTGTGTGTGAGAGAGACATTTTGTAAGCCTGTCGAGACAAGCAAAGGAAGCACGACCTACGTTCCCTCCCTCCTCTTTTCCTTCCTTTCTTTTCCTCTTAAGCAGTAGTTCCTTTCCCCTTTCTTCTCTGCACTCCTTCGCTTCCCTCCCTTCCCTTCCCTCCTCTTTCCTCACGCACGTTTTTCCTTGTCGTAATTGTTGCTGGAACCCAGGTCCGTCTTGGTTCGGTCGTAGCACTCCTCCTTATTCGAGCACCACCCACCGCCTGGTTGGTTATAGCAGAAGAGAAGGAGGGAGGGAGAAAGGGTGAGGAAGGAGGAAACCAGAAGGGAGGGAAAGGATAAAGGGAAGGGCACGCACAGACGGACCTTCGTAGTAGAGCATCCACTTGTTGGCCCCGGCTCCCCACCCTGGCCGATGGTAATAGACTATGTGTGGGAAGGGTAACGAGGAAACAAGAAGACGAGAAAGTATGTATTTTTGTGAGCTAATGCCAATCATCATCCTCCCTTTCTGCCTCCCTCCCTCTACTTCATCCATACACGTACCAGGGGGAGACCCGTCCAAGCACTTTCCCTTGTCGTCCTGCACCCACACCCCAGGGGAAAACACCTGCGCATGTGCCACGCGGAGTCTCGCCCCAAAGACAAGGAACAGGCAGCACAGCGGCAGCAGCTTGCGTGCGCTGCCGGCGAGAAAGGCCGCATTCCTTGGGGGGCGCTGCCGCATCGGCAATGCGTGTGTAGGGAGGACGACGAAAGGGCAGGCCAGCCAACACCAGCCAAAGACCCTGCAAGAGGAGCCTCCTGTGTTGTGTGTGGGTGTGGGTGTACGGGTAGGACGTGGCGTGGGATAGGGATGAGCTATTATCGTAGGCTGGCTAGTAAGAGCAAGAGGAACAGGGAGACCTCTGATTTGACAATCAGAAGGCAAGGCATATTTTCCTACGGGGTCCTACACCTGCAAGCATACACATGCCAATGCCCTGTGCATCTGTGTGCAGGGCCAGTGGACGTGGACGCTGTAATTGTGACCTGCCGACTCGCCCGGCAATGCTGCTGCTGTGCTTTGTTCTTCTTCTCTCTTCTGGCTTGGCGCAACAGCGACCCGAGAGCGAGAGGGAGGCGGAGAGCAAAACCTTTCTGTCTTATCGGGAACCAGGACAATTTCAGTAGTGGCAAGTAAATGAGGAGATGGAGCGTCAATGACGCAGTAAAGACTGTGGCGCACCGCTGAATAGAGCTATGCAGGTAAGCCACAAATGGTGGTATGTGGCAAGCAGGCACAGCCAAATTCAAAAATGTAAACGGCATCTTTGACGAACCGTTTGCGTACCTGCATACGTACCGTCTTTCCCTCTAGAGTGTCTTCGGTGTGTGTTTACAAAGGCAAAAGCAGGCGAACACTCCACATGCTGAGTTTCCTCCAGCCGTACACACAGCTAGGTACAAAATCGCGACTCAATCAAGTGACGCAGTGACTTTTCAGCAAGAGAAAAGCAAGACGGAAGATTTAAGCAAAATGCGCAAGCCAAGATTTCTTTTCTTATTTGTACAACCAAACTATTTAACCCTCAAAAATCCATCACCTCGCTCCCACCTTACCCACAAATCCTCTCTCCCTTCCTACCGCCACCCCTTCTTGCTCCTACCGGGGGAAATGGCACGCGGCCATCTCCAAAACTCGCTCCAAAAACTCAAATTGGACCTCTTCGGTGATGCGCGTGAAAGGTGGTAAATGCACGAACAAGGCCGCGCTGTGGGCATGGCCCCGCACACGACACATCTCCAACGAATGAAAATACAGAAAATTACACACAAAGCGACCAGGGTTCGAAGAAATGGAAACCTCTTGCCGGCTGTACCCAGCTCCCGCAGGGCTCTTGGCGTGTAAGGCACGAGTTATTGCATGGAGAGGCAAGGTCGAAAAAAGGGAGAAGGAAGTATCAGGGTTAGTGGGGGAGACAGCCTCACTCCAAGGTTGAAAAGCCCGTTCATCCGGGAAATCAAACGACGCTTCATTGTACCCTACGTTTTCGAGTCGGAAGCCTTCAATGTCGTTGCGCACGCCTAGGTGTACCAGTAAAAGGTTGTCTTCTTGTTTGAGGCCTTGGGTGGTCAAGCTGGTGTGGATTTGCTGGAGCTCGGTCAGGGACCCGATGGCGGAGGTTTCGAGGATGTGGGTGGAGAGATCGGTAATGCCTTTTGGGGTACTGACCTTTTGGGTCGGTAGGAATGGGAAGAGGGAGGGAGGAGGGAGGGAGGGAGGAGTGTGTTGTGAGCAATAGTAGAGGTCGAAGAAGTAAGCGTGGCTTGCACTAAGGAGAAGGGGGTAAAGAGAGGCACGGAGAGAGGCAAAGGATTGAGAAGCAGCTAAGGAAGACACAGTGATAAGCCAAAAAATGTAACTCCAAATCATACCTTCTCTCCCAGCTGCCGCGCCAGGGTCTCGGAAGGGTTGGAGGCCACGCCCTGGAACGGCCCAAACGCTGTGACGACGACGCGGAGCTGGGCAGGCGGCTGAGGCAGCGGAGGGAGGGGCGGAGGAGTCCGTTTCCGGCTGCTGTTGTCGCGGAAACTACTGCTTCTGGATTTCCTTGATGCGTCACCGGCAGTGGCGGCAGCAGAAGAGGAAGAGGAGGAGGAGGAAGAGGAGGAGTGTCGGGCGGAGTAGGACGTGAAGAAGAAGGGAAGGCGGTGATGGATGGTCAGTGAAGGATCTCTTGGCCTTGCGGGCCTAGGTATAGAGAATGAAAATTGTTTTGTGTGTGAATGCCTCTTAATTTCACTTACATGGGGGTCTTTGGGGTGTTGGTCTTGCTGAATGAATGCACACAGGCCGAGGACTTACCTCGAGATGGAAAGAGGATGTTGCGCCAGACAAAAGGCGCCAACCCCCGTAGCCGTCAGGGCCAGAAACACGTAGAGTCGCAGGCGAGGCCCAATCTTAGCCTTGACCGGCGTCCACATGGCGTCGGAGCATACAAGGAAGGAGTGGTGAAGTGGCGAAGTCCTTGACTGGAGAACGAAGAACGAGCTCAAGCTCGGCTCGGAAAATGGTAAGGCGCTCTCTGTCCTTTGTGTCCTGTGTGGAGCCGGGGAGGGGGGATAACGGTCAGCGTGAGCTTGGTTGAGAAGAGACGTCAACACATGAGAGGGAGGGTCGATGGAGGAGGATTGGCAGCAGCAGCAGCAGCAGCAGCGCGACAGCAGCGCAGCATGCATCGATATATTCAGTATGTCGGACCCCTTTTGCCGTACGAACAAAAGATCGGCTCGCAAACGTCCGACGTCGCGTCTTGAGTGTGGAGTGTGGGAGGCGAGGTCCCTTGCTTGAGTGCGTGCTCTACTTGTCCCACTCTAGCTTTACTGACAACAACAAAACTACGCACACACACACAGGAGGCAAGCAGCCCGACGGGCGGGCTTCGACAGGGGAGGAGGTTGTTTTTCCGCAGCCGCACGTCTGCGCCAACGCCATAGCATCATGCCCTCGCCTGCTCTCCGGCGGCAGCAGGACCACCAGCAGCGGCAGCAACAGCAGCACCAGCAGCACCACCAGGGGCAGCAGCAGGGGCAGCAGCAGGAGGAGCGGTCCCAACCACCACAGGAGCCCTCCTGCCCGCCCGCAGCCCTGGCCTTGCCCCGCGCTGCCTTCGTCTACACCCGGTGTTACTGCGAGGTAAGGAGCAGAGGGAGAACGTCTTCGTGCTTGTACTTGCGGGAGGAAAAGATGACGGGCAGGCAAATGGCATAGCACGGCATCACAGCACAAAAACGCATGATTTTTCATCCAATCCCTTCTGCCCTCCCGCCCTCCCCCCATCTGCAGGAGAACGTCTACCTGCTTCTCGCCCAGCTCCAAGCCCTTCTCGCTCCATCAACTTCTTCTAGTTCGTCAGGTCGGCTGTCGGCCCTTTTCATTTCCAACAAGATCAGAGCTTGTCCTGTGTGGGGGCAGCGGGCAGGGGCGGAAGATAATGATCAGGAGGAAGGAGAGGGGGAGGCAGAGGACGAGGACGAGGAGGAAGAGGAGGAGGAGGAAGGCGACGGGTCGCCGGTGTTGTGGGATTATCACGGTACATTCGTGCCCGATGGAGTCGAGGTGGAGGAGGGGGCAGAGGGGAGGAAGCAAAATGGAGGCATGTGGCTCAAATAGCGTTCAAATGCTTATTCATTATCTGTCCTGTCTGATCCTCAATCCTCCTTTTCCTCCCTCCCTCCCTCCCTCCCCTCCTGCAGTGGTCGCCCTCCTAGAAACCGGGGATGGCACTGCATTCATCTATGACCTCAACACCCGCCTGGAGCCTTTCCCTTGCCCGGCGTCGCATTATGTAAAGCGGGCTTTCAGGCCGGACATACCCATGAAGGAGGAGTACCGACAGTGAGTGGGGAGGGAGGGAGTGAGGGAGGGAGGGAGGGTAGGAGGGAGGGAGGGAAGGAGAGGGCACCAATTTTGATCTGAAATGACTCACTCATCCCTTGCAACCCTCCTTCCCACTCTTCCTTCCTCTATCTCTGTCGTGAGACGTTTTCGCCTCGTGCCCTTCCTCCCCTTCTTCCGCGATGGTTTCGCATCCGACCGTTCTCACATGCGGAAAGCCGATGGTTCTTGGAATGCACCGCCTCCTACTTATCCACCCATAAGGTATCTTTGTTCAGCGAGGAAGAGGGGAGGGAGGGAGGGAGGGAGGGAGGGAGGGAGGGAGGGGGACGTATACGAAGAGTCTCTTTTTCTTGTGTCATCAACCCGGGGCCTACTTCTCACACGCACTCCCCCCCTCCATCCTCCTCTTTCTTCCCTCCCTTCAATCGTTCTCGAACCACAGAGGAGCCAGCGCGGCCTCCGCCATGACTCTTCCTTCCTTTTGGACAATGGACGGTGAAGGGGAGAGAGGGAGGGAGGGAGGGCTAGGGGAAGTCCTATCACTACAAGAGCTGCAGGCTCGCGTGGGTGTGGGGGCAACGGCAAGGACGACCAGCATCGGCAGCTGACCACGCACCTGGGGGGCTACCAGGGACCAGCGGGCCGCCCGGACCACGGCTAGGCCACGGGAAGCCTTCCACCCATGGGCCGTGCCGAGAACCAGGAGGCCCGCTAAGCTCAGTGGCGGCTTGATGAGGCTGAGGACGAGGCCTTGTACTACGCGGAGGGCGCACGCGCAGCCGCCAGTGTGGTGCAAATGCCCAGGAGGCTTGGGATTCTTGGCGAGACCGCCAGGTAGATTACTACAACCTACGATTACTGCACCACGAGCAAGGCCTGGGCGACCACCCTGGGCTTAGGCCCGAGTTTGAAGAGATGCGCCGGGTCTCGCCCATGGTGGATCGGAACGGACTCGGGGTCTTTCCGGACCTGGTGGCCCATAACGGACCGCCAATCGATCATCTGGCACGCACGGCCACAGTGCGGGTGGCCAGCACCAGCAGCAGCAGGCGCACATCGGGCGGAGGCGGGCCACCCGCACTGTGGCCGTGCGCGCCAGATGATCGATTGGCGGTCCGTTATGGGCCACCAGGTCCGGAAAGACCCCGAGTCCGTTCCGATCCACCATGGGCGAGACCCGGCGCATCTCTTCAAACTCGGGCCTGGGCCCAGGGTGGTCGCCCAGGCCTTGCTCATGGTTCCGGAGGCGCAGGTTGTAGTGGTCCACCTCGCGGTCTCGGCACGAATCCCACGTCGCCTGGGCCTCATGCATCACCCTGGCGGCTTCGCGGGCGCGATCGGCCTCGTCCTCCCTCCCCTCCCCCCGGGGATGGCGTGCCGCCCGATGTGCGCCTGCTGCTGCTAGTGAGATGACGACAAATGAAGGAAGAAGAAGAGGAGATGGTCTCGAGCGTTTGCAAAAAGAGATGTAAAGCCACGTGTGTATGTGCCTGTACAGGAAATAAAAAGACATGTACATCAAGCCAGTCCAGAACAAAATAATGCTACAACAACTCTCCTGGCTATATTGCACATTTTTTTCTTGCTCATCCATTCATGAAGGTGGCCTAGCTAGGGCGTAGGGCAAGTATGAGGGGCAGGGTAGGGGAAGTATGAAAGGAAAGCAATCATATAATCAGCTAGCGGGTGCGCAGCAATCAAGTAATTGGTGGCACAAATTGAGTGCATGCTCAGGAAGATATGTGGAGCTGCTGGGGTGGTGGGGATGCATCTGGCGGGTTCTGTGGCCAGGAAAGCACGCTGGGAGGGGGTCGTGTGATAGCAAAGTGGCTTCGATACGGTCCTAAAAACCAGCAATTTACACCAGAGCGCAAGGCTTTGCAAGGCACAAAGACGAGGCAATGTGAGAGCAAGCAAGGGACAAGGGTTTTGGGAACGTGAAATTTTCTTTTTTGAAAATCCATCCTGCCGCTTCCGCTTCCGCCCTAGCTAGGCCTCGTTCATGAATAGATGAGCCAGACATTCAGTACAAAACAACCATGGTTCATTGCCAAAACAAGAATCAACTCTCACTCGACTATTTGCCGACTTGGGCTTGTCCAAAGAGAATCTTGTTTCTAGTTATTAATTCTTTGCAGCTCCGCGGGGGCAGTGCCAGCGTCTGTCTGCCATTCTAAGCCTCCTCCCCTCCTCCTTCTTTCTTTACCCACGCGCATCCACTCAAGCAAGCAGGGAATGCTCTTGATTGCTTGTTTTTCTTGCTGCCGCCTCGATTTTTCCTTCCTCTTGCAACCCCTCCCTCCTGTTGCTGCTGCTGCTGCTGCTGCTGCTGCTGCAGCTGCTGGTAGTTGTGGTAAGGGTGCTGCTGCTCCAAAGAAACATCCTTCTCTGCTGCACCCTCACCTCCCTCCCTTCTTGGTGACGACGAAGATGGAATAGAAGTCGAGCTTGCTGTTGCTATTGCTCCTACTGCTGCTGCTGCTCCTGCTGCTTCTGCTGCTGCTCCTTCCTCCACGCCTGACGTCCATTGCACAATCTCCCGCTTTCGCTTCCCAACTGAGTGTGTGACAAAAATATTGGAAAGAGGGGAAGGAGAGAAAGCAAGGAAGAAGAGAGACAGGATGAGGAATTCTATAATGTATGCTTCCTGCATCCCCCTCTTCAAACACTTCCACCCTCCCTCCCCCCCTCCCTCCCTCCCTCCCTCCCTCCCTCCTTACCCTTCTTCCCACGGGCCTTGCGGGCATGTTGGCGCTGGCTGAAGTAAAGGGCCCACTCCGGGGAGAGGATGAGTTGCTCCTCCTCTTCGTAATAAACGCCTGTGGGCGGAGGGAGGGAGGGAGGGTGGGTGGGAGGGAGGGATGTGAGAGTGCATTTGTGACGCTTCAGGATGTATGGCTACTCTATTCGTGCTCGCTGTGTGCTGGCTTCCTCACTTACCTTCTTCTTCAGATTCTTTTCTCTCTACCATTTCTTCTACTGTACCATTTATTTGCGCCCCTACTCTTCGTTGCGTGTGTACTCCAGCCGGTGCTGCCTGATCCAATCCCTCCCTCCCTCCCTCCCTCCTGCCTGCCTGATCCAATCCCTCCCTCCCACCCTCGCTCCGCTGCTGCCGCTCCTGCCTCTGCCGCTCGCGCTGCTGTTGCTGCTGCTGTTGACGACGCGACAGGCCGGTTGAAAAGGAGGAGGAGGAGAAGGAAGTAGAGGAGGCGGAGGAAGAAGAAGGGACGGCTGGACGAAGAGACGGGAGGAGTTCTGTTTGTGGTGGTGGTGGTGGTGGTGGGGATATTGGTGAGTACGGGAAGTCATAAGCCATGCGCAGATTCTCCCCTCCTTTGTAAAGCTGACCACATAGCCCCTATATCCCCTCCTTCTCTTCCGCCTTGCATCTCTCCCGTAGCCACGACCGCGCATGCACGCATGAGAGGGTGTGAGGTGCTTACGATCCCCTCCCTCCCTCCCTCCCTCCCTCCGGCCTCCCTCCCTCCCTCCCCCCCTTGCACTGCTCGCATGTACGCGCGCATGTGCACGTCCAGCCCGCCTCCACAAGCGTCCTCTAGCTCCTTTCTCCCTCCCTCCATTCCCCCCTCCTCCCCCCTTCTATCGCTATCCATGCCCACACACACACACACACACATACCTGGGAAGGGGAAGGGAGGCGGAAGGGGTCGATGGTGTGCCCGATACGAGGCGAACGGCGGCAAGGGCGGCGCGGCGTCGTCGTCCCCCGGCAGTAGGCCTTGTCCGGAAGGGAAGGCGGGGAGGAGGGCTTCCATAGTCTGTGTGTATTGTCAGAGGGTTTGGGAGAGGCAGTTTGGGAAGTGAGAGGGGAGGCAGGAGGTCGAAGAAGGATTGGTGATGATGCAAGACAAGACAAGCATCGATTTTTTGCCCGCACAACACCAGGACCAGGCGCGTCTCACACTCTCATAAAGCACTCACTCACTTCCCTACCACAACGCACACACACAGGAGACTGCTTGGCAAGCAAGGCGCGGACCAAGGCTTCCTGTCCTATCTTCATTCGCTCAGACGCAGCACTACCAGCTTCGTTTCCTCCTCCCTTCATCGCGGCTGCAACTGACGACGTGTCTTCCTTCCCTCCTTGATAGGACTGGACAAGCAGCAGCAGCAGCAGTAGCAGCAGCAGCGGAAGAGGGCGATGGAGGTACGTGCATGGCTAGAGTTCGTCTTCTCTCCACGCCTGTCCCTCCCTCCCTCCCTCCCTCCTACTGACCTCCTGCCTCACACCCCACTCAATCCTAGGGCCTCTTGACCTACCTGGACGAGGAGGAGGAGGGCGAGGAAGAAGAGGAAGACCACGTCCACCTTCATTCTAAAAAGGAGGAGGGGGTCCGTTTGGAAGCCAATGAGGAAACGGAGCGCCCTGGTCTGCATGCCCTCGTCTCCTTCCCCCCCCTCTCCGTCATCTCTCCCTCCCTCCCTGAACTCTCCTTTCCTCCGGCTCCACCTCCTTTTCCTGTTGCCTATACGAGTAAAGACACCATCGTAAGACCTCGACGGACGGGGGCAGCAGGAGCAACGTCACGGAAGCGGCCACGGGGTGGGAGTGGGGGAGGGGGAGGGGGAGGAGGAGGGGGAGGAGGAGGTAGGGGTGTGAGGTGGGCGGATGCAGCGTTGTTGGAAGAGGTGTTTCCCTTCTTCATGGACCGGCCAGTGGGTAGGTGAAAATTGAGAGGGAGGATTGAAGGGAGGGAGGGAGGGAGGGGGGGGAGAGTGTGTGGGGTAGCTAGCAGAAGCTGTGTGTGGTTTTTGGTGTGCATTTACTTTTTCATTTAATACACACACACTCACCTATCTTCTTCTCCCCTCCTTCCCTCCACCCTTTCTTCCCCTCCTTTCTCCTCCCCTTCCATAGACCCCACCGCTCCCCGCCGCGGCATCGAGCCCCCCTCTCCTTGCCCCCCACCCTCCTCCTCCTCAACCGCAATGGAGGAAGACGAGGAGACAGCCGCCTTTATGCGTAGCCTCGCCTCCTCCTCCTCCTCCTCCTCGGTCCTACCCTCTTTCTCCTTCTCCCACTCCTCCTCCTCCTCTTCAAATAATGGAGGAGGAGGGGGATTAAAACACGCCTCCTGGGAGACAGTAGCTGTGACACGGAAGAAGAACAGCCCTTCGGCCTCTCTACCACTCACGGAAGGAAAATGGGCTAACCCCCATCCTCCCTCTTCGGAAGTAGAAGCAGCAACAACAACAGCAGCAGCAGCAGCAGCAGCAGCAGCAGCAGCAGCAGCAGCAGGAGGGAAGGGCAAGCCGTATGATCCTAAGGGGTTTGAGTTCTTTTGTGATGCCTGTCAGTATACGCTGGAGGAGGGGGAAGTCAGGTATGTCTGGGTGGGTGTAGTTTTGGAAGAGAGGAGGGACGTTTTTTCCCTTTTCTGGTCTCGAGAAGCTATGCTTTTTCCGAATTGCCATCATTTACCTCCCTTAATTACATTTATTGGTTTGTCTTGGTGCTATCAAGAGAAGCCTTCCGCCCCTCCCCCTTCAATAAATGCCAGCTCTCACCACTCCCTCCCTCCCTCCCTCCTGTCCTCCCTCCCTCCCTCCCCAGGTACGAATGCCGAATCTGCCCCGATGAATTCTGCTTGTGCCGCTCCTGCTTTGCGCCTTCCTCCTCCTCTCCCTCCTCTTCTTCAGCGACTCCTCATCCTCACCCTTGTGTGGCAAGCACGCGGACATACCACATTTACTTCCTGGTCAAGGACAAGAAGGAGGGAGGAAGGGAGGAGGATGACGAGGAGGATGATGACGGTGAGGAGGAGGAGGAGAAGGAGAAGGAGGAAGAGGAAGAGGAGGAGGAGGAGGATGAAGGTCCTTTGTTGGGGCCGGGGGGAGGGCCGCGGTTCGGCAAGCTCAAATATGCGGGCTCCTTGTGAGGGGAGGGGAGACAAAAAGAATATTGAAAACGAAAAATGATGATGTGGTAACTGTTTTTTGGATGAGGAAAAGAGGAACTTCTGTCTTATTATGGCCTCGGATTTAACTTGCATTCTTGGCTTTTTGGTCGCTTTGTTTTCGCTTCCAATTTTTAATTTTTTTTGGATCAATTGTAGAGAGCTCTTTTTTTTTTATCGACGCTGAACTTGGTTAAGCCATATACGCATCGAAATGGCGCTTTCGCAAGACAGCTTTGGCAACCTCCCCGAGCCCTCATTTTTGAATTGTAACGCTTTTTCTGCAGAAAGCGTCACAGGTATAACCTACCTGTCACGCCCGTCCCTGTGCACCAATCTTTATCAAACTTCGAGGTCTGCACATACATGTAGAGCTTCCTCAAATTTTGGCAGTGCTGGCACCAAACAAAGGCAATCAAACCTAAGCTAAGCCTCTACGCTTCACCATCAAAAACCTCCTTACCCATCCCCTCTCTACACAAACAGCCCACCCCTGTCCATGTGGCTACAGCTACGCCGACAAATCCTGCTGCTTCTATCATCCTTTGTCCTTGTCCTCGCCATCGCTGCTGTTTCCTCTGCCTCCCGCATGATGCGGGGTGCGTCCAGCACTTCCTCCAACAGCACCACCAACACCACCGTCACTGCCATCCCTTCCGCCACAGCGACCGACAAGCTCCTCCTGCTCAATGACCTGTCACTCGAGCAGGCCTACCTTCACCATTCCATTGTTGGAACCGTCCCGGGCGCAGCGGGGGCGTCGGCCTCCCTAGCTCAGCAAGCGGCCCGCCTCGCCGCGGGGTCCTACTCAGGCACCACGGGACAGGCACCCGGAGGCTGGCGGGTGCAGGCCACGTACAAGAACATCAATTCTGTGGCGGTCATGTCGACGAGGCCGGGCGTAGTCAATGAAAAGCAAGCATGTGCCTTGGCCTTTCGAGGGAGTGACGACCGCTTGGATTGGAGGAATGACTACATGGCACGACAATTCCCGATGCTGCTGTGTGGGGAGGAGGATGAGGGTAAGGAACGCTTCTTCTTGGACATGCTGACACGGGCAGACAATGTGGAAGGGGAAGAACGAGAAATGGAAGAGGAGAGACGACGACGTGGCCAACGCCGGCAGCAGACGCCACCGCCAGTAGGTGATCAGCAAGTAAAGGAGAGCGGCAACAGCACCAGCAACAATGAAAACAGAAGAAGCAGCAGCAGCAGCAGTAGTAAACAGACCAACAGCAGTGCACCCACCCTACCAGGCCTACGACAGCGCTGTCCTCGTCCTCTCGGCCTCCACGTGCTTCACTACGGTTTCTACCAGTCCTTCCGCCTGCTCAGCAGCGGGACCACCCTCGCCGACGATTGGGGGAATTACTTTCGGAATGGGACGTGCGACCCTAACGTCTCCATCATCACAGGTCATAGCCTCGGGGGTGCTTTTACGATTTATGCTTCTATTTTGGGCTGGCAGGGCGTGCCTATTACGTTTGCGGCTCCTCGAGCTGTGATCAATGGCTCGTGTCCGACGACTGCAGGGAGAGAGGCAAGAGCGACGACGACGACGACGACGATGGTGGAGAGGAGCAGGGATGAAGACACTTCCCATCCTCTTTTACCTATCACGCGGATTTACCTCACTGATGACCCTGTCCCAGCTACGTTGCCTGTGAGTGATGCCATGCGCCTAGGGACTGGCGGTCCCTGGGTCCACTGCGGCTGTGCCTTGGCGCTGCAGGCTTCCGTGCCGGCGGGGGCAGCAGCAGAGGAGGAGGAGGGGGAGGAGGAGAACTTAAAGAAGGAGCACTTTGCGGCTAAGGCCATGGGGTGTGGATCAAATGAGCCCTTGCGAGAGGCACCTTTGCTCCCGCCCCCGCCGACCTTGCCTGTGCCTGCTGCAGTGCCGTCGCCGCTTTCCTTAGGTCGAAATCGACGGGGAGGCGATGATGAAGAAGAGGCAGCAGTAGGTGCGAATGGCCTGTTGCCTAGTGTGTTGCTGGCACCGGGAGACTTGAAAAGACATGTGCACACGCGGTATATTCGAGCGATGGATGAAGCGTGCCAAGGGCCGTTGGACAGCATGCGGTGCTTGTTTGATCATGAAGTGTGAGATGAAGAGGCATGCAGCAGAAAGCAAGTTGAACGAAAATGAAAGTAATAGAATTTATAGATTGCTTCCATTCCATGGTGCAAATTTCCCTTGTAGTACTTCTGTTCTCATCCTTCTTCTTTTCTCTCTGTCGTGTTGCCACAAATGATGCACTTCTCTTCTTTCAAAAAAATGTTGATGTCAAATCGGCAGGGCACGAAGTGACTTTAGTAATAATCATTGACCCTCTCCTGCTTTGTGTGCTTTTAATTGGTGTTTAAGTCGTCACAGAATGAGAAAGCGGAAGGACGTTTAAAACTCTCTTTTCCTGCTTCTTGTTGGTTTGGATAAGTCTGTTCGAGATGACGCCTTTACACACAGAAGTATTATATTATTCTCCTCCTCCTTCCGCTCATCCCTCTCCTCCCTCCCACCTTTCTCCCCCCCTCCTTCCAAACTCTCATTTCGTCGTAAAGACCTTCGCTTGAGAGAATTCGCAACGCCAATTATGAAGCTGCCTGCTTAGAACTTGATGCTGGTCAGACGCTGTGGACGGACGTGTGTGTGTGTGCGAGGGAGGAGGGGAAATGAGACAAGTGTGAGAGAATGCACGGACTGACTTTCCTTCTCCTTTTCCCCTCCCGCTGCTTTCAGTTTCCTTCTCCTTTTCCCCTCCCGTCACCAAATAGACATCACTTACATCCTCTCTTCCCCTCCTCCCTTCCTTACCTGCTTGATGGCAGCACGGCGGGTGGAGCGCTTCGTCTGTCGGGCCGTGCGACGGACAGTGGACTTGGCAGCTTGGTTCTTGACCGTGGCGCTCACCGTGCCCGTGACCTTGAAGAGCACTTCCTTAAACGACGCGAACCAACCGACCTTGCTGGGGCTGGCCGGCACCACAGGGACGGCGGTAACAATAGGAGCGGCAATAACGACCGCTGGGGTGGCATCGGCGACGATAACGGAGGGCTGATCGTTAGTGTTGGAGAAGGCCAAGGAGATGGAGAGATGTGCATGAGAGGGGCTGACTGGACGAGTATCGCGTTTCAATTCTTCCCATCGACCCTTGCCAGCATGCCCTACTCACAACTAAACCTGTCCAGCATGTACACACGCTCACACAGCCAAGCACGTACCTTTTCCTCCACCTTCAAGGCCTTGGGGGTGGGCTCTCCGGCGCCAGTCACGGCAGGCGGCGCCTCCACGGCACTGGCCTTGCGCTTGTTACTGGTGGATTTGCTCCTGTATGGAGATTTCGGGGATATGCATGCTAAGTGGTGGCGTAGCGGGGGAGCAAAGCGGCCGATAATTGGGGTCGCAGGGCATTCACTTACCGGAGGGAACGCGTGGATGCGGTCATCCTGTTGCTTTGAATGTGGAAAGGAAGGGCTGTGCCTGAGAGTGGAAGATAGTGGGAATGGGGGCTCGAGTGAGTTTAGGTGACTATGAGTGGATCTCAGGAAGCGGCAGAGACCCTACCGGAATGCGTTTATGGCCGACACACCAAGGGGGGTGCCCTTGCCTGACCAGCAATGTCCGCAAGCAGCTGAACTTTGAAAGTGCCAAGACGGCAAGGCTGTGGAGTGGTGTGCTACTTCTTTCGGACCTTCACCCGACACAAGCACAAGGGAGACGAGCAAAGCAGTGAGCTTTGATCTCTCCATCACCGGAACGTTCACCGCCGTTTTGAGCGTTTGAACTGCGTCCCCAACGGCTGAGGAAAGGGATACAGCAGTACAGTGAAGGAACCAAGAGCAAGTGTTCTATTTTGGTGCTGTATATGCCTTATGAAAATAAGGTACATTCAGAGACGACTTTACGTACGACTAATCATGGTTTAATTCGCATGTTTTGTCACCGCCGCCAGCACGAGCCAGACACACATGCCCTGATTTGATGCCCCCCGCGCCGTGACCTTTTTCAAGAAACGTGGTTTAAAAGAGATATGAAGATAGCAATGTATCTGAGAGAGGGAAGCCTCCATGACATAAGTGTAAGATTTATTATCGTGTACTTTACCATTCAGTATTAATTCATCTATTTAGAGGCGAAGTCGCTCCGCGGCTCCGGAGAGAAAGAAGAAAGCAAAAGAAATTAGAAAGAGCATATGAACGAAGGCAGGGAGCAGGAGGGATTATTGGTCCGTCGATATCAGCTGTCTATTTTCTTGCACTTTTTCAGTAAAGACATTACCCTAGCCACCCCCGGACTCAGTCCCCAGGGCGTAGCCAGCTATGTGTATGTGCATGCACGGAGGTGTGGTGAGATTGGTAAGGGATCTACGAGGGTTGTATGGTGTGTCTGGAGGGCATGTGCTCGGAAAGCTCAAATTACCTGTTGTTTTTCCTTGAAAGGATTGTTTTTGTTTTTATCTTGATGTCTTTACTGAAAATTGGCACCTGCAGAACACCAAATACCACCAAGCTTGGA
>Ga0209390_10006450_pt1 | contig 15727 bp, 12 predicted proteins | sample BON01_FD_187212 | JGI IMG/M metagenome (GOLD analysis project Ga0209390, IMG submission 187212) | Freshwater microbial communities from Lake Bonney liftoff mats and glacier meltwater in Antarctica - BON-01 (SPAdes) (version 2) | ecosystem: Environmental > Aquatic > Freshwater > Ice > Glacier... | reverse complement strand
CAGAAGTGATGTGGCAATTCAAAGAAGCAACCGCAGGACTCGCGGATGCTTGCCTTGAACTTGGCATCCCGGTAACAGGTGGAAACGTTAGCTTTTATAACCAATCGGGCGATGTCGCCATCTACCCAACCCCAGTGGTTGGTGTCCTGGGTGTTATTGACGATGTCGCAAGAAGAATCCCTTCCGGTTGGCAAGATGATGGCAACAACATCTACCTTCTAGGAACCACCTATGACGAACTGGATGGTTCAGCCTGGGCCAAAGACATTCATGACCACCTAGGTGGTCAACCACCGAAGGTGGACCTAGCCAAAGAGAAACTCCTCGCAGAGCTATTGCATGGTGCAAGCATTCAGGGCCTCATTGAATCTGCCCATGACCTCTCAGAGGGTGGTCTTGGCATCGCAGTTCTAGAAGCATCGCTTAGGTTCAACATTGGTGCCAGAATCTGGCTCGGTGACATCCTTGATCGCGATGACATAGATCAGACGGCAGCGCTTTTCTCAGAGTCTCAGAGCAGGGTGCTAGTCACCGTTGGCAGAGAAGACGATGTGAAGTTCCAGGCTCTTTGCGTGGCAAGAGGTGTCCCTTGTCTTCGTATCGGTGTTACCGACGCAACCTCGGGACTCGTTGAAATCAAAGACATCGCAGATCTCAAGCTTGACGATATTCGTCAGGGTTGGTCTGGTGTGATGTCTGGTTTGTTTGGGTAGTCGCCAGCCACATCAAACCCTGGGCGACTTCGACAAACGAGGAAAGGCTCAACGGCCACAACGGCCTGCTCCTCTCTCCTCACGTGGACAAGCTCTTTGACTCAGGCCTAATGTCCTTCGAGAACTCCGGGGAGATGCTGTTTTCGGACGCCCTAGACAGGGATGTTCTGGAACGGTGGAGCATAGACGCAACCAAGAAAGTCAAGAAGTTTGGTCAGGATCAGTCTTATTTCTTGGAGCACCATAGAGAAACCGTTTTCCAGCAGTGAGTGGGGGAAGGTTCATCCAGAGCAGTGCTGGCTATTTGGAAATAATGCCGTGTGCCTTGCCTAAATAGTCCCTGCCCTGCCTAGAACTCTCTAGGAACTTGGAGTGGTGGCGAAAATAATCGACTGCCCTGGATTTTGGAACTGAATGAGCGGCCAAGTTTTTCGTTCTATCTGAACCATCTTCTTTAATCTGCGGAGAGTCCGAGTCTCTCTGGACTCCAAATCGCCTCGCAAAGTTGGAGGTAGGCCGCTTGACGAACGGCAATGTCCTCCTTCGAGAACCCCTCCTTGAACCCAACAAGATTAAGTCCGAATTTGTTAACTTTTTCTGAGAGCCTTGGATTATTTCTCCCCAGTCCGTCAACAACGGTTTGAACCAATTGGTTCTGTTTGAGGTAATGAGGGGCTTTCTCAGCATAGGTCTGAGCGCCAAAAGAGGCGTTGAAGCTTTTTGGCAGAAGTAGTAGGGCCCCGAACTGGTTTCGCGCTTGAAGAAACTCATTCTCAGTCAGAAACTCGTGAGTGTGGCGTTCGAATTTATTTGCCCAGATATGTTCCACCTCAAAGGGGTCCGTGTTGGTTGGGCCGTTGAAAAACTTGTCGCTAGCATCGTCCTCTAGCCAAGCGGTCATCCTCGCCAGAAGATAGAAGACATCTGGCTTATTCATGTTAGTTAGGGAGTATAAAGTTATCGCCCCAAAGCCCTCCTCTAGCGAAGATACCCTTTCAGAAAGAACGGACCTAAGTTCCTCGAGTGTCTTGCCTCGAAGCGACTTTGCGAGAGCGAACATCGGCCGGTACATCATGGAATAACCGCGGCGCTTGAAATTGACCATCCTTCTGGCAATCATCAAGTCAATGTACTTTGCGACTAATTCGTGTTTCTGCCTAAAAGTTTCATCGTCATCTTTCACCTCGCTTACTGCTAGGCCCAAAAGGTATTGGAGCGTAAAGTTGTTCTCTGCGTTGAAGTAGGTGTGCTCCCAACCTTTGGTAAGCCGCTGCGACGCGGAAAGCATCTGTCTATATCTCCGGGCGTGGGTCGGCATCTCCAGCATTACGAATGATTCGAAATCCTCGGCTCGGGTCAATGGCATCGCCCCGATTCTTCCGGAATCCGCATCATTAGCCTCTGATTGCTCCCGAACCCATTTGTGGAATGCAGTTCCTATGTCCTCGAAGTGCTTGGGAGTTGAGCCTTTTCCTGTTTCTCTAGCGGTTTCAGCGAATTTAGCTCTCAACAGATTTTTCATAAATTCCGTCTCGCCATTTTTCTGCAGCTCTGCGAGTTCTCCGGTAACCGTTCGCCAAGAGTCATTAGCCTTTTCAATCTTCAATGGGTCCGATATGCGAGAAAGCATGTAGCTCTTCAGCATGTCCATGTTGGTGAGGCGCAGTCCTCGGTCGTTCATGCTTTCGAAGATCTCCAAAGCCATGTTCTTGTCGGGAGTTGAGATCTCAACGAGAATCACCCGATTTTGAATCCAATCCACAAAGTAGGGCAATGCGTCTCCCAATAATTCCTCGGGAAAGATCTCGTTTAGCTCTTGGTATCGGCTCCAGATATTGCCGCTGCTGGTGTCCAGAAGGTCCGCCTGAACTTTATTTCCATCCAAGATTGCTTCCATAACGGCGTTGCGATCCTCGACCCTCATGCGAAAATTCGCTGTTCCATAACTAGTTGAGTAGACGAGGCTGCTCAATGAAGTTCGCTGCTCCTCATCGTTCGACTTGCTTCTTAGAAACAAAAGCAGAAGCGCGAGCGTTGTTACTCTTTGCTGGCCATCAACCAAGTAGCTCACGGCTGAGGATGTGTAGGTGATGATCGGGCCAAGAAAATAAGGCGGGTAACCCGATACTTGAGACCTTAGATGCTCGGGAGAATAGGTGGACATAAAGCTTCTAGCGAGGTCGTTGATTAACTCCTCTAGCTGAACACGCTGCCAAGCATATTCTCGCTGGTAGTACTCAACCGTGAAGCTCCTAGATGCTGCAAAGAGTTCATTTATTGGCCGTGCTTGACCGTTTATCTGAAGATGATCAACTGATTCATACATTTTTACGCTCCCGACTCACCTGTTGCGAAATTTGTACCGACATGGACTCCTTGATCCTGAGGGATTACGCCGCCTCATTGACCATAGCGAACATTGCTTTCCCGATTAGCCTTGTGAACTCTTCCCTCTTAGCGTCTGAACTGAGAATCTGGCTCGAGGCATCTTCCGCGTCCTTCTTTAGGCCGATTAGAGCCCGGACTACAGCATCGGTCAGCTCCGAGCTTCCCAAAAACTGATCTTCGCTATTCGCTTTCGCCTGAGAAACAATTACTTCATTTTCCAGGAGCTTTTGGTTAACCGAGTCAATCACGATTCTCCCCGATGCTTTTGAACCATCAGAGAAATCGACCATCTCGTTAACTCGCGCGATTGCCTCCTCGAGTAAGACAAGCATCGGGTCCCTAACTTCATGCCCTCCGAGGGCGGAGAATGGCGAAATCGCACCAGTTTCATTCATGAGCAGACTGGGCTTGGGCTGCTCGGTAACTTGATATCTGAGCAGTTCCAGGTCACTTAAGTCGATGAAAGACACAGGTGCTGAGTCGGCAATTACCTTTTCCAGCTGTCTCAAGAAGAGACTTAGCCGTTCAAGGTCGGTGTCGCCGTAGTCATAAACCTGGGATAGAAAGCCATAGGCCTTGATGTAAGAGCCAACATCCTTTCTAAATGTCTCCAACCGATCAATCTCTGCACCGTCTTTTGACGTTCGCGCATTCTTTAGTAATGACTTAAAGATGTCTCGAGGCTTACTGAGGGCCGCGGTCAAAGCATTATTGCCCTTGCCCTTTTTAGATGTAAAAATTAAGTCGCTGACGCGCTTTACATCATCTTTGTCATAGATACCCGAGGCGCCAAGCTTGCGCTCCAAATCTGCCACAATGTTGCGGTCAGCAATTTCGGTTAGCTCAGCGATTCGGAAGTAAGGCAAGAACGACTCACGTATTTCCTCTGGGTCGTTCACGAAGTCGAGAATGTAAGTTTTATCCTTGCCGGTTGCCACACGGTTCAAGCGAGAGAGTGTCTGCACTGCGTTTACTCCGCTTAGACGCTTGTCAACATACATCGCACACAGTAACGGTTGATCAAATCCGGTCTGGAACTTGTTTGCAACCAGCATGACCTGATACTCATTTGTCTTGAACGCCTCCGGCAGGCTTCGTCCCTTTAGTTTTGGATTCATCTTCGTCTCGGTAAAGCTCTCGGGGCCAGACTCCGGATCTATCACTTCACCCGAAAACGCTACAAGCGCTTTTACATCTTTATAGTTTTTTTCAGCAACGTATTTATCGAAGGCGAGTTTGTAACGAACGGCCTCTTTGCGTGATCCGGTAACAACCATCGCCTTGGCCTTGCCTCCGAGGAGCCTGGAGACATTCGACCTGAAGTGTTCAATTATGATCGACACTTTCGCCTCGATGTTTGTTGGATGAAGCCTCAGCCAATACATCATCTCTTTGACGGCCTCAGCCTGATCCACAAGCGGCGCATCGGAGTCGTACTCCATGCCATTGTGAGCTAACTTGAAGGCCACTTTATAGGGCGTGTAGTTCTGCAGCACATCGAGAATAAATCGCTCTTCAATTGCCTGCTGCATCGTGTAAAGGTGAAAAGGCTTCGGTAGGCCATCTTCACCGGTGGTCCCGAATAGCTCGAGTGTTTTGGCCTTCGGTGTCGCAGTGAAGGCATAGAAAGAAAGGTTTGGTGCGTGAGCGCGCGCTCCCATCTCTGCAAGCAGAGTGGCTTCGATGTCTACCTCGCCACCTTCTTGATAACTAGCGAACTCAGCATCACTCAGGACTGCTCTCAGCTTGCTAGCTGTTGTTCCGGTTTGAGAAGAGTGGGCTTCGTCGGCAATAATCGCGAAGTTCTTGCCCAGCGTCTCGCCCTGCTCGCGGAGTTTGTCCATAACAAAAGGGAAGGTCTGGATGGTAACGACGATGATTGGCCTACTGCCTGACAACGCCGCAGCAAGCTGCTGCGACTTGGATTCCCCATCACCAGAGATTGCTGCAACAACCCCTGTCTTGGCATCGATCTGCTTGATTGCGCTCTGGAGCTGATCATCGAGAACGGTGCGGTCTGTGATGACAATCACCGCGTCAAAAACTTTGTTGCCTTCGGAGTGAAGTGTTGATAGTTGGTGTGCCAGCCATGCAATGGAATTAGTCTTACCCGATCCCGCAGAGTGCTGGATCAAATAACGATGTCCGGGACCCTGAGCTCTTGAAGTCTCGACCAATGAGGTCACAGCACTCCATTGGTGAAAGCGAGGGAAAAGCAGGGTCTCTTTGAGTGTCTTCTCACCGGTAACTGGGTCTGTCTCCTTGGTTGACTCAAGGTGCATGAATCGACCAAGAATATTCAGCCAAGTGTCTTTTTCCCAGATCTGCTCCCACATGTACGCACTTGGCGAGGTGTCCTCACGAGATGGGTTTCCTGCCCCTCCGTTGCTACCCATGTTGAAAGGCAAGAAGTAGGTGTCTTTGCCAGCCAACTTCGTTGTCATCTGTACTTCATAGTTGGACATCGCAAAGTGAACCAGCGCCCTGTGCCCGAAGGACAGAAGGGGTTCACCTTTAGGTTCACGGTCCTGCTTATATTGAGCAACCGCTTCGTGAATCGACTGGGTGTGGTCAGTCTTGAGCTCTACCGTTGCAACAGGGATCCCGTTCAAAAACAGCACAAGATCGATGCTGAAGTTGTGCTGTTTGCCATCGGGTCGCATTTTATTCGAGTAGTGCACTTGCTGCATGACTCGAAGGCGGTTCTTTGAGTAACGAAACACTGTTTCTGGGTTCAGGCCATCGGCTGGTTTGAACTGGCACATTTCAAACTTTGCAGGGGACGCCTTAAAGCCCTTGCGCAGCATTTCTAGAGTCCCACCGCCGTTAGAGAGGTTGGAATCCAATGTCCTAGCCAGACGATGCAACAAATCGTTCTTAGCCTTGGTTTGATGACTCTCCGAGTCACCGGGTTTGACAATCTTCTTCCACTGCTCAGGTTGGGATTCTTCTAGCCATGCGAAAGCATCTGCTGGGAACAAAGCCAGCTCTCGGTCGTATCCCGCATCCGAAGATGAGTGAAGCCAGCCCCTGCTTTTTAGCTCAGCGCATATCTCGTTCTCGAAAACGTACTCATTATGAATTGCCACCAGCAAACCCCCTGACGTCTATCTTCCCCGTTACAACCTGAGTAATCAGTGCCTGCCTGCGCTCTTTTAGGAGTTCGATGGCTCTGCGGGTTTTTTCGACGAGGATGTCGATCTGGAAGGTCTCTTGGTCCAGGTAGGCAGCAATTTTGGCTTGCTCACTTTTGCCAGGGAGGGAGATCCGCAGGTGCATGACAGAGTGCTGATTTAGGTTGGCTTGCGTGTTCGAATTGCTTAGCAAATTCCAAACATCTGAGATGCCCTTAAGAAGGAAAAAGACGAATTTCTCATCTGCAAGACGAGAATCTATTCTGAGTCCAAGAATTGCCTGATTCCAAGTTGCTCTTATTCCCAGAATTGCAGTTGCTCCAACGGAAGCATACATTGCAAACAACACATCACCCGGCTCACCGAATGGTAAACGTTTGATAGTCCGTCCCAACATCGAAACAGCTTTTGAAGTGCTCAGGACCCTCGTGACGTCGGACATGTCACCAATTGCAATCCAGGGAGTTCCTTCGGCATCATCCCAGTATTCAGGGTTGGATGACTCCGGCGTACCACCAGCGAAAGCTTTTGAAATTGACCAGATGGGCTTGGTGGTCCAGCCTTTAGGTACCTCACCCAACCACTCAACCCCCGAGTCCTTCATTGGCACATTCGGATCTAAGCCTTTGGTAACTACCTGAGTAATAAGAGCCTGTCTACGCTCTAGTAGCTTCTCAATCAACTGCTCTTTCTTTGAGATCAGGGAGTCTATTCGAGAGGTCTCTTGGTCGAGATAACCTGCGATGGCGTGCTGTTCGCCCAAATCACTCGGGACGGCCACTTTCAGCGCACCAAATCTGGAGTTGTTGAGAATGTGCATCACGTTGCCAACGCTTAAAGACTCGACCTCTGAACGAGCGCCGCTAAGTAAAAAAAACAAGAATCGCGCCTCGACCCCTCTGGGTTGGACCGAAGTTATCTGCTGATTGAAGGAGACTTCCTGGTGCACGAACGACGCCTTTCCAATAGTCCCAATTGCACAAATTAGGGTTGAGCCAATTTGTGCGACAGGTGATCTCGCGGCCATGATTCCTGAGAAGAACTTAGTAGGCAGAATGAAACCACCTTCTTCAACTAAATCATCCGGCCTAACCCACGCGAGGTCCCCCTCACTTGCATACTCAGCGCCTTCAGGCGTGGTTCCGGTTTTCAGGCGAGCCACTCTTCTTAAGGAGCTAATGCTCCAGCTATCCGGCACCTCCCCCAACCACTCAACACCCGAGTCCTTCATCGTCCTCATGGCTAGTTCTCAACTTCTTTGAGAAGCTGACTAATCTCGCTCAGAAGCTGGTTCAACTCACTGTCGATTACTGGCAGAGGTCTTGGTGGGGTGTATTTGTAGAAATGACGAGTGAAGGGAAACTCGTAACCCACCTTGTCTTTACTGCGATCTACCCAGAACTCATCAACGTGAGGTTTGATTTCCCTCTCGATGTATTGAGCGATGTCCTGAGTAAGTGGCACATTCTCGGTGTCGCGTAGATCAGGGTCTGGAGCTTGTTTGCCCTTCTTGTCTGTGACAACTGGAGCTTCATCATCACGCTGAGCGAAGTGCTTCACCACACCGTTTAGCTGTGCTGTGGTGAGGTCGTCAATCTCTGAGAGAAGCTTCTTTAGGTGTTTTGTGAAGCCATTCTTGTCCTGGAGCTTTTCGTCTCCAATATGGGACTCTAGAATCTCCCTGATCTTTAGTCGGTCTTCAGGGTCAAGCTTTTTCAAAGTGGCGATCTCTGTGAGGGTGATTACCTTCTCCTCGCTGATTTGCCAGCTCTGGCGAAGTGGTCGCTCCACCGTGATTGTGGTGTAGCCAAAGTCTTCAGAGTTAAAGATCTTGGAGAATTCTCCCTCTTCAAAGCCCTCATAAAGCTTGACGATGTCTTCAATGTTCCGCTCAGAGAATTCAAGACGCTTGCTGCCGATGTTCTTTCTGAGTTTCTGGTTGAAGCCAGTACCGTCAATTAGCTGCACCTTGTTCTTGCGCTCTGCCGGCTTGTCGTTATCTAAAATCCAGATGTAGGTAGCAATTCCCGTGTTGTAGAACATGTCTTTTGGCATAGCAACGATCGCCTCGACAAGATCCATTTCCAATAGCCACTTGCGGATCTCACTCTCGCCTCCGCCAGCTGCTCCTGTGAAAAGGGGAGACCCGTTTAGGACGATCCCGATGCGTCCGCCGCCTTCAGAGACTGGCCTCATTTTGCTGACCAAGTGCAAAAGGAAAAGCAGTGACCCATCGCTGACCCTTGGGAGCCCCGGTCCGAAGCGACCAGCAAAACCTTGCTGCTCGTGCTCTTTGGTAACGGCATCTTGCGATGCTTTCCATTCCACTCCAAAGGGAGGGTTCGCTAGGCAATAGTCGAATTTCTTGTCCCAGTGCCCATCAACCTTAAGGGTGTCTCCAAGAACCATGTTCTCCGCGTTTTGACCTTTGATCAATAGGTCCGTCTTAGAGATTGCATAAGAAGCCGCCCTGATCTCTTGCCCGTAGAGGCTGAGCGAAGCTTTGGGGTTGCGACTCCTGATGTAGTCATCCGCTACCGAAAGCATTCCTCCAGTGCCCGCAGTTGGGTCGTATATGTGCCGGACTATGCCGGGCTTGGAGAGTATGTCTCCGTCTCGGGCGAAAAGCAGGTTGACCATTAGTCGAATAACATCTCGAGGGGTGAAGTATTCACCCGCTTGTTCGTTAGCTGCTTCCATAGAACGCGAAATTAGGTTTTCAAAAATGTTGCCCATCTCAGTGTTGCTAACCCTGTCTGGATGGAGGTCTAGCTTCAAAAACTCCTGGGTGACCAACAGCAAAAGATCATTCTCCTCAAGCTTTACTAGCTCAGCGTCAAACTCGTAGCGCTCGAATACATCTCGCACATTCGGCGAGAAGCCATTGACATAGGACTGGAGATTGAGACGCAGCTGCGACGGATCTCCGCTTGCTTTCTTGAGGTCATATTTAGATGTGTTGTAGAACTTGTATCCAGATGCATCTTGCAGCAAGAGATCGCGCGTGACGCCTTCCAGGGACTTATTCTGAGACACCTCGAGGACATTTTCCTTGGTGCTCGCCAACGTGCAGTCGAGCCTCCTAAGAACCACGAACGGGAGAATTACCTTGCCGTAATCTGCTCTTCCGTAAGGCCCTCGAAGCTTGTCTGCTACCGTCCATATGAAACTCGAATAGTTCATGTCCCCGCCTTTGAACTTTTTTTCTAATTGAAACCTATCTCAACCCAGCGACACCTTTGGCCATCAGGCCGCACTGTCTCAGTTATCTACCCTCAAGATGATTATCAAGTTCTCTGTTCATCTGCTCCAACCACTGCCCTACTCTTCGGTCAGACATGCTGTCGAGCTGCTCTGCTATGTTGGCAGCCATAAAATATGAAGCCAGCCTACCTAGGCTGTAAACGTATTCAAGATTTAGGCTATTCAGAGCTTGAGCAAAAGAGTAGTCACTGTTCTCGCGGCTCCATATGTGTGCAATGGAATTTCTAGATGCGTGCAAATTTTTTAGATTCTCGGACCGAGGTTCCCAGTTCTTTTCTATGGAACTCCGAACAGGCCCGCGAAGCTTTTGAATCTGTTTGGTGACCGCATCTTCCATGCTAAGCCCTGCCACTTTGTCTCTGAGGAGCGGATCAACCAAGGCCTCCGCTAGCCCTACGATCCTTAGAGGCAAAGATGAGACAATCATCTCGTGCTGAACGTCGCGATCGGCATTGGAATCACCAGGCTTTGGCTCAAGGACGTCTATCAGTTGAACCTGCTGAATAAGACCCCTGTATGCCAACGAGGCTTCGTCCTCCCACAGATTCAGTGTCCTTAAAGGGAAAACCACCCCACATTCTTCCTGTAGCCAACTTATAGGGCAGCCCACTACCCAGCCTAGGATTTGGAGAAATACATCGTGATCTGAAATTTTCTGATCCTCTTGCTTGTATTTCTCATTGAGGCGAGTAGCAACGGAAAGGCGAAGTGCGCTATTGAAATCGAAACTTGTCACTGAGGACGACATGTCGAGAAGCAGCCAGGAGAAGAATGTGGCGAACTCCTCTGAGAGCGTCGGCCAAGCCCTGATTGACTCGCCTTCGCGTGCAAGCTCAAGCTCCAAAGATTCAAGCTTGCTCACAAGGTCGCTGAGTGTCGCACCATCATGCCCGAGACGCTCCAATCTGGCGCTAGTTTTTCTCAAAACATCCGGAAATTCGCCACTTTGAATAAGTTTTAGGAGATGAAGAGCAGAAAGAATTGGCACTCTCATTTGGCAAGGAGTCTCTCGACAAGTTCACGGCAGGCTTCCCTGTGGTCGACAATGTCCGTAAAGGTGAATTCGAGAAGGTCTTTTTTATTAATCCTCTGCAAGTATGCGCCATGAGTAACGGCTTCTCGCCTTTGACGGGAAGCTTGAGCGGAATTCAAAAATCGATTTACTGCTTCGCCATCAACCCCTGGTTTCAGGCGAATGACGTAATGGCCGGTTCCTACTGCAACTGGCCCCCTAGCGACGCGAGACCTGCTTGTTTGCCCTAGGGACGGGGTGATCAAGTCACCTGAATGGGCAATAACAAGACCCGGCTTTTGTGGATCTTCAAACTCAAGTTCAGCTCCGTCCCGCAGCCAATGACTGGTCGAGATGGGCATGCCCTGTCTCGCATTTCCCTTTATGGCGTTACCCTGCAAGATTTCATTCGACAAGTCTCCAATGCTCGGGCCGGATGCAAAAATGGCGGTCGTGGGCTTAGGCCTGAGGCTCCACTTCATACCCGGTTCAAGCACGGCTTCGTGAAAATTGGAATTTTCCGTTTCGTCAATTTGAACTTCATTATTCACCGCTTGCAGTAGTAGATGCAGCTGATCCATTACTTCCATGGGGAGAGGTAAGGAAAGTTGAGTTACAAGAGGATCTGGCCTTTTTCTTCGATTCTCGCTCTGGCGAGCTATCAACTTTGAGCGCAGGTCCGAAAGGCGACTGGGAATACCTGCGTTGACATGCGCCCAGGTCCATAATGCCTGCTCTTCTGACTTAGCCCTAAAAGCTTCGAGATTGGGGTCGAATGCAAATTCACCCTTTAGGCCGATGCTGGAAAGTGCGGTGCCTGTCTCGTCTAGAAAAACTAAAAATTCATTCGAGCTATAGAGGTAACCGGGCATGTCGTGCTTTGCTATTTTTTGCACCGGAGACATAGATCTTTGTCTTTTGTCCGAAGTGAAATAAGTGTCTCCGCGGCCAATGCTTGTATTAGCAGGAACTACTGCCAATGAATGGCCTATCGGGACTTGCGAGGATTGGAGAGCGCTATTCAAAAGACTCGAGCCTAAAAGTGCTCCTATGTCCCAATCCAAGTTTCTAAATCGACCAAGACTAACCAGCTGCATAGCAGATTCACTTGCGAAGAAGCTCATGTAATCCGCCATTCTCGTCCGATATAAGTTCTTGCCAGTCATCAAAGAGCTCGCCTACTAAGGAATCTTTTGCACCGCGAGCCATCACAATTGCTACCAGTGGCAGCGATGTATTGGCCTTCAAGCCAGGCAGGCCAAGTACCGCGCGCACTACTCCAAGATCCACAAGCTTGTCCCTAAGCGACTGAGTATCTTCTCTTTGAATCCAGCTTCGACCTGTCAACAAAATTGCACCTTCTCGTATTGCCCCTTCATTCACGCCTATCGCGGCCTTCAAGACCGTTTGGTGTTCAATGAATCTGAGGTTTACTCCTAGAAGTTGAATCGGTGTCGTGAGCCTAAGCCCCAGAGGTGGTTCAGAAATCAGCAAATCGGCAACTGGCCAGTCTCCTTCCGATCCTGACCCAATTTCCAACTCTAGAGAAGCTAGGTTTGCCACTGTCATGCCTAACTTCCGCGCTCTAACGATGTCCCTATCGCTGTTATCAAACCCAGCGATCTCATAACTGGCCTTTGGATCATTTGACATTTTCTGTAAGTGGTCAGCGACTGCGAATGGCGACAGCCCTAGGCCAAAAAATGGATCAAATATAGATCTTGCTCTGGGGAACAACTGACCTAGGCGAGAAAAGAGGAATTGGATTTCCTCGGAAGCGAAGAATGGATTAATCGTCTTGGCTGACTGGCGTCCCAAAAACTTTGATACGGCCTTTCTAAAAGCCTCGCCGTCGATGCCAATGTTGCCATCGGGGGACAACACTTTGCCTTCAGACGCATCAAAGCGGGCCAAGAGATAATCCAAGTAGTCCGAGGGGTCAATCTGCCCGCGGACCTCGTTGAGGCTTTTCGAGATGAGGTTCGTTACCATGTTCTCGTCCCGGATCGGAGACGCACTCGACGTAACTTTTGGGATTTGGTCTAGCCTTAAAAAGTCCTTACCGTTTGGAGCCAGGCTAAAGTATGCGCCCTCAGAGACAAGCAGTGCGCCGCTCACGCCGCTCTTTGAGCGCGCGAGGTCCAGTCTCAAGGCAGCCAACTCAAAATCGATGATCTTGCCGGTAGCGATCTCAACTACAATCCCGATAATTCCCCCTCCCTCGGCAGCTGCATAGGCAACAAGGTCGCAATACGGCTGCGATTTCGGGGTTGATTGTATTACCGAGACATAACCAGCAGAAAGCAACTCCCTTTCGAGTTCCAACACACGTTGTTGCTCGTGCTTACCGATACGTTTCATAAAATCCCCCTAAGAAAAAGTCTTTCAGGATAGCACTCCCGCTTGGAAACCGCAAGTTTGCTCCTGAAAGATTTTATGTTGGGGTCGGACAAACGGGACGAGTTGTTGAAAAGCGAATTGCTGATCAATTGAGCTCAACGGCAATGCTGGAAGAACCAAGGGTGCCCCGGGTTTACACAAGCACTTCAACGGAGCTTCATGAGCCGTCCCTTTTTTTACAGAGAACTCGAAAGGAGGTTTCTCCAGCTTTTAGCTGCCGCGGGCACTGAAGCTCGCGCGACTGACTAATCGTTAGTTGTGCCGAACGCCATGCAGGACCTCGCAGAGGGTTGCGACCTAGAACCATGGGGCCCTGGTGGGCCCCAGACAATGGGTTCTGAAAGTTTTGCCCTGCATGAAGATAAAAACCACAAATTCGTGGGGCTTATCTTGTCCTGTTGCGCGAGCCACGGCCAAGGCTTTCCAGAATGAAGTTCATGAGCTACATGAGTTATCTTGACCGGGTTGCCAACCATGATGACGATCTCTAAAAAGACCCTGTACAGCTTGAGTTACCCGATCGGGAAATAGCCCGAGTCTGGGTCACTGGTGGCACATTCCGTCAATTCCTCCTGAGCCAGGTACATCGGGCGCGAAGAGCCCCTTGTCAACTCCGTGGGACCGCTCACTTGTATGTGCAGCAGATTCGCCCCTGGAGCGAAACTAATCTTGCTCTCGAACGCATGTAGGCAATCGAAATGCACTCCTACGGCATCATGGGTCTTCAGCTGCACAACCTGGCCGTTGTAGCTGATCTCAAGGGTCTCGAGGTCTATCAACTCAACCTCAGCTGGGAACCTTTCTTTGTCTCGCGTGACATTGAGCTGGATGAAATGAGTTTTGTGGCCCGGCTTATAGAGCGAGCAGTCTTGTGGAAATGATTCGGACATTAGAGCCTCTCTTACGGGGGGCTTATGCCCCACGACTTGCCCCAGCGATTGCTGGGGCCGCATCTTCTACTGGAGCACCCTGGTCGTGAGATCCGGGTTGCTATGCAGCTAGCCAGTTACTTAGCACTGCAGTTCTTGATGCATTTTTTTGTTTATCACTTTGCTGCCTTATTGAGAAGAAACGCCTAGTTAGCGCTCTTCCTCGTTCCAGTCTGCTTCCTCATCAAACATTGAGCCGTATTGAGTTTCAGAGTAAGCGGTATTTGCCGAGTAGCCCTCTGGGCCAGAGTGCATATCGCCCTCGTCCATTTGTGCTGGATTGCTAGTTGCCCTAGGTGGAGTCGAGACTCCGGGCGGCGACGAGAATATGGCAACGAAGAAGAGCACCACGGCCAGCGCGGCGGCTAGAAAGCCGATGATCAATACAAACATTAAAATCTCCATGCCTCGAAACATAGCTGGGGGGTAGGACATTTTATGGGGGTAGCGTTTGGGCAAAGCCTGACTCGGAAGCTGAGATTGCTAGTACTTGGCCCGGATACCTCTTGCCCATAGGCCGAAGAGAACCGAGATGCATAGCGTCATACCGCAGACAACCATCGTCACAGGTGCTGCAAGGACTGCCACTAGGGCAGTGGTGGCTGCAGCCCATACACATTTGGTGAGGCTAGGCAACTTGGACCACTAGATGATTCAGGTTAGCTTTAGCGGTGATTACGAAGAACCCCCCTAAATCTAGACATTCTGAGTGCTTTCTCTAATTTAGACATCCGACTTGTCTGGACTTGTGCCTGCCGGAGGATCGACCTCCCCAGAGTTAGTATCTTCGCATTGCAAGCAATTCCACTCTGGAGTGTTCTGCCTTACTATGCAGCCCGTGAAGGTTACCCACTCATTGGGGTTTGCAAGGTCATCATCGTTGGGTGCTCCAAGAATGACCTTGTGCATACGTGACCCACAGACGGGACACTCTTTTATAGGTACGTCTTCTATCTTTTCTGTTTCGAGTTCCGCTGCCAACTGAGCAAGAGAAATCCAGGTCTCTTTGCCATCCACCATCTTCATAACGGTAAATTCTGGCTCGTCACCGTAAATCGACTCCCTTGACATGTGTGACCCCCTTCATTTGTCAGACTAAATGGAGGTCAAGACATCTTTGGGGTGGAGGCAGCCATCTGCAGCTCTAATTAACACACCCCACACTGATACCCCTCAAAGCTTCAAACTCCCTAGCATCCACGCTCAGGTCCCACTTGGTTTTCACAACCATCCAGTCTTCTACGTATTGGCAACGGTAGCTGATGTTTGTTGGCAGCCACTCAGCTGGGTCTCTTGCAGACTTTGATCTGTTTGAACCTGCGCTAACTGCAATCAACGCCTGAGGTAGGTCAAGGTCATTAGCAAATGCCTGCCGCCTGACGGCGGACCAGGTATTTGCGCCACTGTCCCAGGCTTCTTTCAAGGGAATCATGTGGTCTATGTCTAGTTTTGAAGACTCGGTAATACTCACACCGTCATAAACCGAGAACCAGGATCCAGTTAGCACCTTGCAGCCAGCACCTAATGTCACAGGTTCTAAGGATTCAATAATCAACACTTCTTCGCGGGCATTACAGCTGTCTCGGTCTGCATCTATCCAGTGCTTGAACAGACCTCTGTCATAACCACTTGTTACCTCTGGTTTGATCTCCATGCTTGCAAGCAAGAATGTGAACCTATCGACTTGTTCAGAAGACCCACCTTCCTCAGCAACCAGCTCTTCATTGGCAGTCTCCTGCCCAGGCTCCGATGGAGCTGGGCTGGAGCTTACTTCTGGGGTTGCTTTTGGCTCAGGATCAACAGATTCAGTCTCATTGGATCCGGGCTCTGGTTCCTGAGAGGCAGACGCGGTGGGGGTTGATTGGGCCTGTGAGGCTGTTTGTGAGG
>Ga0209390_10006444_pt1 | contig 15739 bp, 22 predicted proteins | sample BON01_FD_187212 | JGI IMG/M metagenome (GOLD analysis project Ga0209390, IMG submission 187212) | Freshwater microbial communities from Lake Bonney liftoff mats and glacier meltwater in Antarctica - BON-01 (SPAdes) (version 2) | ecosystem: Environmental > Aquatic > Freshwater > Ice > Glacier... | reverse complement strand
ATCCGTTTGCGTATCAGCAGGATTGGTAAGATTGGTAGAATGGGTGAGGCCACTTCATGGTCCATCACTTTTTCCACCTGCTCTTTACTGAAACCCCTCCGCTTTGTCGTTCCAGCTCTGCTCCCTGCGACTCCTGGGCGGCTCGTCACTTGGCCTTCCTGCGGGTCTGCTTCCGGTGCGTAGCCTTCGGCGTATAACCATTTCCGGTAATATGGATGCGCCCTACCGTTCCAACAATCCTGCGCCACTCCCAACACTTTGCACAACCCGCGCTGCGCTCGCTTGCTACCACCGGTTGCCTCACCGTAGCCGCTCCATTCATACATCGCCGGATCATCCACGATCCCCGCCCGCACTGGATTCAGATCAATGTATCCGGCCATGGCCTGCAACGCCTGACCACTCTCCACCATCACGCTTTTAAAGCGCTCCATCCACAAAGTTCCCCTGCGTTCGTTTTGCTTATTATACCAGCGGCTGAAGCGCTCTTTGAGCTCTTTGACAAACAAACTCAGGTCGCAGAACCGACGCTTAAAGCGAGCTAGCAGCTCCTGCACCGCAGCCTCTTCATCACGCGCACGCAGCTCTAGGACTTCGCCTCGCAGCTGTGCGATGAACGCTTTCGAATAAACCAACGACAGATGTTCAAAGAAGTGTTCCTCTCCACCGTCGCCCTCAAAGCGCTTCAACCACTTCGCCTGCTCAGGAACTTTGAGCAGAATATGAAAATGATTATCCATGATCGCATACGTCAGAATTTCGATTCCCGCGAACCGCCCCATCCGCCACATCATCCGCCGAAACGCCTCTTTCTCGATGCCACCCAAAAGGAACTCACCATTCACGATTCGAGACATCACGTGAAAACATTCTGCACGATCCGTCACCCGCATTCTCTTGCGTCCCGAAAGCCCCTTCCCCCGCCGAATCTGCCCCAGCCGCGGCCCTGTTTTCACCTCCGCCAACTCCAACGGACTCCACACCCGCTCACCCCCAGAATCCCCTGTCTTAAAGCCATCAGCCATATTCATTCACCCTTCTATCAACCCACCAACAACCTCACAACAGTAAAACATGCCTGGCAGTTTTTAAGACCAGTGAGACCGACCCGACCGATTTTATGGAAATGGCCGATCCTGATCTTGCCACCATGGTCGGGGTCTTATTCATATTGGTGATCGTAGCAGCATTGTTTGAAGAAACGGTTTTCCGTGGTTTCCTTTTCCAAGGGTTCCGTAAAACGACAAAAAATTCTACGCGTTGATCATTTCGACGGTGCTTTTCGCGCTGGTCCATGTCCAATACGATATCTGGGGTTGGCTCTCGGTGGCTCTCGGTGGCTCTCGGTGGCCTCGATGAGCGCAGGTGCCGCTGACCTCACTCTGCGAACCGGCTCTCTGAAATCCGCGTTAGCTTTCCATGCGACAAACAACTTGCTGGTCACCGCCAACGTCTATTACCAATACCAGCCCCCACCTTAGCCTTCGATGACTTCCCACACCACCGCCCTGACACCCGCGCAAGTGGCCAAGCTCCACGAGATCCTTAAAGAGCAGAATTTCGATTTCGTCGAAAAGGAATACACGATCTTCGCCGCGAAGAAGGGCAAGCTGAACGTCAGCGTCTACGAGAAGGGCCCGAAAGTCCTGATCCAAGGCAAGGAAACCGAGGACTTCATCCGCTTCACGCTCGAGCCTTTGGTCACCGGCGAGGCGAAGCTGGGAAACGAGGAAATCAGCGACCCCGAGCATTTCGCTCCACATTTCGGCATCGACGAAAGCGGCAAAGGTGACTTCTTCGGCCCGCTGGTCATAGCCGGGGTCTATACCGATGGGAAAATCGCGCGCCATCTGATCAAGTCCGGCATCATGGATTCGAAACGGATCACCACCCCAGCGAAGATCCGCCAACTCGCAGCAATCATCAAAGCCACGCCTGGAATCGAGTTCGATGTGATCGCCCTGCGTCCGGAAAAATACAACGAACTCTACGCCTCTTTCAAAAACCTCAACCGCATGCTCGCCTGGGGCCACGCCACGGTGATCGAAGAACTCGCGAGAAAGAAACCCGATTGCCCACGAGCCCTATCGGACCAGTTCGCGCGAGCCGATGTGCTCCAGTCCGCCCTGATGAAGAAAAATATTTCCCTGAGACTCGACCAGCGCACCAAAGGCGAATCAGACACCGCTGTTGCAGCCGCCTCGATCCTCGCCCGCGAGCGCTTTATCGACTGGATGGACGCCGCCACGAAGAAGGCCGGAATGAAAATCCCTCTTGGAGCCTCGTTCCAGGTTGTCACTGCTGGGAAAGACCTAGTCAAAGCGCATGGCCCGGAGATCCTCGGCAAATTCGCCAAGCTCCACTTCAAGACCACCCAACAGGTCTGCGGCGAGCTATTCTGAGAATTGCGAAACCCGAAACACCGGAATCCCGAGTTGCTTCGCCGTTTTACGAAGTTCCTCGTTCTTCGAAAACACCAGAATATAATCCACCGGCAAGGGATCTCCCGCATCGATGGCTTCCAGTTCGCAGGGATTTTTCCCCACGACCTCTTGGTAGGCGATATCACCGTGAATACATGACGCCGGAAGCGGCAGCCCTTTTTCCTCAGCCTTCGCCCAGATCAGAGCGCGGTGCGGCTTTGCTCCCCGCGCGTTCTCATCCCTGATCCATTGCACGGGAGAAATCCTTTTCGACAGGTATGTCTTCCATCTTTCCTGCAGCCAGAAGACATCGACCATAGACTCTCTCATCGCAGTTTCAATCGCTTTCATACAGTTACCGGATTTGTATGGCTTCTCCACCCGATGGAAGCGCGCAACCCATTTGCCAGGCGCCAAGGTCCTCAGTGAAAGGGCCACGACCTCGCTCCGGCATCGACGCGCGAGCAAGCTGGGAAGCGGACTCGCTCGCGTAAGCCTTCCGAAATACTCAACCAACTCCCCCTGCCTACCGACCCTCTGGTCCGCGAGGATGCCAACTACCCCGTTCTCCCTTAGAAATCCGCTGACATGATGGAGGCTATCTCTTTTCGAGAACAGCCGTGAACCATCCGCCTCCCTATTCTTGAGCACACGCTCGTTAAGAATAGGATTGTTGAGCGGCCGATAGAAGCCGCCTAGACTTTTGATTTGAGGCAGGAAACTCTGCAGCCTTGTGAGCAACTCCCAGTTCCCCATGTGCGCCAAAAGAAGCACGACTCCGCGCCCTTCGGCCATGAATTCCTCTAATAATTCCGGGTTCTCCACCTCTAGCGTTTCCTCAACCGAACCGGGTTTGGATCTTTTTGAAATCGACGAACTAAGTAGATTCGCCACGGTGCGAATAAACGATTCGCGCGCCATCTTCTCGGCCTCGGCAAGTTCGATCGGAGCCATGGCAATCCTGAGATTTCTGATGATCACCCTCTGGCGTGATTTCATCAGCGGCCATATCAATTTACCCAAAATCTCGCCGAACCGAAAAACGTGATTCGCAGGCAAAAGCGTCATCACCGCCGACACGACCGAATGCGCTCCAGCTTCGATCCTCCAGCTCAAGCGCTTACCTAAACCTGCTTCCATCTAGTCGAGCTCCTCCCTCCTGCCCAGCGTGATCGCCAATCCGATTGTGCCGACGAATACGAAATAACACGCCAACAACTCAAAGTAGCTTTTACAGATTTTCGGAACCTCGGGGGAGTATGCGTCTCCCAATGAGACCTCCCAGAACAACGGCGCACCCACCACACGGTTGAACACGTATAGGATCAAAAGCGCAGCGGCAATGAAACCCGCACCGGCATGATGCCCCATGGTTCCGAAAAAACGGATCATCACCCGATTGTGCCGGATCGCCGTTATCAGAGCCGCAAGCAACAGGGCACCGATCACCCAGCCTTCAGGAAACGGCCATTTCAGAATCCCGGAAATAAAGTCCTCCAACTCTCCGACGAGCGCGGCCGCCAGGCCGAAAGCCAGCACCCGGCAAACCGCTCTCCGGTGCCCGGAATGCGCAAGCGCCCCTATCATCACGGCGGTTGCCCCAGCCAGCAGGCCGGCTTGGAGCAACTCCACCGTCCCCCGCTCAAGAGGCGCACCGGGCTTATTCGGAAGCCAAGCAGGCAACAAAATCGTGACAGTCCCGGCACAAACCAGCACCGCCCGAAGAATCGTTTTCTTCCAGCTTCCTTCTCCCACTCTACGGTTTGAACGCCCCATGACCCCCATCCTTTACCCACCCACAACCCGGCACGCAAGACCCTTACGCCAATCACTTTCCGGAACGCAAACCATACATCCTCTCGCCAATCGACCTCGCCACTTCGATCAGTTCCGATGAGGGCCTGTCAGCGATGTCCACGAATCCAATTTGGAAATTCTCGCCATCGCTCCGCCCCGTCACCACTTGCTCCCGATATTGGAACCAATGCGCCCCCACGATATTTGGATGTTTCAGGGCCTCCTCCAGATAATGACGATATGCTTGGGCGCGTTGCTCTTGGTCCCCCACAGCCCGCAAACCCGGATGTAACATTCCTCGGTCCAGCGCGCCGAAATGGAACTCTCCGATGATGATAGGCTTGCCGGCACCCTCCGGTATCCGCAGATCCGAAGGTGAAAAACGATAGCGGTTGATACTGACCACATCGCAATATTTTGCTGCGGCCGCCGCCACTTCCTGAGATCCGCCGAACCGAGCGTTCTGGCTGTGGACCCGGCTGCCTAGGTAAAGTTTATCGGGCGCGACCCGCTTCATCACCTCGCTCACCGTCCTGTAATAAAGATCGGGATCCATCACCTCGCCCCAGTTCAGTTCGTTGTCCACGAAATAGCCCACGCACCAAGGGTCGTTGATCGTGTCTTTCTCCTTCGTCATTCGTTGCTCAAGGGCATCTCGCAACAGATCCGCATTTCTCCAAGCATTTCCCTTCTTCGAATAGTAATGGATGGGAACGAAATACGGAGTCTTCCGCATCGCGCAAAAACTCTCTTCTGACCAGTTCCCCGCACTGTTCATACCCCAACTCTTCAGCCTCCGATGGGATTTCTCCCAGTTCGCAAACTTCCATTCTTGGCCATATTTCCGCTCCAGATTGGCACCGAGGAAATCGACTTCACCCTCGTCGAGATGACCCTCGGGAATATATTCGAAAAAATGCTTTCGCCATTTCACCCGCGTTTCGGAACCAACCCCCACCCCGGTGACCCCATGCGACCAGAAAAGATAGCCCTCGGGATCCACCAACCACCATTTATCCGCGTAATTCTCCGTCCGGAGATGCCCGGTGGCCACCAGCTTTGGCCCGCTCATCCATCCGCCGTATTGGCTCCGGTCCGCAGGCCCCGGATGTGCCGCAAGATCCTCCAACTCCAACTCCATCGCCTTTTTGAAATCCGCCACATCCGTTGTCTTACCCGGCCAGGACCCGTGCTTGTATTGCCCGAACTCGTCAACGAACGGGAAAAATTTTGTCAGCCCCGGTGGAGGAATCTCCCCGTAGCGACCTTTCGCCGTCAATGAGGTGACCACCACGCTCCCGCCCACCGACCGTCCGTCCAAATCAGAGATTTCCACAGATTTAATTAGGTGGGATCGGTTGCGCTTGTCCCAATGCAGCATGAATCCGCCGGGCGTCCCGCGCATCCCGGGAAAAGGTTTCGGCTTCGCGAAATCCTCCTCCAAACGCATCAGGTGCATCACCAGAATCCCGCTTGCTTTCGCCGGTAGATGCAGGAAACCCTTGCTGCTGTCATTGTTATTAAACTCTCCAAGTAAGGTCACAGGAGAGTCGGAAAGATTCCGAATTTCCGCTTCGAGGACGACCGCTTTGTTCAGATCGTATCCCTTTTCCGGAGCCATGATCCTTGCTCCACCTCCCGATTCCCGAAAGGTAAGCCGAAGTCCCTCTTCCCACGTCACCTCAGCGCCGTTCTCTTTGATCTCCAGCCGGTCTTTCTCAAAATTCACCAGCAGCCGCTCCTCATCCACAAAAGCCAACCGCATGATAGCCTCTGTTTCTGCGACAGCCCGCGTCCCGGAAAGAACAACGACAATTGCATATAGGGTTTTCAGCATACAAAAAACAATCCGCATCAGCACCCGGCCCGATAGAATTGCAGGCCCCCTTTGGAACCTAAGGACACCGGACGGAAAAGGAACGCGAACCTCTACGGTAGCATTCGCAATCGGTAGCGTATTCCTGATAAATTTTCTCATGTTGACGTGTGGTTCACTTTGTCGGAAAAGTGCCCTGTTAACGTAGTTATGCCTGCCACTGAGGAATCTTTCTGATGAAAACTCTTTTCGAAAAAATCTACGATGGCGAAATCCCTGCCGAGATCTTGCACAAGGACAATCTGTGCTGCGCTTTCCGGGATGTTTCGCCCCAGGCACCGACTCACGTTCTCATCGTTCCGAAAAAGGTCATCCCTCGCATCGGAGAAGCCACCGCAGAAGATCAGGCACTTCTCGGCCACCTGTTATTGATCGCCGCAAAACTCGCCAAGGACCTCGGAATCGCGGAAACTGGGTTCCGGATCGCAATCAACCACGGCCCTCAGGGCGGCGAGTCCGTCCCACATCTCCACGTCCACCTGCTCGGCGGACGCCAGCTCTCCTGGCCTCCGGGCTAACCACGAAAATGATCACCGCCCGATTTTTCCACCTGTTCACCGGCATCTTCGCCACCGCCGTCTCCTGCCAGCCGCAAACCGTCAAACCACGGTTCGAACGAGCAGTGCTGGTCCATGGGATTTTCGAGGATGGAAAGGCTTTCGATTCCCTTAAACGCCGCCTCGAAACCCACGGCATCGAATGTTTTGTCCCGAAGCTCAAACCCGCAAGTGGAAGTCCCGGCCTCGAAAAACTAGCCCAAGGCCTGAAAGAGGACATCGACAAGGAATTCGGCCAGACCGAGCCATTCGCCATGATCGCCTTCAGTATGGGCGGCCTGGTTTCCCGATACTATCTTCAGAATCTCGGCGGCGCAAAACGCTGCGAGACCTTCATCACGGTCTCGACACCTCACAACGGCACCAATGTCGCCTACACACTAACGACTCGCGGTGCGCGGCAAATGCGGCCGGGCAGTGATTTTCTCCGTGAACTCGCGGAAACCGAAGACACGCTCGGAGACATCCCCATCGTTTCCTACCGCACGCCGATGGATCTCATCATCCTCCCGACCAGCTCCTCGGTCTGGAACCGCGCCGAGAACCTTTCATACACCGTCGCCCTCCACCCAATGATGCTCTACACCGGCTCCGTGCTCGACGATATCGAATCACGTTTCATCATCCCGGAAAATCCTTAGCGCGATGCCACTTCGCGGAAACGGCGGACTACTTCAGTTTGAGGATATTTACAGTCTCCCATAAAACATATTGTCTCCCATATCAAGACAACCCTCGACCTCCCCGACCAACTTTTTGCCGAGGCCAAAGCCACCGCCGCCATCCGCAGGGTAAAACTGAAAGAGCTTTTCACACGCGCCCTGAAAAAGAAAATCGAAGCCGTCGCCACCTGCCCGGTCACGGAAAACGGCTTCGTAAGGATTTTCGCAAACCCTGCCTACCTGACTGGACCTGGAAATTTCAGTGAAGCTCTCGCCCAACTCCGGCGTATCCGTAACCTTCCCGAGCACCGTTTCCTACCGGACAATGTCACGATTGATTCGCCGGTAGCTTTTGAAAATTTCTCAATGAGTGATCCCAAGCAGATTACCGATCTCTATCTTCTCGCCGTCCGGCACAAGGGCCACTTCGTGACACTCGATGATAAAATCCTCGCAAAAGGCGGCTCCGCATCATGTATGGTCATCCCTCGAAAACCTCCCCTTCGATTGGAGATTGAAATTTGAGATTTGAAGTTTTTACTGAGTCATGAAGATCCCTCTAACTTTCGTCCTCGCCTCCCTCCTCACCGCTTGCGCTCCCGGAAATCCTCCCTCTGGCGGAGGTGAAGTCGCTGCGAGCAACCTCACCGCCTCCCAAAAAGGCTCCATCGGAAAGAAAATCTGGCAGAACGAATCCGGCGGCACAATCAAAGGCCTGACCGCATGGAACGTCGGTGAGGAGTTCCCATCCCTCGGCATCGGACATTTCATCTGGTATCCAGCAGGCTTCAACGGGCGCTTCAAGGAAAGCTGGCCGGATTTCATTTCCTACGCCACCCGCAGTGGAGCAAATGTGCCGGCCATCGCCAAACGCGCCGACGCACCATGGAACTCCCGAGCGCAGTTTTTCAAAGAATTCGACTCAGCGGAAATGACCGGCCTGCGCACTTGGCTCGCTTCCACCGTCGCGCTGCAAACCGATTTCATCATTGCTCGCTCGCGCGCCGCACTTCCTAAAATCCTCGCGGCAGCACCCGCTTCAGAGCACGCGAAGATCCAAGCTAACTATCGCAAAGTTGCCACCACCCCACAAGGCACCTACGCGCTCATTGACTACGTGAATTTCAAAGGCGACGGCACCAACCCAAGCGAAAAATACAACGGCCAAGGCTGGGGACTCCTGCAGGTTCTCGGTGGCATGAAAAACATTCCATCCGGCCCGGCTGCCGCGACCGAATTCGCCGCCTCCGCGAAACGTGCTCTCTCACGACGTATCGCCAATTCCCCGCAGGAACGCGGTGAAAACCGCTGGCGCGAAGGCTGGAACAACCGCTGCGATACCTACGCACGCCCGCTGTAAAAGAAAAAACTCCCCGGAGTTTTCACCCCGGGGAGCCCGACCAGACACAATCGGCACACAAGGAATTTTATCAGCGGCGATAGCTGAAGCTAACGCGGGTCCCCGATCTACGATGGTTATCGTAGTGGCTGTAGTTGCTGCGGCTATACCCACGGTTGTAGCCAGTATTGCAGTGATCACGGTGACCGCGGCGCGATGCAGAGACGGTGCGATAGCGATAGACAGGATAACCGTTGCAATCGTATCCCGCGACATAGCGTTGGGTGTAAACCGGGCGCCCGTGGCGGTAGCCACTCACGTAAACATGGCTCGAAGATTGACTGTAGCCACGGTCTCCATGATGAGGACGGGCGTGGGATTCAACAGCGGTTCCGAACAAGGCGAAAGCGCTGACGACAAGGGTAGTGATTAGTTTTTTCATAGCTTTTTGTAATTTGGCTTACGCAAGCTTTGACCTTGCCGCGTGAGAAATTATTCACCGTCACCTCAAAAAAATCTCACACAAAAATCAGAACCAATTATGGCTCTCCTGCCCCAGCCACTTGTTATCTCAATTTACACCGCGCTCGCATACGGAGCCGCGCTCTCCGGAGCGCGAATCCCCTCTTTGCTCCCTGATCGCGTTCTGGACAACGCGGCTCCTTACACCTCGGTCACGTATACGGGTCCTGCTTAAAGAGCTCGGAAGCTCGTCACCAAGAAATCAGCCGCTTCATTTTGGAGCGTTACACCCACCGTTGAGGCGGAAATCACGAACATCAGGACTGCATGAGCTCACTTCAAATCCCGCGAAGGTAACAAGTGGCAAGACCGCAACCATTTTCAACATCGCCGGAAATCATCACCGCAATAAACTTCGACACCGGGAAAATCTTCATCCTCGATATCCTCACTCACGCCGAATACAGCAAGAACCACTGGAAAAAATCGCTGTGAAACATATCGCAAAAAACACTAGCTCCTGCCAAGTTATCCAAGCTCCCGAAAAGCTGCGCCGCATTGTGCCCCATCCTTATGCCCTGCACGATTCACGATGAGATCGAAATGGAGAACGTCGCGGAACTCCTCGACCTCATGGCCGGGCAGAGGCTGACAAAAGATCAAGCCGACAGGCTAGACACCCTCGCCTCCCTTGCTGCGGATTTCGAGGATCATAACGTGGCGATATTGCCAAAGTTCGCCCCTCATCGATTCCTTATCGCCCACCTTGAAAACATTGGCATGAGCGCAAGCGCGTGGCGAGAACTCATAGGAATCGACCGCTCCACCGCCTCCCGCCTCCTCCGTGGCGAGCGCGGCCTGAACGCCAACCACATCCGCAACACGGCAAAGGCTCTCATCATCGCCATCGCCCCCGAATTGTTGATTTGAAGGAAGCACGAAAGTCCAGCACCCCTTTCAATACGGAGAAGGGCGTTTCCCTACCCCTTTTATCAAGCAGAGTCTTCTCTACCCATCCTCCGTTGAAGGGCTTGGAAAGACCCTTCTCCATAAAGTAGAGCTTTACCCGTGTTTCAATGACGTGATCCCGACAGGAATCGAACCTGTATCTAAAGTTTAGGAAGCCTTCGCTCTTCATCTTAGTTTATAGGCTCATGTGAGTTTGTAACCAAGGGTAACCAAATTTTGATTTAAAAGCCCCCATTTTTCCTGCCAGTATTCGCGCCATGCCGCGCCAAGTTGTATCCGTCGAAGAGGTAAATCACCCCCGCTATTCGCACCGCGTCCGCTTCCCTGGTGATGGCGGAAAGACAATAAGCAAATGGTTCACGAACAAGACCGCCGCCAACGCTGAGGCCAAAACACGCCGGAAGGAAGTAGGCCGGGAAGGCTTGGTGTTTGGAGTCCTTGGGGAAGCCGAGAAAGGCGCGGTGGAGTTCTGGCGCGGATTCGTGGCCGATGTTTCCGACACGCCCCCGCCGCCCTTGCTGGCGATTCTCCAAGAGTATGCCGAGACATGGAAGGCGAACCGTTCCAGCGTGACGGTATCCGCCGCCGTCGATGCTTACGAAGTCGCCAAGACCGCCGAGGGATTGCGGCCCATGAGCTTGCAAGCCCTCCGCACCCGTTGCAGTCGCTTTGTGAAGGATTACGGAAGCCGCCCGGTTTCCTCGATCACCACGGCGGAAGTTTCGGATTGGATCCTGTCCTTGGAAGCCACCCGCAGCCGCGCCACTGGCAAGGCCGGATCGAAGCCGCCGAAAACGAAGCAAGCCCCGCAAGTTGGACTTGTGGCGAAACGGAACCACCGCCTTGCCCTGTCCGGTTTGTTCAACTTCGCCAAGTCCCGGGGATGGGTGAAGGAAAACCCCGTGACGGATGCAGCTCGCCCGAAGCCGCCGAAAACTCGCCCCGGCATTCTTCGCCCTTCCGAGGTTACACGCTTCCTTGCCGCCTTGGAGGAACACGCGCCCGCGCTCGTGCCGTTCTGGAGTGCCCGCATCTTCGCCGGTATCCGTGAACAGGAAGCCTTGCGAATGGATTGGAGCATGATCGACCTCAAGGCCGGGGAAATCCGCCTGCCCGATACTGTCACCAAGACAGGCCACCCCCGCACCGTGAAGATGGAGGGAAGTCTTGCCGCCTTCCTCACGCCACACGCCCGCCCTGATGGCGGTATTGTTACGGCTTCCGCGATGAAACGCCGCTACCATCTCGCCAAAGCGCACCGCGCCCTTCAGGCCGAGGATGCCGAGCGGGAAGAAGCTGGCGAGGAAGTCCGCCCGTTTCCCGTGCCTATGCCTGCCAACGCCGCCCGCCATAGTTTCGCCACCTTCCACTTGCTCGCCTTTCGCCATGCCGGGGAAACGGCTTTGCAGCTTGGCCACGGGGGAAGCCCTGAATTGCTTCACCGCCATTACAAGGGCATGGCCACCGAAGCCGAAGCCGTGGCGTTCTGGAAGATCACCCCCGCCGCCGCACCGGAAAACGTAGTCGCCATAAAATCCGCCGGAACATCCGCCGCGAAACCAAAGGCCATGACCCGAAAGAAAGCCAAGGCATGACCTCTCACCGAAATTCTCCCCATTCCTTGACATTTCCCTAAATGTTGCCAAATTGACAACAGATAGCACTTCATGCGAATCATCACCCGCCGCCGCCTTAATGAATACGCCAAGCTACATCCGAATGCTGCCGTTTCCCTTTCCGCTTGGCACGACGTTGCCAAGAAAAGCGCATGGGGAAACCTCCAAGAAATCCGCCAGACATTCCCCCACGCCGATCCTGCGAAAGTAGCCAGCGGCAAGACCGCAACCATTTTCAACATCGCCGGAAATCATCACCGACTCATCACCGCAATCCACTTCGACACCGGGAAAATCTTCATTCTCGAAATCCTCACCCACGATGAATACAGCAAGAACCGCTGGAAAAAATCGCTATGAAACGCACCGCCAAAAACATCACACCCGCCAAGTTTTCCGAACTCCCGAAAAGCTACGCCGCATTGTGTTCCATCCTCATGCCTCGCTCGATTCACGATGGGATCAAGCTGGGGAACGTCACCGAAATCATCGACCTCATGGCGGGGCATAGACTGACAAAAGACCAGGCCGACTACCTCGACACCCTCGCCACCCTAGCGGCGGATTTCGAGGATCAGAACGTGCCGCCGTTGCCAAAGACAGCCCCCCACGAATTCCTTGCCGCGCATCTTGAAAATATAGGCATGAGTGCCAGCGCGTGGGGAGAGCTTATCGGAATCGACCGCTCCACCGCCTCCCGCCTCCTCCGTGGCGAGCGCGGCCTGAACGCCAGCCATATCCGTAACACTGCAACGGCACTCGCCATCGCCCCCGAATTGTTGATTTGAAGGAAGCACGAAAGTCCAGCACCCCTTTCAATACGGAGAAGGGCGTTTCCCAACCCCTTTTATCAAGCAGAGTCTTCCAGAGTCTTCTCTTCCCATCCTCTGCTGAAGGGCTTGGAAAGACGATAAGCAAATGGTTCACGAACAAGACCGCCGCCAACGCTGAGGCCAAGACACGCCGGAAGGAAGTAGGCCGGGAAGGCTTGGTGTTTGGACTTCTGGAAGATCAAGCCCGCCGCCGCAACGGAAAACGTAGTTGCCATGAAATCCAACGGCGTGGCCACACCTCACAAGTCTCCAAAAGCGAAAACCACCGCCCCTAAAAAGAAAAACGCATGAACTCAAAACTTGACTTAATAACGCCAAGCGTTATTAATTTCTTAGAGCGATGATCCGCAACTACGCCACCAAGGAAACCGAGGAATTTTTCGAGAAACGGAAAAGCCGTTCCATCCCCTCGACCAACCAACGGGTCGCCCTGCGGAAACTCGCACAGCTTCACGCCGTCACCGAACTGAACCATCTATCCGTCCCTCCCGGCAATCGCTTGGAAGCACTCAAAGGAACCATGAAAGGCCAGCACTCAATCCGCATCAATGACCAGTGGCGCATTTGCTTCCAATGGAAAGCGGACGGGGCGCACAAGGTTCAAATCATCGACTACCACTGACACGAAACGACCATGAAAACACACGCCCCCATCCATCCCGGCGAAATCCTCCGTGAGGACTTCCTCCTTCCCCTTGGCTTGTCCGAGTATCGCGTGGCGAAAGATATTGGAGTCCCGCCGCGCCGCATCAATGAGATCGTGAAAGGCAAGCGTGCCGTCACAGTGGATACCGCCCTACGCCTCGAAAAGTATTTCCAATGGCCTGCCGAGGTATGGCTCAACCTCCAAGCGCACCACGACCAGCAACTCGCCAAGGAAACGATGGCGGAAGTATTAAAGAAAATTCAGCCATGCACAGCCGCATGAAACAACCAATCACACCCGGCGAAATGCTCTTGGAAGAATATCTGAAGCCCCTTGCCATTTCACAGAATGCCATGGCACGCGCAATCGGCGTGCCGCCCCGCGCCGTCAATGAGATCGTGCTTGGGAAGCGTGCCGTCACGCCCGCCATGTCCATCCGCTTTGGCGTATTCTTTGGCCAGTCCGATCACTTCTGGCGCGGTATCCAAACCGAATGCGACTTCCGCGCCCTGGCGAAAGAGCGCAAGGCACTCGTGAAAGGAATCCAACCCGCCGCCGCGCTGGCGGAACGCTGAAGCGAAGAAAACGAAAGTCACCCAAACCAAACACCAAAAAGAAAGAAGCATGAACTACCAAGACGTCATCGAAACCCGCCCGCTCCCACCGCTCGAAATACCGCGTTGTGAAATGATACTCCCCATGCCTCGCAAATGGCTTGAAGCGATCAACCTCTACGGGGTCAACGTGGAAACAAAGCTCGCCAATGCCGTATGCGATATTTCAAATGAAAATCTCCCGGCAAGGGAAATGCAACCAAGTCAGCGCTTCAAGGGGAAATGGGATCACTGCTACAAGACAACCTGCGTTCCTGCCAAACCGGATGAATCGGCTTTCTGCCGCGTCGCGATTCCGATCCGCACCGATATCCTCACCGCCTTGGATGTTTGCTCGCTGCAAATCGCCCGCACACCTCACTTTCTCGCGCTCAAGATCATTGGTGCCTCGATAGAGATAGAGCAATTCTGTGACCTAGCAAAACACTGAACATCCCTGTGAAAACCATCGTCATAATAATCCCTCGTCCAAGCCTGAAAATCTTTGAGTTCTACGCTGGGGAATTCGGCCTTTCCGTTAAATTACTCATGGAGTCTGAATGTTGCAGCGAAATCATTACGCTACTCGATGCGCCATTGCAAACTCTTGAAAGAATTGAGGGGAAACCGACACCGCAGAATCTGGAAATAGTATCCTTGGAATTCACTCCCGAAGCTTATTCTTTTCTAAGCCGAATCTCCGAACTGCTTAGGCGTCCACTTGATGACCTGATGGGAGCGGTGCTTGTAGAATCCGCCGAAATCATCGGATACAACCTGAAGGAATCCCCGCAACTTAAGGGAGGTGCTCCTGATTCTGCGCTCAAATCGTGGGCTGATTCCGCAAAGGACTTTCAGCTTCGTTCGCAGAAAAACCTTAGCCCATCACTTGTTCAAGGCTTTGATTGCTGGGATTGGTGCGGAATCAAGAATCCCGCCGCCGCCCCGGCTCCCATGGGCGGGATGGAATCCGTTGCTGCATCCGCCTAAAAACAGGAAGTTCGAAGCCGGAAGAAAGCACAGTCCTGTCCAATCGCTATGAAACGCACCGCAAAAAACACGACTCCCGCCAAGTTTTCCGAACTCCCGAAAAGCTACGCAGCATTGTGCGCCATCCTCATGCCGCGCTCGATACACGATGGGATAGAGCTGGGGAACGTCACTGAAATCATCGACCTCATGGCGGGACATAGACTGACAAAAGACCAGGCCGACTACCTCGCCACCCTCGCCACCCTTGCGGAGGATTTCGAGGATCAGAACGTGCCGGCGTTGCCAAAGCTCGCACCCCACGAATTCCTTGCCGCGCATCTTGAAAATATAGGCATGAGTGCCAGCGCATGGGGGGAGCTTATTGGAATCGACCGCTCAACCGCCTCCCGCCTTATCCGTGGCGAGCGTGGCCTGAACGCCAGCCACATCCGCAACACAGCAACGGCACTCGCCATCGCCCCGGAACTGCTGATTTGAAGCCCAGATTCTTTCCACAGGTTGCTTCCCCCGCGCGCCCGTGACGGTGGAAGCGGGAAACCGCCATGGCGGACGGGCGATGTCAGTTGCTGCCCCGCGCGCCCGGGACGGTGTTATGAGAAACAGACCCATGGGTCCTGTTTTAGTTGCTGCCCCGCGCGCCCGTGACGGTGGAAGCCGCGCGCGCGGTTTTATTACAACCACACAAAGGTTGCTTCCCCCGCGCGCCCGTGACGGTGGAAGCGCCACGTGGATCGCCAACGAAATCACCGCAGGTTGCTGCCCCCGTGCCCGCGCAACGATGGATGAAATGTGAACTCGAGTTCACATTTTCTCGCCGCCGTCTCACTATCCACGCCCCCTTAGTGAAGGCTTCCCGCTGGCGGCGCTTTTGACTGCCACCCAACCCCATGCACATCCTCCCCATACACATCCTCCCCGAGCGCACGGAAGCTGAGATCGAAGGTGACGAAGTTCTCGCCGAAGAGATCGCTTT
>Ga0209390_10006442_pt1 | contig 15740 bp, 10 predicted proteins | sample BON01_FD_187212 | JGI IMG/M metagenome (GOLD analysis project Ga0209390, IMG submission 187212) | Freshwater microbial communities from Lake Bonney liftoff mats and glacier meltwater in Antarctica - BON-01 (SPAdes) (version 2) | ecosystem: Environmental > Aquatic > Freshwater > Ice > Glacier... | reverse complement strand
GTGGGGGGGTTTGTGTTTGTGTGTGTGTATGTATGCATATAGATATATATATCTTCGTATACCTTTTGCTATTTCAAGCGGACTTCTCTTCTGTAAGTTGAGGGCAATTCTCCCAAACTCAGCCTTTATAAATGCACAAAAGTCAGATTCATGGGATCTATAGCGAGTAAATAGAGCTTCCACCTCAGCTTTTAGACTGTTTCATATGAAGCAATAAAAGCAACATCAGTGAATTCGGTGTCTAAATCATTGAATGGAAGCTGACGTTTAAGAATTGCTTACGCCATCCTCTACAAGAAGGCGCACCGCGCCCAGATTGCCTTGCTCAGCAAAGATATGCAGGGGCGTGTTCAAGTTTGCATCAGTCAGCTGCCATTTCGCCTTGATACCCGTCCCGTGCAGTAATATGCGCACAGTCTCTGCATACAAAAACATCAACATGTCACAGCAAGCTATCAGCACCTTTCGAATTTCTGAAAGCATCTTCTGCTCTTGCGCTTCTGACGCAAAATGCGACCTATAACCCCGTAAATTGTGTTTGAAAAAAAGATTCCAAAATACATTTCGATAGTATTGACATCAGTCAATAATGCAAAAGAAAGAAACCCCTTGAAAAAAAAATTGCTCGCAGAATTTCAGCTGATTTGTAGGATTGGGCAAAATTAGTCTCACCTTGACACGCTGCCAAATGCAGAGCCGTTTCACGTCGCATGGAGAGGCGCACGCAATTTGGGTCAGCTCCTCCTGCCAGAAGCTTGGATAAAATGCGCTGTGCTTCGTCGTCACCTCTTTCAGCAAGCACATGTAAGGGTAGACTCGCCAAATGCACATGTTTGGTCTGCGTGATGAGATCCCACCGACGAGATGCAAGCCAGTCGCCAAGGAACATAAGAGCGATTTGAATGCACGAAGAATGGCCGTCGTGTGCATTCTGAAAATCGGCGCCATATGAGAGGAGCAGATTGGCAATTTGTTGCCACGACCCCCTGCAACCAGTTAGCGTGAGATAGAGAGCACTGCGTCCTCGAGAATCTAGGCCGCCTGAGTTGAGCAAGCTGCCCCAATCCAACAATACCTCAACTGACGCCAACTGACCATGGGCAGCTGCAACATGCAGTGCAGTGCCGTAATGAAACCCAGTTCGGCGTGGAGCAGAAAGCTGCAATATTGCGCCGCGTCCAAGTAGATAACGCGTTAGCTCTCCAGGCTGTGTGCCGCTGCATGCCGTACAAGATCGTTCCAGGAGACTGAGCTGATCGCGGGTGCACACCCCGTTGAGAAGAGCAAGAATTTCATGATTTCCAAGAAGTTGATCACAGCGAAGCAAACAAGGGACGGCCAATTCTTGGCCACACTCGACGAGTGCATGAAGCAGGTCAATGAGAGCCTGCTGAGCGCATGCAGGCGCCAGTGATTCTGGCGCCGAACCACACAGAAAATGCACAAGAATCTCAACAATTCTCTGGGAGGCTTGAGGGGACATTTGACTCAACAAAGTGACGGGATTTATAGCGAGGGCGAGTTCAAAAGCCGACACAAAATCCTCCAGTGACGCTTTCAGCTGCTTACCAGATGTCTTGTCCTCCGCGATTCCAATTCCCGGCAGCAACGCAGAGGACCAGCCACCACCTCCCCACGTGCGCCTCTGCATCAGGGGGTTCACACCATCATCTTCTTTCACACGTAAGTTGAGAACGAGCATGTGGTCTTTAAGTTTGCCCGCATCCTCGATCTTCTCCTTGACATGAAGTTGGAAAGAGAGGTGGGCAGACAATTCGACTTTGACGAGTTTTCCGTATTTCTTCATCGGCAGTTGACTTTCATCATACCACACGATTGTCTTGTTTTGAAAGTCCAGCATAGACACAACAAGGGAATACTCAATCGAAGAGTCGCAAGGATCAAAAAAGTGGAAGCTGTTCTCAGCAAAGAGCAAACTGATGTGCGCAAGTCGATCTTGCGTTTCATAAATAGCTTGCTGAATGAGACGATCTTGGTCGACACTCTTTGCAGTGAGATCTGGTGTTGGCAGGCAGTAATTGTAGATCACAAAGCCTAAAAGTTGCTGCATTTTGTGATGCTTGCAGCAAAAGCCGCCCAGGCATCGCCTACCAGGTTTTGGAATGAAGAAGGAGCCATCTTTCGTTTCGATGAAGTCGTCTTCGTGCAGGTCCAGAATTGCAACATCATCCCATTTGTTGCCAAGAAGCTCTATTTCTCCCTGGATCGCTGCATCACGAATTCGACTTGTGCTCTTGTCTTGCACCAAAGACATGCCTTGCACCAACGACATGCCTTGCACCAAAGACATGCCTTGCACCAACGACATGCCTTGCACCAAAGACATGCCTTGCACCAACGACTTGTCTTGCACCATGGCTGTCTCCAGCGCGGCTGCAAGCTCGGAATTTGCCAGCTCCCGGCCCTGTGTGGGCTTTTTAACTCCAACATATTGCCACTTCAAACCAGGTGGATGGCTGCACCTGGCAACACAGGAGTCATCACTCACGTATTCTTCAAGAACCGTATTAAACAGTTGGGAAACATCTGGCCACGCGCCCGAGTATTTGATGCCCGTGAAGCTGTGGTGCATTAGCCACTGACCTTCTGCCGCTGCAATCTCTTGGTTGTCGCAAAAACTGTGCGCCAAAATCTTGGGAGAGTGGCAGGCCTGTTGCATGAGTTGTGCGAGAATAGCTAAATCTGTGCAGCTAGCCACGCTACCGCTGCCCGCAGCGAGCAGCGGTTTGATTTTGGTCATTGTCTGCAAAAGATCCCGCGAGACACGGAACGACACTCTCTGCAGTTCACACCTCAACATCGCACCGGCGAGTCGCCAAATGTCTTTCTGTGCAGCAGCAGCATCAGCAGCATGTGTGACTGGGATCCCCTTGCAGACGTCCAATTTGGTCGATTCACCAATTTCTGATAGTGTGTTGCAGTGTGTTCATACGACACAGTGTATGACGCAATATCAAAAGGCTGCGTGTCCCATTCCGTATCTTATGTAATTTTTGCAGTGTGTTGCTGTGTGCTCATATGTCGCGGGAATCTTGCAGTGTTTTGATATCTTACAGCGTGTTCCAAAATTTGGAGCCACACCAAAGTCTATGTATCTTATTCTGGTCATTACAGCATGCATGCTGTAGCAGTGTGTTGCAGTATGTTGCAATGTGTTGCAGTGTATCAATATGTTGCAGTGTGGGTCAGTGTGTGAGGCAACACCAAAGGCTATGTAACCCATTCTGTATGTGGTCATGGCCTCCATGTATTGTGTGGCAGTGTGTTGCCATGTGTTGCAGTGTTTTGCAGTGCATTGCAGTGTGTCAATATGTTGCAGTGTGTTGCAGATTGTGGGGCAACATCAAAGGTTATGTAACCCATTTAGTATCTTCATGTGGCGATCGTACGCATGCAGTGTGATCTTACCAAACTTGAAAAGATCGCACTTGTTCTTCCCAAGATGATTTCCAAGATGATGTTCACTAAATTTGAGGGTGCCTGCCATTGCTGACTTCAGGCTAGTTTTTTTGCCTTCAGTCCAATAGCCCCTTAAAACCGACAAGAACTCAAATGCGAGCTTCATGATTTGCTCCAGATTTTTTTTCGAGTTTGCGCTCTCGTCCCAAGATTTCTTCTTAGAAGTCTGGCGCTCGCTCTTCTCCGAATGCGACGGCTTGACGATGAATGTGAGCCCCCGAAACTCTAGAACTCCTCCGGAAGTCACGGATTCATTGGTAAGAACATCCAGGATTTCATCTACCCGAGCACACTTGGATGACAGATGCTGCACCTGTCGGAGCAGCTTCGAAAAAATCGTTGAACCCGTGCAGGTGTGTTGACGCGCATACAAGCCTTTGCACGCATCGCACTTGATGTCATCAGCATTTGAGCCACTGGCAAGCGTTGCGAGACGACGTGGATCCCTTTTTCCAGACCGTTGCTCTTCTGTTATCACGGGCTGCTGCAAGAGGAATTCAAGACTGGCACCCTCCGCTCGGCTTGAGCTGATGGCGATCTGGAGCAGTCGCTGCAGCTCATCAAGGAAAATGCCTTGATATTTGGGTATGCCCCCAGTTCCACCCATTTCAACGTAGGGCAGCAGGCCCACAAAGGCAAGATCCTCCGGAAGCCATACTTGTTGCGTATCATCCTCGTCCCATTTTTTGTGCTCATGAGACCATTGTTTTGGCCAGTAGTTAATGAGGTAGCTCTGAACCGCGTCGATGGTCTGACCGCGGTCTTCAGCTCCGTCGCGGCGGGGATCAAGAAGCGGGTTCTTATCAACCAACGTCGCCCAAAATTTGTCTCGATCGTCCAATCGTCGTTGATCGTGCAAAATTGATAGAACGGGAGCAGGAAATCCCACCAGTTCCTACAAGTGTGCATCAATATGAGTACGTGTACCTGGAAAATTGGAGTGCAAAATGGGAGTGTACGTTGATTATTCTCGCAGCAGCGGGATTTCCCAAAGCCACTGTCAGACAGACACACACAAAGCACAGACACAGGATAACGTGTTCCTGCGAGGGAAGCTTACCTTGAACTCTTGGAATTCTTGTTTGAGGTTTTGCACTTTCTTGAATTCGGTTGCGCAGACGTGTGCAAAAGGAAGCACCTTGACAATGCTCCGCAACCAGACCAGCAGGGCTTGCGCTGCTTCGAAATTCGGATTGGTACGGGGCTTAGTGAGAAACTCAAATGAAGGATTAGGTGCGCTCGAAGCGGGCGCAACGTATGTACCCAGCGTCATTGCTTCGAATTCCATCGGTTTTCTCGTAAATCGGAGGGCGTCTCTCACTTGTTTTTCTGATATTGCTAGATCTGTGTTGTTTGCACCTATGTGCAGTTTTGGGAAATCAAAGCTGTCTCGCCAGACGGGGAAGGCGTTGTTAAACTGATCAAGATGCGCCTCGATCAATCTTGATTCAGAAACAACTCCAAGGCGTCCCAAAGGCTTCCTACCCATTATGCCATTGATAGCAACCACCAGCGTGTACCGTAACTGCAAGCGCCGCACAACCACTGCCACAGCAGCACCTCGAACAGACGTGACAAGAGAACACAATCTCTCAGCAGCTTCCTTCGCGGCAGCTTTCAAGTCCGTGTCTCCCACTTCAATGCAGCTGTTGCAAGACAGCTCATTTGCAGTGTTGACATTGTACACACCGACGTTCAGCGTCGCGCTGATAAAGGCCGTGGCTAGCCCATTCTCGAGACTGTCCGAGTAGCGACAATCGTGCGTCTGTGCTTCAAACAATTCAAGCACTGAATGCAGCTCAAGTTCAGCCTGTCTAATCGATTGGGCTGGGACTTGATCCAGTTGAAATATGGTCTGGGGCAGCACTGGGTCTCGAATCACCGTCAGAGGAATTTCCTCTAAACACATCTTGCATACATCGAAATCACATGCGACGCAGCGCAGTCGCGAGTTGACGGTACCGCAACCACGATGGCGCAACACCACGCGAGGAGCCTCTAACATTGATGCCTCCGGCAGATTGTTCTTCTGCAGCACTTGATTGATCTTGTCGAGAGTGAGGGCAGCCACTATGGAATGTGCGGCTGAATCATCCGCTGTGTGTATCGTCGCTGCGATACTCATGCCGAATTGGCCGGCTCTCTCGTATTCAGTCTGGGAATGCAAACTCATAAAGCCGTTGGATGCAGTTGCTCTGTAGTACTTGCCCCCCACTTTAATGTAGCTTCCGTACATGAGATGAGACTTACCGAAGCGTTGTCGTTCTTCATGTGTGAACATCACGTCGCGCACATGGTCTTGTTGCAACCTGGCCGTGATTTGCAGAGCCAGCGCTGGATTCGAAATTTGTGTGCCCTCACTGGGCCGCTCCTTGCCTAACTCTTCCCAAAGCAGACCAGACGTAGCGACAGTCACACCCGCAGCCACAGCCAGTGACTTCTCGACAAGTGCGTGTGCGTACACGCACACGCACCATTTGCACAAGATCTTGGCAATGTGCGATACCACCCCCACTTTTGCTGGGTCGAATTCGGGGTTGTCAACATACTTCTTGAGCTTTTGAAGGATTGCGTCGGAAATATCGTGCTTGTTATACGTGCGGAGGCGTGTGAGGAACTGTTTAGGCTCTTTGAGCAAATCCTCCCAGGAAAGATTGGCTGAGGCACCACCCCCCGTCAGGAATCCCCAAGAATTCCCCCCTCCCTTGAATTCCAGGAGGATACAAACAGCCTCCATGACAGTCTTCACGAGCTTTAGTGGTTCAGGTTGCAATTTTTCCATGTTCAAGATGTCGTTTGCCTGGAGAGACCCCAGCCTTTTGACGTCTTCCTGCTCCCACATGTGCTCCTTGAGAAGGACCAGCACCACAACCATTTTGACCTCGGCTATCTGCGACTTTTTGTTGCAGACATCACAATTCCACGAGTTCCCAAATACCTGAATCTCCATTCCGTGACCATTGTGGCATTTCCGATTGACCTCGGTAGGCGCCAGGAGAGGAATCTTATCTTGGCGTTTGATGGACGGGTCGCGCCAAGGCGTTTCGGGGAGGGCGTCAACAAACGAGGGGAGGACAGCTGAATTGCGGCCTTCTGTCAGGAGCAGGAACAGCAAAAATCTGTTGAGACCCCGTCCAACTTCAATTTTCACGTTGGAGGGCACGAACTTCTGCTGGAGATGTGCAGGAAGTGATACGAACGCTGGAGAAAGTTTATAGCTTGCCCCCTCAAAAAACAGCTTTTCTATCTTGTCCGTATGTTGTCTGAAAAGGTCTATCATGTGTGACCCCAAGCGCAACAGCTGAAACAACATTGTTTCCATCTTCTTCCGCGACAGAAGCACAACGAAAACCGCGGCAACCTCCGCATTTGATGAGAAATTCTGCGCCTTGAGCACAAATGAGGCAGCGCCCAGCTCCAAACCGGCAATAGAAGCCCACGCCTGAGTGTCAAGTCGTCGTACATTTGCATAGGCATCATTGTAAGAATCCTTGTGCGACAACAAGAGCTGCTCATGCTCTTCAAACGTATTGTTTGCCATCTTCAGACGTTCTTGCAGCGGCTGGAAAATTCCCATGAGCTGAATCTTCTTGGTCTTATTTATATGGGCGGTAGTAAAGTAGCGATCATACGCCGCAGGGAACACCGCCGTTTTTTCTTCTAGCAACATACTGCACGCATACGACGTCTCTCTCCTCACATCCAACAACTCCCTCATTTCTGGAAAAGCGCGCACAACCGCCTCTCGATCCAATTCGGGGGAAAGGTGAGTGTAAATTGCCCTCGCCCGAGTAAGCCGTGACACATCTGGATATGTACTGAGCGCCTGTGCTAGAATGCTTTTAATCGCGAAATCAAAATACTGCTGCTCGTTGTCGCCCTGCCGTCGGCTAGTGCTCGAAATAACACAGACCAGCACAAATTCACACTCCTCAATGCACGCGTCAAATTCGCCGCACATGAGCAGAGACACTGCGCTCGACACGTACACTTTATTTGAGTTTTCGAACACCTCACATAAGCGCAGCCAGCTGACACATTTTCTAAAGAGCATGCCGAAATTCGGGTCTTTGTTTTCAATTTCTGTCTTCACCTTTTTGAAATGTACCTTCGTTAATGCTGCCCGTTTACCCCCTTTTTGGCCACCACTCCCGGCCGCAGCCGCTGCATTCCCATCCTCATCAGCTGCCCTTCTCCCGCCCTTTTGATCAATGCCCTCGGCTGCCTCTGCTTTCCCAGCATCTTCATTATCCGCATCGTCCTTCCCAATCAAAAAACTGCTGACAGCATTACGAAGAGAATTGGCAAAAGTCCATGCTTTGTCGATGATCTTCTCGTTCTTTGCTAAATCTTTCCGTATGTCTCTGGCGTGATTGTAGAGCGCATCTGCCTCGGATAGAACTAGCTCACAGAAACTATTTTGTGCCTGCATCTCGTTCTTTGCAATCCAGCCTTCGGACAATTCAGCGAGTTTGTAGTGTTCGTAGGCCTCTTTGCGCGCAACCCTTGCGCCTTCGAAATCACCATCCTGCAACTGGCTAGTCGCCCTCAACACAGCACTGTCCCCCAAAGACTTGCTGTTAATTGCGCGCTGCATTTTTCCTTCAATCGTGGACAGCAATGCCGTGCTCTCTGCAAGTGACATGAGAAGCGCCACACACTTTTCTGCAGCGTGCATTCTTGGCTGGAGGTCCTCCAACGACGTCTGCACCTTTTGTTGAAGACGTTGGAGCAGTTGCACCTTGTCCTTGGCCTCCGAAGCTTGCTTTGATGAAGCATTGGACGTTTTCCGCGCTTTTTCGAGCTCTGCCCTACACCGTTGCAGTTCACTTTCCCAGGAGTTGAAAAGCTTCCGCACTTTGTCGAGACGCTTTTGTGCCTGCCTTAGTTTTCTCTCGCAGGCATCTTCTCCTTGCGCTCTTGAGAACATGTCCTCATCGTCTGTGAAAATATTGGAGCAAATCTGAAACCAAGCTGCATCAAAGTGATGTTGCGCCTTTTCCAAATTGCTTTTCACGCCTTGAAAATCAGCGACTTGATGCCAATTGTCACGAAGCAAATCCAGCGCCTTGTTGGCATCATTAATCTCAGCATGCAACAATTTTCTCTTGCCGACGATCTCGTCTTTCCACGGCTCGCAAAAGAAGTCCTTGATAACCCCTTTGTTATTCCTCTTGAGTTTTTCTCGAATCTTGCGCCTCTTCTCAAGTGTTGTCCTGGCAAATGCCAGGAAAAAGATCTTGACAAATTCATGGACCAGCATCGGGAACATTTCGGCCATGTCTGAAAGTGTCTGTGCCTCAAAGCTAGACAATTGTCCATAAGAGTGTGAGCAGCGCTGCTCAATCTCTTTGCGTTGTTTAGATGACGGGTCGTTCATTTTACTAGCTGCCGTCGCTAACATGGCTGTTGTCGCCACCACTAAAGTATTTAGTGCGGAGCTAGAACCGTCCTCTGTATCATCGTCATCAGCACTGCCCTCCAGCAAGGCGCTTTTTTTGGATTTCCTCTCCCTTTTCATCATGGGCACCCTACTCGTAGGCGCAAGACGCACAGCATTGAGGAGCACGAACAGGACAGCACGCACCAGATGGTACCTCGGAATCTTGCCACTGAACTCATAAGTGGGGTTCCCGCTGTCAGTCTTCTCATCTGCCGGGAGCGACGACAAGGCAGAAGCACGGTGGAAGACCAGCATCTTGTGTGGACCGTTGTCGAGACTTGCAGTATTTGCTATCAATTCATCAACAAGAGGTACGGCCTTTGCCACCACGGCTGCATTACCAGAGACATCAAGCCTGTTATTCCCTCCCACGGATCTCGGCAAGCGGCCAAGTCGAAGAAGAACGTTAACATTAATCTGCACAAAGATTGAGTGGCCGTGGTCTCGACCCGTACAATCCTGGGCGTGCATACTGATCACACCACTGGGCAGCGTGACAAGGTATTTGTCAATGCGCTGGCGGCAAAGCGGGCACTTGTTGTCTTGATTGAGGCATTCTGCAGCGCATTTTGCGCACACGCATTTGTGCTCGCAGGGGATGAGTAGGGCATTCGGCGAAGGCTCTAAACATATTGAGCACTCGAGCTCTCCTTGCATGCGACCAAATCCTCCGATTATGCTTTGAAACTTGGCTTCGAGGACCGCAGGTTCTCGTTCGTCGTCGGCTGAACGGTGAACTACAGCAAGAGCAGGTGGTAGCCAAGATTTTCGCTGCGAAAGAGCATAAGGCACAGCACGCTGGAGACGGCTCGGATCAGAATCTGGACCGTTTACTTCGTGCCGCGACTCTGCTGCTCCTACTGCAGCCCCTTTGCTACTTGGCGCTCTTAAAATCAGCTCCTTGCGAGCAGCGGATTTAAAGAGCGCCGCCACTCGTGTGCTCATAAAGGAATCCTGATCATGCTGGCAAAGATGGGATGCAGCAGGAACTTTTGCTGCTGCCTCAAAAGCCCGCGGCTTTTCCCTGTGCTGCGATGATGAAGTTGCTGCTCCTGCTTCTCTTCTTTCACTTTGCTCTCGCAGAGATATCACGGCTGATATGAAGTCATCACCGGCACGCCCCAGATTTACCAGATCGACGGCCGCAAGATCCTTGAAAGAAGATAGCACTGTGGAGATGTTGCTTCGTGCAAATCCCATACTTTCCAGTATCTCATGAGTGAATCCCATAAGTTGAAGCATTTCATTCTCATCTTCAGCAGATACAGAGTCGCACGTCGCCACTCTTTGGGTGGCTGCCTTCTCCCAGCGCGTATCTTCCTCTGTTTCCATATCTTGCTCTGCTGCTGCCACGGCCGCTTCTACCAACATCTTCTTTGCCGCTGCCTCACGTGCCGTTTGTTCTCGTTGCTTCCGTTGTCCCTCCATTCGTGCGTGCTTCTGCTGTTGTTCCTCTTGAGCTTTCGACGCCTCTGCCTGCTTCCTTTGCTCCTCTTCACGTTCCCTCCGAGTCGCTTCACGTGCCTCGGCGACGGCCTCAGCCTGAAGTTGCATCGCTTCGTGTGCCTTGGCAACGGCCTCAGCCTCACGTCGAATCCTCCAACGCTCCTCCTCTTCCTTGCGCCTGCGCTCGTCCTCCTCCTCTTGCTTCTTGCGCTCCTGCATCAGCTTCATCCTTTTGGATTCGGCTTGCTTCGCCTCGGCCATCTCTCTTTCGGCTTGTTTCTTCTCAGCCATTTCTTTTTCGGCTCCTTTCTTCTTGGCAGTCTCTCTTTCCAAGTGTTTCCTCTCTTCCATCTCTCTTTCCGCTTGTCTCCACTCGCACATCTCTCTTTCGGCGTGTTTCTTCTGGTCCATGTCTCTTTCCGCCATGTCTCTTTCAGCCTTTTCTCTTTCCGCCTTCTCTCTTTCCGCCAACTCTTTATCTGCTTGTCTCCTCTCGTTCATCTCTCTCTCGGCTTGTTTCTTCCGAGCCATCTCTCTTTCCGCAACTGCTGCCGCTAATTTAGTCTTCCCATTCTCCTTCTTCCTCTCAAGCTCGACAACCTCTGCTGCTGCTGTTTCCACCTTCTGTGTGTGTGAGTGTTTATGTGTGTGGGTGCGTGAGAAAAAGAACGCAAGAGAACAGAGAGAAAAATTGCGAGAAAACAAGAGTGTGAGTCTGTGCGCGTGAGTATTTGTGTATGTGTGTGCGTGCGTCAACGTGCGAGACAACGAGAGAATACGCGTGAGTTGCGGTTTGTGTGTGTGAGAGAGAGAGAGAGGAGGAGAGAGAGAAAGAGAAGGAGAAAGGGAGAAGGGAAGGGAGAGGGAGAGCACGAGAGAGCGAAAGCGCGCGAAAAAAAGCGAGGTAGTGTGTGTGGAGTGGGTGAGAGTGTGTCTGCTTGTGTTTCTGTGTATGTGTGCGTAAGTTTGTAGGTGCGTTTCTATGCATGCACTGCTGTGCGTGCGTGCATGTGCACCACGTGCGCACAAAATAAAAACATGAAAGCTCTCTCTTGCGCACAAGCAAACACAGGTTTTCTCTTTTAGTCATGAACAAGTACGCACGCGTGCATACGCACACACTCACGCACACACACATTTTCTCTCACCCCAAAACACACAATCTTTCTTCTCTCGCTTGCTCTCTCTCTTTCTCCACTCTCAAAAAGAGAAAATCCCACACACACATTTTTTGCATGAAGCACAAAAGAAGGAAAAATCACCGCCGCTGCCACGTGCTTCTCCTTCTTCCTCGTTTTCACTGCTGCTGTGGCCATTGCCGCCGCTGGCGCCTTTGTTCTCTCACGATTGGTCATCGCAGCACCCCCCAAGTACGCTGCTTCCGCCTCCTCCCTCACCTCCACCACCGCCTGCACACACATGACACATCCATATGAGTGATATGCCTTTTTCAACTGTATGATGTGATTCATTCGTATATGTGTGATCTGATTCATTCATGTATGTGCAACATGACTACTGCACGCACCTCCACCTTAAGACTACTTTTAAAACGTGTGACATGACACATTCATATGAGTGACGTGATTCATTCGCGTGTGTGTGACACGACTCATTCACATTGGTGCAACATGACTCATACACTTACCTCCACCTCAAGGCCACTTTCCACACATGCAACATGACTCATTCGTTTTCGTAACGTGACGAAAATGAATGAGTTCGTGATTCCTTCGCGTGTGTGACACGATGTATTCAAATGTGATAAGGAGTGTGAGACTCAACACACTCACCTCAACCTCAAGGCTACTTTTGATATCGTTTTCCATGATGTCGTAGTATTCTTGCTGATCAAGAGACGACGAGGAAGAATTGGCACACGCGACAGCCTGTTCTTGCGCATAGGCGAGCAGCATTGAGAGCTGATTTGCGCATGTCTGCAAGTACACCACACATGTGAGGATTTGTCGGTTATTTGGTGGAAAAAACAAAAGGAAAATCAAGCAGACTAGGAGCCCCTACGCGCACAAGAAAATCTCTTTTCTTCGCTGGTGCAGCCTGTGCGAAGGCATATGCGCGAGGGCCAGAGTCTGTTCAAAACATTATGTCCGGGTTTGGGCTTTGATTTTCATGTCTGGCTTTGAAAAAGGAAAAACAAATCGAGGGAAAAGATCCGTATGGACCGCAGCTGATGGTGGGTGGCGCACGGCGGCTGTGGGGCTAAAGCCCCTCTGCTTGCCGTGTGCCCGAGCCGGCAGGAGATTCTGGCAGAAGAGGGGGGGCGTGGGAATGTGGGAATGTCGATTTGGAACTTCGTACCTGCCAAGCAATTCTGGACTGCATCATCTTACCCCTTGTCTTGAAGGCCTCTGCTTCATTCCATTGCGTCGTAAATGCTTCCTGAATACACAGCATTTCGGCCCTCTGTCGTGTGTTGTCTGACAGGCCTGCATGTGAAGTGTGTGTGTGTGTGCTGGTGCGGGTTCCTGCGTCGGCACCTTTCTCCACTTGCGCCTGCGAGCCAAAAGATGTTGTTTCAAGGAAATCTTCAAGATGTCCTTGTGCACCTCCTTGCTTGCAATCTGCGGAGATTCCTGTCGGATTTGTGCCTGCATGAAGCGCAGGAATAGAACTCAATCTGGAGGCGGGCGTGGTCGAGTCAGCATGGGCTGCAGCACTGCTGAAGGTCCTCGAACTGGGGTGTTGAGGGACTTCCTTTTGTTCCTTAGATGGATACACAGGATACAGATGCGGCAAGAGGAGTGAGAGCAACGAGTCATCATCGCCTTCTTCACACATCTCTTCCAGAGCAAGCCTTCCAGCGAGGGCGTGAGGCTCTGCGGATGTGTGTGAGTGCGTGTGTGCGTGTGTGCGTGTGTGCGAGACCGAGAGAGTGTGTTAGAGAGAAAGCAAGCGCGTGCGCGTGCGCGCTTGAGAGTTTTTGTGTGTCTGTGGGGGCGCGCGGCGATGGCTAAGCACGCCCACTAGATCGGACAATTGAGGTCCCCAAATAGGGCAGTGTAATCCAAAAATCCCAGTGTATAGGGTAGCCCTACACTACCCTATTTTGGAGCCGACAGCACTATGGGACGGTAAGCACGCTCGACGCAGGATATATGTTACCTTATTCTCGGGCTGCGTCTGGCCCCACCCAATCAGGGCCACCCTATCATTCTTCCAGCAGTTTGTGAAGAATAATAGGTGACCCCGAAGGGTCGGGGCTAGATGCAGCCCGAGAATAAGAGCAAAATACATTTTGAGAACACCCAAGCAGCAGATTGTGTTCAACACACAAACACACATACACACACAAACATACACATATACACCACTATACCACACCATGCTTGCAGAGTACACAAATCAGGATCCGAGCTATGTGCATGCATAGATAAACGACTTGAGATTTAGAAAGGCTTTCCCTTGCTTATAATTCATGGGTGTATATATGTCTGTCTGTATACATATATACATACGAAGGTATGCTTGATATATTCATGCAAAGGTATGTGTGATATGACCCGATTGTATGTGTGGCACGACTGCAGCGCGCTTCTGCCCAATCAGAAAGTTAAACCAACTCGATAGCGGGCAAAGGGCTGTGCGTTAGCCTCTTTGCACCGGCAGCGTTCCCGGGCAAGCGACGGGAGTGAAGGGGCTGACCGAATGGCTACGGTTCCTGCAGCAGATGTATCGACACTTCTTGCTTCCATCAAAACCCCCTTCGGCGAGGCTTCGCGAAACCGTTTTAAAAAGAATGACTTTTTTTTTAGAAAATATCGTCTAAATTTTTTACCGCCAATACAGGATCGCCAGTGTCACGGTGTTGCCTCAAAAGAATGGACTAATCGCACTCTGATCAGCCACGATCAGGCGAGTGTCCACATTTTAGTATTGCCAGGTAGTCTTTTGTCAATTACTGAGATTACTGAGTACACATATTTTAGTCTAATATAGACCCTAGCTGAATTTAAATGTAAAAGTGACTAAAATATTGTACCATTGGTTCTTATCATTGGACCAATTCCGTTTTTGTGCCGTGAAACACATTTTACTACATATCAGCGGTTCGTGGCCGATCGGAGTGCGATTAGTCCATTCTTGGGCGGGATGTAAATACCCCTACTCATATCCAAATCCTCTGATTCCGTCTGTATTTCCACTTTGTAATCTGAACCTCCACTGTGTCAAAATCAAATATTCAATTTACTACTGCTGAACATAACCAATGAATACATAGAAACACGACTCAAATTTAATGGTAATAAGAATCCACATAATAATCATGCTCAACATAAATAATGTTTTAAGCATACTTAACATAGACAATAAAATGTCAAAATCAAACATTACATTTATTACAATTCAAAATAAATCTGTTCTTGTTCATGTTTGTTTTGTTCTATTGATCGTTTTTTTGTATATCTGCGTATGCGAATGTCTACTTCAAAACAACAATCATCAAACAAAACATATAAGTAATACTTCTTCAATACAATATTCATGAGAAAGAGGTCCATTGCGGGAGTGCCTTTCGATTCGGTCAGGCGCTTCCGGGCTACCTTATTACTGCGCACTACTTGTATGCGTCTCTGAGGTAATTGAGTCGCTGGCTGTGTGGCAGTATAACAAACCAAAAACCAAAAACCAAAGCCATACTTAGTGGGGACAATATTCGGTGGCTGAGGATGCGTCAGAGTGGGAGCCGGCGTAAGTCCAGAGATGCGAGCCAGCCCGTCAACAAATTTTGTTGTAATATTTTTTTCAACTCTTTTTTTTCAATTTTTGTGTGTGCATTTTTTTCAATTCTATTTTCCATTCTGCAATTATGTTTGAAAATAGCGGAGCAAATGCATTCGCAGGTGATGGTGAGAAGTTTGCTACACTTTTGGGTGGCATCCCGCTGACTGCGCAGGCCCACCACCAATCTGGATGCATGGGCGGAACCGTGTCTTCTTCCAGGCTGCGCTTGACAAAGTTCATCCCTGTGTCAGCGCCAGTGCAATCATGCGCCCGTTTTGACGTGTTCCACGGGGACCTCCTTCAGTGCGCCATGGAAATGGCAAAGAGAGAGATCGAATGGTCAAAGTGTCCACCACACGTTGGGTATGCATGGGACAGCAAATTACACGGAGGTCTGATGCACTCCCTACCTTTCAAGTTTCTCCAGGCGTGTGCCTCCTTGCGCTGTGTCTCTCTGATCATTGACCACAGATCAGAAGGAGCTTGCTGGTGACAACACAGAAGGTGAAGGCGCTACAAGCGGGCGTGCGCAGGGTGGCAGGGCGCTGGACAAGCCTGCATGGCCATCCAACCAAGATACACCGCTGCTACACCAGATATGCCCACGACAATACCCACCCCACTCTTG
>Ga0209390_10006438_pt1 | contig 15748 bp, 16 predicted proteins | sample BON01_FD_187212 | JGI IMG/M metagenome (GOLD analysis project Ga0209390, IMG submission 187212) | Freshwater microbial communities from Lake Bonney liftoff mats and glacier meltwater in Antarctica - BON-01 (SPAdes) (version 2) | ecosystem: Environmental > Aquatic > Freshwater > Ice > Glacier... | reverse complement strand
CTATTCTTTTCTATTCTTTTCTATTCTATTTTATTCTAAATTCATTCTATTCTATTCTATTTTATTCCTTTATTAGAATAGAAAGAATAGAAAGGAATGGATTTAGAATAGAAAGGAATGGATTTAGGAATAATAGAATACACTGATAGAAAGAATGTAAAAAGAATAATGCTAATGTATTTATAGAAATGCCTGAATATAATTGTGAATGTTGTTCTTTCAAAACGACGTTATTGCCCAATTATATTAGACATAATGCTACGGGCAAGCATAATAAACAGATGCTAATTGAACCAGTAAAAATATTGATTCCTGCTATGGACATTATTCCTGATGAAATCCAAACGCTTTTGGCTCAAATAGCAGAATTGAAGGAAATGGTAGAAAAACGTGAAGCCTCCCTTACGATTATGACTACCGAAAACACTGCTCTCAAAATGGCCTTACAACTATGTAAGCAGAATATGTCACCTGAGCCGATTATTTTGCCTACTGAAACCAAGAAAACGGGTGAATCGTGTAATACTCGCTATATAATTGAGCAATTAAATGCGTATAAAAATCCAGAGATTCCAACATTTGATGAGTATTTTAAAAATGGAAATGATTATGTCCAATTTGATTTTAGTTCTGTAACTGATTTAATAATGTTTGATACTCATCACGTAATAAACGAATTAGTTAATTATGTTAAAAATAACGTAACCCAACTACCCATTAAATTCCATAAATCATCTTGGTATGTCAAGGAGGATAACGGGTGGATAAAGGAACAGATTATATCTGATAATAAAGGAATCGCTCCCAATAATATTAAATATCAGCACCAACGTATTGTAAGTACGTTGCTATTTATTTATCAAACTCGTTTTATTCGTCATTTTGATAAATTGTTAGGAGAGCGATGGCGTTGTTTAGGTGAATCACAATTCCCACGTATTATATCTGAAGTGTTAGACCGTGTAAATTATCGTAACAGCATAATTCTCTTACCACTTGCGGCTTGTTTTGGTAGCGATTAACTCATAGTGTAAAATAATAAATCAATTCAATAATGATTTATTATTTTATGAATAATTAACAGATTTAAGCGGTATTTCCCCCTAGATAAAGATGGCTTCCGTACGCTGACGCTTATCCGAGTACGCTGACGCTTATCCGAGTACGCTGACGCTTATCCGAGTACGGATTATGTGCGTTATCCCAGCCTGAAGCAGGGTTGTACATAATTTCTAAATCAATTTGCTGGATAATACAAAGCCTTTTAAAAAAATACTGGTTCAACAGGCGTTATATAATCTGGAGGGTGAGCATTATCCCATCCAGTCACTTGGTCGTAAATATATGTTCCATAATTGACTTTTAGTGAGCCATCTATCATAGCAATGCTTGGGCCCCCAGCAATCAATACATGAGCAGGTTGGTAATTTACATTATTTCCGTGAGGCTTAAGATCACGTCCTCGGCTAAATCCTTCGGCGGCAGGTTGTTGCACTACGGGGTCATAGTATCGACTATCAATCTCGGTAAATTGGCCATAGGGAATAAACTTTTTAACTGGTAGCGCAGGTTGAATCGTGCCTTGTCTAGCAAGTCGTGCGTCGGACATTATATAGTAAGAAGAGATAAGATTTTTAGATGCTTCTCGTATTGTGTCATATCCATTTTTGTCAGATACTTTTCTTCTGTCCATGCACTTTTATTAACCGTATTGCCTTTGTGTGAAACGCACACCATAATATCTTCTATTTTTGTTTCATATATATCTGCTAAAGAACCCGACAGAAAGCGCTTACCCTCTGAACTCATCGTATTAGAAAAGGAATGTGTTAAGCAGTATTCTCTCCTACATACAAGTGTAGCCTCATTTAATAGATCCATATATATACAGTGTTGTTTGTAGGTCTTGCCTTCATGTAATAGTAACATATCACTTGAACCAGATACATTCTTACCACTCTTGATTAGATTGAATATACTTGTGGAGAGAAATGATTGGTTATAAATGTCGTCTGTATCAAAACACGCAATATAATCCCCTGTTGCTTTACTCATTAAAAAGTTACGTTTCTCTCCAATGGTTACTCTTGATACTTTATAATATAAAACAGTATATGGAACATCTAAAACTAACCTCTCTAAATCATCGCCGTCATCTGCTATAATAATCTCTTTTATGAACGGGTAATCTTGGCTATTGATATTAAGGCTAATTAATTGTTTAAACTGGCTTCTGTTAAAAGTAGGAATTATTATACTGACATACATGATGCTATACATGATGCTATATTATAGACGAGAGATTATTTATATCTCTCTAATGTATAACAAGATGTCATATAAAATTGATACACAGATTCAAACGGCAACGGTGTTCCTCGATAGTACGAATTGCGTGTCTAGGTCTCCATATTTTAAATATGATTTAGCAACCCCCATAAAATGCCCTACTGCTTGTAGGCTACTAATTAGCGTAATAGGGGCAAGTCTTCCCAACGTAATATATAACATAACAGAAGCTAATAACAAGCTGTCTTTTCAAATACTCACATCACAGGGGACAAGTGTAATAATATATACCATAACATTTCCAGTCGGCATCTATTCAGCATGGACATTTGCAGAGTATATTAATGCGCAACCCCCTCCAGCAAGTTCAATCAAGTGCGTTTACAACGAGAAGACGTTTAAGTTCTCCTTTGTGTCGGTATATCGTTTCCAAGTATATAACAGTCCGCCTGATGCGGGAACTTACAGACCTACAACGTGCGGTGGAATAATAGGTGCTGATAAAGATGAAAATAATAAATACATCTATCCAATAGTATATAGCGAATCTCCTGCGTATACTGTTATAATGCCCTCAACTGTCAATTTCATTCCTACTCCATATGTATTTGTTAAAATCAACGGGCTAAGCTTAAGCAATATTAACTCCAGGGGAGAGATTAATGATACTTTAGTTCGCTTTCCAGTTAATTGTGAATATGGACAGATGATCCAATATAGACCAATTGAAACTAATCGCTTTTTGATAACTCGCCAAAGCATTAATAATTTTATGTTACGACTTGAAGATGTACATAATAATCCTTTAGCAATCCCTTCGGGGGTAGAACTACAGCTTATTCTAAAAATAGAATTTATCTTCCCTCCCGAACAATTATCATATGAAGTAGGGACAATTAGCCACTTCTTTAAGGAGAATCCTATAACAGAAGTTGCGATAGATGATGAAGATGAACAAGACGGGCTTTAGTTTAAAATCTCTGCCTTATATATAATGAATAAGTTTGGTTCAAAAGCTGTCTATGGAGCATCAAAATTTGGAGGGAAGGCAATTCATGCAGGTGCTAAATTTGGCTCAAAGGCAGTAGCTCCTGCTGCGGTTATTGGCGCAATCCTTGCTCCAGAGCTGGCAGCCCCAATTGAGGTAGGAGCAATGTTGGCCAAGCCACTTCTTAAAACTATTCAACGGGCGTCTCGGTAATCAATACTCGGTAATCAATACTATAATAGAAATTGCTAAACAATACTTTAGCAAGTTCATAATTTTATTATCTCTACTACTTATATAACAATGGCTGAAGTATTTAGTGAATCCCTTCAATACGGCTCAATGAAGAAACGTGCAGTTTCCGCTCGTTCGTTTCGGGTTAAAATCCCATCGAGTAACTCGACGTCTTTTGTGCCTGAAAACACTATAGTCATCGACCTCCCAGCCAATTTACAAAATCAGTATTACAATTTTAATCAGCTTTATATTAAGATGTCCGTTACCTCGACTGGTGCTTATACGCTAGACCGTTGTGGTGCTTTAGGATTTATCCGTCGTCTTCAAATATCTACTGCTGGTTCGCAGATTTGTGATATTAACAACTACAACGTGTTAGCATGCGCTCTTCTAGACACATCGGCTGACCCTGGCTGGATGGGTTCTTTTGGCAACACACTTCTCGGGACTATAGGCGATGCGCTAACTGGTGCGCAGATTACTCCAGGCACAACCACTTTTTGCATCCCTCTTCTAATTAACCCCCTTGCGAACACTACTCCTCATAGAATGATAAATGCGTATGCACTTTCTGGATTCCAAATTCGCCTAACCCTCGAGAGCGAGGTGACCGCCGTGAGATCAAATGTTGTTCCAGGCCTATCATTTAGCGGTGTAGAATGTGTAGCCATGATGACAGAGCTATCGGCTAGTTCGCAAGCACTTGTAACTGCTGCAACAGGTGGAAAGTATAATATTCTTGCTACTTCGTGGATGCAGTCTGGTGCTACCCTTGCTGCAGGGGTCAGTTCATTAACGGCCAATTTGGGATTTTCAGTCAGCTCCGCAGAACGGATCCTGATGACTGCCCGCCCGTCTCTTGGTGTAAGCGAACAAAACAAATACTCAATCGGCAATCGTGGAACAGCTGGACTTACTGAGTTCAGTTATCTTATCGCAAACGAGCAATATCCCGCACGACCTATTTTGGTTTCTGATCGTGGGGCTGAGTCGATGGCTGAACTCTTGATAGCTGATCACGGACTAGTAAATCTAAACCGTGGTGGGGCTTATGCAAGTGGCTTTTTAGGAGTTGCTAATCGTGGTTATGGTGTGTCTCAGTTCTCAGGAGTTGACCCATCTGCTCCAAAAGCTGATGCATTCATGCTTGTGGGTGCTGTTGGCTCTGGCTTGACTGCTGGTTTCGCTGCTCAACTTACCTCTACTGCTGCAATTGGGCCTACTGCTGGTACTGCTACTCCAAGTGACGTGGGGACGTATCTAAACAGTGTGGAAATGGAGTCTGGACTAAGCGATGGTAAAAGTAATGTAATTTATTCTGGAATTAGCACTATCGCATCTACGGTACAGTGGCGAGGAATTTATGGTCCTCATGCTTCTGCATTTGACCTAGATTTCTTTTGCCAACATTCTGTGTTATTGTCGCTTGATACTTCTCCATCAGGCAATGGTGTATGGAGCGTCTCAGTTTAGAATACTTTTTAGCAACGAAATAATATATTATAAAACATAATAAATTATTAATTAAGCATTGTTTTCTAACTCCAGTCGAAGATTATCCTCTTTGTCAGCTTTACTCATAAAAAAATACTCTTCTGCGGTGAAACCTGGAAACCGTTCAGCATACCATTCAGCATCGTATATTTCGTGTAGGTTATACTCACTTCCTAGAGGCTCAGGCCCAATCTCTCCATCATCATTTACTTTTGCCAAATCTTTAAACATTCCCATGAGAGCATCATGCGGTATTTCAACAAACTCAGGCTTATCACATTCCTGTATTTCTCCAATAAATTTAATCTCATCGCCAACTACAAAGCGCTTGTTCTTTTTTACTTTAACTATTTCAGACATTATATTATAGGTGGAGAAAATAATATCTCACTCTATGATATATAATGGCTGAATACTCAGATAATGAAAGCGTATCTAGCGATAGTGAGAACGAAAGTGATGATGATCAGCTTCAGGCAGTATTAAAAAAAGTTCCTAAAGCAGAAACTCCAGCAGTTAAGGCAAAACGAGTATATGTGCGGAAGCAACCCATGACAGAGGAAAAGCAAACCGTTGTGGTTGATAAGTTAGCAAAAGCCCGTAAAGCAAAAGCAGATAAGGCCTCTATTAAAAAACAGGTAGACGCACAGGAACAGGCAGAGCTGAACGAGTTAAAGAAACTAAAGAGTGAGGGGAAACTTAAAGTTAAGAAAGCAAAACCTGCAGAGATTAGTATTCCTAAAAAGAAGCGTGATAAGAATGTGGTTGTTAAGGAGATACATCACTACCATGATGCTAAGCCAGATCCATTACCTGTTCCTGCTCCAAAGCAACCTAAGCCAGTGCGTCCACCTAAACCGCCTGCAATGGTATTCGCTTAAAATATATAGCAATATAGTATATGTCATGGAGCGATGATGCAGAGAACTTATTAGAGAATGTTAGAATCAATTGTGTCTATATGACAAAGTTTCATAAGATGAGGTATTTTAGGTTTAAGCGAATAGGACAATACTTTAAATTACCAACTATATGCATTAGCAGTGTAGCCAGTGTTGCATCTGTAGGATTAACTGCCTATATCTCTCAAGCCAATATAAGCGGTATAGTATGTCTGTTAACACTTTCAGTATCTGTTATAAATAGCATTGAGTTGTATATGAAGATAAGTGAGACCATTGAGCAAGAGCTTGATACAAGTAAGAAGTATTATCAACTATCCATAGATGTTTTTAAAATGTTAAACCTTGATAGAGAGAATAGGAAACTATCAGGAGCAGATGCTCTTGAGAAATACTACAGGGACTATGCAGAGCTTTATGAATCGTCCGCACTATTAAGCAATTCGTATAAAGACAACCTTGCTCTCATACCAAAAAAGGGTATATATAAGAAGTATTTAACACACTCATCTCCAAGTAGTAGCAGTAGCACGGAATCATCTATAAATAGCAATCCATTAGAGGATCACGTTGAATCCAATTTATAAGTTTAGAATTAGATGATATAATAAGTATTTAACATATTATATTATATATTATAAGTATTTAACATATTATATACGTATTTGCCTGCTTTCCAGACTTATTATAAGATATTAGTTTAAACTATTATAACATTATAAGTATTTTTCTATAGATATTATGTATTATTCTTATAATTAACTATATAATATGTTAAATACTTATTATATACTTATTATCTCCCCCGCACCAAGACTCCCCCCTGCGATTATAGAGGAATCTGTTGGCGATATGCTTCTTGCATACTCCCCACTTTAGGATATTTACATTTAAATGACATTGTGAATGAACCAAATGTATCTAGGGTTTGCTTCACTCCAGCAGGACTCTCAATGTAGAGTGTGAGGTATCGTGTGTTTCCACCAAATACTAGTTGAGGCGCAAAGCCCTGAAGTGTATAAGTATTCAATGCATCCACTACTCCGTTAAATGCTAGAACTCCAACACTAGTTCCTGTTAGGTCACTGCTAAAATAATTCATGGCTTGATCATCTGTCTTGATAACATAAGCGTCCATTTCTAAGACCGATGATAAGAGTGTTGCTGATATAAGTTCTACACTTGAGTATGGAACTCTGTCAGCGTTTGGTCCTAAATCTATCTTAATATGCGTAGTACTAATTGCAATGTCCGCAGAACTATTCACAAATACAAAGCGGTCAGTGAGTTCTGCCATTTATACAATATGGTTAGATTTAAATATCTCGAATAATGTCCTCCTTAGCATTGACATTGTAAAACGCTTTAATAGTGTTAATGCTAGTTCCTCGAGATTTGGATAGTTCATTAATTCTCTCTGTATCTTTGTTATCATAAGCATCATCAATTAACATTTTAAATACCTTAGACTCGTTCATCATACCAATAAACATCTTCTTCATCTGGTTGTTCATCTGCCCTTCTGGAAAGATACGTCCTACTCCGTGGTTTTTAACAGCACGAATAAACTCTGGATCAGTGATTACATGTTCTTGTTTTCCAAACGTCTTAAATGTTTTATAATGATTACGAACCCATGTAACTTTCTTTGGCTTTAGAAGTAGGTAGTTCTGCTTATCATTAGTCATCTCTTTTGCATCCTTTATAATTTCAACATCTGTATCCAAGTTTCTCGTTCCATAAGTTAACATAAGATAACCTACAATAAACTTCTTCCATTCTCCTAATTCAAATGATTTAATAAGTGCAGCCGTATACTCAGGGACTGTCATCAGTTTTTCTTTCAACGTATTCATTTTATCCACATTATTTGATGCTCTCTCTTTGCTTAGGTCAGAGCGGTAATTCTTAAGTTTGTCTGTAGGAAGCTTCTCTACAGCTCGAAGCACGATGATAAGGTTTAAAAGGTCGAGACGAGTTGATGCCTTGTCTAGCTTATTGTCAATAAAGAACTCCTTAATATAATCAAGCTTCTCATTCTTCTTATTTGGAAACTTAAACTTTAGCTTTTCCAACCGACGGATTATCGAAGCATAAACTTTCTTAGTTTTCTCGCTAAAATCTTTTTTATGTAAAATAGTTTCCATTATATATATGGAATATATTTTATATTTATTTATGGCCCTAAGTATTGGAAGTTACAAGTTGAGCCGATATCAATACCTGTTGAGTCAAAGTTATCGTCCGCAGTTGTATCATTTTTGGCGCACTTTATCTTAAGTCCAAAGTAATCATTTACAGCAAATAATAATACCATTGAAGCCGTACAGTTACAAGCCCAGACGAACCCTGAACCTAAAACCCCCGCACGAGTATAGCCTTGACTTTTACCATCTACATTAACATTATTTAAAATTGGTATCATTAGCCACTGAATACGATTTTGATAATTAATACTAAAACACTGGACACTATAATCTATTTTATAATAACCTGCTTTTTGACAGATGAATCCCTCGTTAGCACCGCCATCTACAGGCGTTACGTATGTGAATAAGTCCGTGTTGGCATACACCGCCGCCTGAAAATTTACGTATTCTGTAGTTGTGCCTGGGGGCGAGTAAAATTGTGAAGTTGTTACTCTTGAATACATGGACGATTTGCCTACAAGGTTATCTGTTGCGCCAAAGGCGGAGACGTTTATCAGGCTGGTATTAATCGTTGAAGCATTTAGATCGGTTGCCGTCAAGGACGCTACGGTTAAATCTGTTGTCGTGTTAATCGCTTGGTTAACGGGTTCAAGTAAATGCCCATAGAACCATGAATGAGATGGACCCATATAGACAACAACTGGTGTTGTCCCGCCTTGAAGCCGAATTGTTATCACGTCGCCTGGAACTAAAGCCATGATGGTATCAAAGCCCTCTGTCCCTGCTACATCATCGCCTCCCATGTACATCATCACCGTATTTTTGTAAATGGCAAGTCGGCACTTGTTTGTTGGTACAACGTTCATGAAGCATTTGAAGCCTATTGTGTATAAACCTCCCGCATTGGCTGGCACTACATATCCATTACCAACATAGGCAGACGGCGGATAAGAAAAATCTGGTGAATCAAACTGAAGCGTGTTATTCGCATATAGTGATTGATTATCGTTCAACGTGCTGGTCGCATTCCAAGCATACTGGGAAGAGCCAAGCAAGACATTAATGTTATCTACATTTAGAGTTGACACATTAAGATAAGAAATATTGGCGTCAAAGATGTCCGCATTTCCTGCCACGAAATTAGTGGTTGTTAGTGTTCCGTCGTTTGTGCTACTACTTGTATTCAATGTGCTGATGTTCCCAACGGAAATATTTAACGGGTCTGTTACGCCTCCCCCAGACGAGTTTATAGTAGTAACGCCGTTTAGTGTTGATAGGGTTATATTCGTTCCCGCTGCCAGATTACTTGAAATATCGGCTGTTAAAGTATTGCAAACGAGTGTGCTAATATTACCCGCCGATGCATTGATACTTGCTACAGTTAAATCTGTAGTTGATGTGATTATGGAATTATCTGGTACTAATAAATAACCATACCACCACGAGTAATGGGCAAGCATATAAATATTACCAAAGCCCGAGATGCCTTCACACCCTATGACATCTCCCGCCACGCAGTTGACTAATATGGTAAGTGATTCCGTCTGTGCTCCGCTTTCCCCGCCAACCCCTATCACGGACGTATTTTTATAAAATCCAACGCTAAAATTTGTAGGAGTGCCCTGCACTAATAGTTTGAATCCAAAGCAATACACACCATCTACGGGACACGTATATTCTTTATTATTTTCTATATAGGCAGTTGAACCTGCTGGTTCTATGAACTGTAAATCGTTAAAAAATAGTCTAGTACCCGTCCAAATCTCTTGGGTTGCGTTGATTGAACTTGTAGCCTGAAAGCAATACTGTGTTGATTTAGTAAATCCTTCAATGTTGTCGGCATTTAGCATGCTTACATTGATTGTGGACGAATTTACGGTTGAAATATTGGCTAAGGATATATTGAGCGGATCAATAGTTCCGCCCGCTGAATCTATAGTTGTAACGCCGTTTAGTGTTGTTAAGGTAATGTTAGTTCCCGCTGAGAGATTACTTGAAATATCGGCTGATAAAGTATTGCAAACGAGTGTGCTAATATTACCCGCCGATGCATTGATACTTGCTACAGTTAAATCTGTTGTCGTGTTAATCGCTTGGTTAACGGGTTCAAGTAAATGCCCATAGAACCATGAATGAGATGGACCCATAAAGACAACAACTGGTGTTGTCCCGCCTAGTAGCCGAATTGTTATCTTGTCGCCTGGAAGCAAAGCCATGATGGTGTCATATCCTTCGCTTCCCGCTACATCATCGCCTCCCTGGTACATCATCACCGTATTTTTGAAAATGGCAAGTCGGCACTTGTTTGTTGGTATAACGTTCATGAAGCATTTGAAGCCTATTGCGTATAAACCTCCCGCATTGGCTGGTACTACATATCCATTACCAACATAGGCAGACGGCGGATAAGAAAAATCTGGTGAATCAAACTGAAGCGTGTTATTCACATATAGTGATTGATTATTGTTCAACGTGCTGGTCGCATTCCAAGCATACTGGGAAGAGCCAAGCAAGACATTAATGTTATCTACATTTAGAGTTGACACATTAAGATAAGAAATATTGGCGTCAAAGATGTCCGCATTTCCTGCCACGAAATTAGCGGTTGTTAGTGTTCCGTCGTTTGTGCTACTACTTGTATTCAATGTGCTGATGTTCCCAACGGAAATATTTAACGGGTCTGTTACGCCTCCCCCAGACGAGTTTATAGTTGTAACGCCGTTTAGTGTTGTTAATGTAATGTTCGTTCCCGCTGAGAGATTACTTGAAATATCGCCATTTATAATGGAACTATTAAAAATTGATATATTACCTGTGGCTGCTGATAGATATCCAGCGGATAAAACATTAATTATGCCCTCGCTTGCTACTATTTCATTACATGCAACCATAGAGGCATTTGCTGTGCTTATCGACGCTACTGAGGCGTTTAATTCCGATGCATGTATCTCATCAGCAATTATATTACTTGTATTTATATTGATCGGGGAAAACGTGGTCGTGGTTAAATTTACCAGACTTGCATTCGTCGCAGATAAGTTATCAAAAGAACCATTTGCTGCCGAGACTGTGGTCGTGGTATAAATAAATGTGTTATTGGGAGGTGTTCCAGATATACTTGAGACAAATGACATCTGTTAATATTATATGGTTAGATATTAGTTTTTTTAAGCAACTGTTGGAGTATCCACTTAATGTTTGATATGCTGTTGCTAAAGTTTGAGACGAGATTACTATATGGTAGTTTTTCTTCAATCAGATCAGGACACATATCACAAGAGTCGAAGTAATCAAAAAAATCATGAGTTAGATGGATATATTTATCATAAAAATCATCTGTTGCCTTCTCTCCAGAGTATAAACTTACAACCTTACAGCCACAAGCAAGTGCCTTATTAATTCTGTGTGTTTCCAATATTTTGCTATCATAATATGGGATATTAATAACCACTTTTGCTCGAGACAGCTCCTTATTCAGTTCATTCTGATTACTGTGCGCCCAATCCAAATGAAAAACAATATTCTTCGTAGGATACCGTTTTAAAAGATTTTTATATACTGCCTCTCTCCTGTCACTCTTGCTTCCAATAAAAAGAATGTCAATATCTCTCTCAACAGAACTATTATTTACTGGGAACTCAAAAAGATATTGGGCGAATACTCTTATGTTTAAAGTACTGAGGTATGCTGAACTGATATGATGATAATCAAATACAATATTATTTTTCATAAGAGAGAGATAATACTTGTTGCGCAGATGATTGCTCTGGGGTGGTTCAGTATTTATAATTATATACTTGAAATAAGGATTTGACACTTGAATGGAATGGAGTGCTGCCGCTTGGTCATGCGCTCCAAATATAATATACGTATGGTCTCTCTCTGGCTGGAATTCTTTCAGTAACTCAATACCAAGATGCTTGGATAGGCAAAATGCGTTTTCAGAAAATATCTCGTGGAAGTTGAGAATATGATGGTTCTCCATATATATATACATATTATTAAAAACCTTCGGGGATTGGGCCTAATTTTTTTTCTCGGGCTTTTTCCAGTTTTTTCTGCTTAGAAAGTATAGTTTTAGTTTCCCGAGCAATTCGTTTTTCGTCTTTTACCTGGGCCTGCATAGCTGCGTCTGCAGCCCTTCTAGAAGCAAGAGCATCTCGTTTGTCTTCTTTCGCTTTTTGGGCTGCTGAGTCGACTTGTTCTTTAGTTCTATTAGGACCTCGTGTTTTTCGAGGGGAAGTAGCGGCAGGTTCCTCGGCCATTTTATCATTTAGTCCTACCACTTTTTCAGATGTTTTTACTGGTGGAGTTATTTCTGGTTTTAGGCGGTCTCTTATAATAACTTTCTTTTTCTTTTTTACTAAATTATCTCTAGACAAATCAATGCTCTCGACATCAATACTTGATACATCGTCATCGTCAGTAAAATCTAAAATAGTTATTCGAGGTTGTATTTGACGGGTTTGACGGGACGTTCTAGCTTTCATTTCGTCACGTGGTGCTGATTGAGTCGGTGCGGTTATTTGTTTCGGTTCTGATTTAGGCCCTTCTATTGCTGATACATTTAGATTGTTAACGGGCGCTCCGCCATACAGTCGTTTAAGATAGGCTTTCATCTCGTCTGTTAATAAAGTGCTGTCTGACGGTGACTTTGGAACTTCCGTTGGGTATATATAACGGGGCTGCTGAAATACTGATGCTGGGACTGCCGCTACTGACTCACCTGATGCTGCCGCTACTGACGCACCTGATGCTGGGACTAATGATGAACTCTTCTTGGCTCGTGCTTTTCGCTTACGTTTTGCCTTCTCTGGCGCTGATACATTAACATTTACATTCTGAACTTGGGACTGTCTCTGTTTAAGAGCTAATTTAGCTTTTTTAACCTTTGGCTTCTTCTTAGGCGGCATATACATATATGATTAGATTATATTACACGGACGGTTCTTCATCAATTGCTAAATGGTTAAACCCTGAGTAAAACTGATATTTATTAGATTTTTTTAATGACATATCGATAAACATAAATGGAAACTTGTTCTTTTCGTTATCAAAAACATACGAGAAAATCTGCTCATTCTTCTTATTATCGTAAGGCATCAGCTCATGCATAATAGCCTCCTTCTCAATGCGATTCTTGGGTCTGAAGAATGCAAGATGAGAAGTATTTGAACGAATACCGTTAGGACAATCTTTAAATTTTTGTAGTAACGTGATATATGAGCATGATACGTGACGGCGGTTCTGTAGCATTTGCACTATCTTTTTCTCACATTTTTGTCCCCGCCCTTTGAGTTGACTTCCAATGTCGTCCATAACAACGCAGCTATGTAATCCGTCTTTTTTATTTTGATATAATTTCTCTTCAAGTTCATCTAGAACATTCATATTTAATTCTCTGTAGATTTGGTCTGTGGGTAGGGTAGCAAATTTATCTCCTTTTACTGAAGTTCCGCCGAGCGTTGGGGATATAACATAAATTAGATCGAAAAGCCCTTTATACGATTGTCTGTGTCCTTTTCGCTTTGGCTTGGTCATAATTGAATTTAATAATGTGGTCTTACCAGAGCCACTTGGGCCAATTATCAGAATAGAGTAGCCACTACAAGCAGGTAGGGGAGAGATATCATCTTTTGTTAGCAGTTGGTCTAAAGCACATACAGTGTTATGAACAGCAATTTTCTTGTTTTCTACTTCACTAATCTTTAACGACATTTATACTCTATAGGGATATATTTTATTCTTCAACTGGTTCATCTTTGAGAGATTTATCTTGATGGTGGTTATCTAAACTATGCGGTGATGCAGAAGTTTGCTTGGTTGTTTTTACTTTACCTACTTGAGTGCCAATAGTGAGTGCAGCAGATATTGGATCATTCTTAACATGATGTTGTACGACCTTCTGTTTCAGTTCCTTCTTGTCCTCTTTTTTCAAATCTTTTTGTAATTCTTTATTAAACGCAGGAGTCATGCCCGTGTTAAAAAGTGTTGCCGACTTTGTATTATCTCTAATACTTTTAGATTTAGCCATAGCGTGTAAGGCTATGCTACTACCTAAACTGTGGCCTGTCAAATGCTTAGCCTCTTTCTCGTCAATGCCAGAGTAAATCTTTTTAATCTCATTAGTCCGTTTTTTAAATTGCTTATCAGTAGAACTCTTGCCGATTGCTAAATGTATGTCGCTCATTATATCCTTGCCAAACGACGGATTTGTACCCTTAACGGTTACTACGTGGTGCTTATCATTAGCGTCAAGTGCAGAGAAATGTGCTACTCCTCGCTTATGACTTGCAACTTCATAACCTAGTTTATCGGCTTTCTTGATGGCTTTTTCCTTGTCCTTCTTCGAGCCATCGCTCAGCTTGTAATGGAGCTTATTCAATTTAGCAAGAGTCGCTTTTGAGGGCATTATGTATTAAGGACAGATTATAAAAAAAATAAAATAAGAGTTATAATAACGGGGCACGTTACCGAGCCCCTAAACGACTTGGTAGGAGATAAATATTCATTGGTACGGGGACACCCCGTTAGCCCCTTAAATACTTAAAATTAAATTCGGCCCACTGGCAAAGGCATTTCTATCCCCTCCTTCTATCTCTCTTCTTTTTTTTATTTAATTTAATTAATAATAATAAGAGATAGATAGGATAGTATAACAAATAATAGAAAGGGTGTAAGTGGTGAAGGTGAAAGTGATTTTAAAGTCGCATGGGAAAACGCTCAAAATAAGGAAATTTTTTGTTAAGAGCCTCCTTAACTCACTAAATCCTTAAATATGGCCATATTCCTACGCCAACTCAAAACCCACTTTCACCTTCACCACTTACACCCTTTCTATTAATAGGGAATAAGTAATATATATAGAGTAATAGCCAAAGCATAGAGGGTATAGAATGTCCCCCTTTCCACTCCTAATTGGGGGTGATGTCTCTATCTAATTATTCCCATATGGGGTGAAAGGGGCGACTGATCTGGGAGGGGAGGATAGGGAGGATAAACGGGTGTTTTAAAAGAGGTAGGTATATAAAAAAAAAAGGTCACAGCACGACCTCAACATTTCACTGGGGGACCTCCCTCTCAAAGGGCCTGCATCCTCCCTATCCTCCCCTCAATTTGTTATATTAATCATGCTATGCCCAATTAGGAGTGGAAAGGGGGGACATTCTATACCCTCTATGCTTTTGCTATTACTCTTACTATACTCTATATATATATATTACTTATTCCCTATTAATTTTAAAAGTGATAGGTGATAGGTGATAGGTGATAGGTTGATTTAAGATTGATTAGAAAATGACTAAAAAAAAATAAAAGTTTGTTTTATTGATAAAAAACAAATAAAACTTTTAAATAGGGGTGTATATGTATGGACTTGAATTCGTCCTATCACCCTTCACCCTATCACTTGGATTTTATTAGGGAGTAGAATGTCCCCCCTCAATTTGTTATATTAATCATGCTATGCCCAACCATATGTGTATTGGTTAGATTATATTTGATTCATATCTATTATGCTGATAGGTATGAATTTATTATGCTGATAGGGCTTGAAGCCGTCCAAATATGGATAATGTGCATTTACATATAGGGTAAATTGCAGATACATATAGGATAAAACCGATAAACGTTGCATTTATTTGGCGTATTATTAAAAAAATGAGAGCATATATGCAGTCAATAATGCG
>Ga0209390_10006435_pt1 | contig 15752 bp, 10 predicted proteins | sample BON01_FD_187212 | JGI IMG/M metagenome (GOLD analysis project Ga0209390, IMG submission 187212) | Freshwater microbial communities from Lake Bonney liftoff mats and glacier meltwater in Antarctica - BON-01 (SPAdes) (version 2) | ecosystem: Environmental > Aquatic > Freshwater > Ice > Glacier... | reverse complement strand
TGGGGTGTCAGCTCGGAACCATTCGCCCGGTCATCGACGAGAAGTCCCGCCGTGCTGAGAATGCCGTTTCGCCCGAGGACAAAGTTCCCCCGGCCTGCGATGGGAGCAGGTCTCACCCGCGTGAGGTTGGCAGTGTTGATCGCACTGAGAGGAAGATTGTTTGCCGCGAAGGAAAGACTGCCCCCGGGAGCAGTCACGCGGCCCTCGACCGTGATGTTGGAACCGATGAGCGTGACGCTGCCACCCGGCTTGGTCGTGAGGGCAACTCTCTCCGGCACGGTGATGTTTCCGTCAGGATTATCGACCGTAAGATTACCGAATCCATCCTCGTCGAGGAGAGTGGGTGACAACACGACGCTGGCGAGACGGCCGGCACTCAGCGGAGCCGGATCACCCGCGAGATCGACGGTGAAGGGACCCACCGCCGCCTGATTGGCATTCGCTCTGAAAGTGATCGCCGGCGGAGTCGGCGCGATCGTCGGGAAGGTCAGGACGCTCACATCCACCGCGGTGAAGGAAAGTCGCAGCGAGCTGAGATTGGTCGCGGCGCGCTGGCGGGGGCCGTCGACGGTGCGCCCGACAAAGTCGCCGTCGAGAGCCATCGAGGGCGCGACTACGTGGATACTACCACCGGCGGCGCCTTCGATATAGTCGGGTTCCCAGCGTTCCCCGGTGAGGGCGAGCGGCTGATTATACTCTTCATTGACGCCCCAGCGTTCACTCACGCGGAATGTTGTGCCGGTGTAAATACCCTCGTATTGACGGTTCGGGGTCGCGTCCTTGATATCGACGAGCCCACCCTGGAGTCGGAGTCGGGTCGTCTCGACTTTGGCCCCTTTGTATTTCACAAATCCGCCCGAGACATCGACGCGTGCGCCCTGCTGCATCACGACCGATTCGCCGGCGCTGATCGAGACCTGGCCGCCGGGAGCAGTGAACTCGCCGACAGTGCGCTGGATGATACTGGCAAAACCCGTCGCGTCGGCCAGCGGCGTGCCGAGCCAATCGCGTTCGGCAAAGGTCCCGGCGTTTCGGAGATCGACTGTGATCTGGGCGTCGCGCAGAATCCCGCCACGCTGAAGCGGCGAGTTCGCCAGCTCGGCCCCGCGGAGCTCGAGATCGAGGATATGCTGGAGGATGGAAACGGCAACCCCCGTGGAACCGGCCACATCGATGAGGGCACCGGAATCGAGGTAGACCTGCCCGGTCGATTGGATAAAGCGGGCGTTCGGATTTGTGCCACCCAGTCCGATGATGCGCCATTCCCCTGCATTAATGCGGATAGTCCCACTCGAAGCCTGGAGACTGGAATCTCTCCCAAGATGGATCACGCGCCCCGACACATTGATCTGCGAACGCAGAGCCAGCTCCCGGCCGATCGCGGTTTCACTGCTGCGCAGTTCGGGGAGGATGCGGCTCACGCTCCCCGCCCCGAACCGCACCGTCCCGGTCTGGCGGGAGAGAAATGGCGCCCCGGAAACAGTGTTCGCCGGATTGTAAGCGGTATTGGAAATGGCGTCGTAGCTGGCTTGCACATCGATACGACCGTTCAGTGAAACCGAGGTCGAGCTTTCCAGCGCGCCGTTCTGACGGATCTCGCGCCCGGCGAGGGTGATGTTGCCGCGAGGGGCGTTGATGATGCCATCCTGCCTTACCTGCCCGACCTCGGCCCCGCCTCCCGCAGGGGTGACCGACCCGATGTAGACATCGAGACCGCGCAGGCTCGGATCGCTCGAGGGATGCGCGGCGATGCCGACCTGCATCCCCGCTGCGAGGATAGTCTGGCCATCCGGAGTCGAGATGCTGCCGGCATTGTTCACGGCAGGACCGACGAGCATGACACGCCCGCCCGACTTCGCATCGGTCGTGGGACTGGTGATCGTCGCGCCCGCCTGCACGGTGATGTCACCGTAGCGACCGATCGCGGGATTGGGTGCGTCGGGAGAAAAGCCCGGCGTCCCTTGTGCGCCCGCCGGGACCGCGATGCCGGAGAAGAGGAATTGCGCATCGGGGTTGTTGAGAAGCCCCCGCTCGATGAGGTTCGTGTTGATCGGCAACGATGAGGCCACGAGCGACCCGACATTGACCTGACTGCCTCCACCGAAGATGATCCCGTTGCGATTGATCACATAGATCTGTCCCGGTGCCTGAATCGACCCGAGGATCTGGCTCGGAGAGCCGCCCGGATCATTGACCCGGTTAAAGGCCACCCACTTGGAGGTGTCGCGGCCCCCGCCCTGCTCGTAGCGCAGCGTCGTCTGGCGGCCGACGTTGTAGGTTTCCCAGCTCAAAAGGGCGGTCTGCCGGGTCTGGCGAATGTTGACAGTGGAGCGACCTCCTGCGCTCGCCTGTGTCGGCAGATCAGCGCCCGACCATACCGCCGTGCCGCCAGCCACCCCCGGATCGACCTGGAGACCGCCGGTGCCGAGCCCGTTCGGTACGTTCGGCAGAGTTCCCGGCGCGTTGGGATTGGCCCCCGCGTTATTCACTGTCGCCGTCACTGCGGCGAGACGGGCCGCGTTCTGCATCGCCTGCATGGATTGCACCGCCCGAGTCGTGCGGGCGAGATTATCCTGGGCATTGCGCCGGACCTGAGTCGTCGCCGCCGCCGTGGTCTGAGTCGCTGCTGCAGCCCGCTGAGCCGCCGCTCCCGGAGCCGCCCCGCCCCGCAGGATGTCGCCCGCTTGCACCGGGCCGCTGAAAAAGGTGAGGAGGAATCCGACCATGACCGCGAAGGGACCGGATAAAAATGGGGTTCTGAAGTGAGACAGCATCATGGGGAAAAAAGGATCAATTGGTAGCGGCCGGCATGAGGCGGCTGATGACGAGTTCGTTGATCGCGATGGGATTTTCGTTGAGGAGTCCACCGAGAAAGGATTCCGTCTCCGCTCTCGCCCGTTCCTCGCGCATTTGTTTCACGAGCGGCTCGCGGATCTGTTCGAGGGTCGGTATCCTCGGCTCGCGGATGTCGAGCACCTTGATGAGGTGCCAGCCATCATCCATGCGCACGGGCTCAGAGATATCGCCGAGTTTCATTTCGGGAAGAATAGCGCGTATGGCAGGGTGAATCTGCGGCTCCGGGAGCCAGCCAATCTCGCCCCGCCGTGATGCGCTGGCGGGTTCTTCGCTTTTGGTTTCAGCTAGGGTTTCGAAATCCGCATTCTCCGCCTCGAGATCCGCAGTGACGCTCTTGAGCCGGGCGAGGGCCTCGGGCGGATCTTGCACCATCCCGGGTTCGCGAGGGGCTGAGATGAAGATCTGGGAGAGCCGCCACGCCTTTGGCTGGAGAAAAGTCTCCCGATTCGCCGCATACGTTTCCGCCAGTTCTGTCGCGGTGGGATACGCCGCCGAGGGTGTGCTGACCGACTCGATGAAGGTGCTCGCGACGACTCCGTCACGCAGGGCGCTCATGCGCTCGGCGACGACGGCACTTTTCTCCCATCCCGCCTTTTTCGCCTCGCTCAGCACGACCTGCTGGACGAGGAGCGCGCGGACATACTGATTGAGCGTCGCCGGTTCGCGGACGAGGGCGGCTCGTTCCGCCTCGCCGAGTGAATCGAGGCTTTTGCGGACTTCACTGAGCTTCACCTCAAAGGCACCCGCCTTGCCGAGGACCTCGTCGCCCTCGTCTTCGGCCGGTAGGCTGAGGGCTGAAGTCAGGATAAGAGCCGCCGCGAGGATAGCGCGGAAAGGCGTCTGGCTGTCGATTGCTTGCATGGGAAAAGGAGAAAGGATCGGAGCGGGAAAAAGCGTCCTCGCGCTCACACGAAAGGTTGCCCTTCATTGGGGTCCCGTGACCTTCTTTCGCGTGCCCATTTCGTCACATCCGACAGGTTGCGGAAGGGGGAGAACGGTCACGGCGTCGGAGAGGTCCCGGGCTCGGGATTGGCGGCGGGAGTGACGGGATCATTCTCCCGCACCATGCCATCGGTGAGCTTGTCTTTGTAATCCTGGACCTGCTCTTCGAGACGCACCTTGGCGAGACCGGTGAAGGGCTCGCGAGCGAGGAGAGCTTTGCCGAACGCGAAGTTTTCGTAACGATCAAGGATCTCGTTGCCGATCCCGTAGAGTTCGAGATTCCGACGCTCGCGGTCGGCGACGGTGTTCTGGAGGCTCATCGTCTTGTCGAGGAGTCGGGCACGCTCGGCCTCCTTGGTGCGGGCGATCTCGGTGATCTGGAAGTAGGACGCTTTCCACTTGTCCAGCGCGGCGGCAAACGCCGCAGTGCGCGCCTTCTCGGCTTTGAGCTTTTTCTCCTGCTCGGCGATCTGTTTGTCGGCGAGGGTCTTTTCCTCGGCGGCGCTCTCGAGAGACTCCTCGAGCTTTGCGTTGAGGTCTTTGATCCGGCGCTCGCTCTGGGTCGTGAGGACTCCGAGTTCGGCCTCGAGGCGGGCCCGCTCGGCTTCGATGGTGCGCAGTTGCAGCATCGTCCCGCGGAGCGATTCGCGTAGTTTGGCCTCGATCGCAGCCGGATCCTCCTGCGCGGAGAGGCCGGTGAAACTGAGGAGGAGAAGTCCGGTGAAAAGGGAAAAGATGAGCTTCATGTAGCGGTGATCAGAATGTGGCGAGGATATCAAACTGGAAGACATCGTATTTTAAAGGAGGACCGGCGATCTCGCTCGCGCCCATCCACCGGAAGACTAGATCGAGGTTAGGCCGGAGCGCATATCCCGAACGTATCGTGAAACCTTCCATGTTGGTTCCGCCGAGTCCGAAATTAGAATCGTTGAAGGCATCGAGAACGGAATCGGATTCGACAAAGCGGTAGCTCAAGAGCGTGTTCCAGTCGCCCTGCTTGTCGAGGACCGGCTGTCCGAACTGGACCCCGTAGTTCCACGCGATGTTGCCGCCTTCGAAGGTGCCGGGTGTACCGTTAGGCTGGAGAGGACCGCGGTTGTTGAGCGCGATCTGACTGACATCACCTTCGTCATAGCCGATGTTGACCGAGTATTCTCCGAGCAGACTGACCTGGAATGGCTCCCACTGGCTCAGGTTGATGCGTCCGTTGTACGAGAGGACCTGGAACTTCGAGGCGAGGCCGAAATACTGCCATTGGTTTGCGGTCCCGAAGTTGTTGAGCGGATCGGGGATGATGTCGCGCAGGGCCATGTAGGTATTTCCCTTCTGGGCGGAGGGCGGACGGCGATTGTCGGTGCTCCCGGCATCCTTGTTCGTGAACGGCAGGAAGGGGTCGGAGATCTCACCCTGGACCCCGCTGAAATCATGATACCCGAGACCGAACTTGGCATCGACATTCCGGGCGAGGACGAAGTCGGCACCCCCCTGCGCTCCATAGAGATAGCGGTCGGTGCTCTCGAATTTGTCAGGTTCGTTGTTCGGAAAGTTGAAAGCCGTATTGAAGATCGGGAAAGCACCCGCAGTGAGGAAGGGCCGCACATTCTCCGAGAGATCCGAGGCGACAGAAAAGGCGAGACCGTCAAAGCCGAGGTCGTTATCCCACATCAATTCGGAGGTCTTGAAGAATGGATTCGGGAAGCGCCCCGCCGTGACGGAGAGATTGCCGTCAAAAGTGGGACTCTGCCACTTCAGGTAAGCCTGGTCGAGCCAGATGGAATACTTGTTGAAGTTATCCCCCATGGTCTGGTTGGGACTGACCGGACTATCATCATTGCCGGTGACAGTGCGCAACCCGACGTTGAAACCGTCACCCAGATCGGTCTCCATCAGGAGACGCGCCCGCATCCGGAAGCGTTGGCGGTTTTCGTCGACATTGAGTTGGTCGGAGAACTCGAACCCGGCCACATCAAAGGGGGCGCCATTGTTGATGCGATTGAAGTTCGGGAAGGAGCCAGTGTTGTCGTTACCGTCGGGAAAGCGAGAGGATTCGTAGCGGAGACGGAAGTCACCGGAGATTTTGGTTCGCCGCACCCAGTCGGGGAGATCCGAATCGTCGAGGAAGATGGTATCCTTCCCGCTCGGGAGCACGAGCAACTCGGGCTGGAAACCGGAGTCGGCGAGGATGTCCTGCCGGATCTCTTCGCGCAGCCTGTCCTTGACCGGTTCGGGGATGTGCGTCACGACGATGTCCTCTTCGGTAGCCATCGCCGCATCGGCTGCGACGAGGGCGGCGGCGGCAGCGTTCCGGCTCGCGACGGCGGCATCGCGCTGCGCCTGCGCGGCGAGTTCGGCGGCATCGGCCTGAGTGAGCACGCCACGCTCGACGAGGCGATTGATGAGGTTCACCACGACACTCTCAGTCGGGGTGGGCTCTCCGCCCTCCGGACTGAGCAGATCGACAGGCACCGGCGGATCCTCTAGCGGGGAAACGAGAGGGTCTGGCGTCATCACAGGGGCGGGAGTGACCGCCTCGACCGCCGTGGACGCTACCGCATCGGCGATCTCCTGGATGGTCTCCTCTGGCGTGCGAGGTCCGGCCGATGCCGGGAGCTTCGCGGGTAGGCTCGCCGGGGGCTCTGCTGCGGGCGCGACAAGAGGGGCGGGGGCGGGAGGCTCGACGAGCTGTTCCGCGGCATCCTGCGCTTTCAAAGGCATGCAGGCCAGCACGAGCAGGGAGCAGCCGAGAGCGGCGACCGGGCGTCGGCGGGAGGATACAACGGGAGAAAGAGAAAACATGACTGGGATGGGTAAACAGAAAAAACAAGCCGTGTCTCAGGGCTTCCTCGCCGTGAGTCTGAGGTTGATAGGCATGGGCATCTCGGCCGGGGGCGGTTCGGAAAGGCGTAGATTGCCGAGGACTTCCTCACGGAGAGCACGGTCGAGCGTGGCATCGCCGGTGGAGCGCCCGAGCTGGGCCCGGGTAACCCGGCCGAGCTGGTTGGCCCAGATTTTCACCTCGATGCTCATCACCGCGCTACGCGTCGTGGCATTGCGCTTCATCGCATCGGTGACGGCGGACTGTACTTTGGCAGCATAGTTGCCATACTTGCTTCCTCCACGACCCCCGATGCCGCCGATTCCACCCAGACTGCCCCCGCCTCCGCGGTTGCTGAGTCCAAATCCATCGGGCGGACCATCACCGGATATGCCGGTGCCAATTGGGTCGGGCGCAGCCGCTTCGGGCTCGGGCGGGGCCTCGTCGGGAGCGAGTTCAGGTTCGAATGTTTCCTCCTTCATTTCGGGCTCCTGGACCGGCTCGGGCTCTTTCGGCGGGGGCGGTGGCGGAGGAGGTGGCGGCGGGGGCGGCAAGATCGGCATGATGCTCACCATCGAGACCGGTTTGGGCTTCGGCTTATCGGGAGCTCGGTTCGACCACCAATACCAGCCGGCGACCGAGATGAGCAGGAGAATGCCCGTCACGGTTTTGCCACCATGCTTTCCGAGGAAAGTTTCGTCGTTGTCTTCTTCCATGGGAGGAGAACTGATAAAAAATAAGAGTGGTCTCCGACGTGCCTTAACTACCGGGAGGCTGAGTCACGAGACCGATCTGAGTAATGTTCTGACGCCCTAACACTTCGAGAACATCCATGATCCCCTGATACTGGGTGCCGCGATCGCCGCGCACCACGACGGGGAACTCGGGCACCTTTGCCTTGTGTTCAGCGAGGCGCTGCTCGAGTTGCTCCAGGGTGACCGGTACGGTGTCGAGGAAGATCTTGCCCTCGTTGTTTACCGTGACCGCCTTGCCCTTGGGCCCGGTGATCTCGGCGGGCTGCTTGCTGCCCTTCGGCAAGTCCACCTTGATCCCCTGCACGCCGGCAGTGGTCATGATGATGAAAATCAGCAGCAATACCAGGTAGAGATCCACCATCGGTGTCACGTTGATATCGTCGTAGCTTTTTCCTTGTTCAGCTTGCATGAGTCGTGGCAGTTTGGGGTTGCTTCTCGGCGCCAAGGGCGGCGGCCGGTTTTTCATGGGTCACGCTGGGAACAGCGTTGAGAGGATGGGCGGGAGAACGGAGCAGGTCATTACCCCCGGCGACTTCCTGCGCGGCGGCTACGGGCGCACCCGATTCGCCCGGCGGCGGATAGAGCTCGGCCATGCGGGTGACGAACTCGTCGATGAAGATCTGCATCCCGGCGAGGGCGTCTCTGATCCGGCCGCTGAGGTAGCTGTAAATGAAGAGCGCGGGAATCGCGACGACGAGTCCGGCCACGGTCGCAAGGAGGGCCGAGGCGATCCCCGGCGCGATCGAGTTGACCTCGACCTCCCCGGTTTTTGAAATAATCGCGAAGGTGATCATCACCCCGACGACAGTGCCGAGGAGACCGACGTAGGGGCCGCCCGCGATGCTGATGGTGAGGAAGATGAGCTTGCTGTTCATGCGCTGGTTCTCACGAACGAGTCCGGCGTCGAGGCTCGCGCGGATCGCCTGGATCGAGCGCGCCCCGAGCCCCCGTTCGGGGTGTTTCCCGATACGCTGATGGATCTCTTCGGACCCGATGTGGTAGAGATGATAGAGAGGAGAGCGGCGGACGTGTTTCATCAGCTTCGCGCTGACGTTGCCCCCCATGGTCTTGACGCTCTCCTCGTCGCCGTGATCGAGCGCGGTGAGGTCAGCGGCGAGCTTCTTCCACTGCTTCAGGAAAATGTCGCCTCCCTTCTGGATGCTGTTGAGGTAATTGAACTTCTGCACCGCGACCATCCAGCCGAAGACAATCATGACGACACAGACTCCGACCGCGATCCAGCCGTCGAACATCATGTTCTTGGCGATGTCACCGAAGAGCATGACGTGCTCGAGGGTCTCGTTGTGACCGCCGCCTTCTCCGCCCTCGTCCGCTCCCACGGCAACGAGATCGACACTTTCCGGGGCGCCGGATTGTGTCGTCGCGAGGAATCGGAGCAAGGGCGCCTCGAGGGGCGCGGCATGGATCTGGAACTCGTCGAGCTCACCGGCGAAACCGCCGCCCGTTTCCGGATTCGCCCCGATGAAAGCATTGCCATCCATCGCCGGCAGTGCTTTGGCGAGAGTGCCATACTGCCGCCCATCGACAAAGAGATCGACCTTGCCTGCTCCCGCAACGGCCGCAAGGTGACGCCACGAGGCAGCTGCGAGAGGCTCACCGGCGGCACTGCGCATCGTCCCCGCCGAGTCGGTCACTTCGACGAAGGGAACGCCGTCATTGATCCCGAGGACAAAAGAGGCACCGGCCTGCTCGCGACGATAGACGACCGCGTCGGGCAGGTTGGACGAGGGTTTCAGCCAGACAGTTATCGTGGCGGGCGCGCCGGCTTCCCACTTCAGCGATTCACTGGCCGGGATCTCCATGCCGTTGCTGCCGAAGAGGAGGATACCCGCCCCGATCAGCGCGCCCTCGGTCGGGGTCGGGGAGGTGAGTCCGGTATTTTCCTTGCCCGAATAATCGCGCGCCGGGGAGCCCCGCTCGGCGAAGTGATAGACGAGAGCGGCCGGTTCGGGATAGGTCGCGACCGAGTCGCTCGCCGGTTCCGCCGCAGCATTGCCGTAGTAGATCCAGACGCGGGTAGGCTCGGTGCCCTCGACCAACTCGGGGACGCGAACCCAGAGGAAAGCCTCGTTCATGAGCGAGTCGTAACGCTCGAGGTGGAAAGGCACCGCCGTCTTCTGGTCATCGGCGACGACGCGGACATCGCTGCCGTCTTCCTTCACCATCGTAAAGGGAAAGTTCCCCTCGTGCAGCCTCACGAGGACGACCGCCCCGCCCTCGGGCCGACCACCGTCAGAGATTTTCACATCGACGGGCTTGCGGGCGGTCCAGGCGACATCCCACCAGGCTGGCTCGTCACCCTCTTTGCCTCCGGCCGCCTCCACGAGCGGAGCCAGGGCGGTGAGGAGGAAAAGGAAGACCGGCAGGCAGAGGAGACGGAGAGGATGGGATGATGATCTCATGACAATAGCGTAGTGTTAGGAATCGCGTTAATGGGGGAAATTCAGAAGCCGGCTTTCATCTGGAAAAGCAGGAAGGGATCGTTGGCAAAAGTGGAGCCCTGGTCCTCGAGCGGCCAGGCGACCTCGAGAGAGCCCTCGACGTCTTCGCGCAGGGTGAAGCGGGTGCCCAGCCCCCAGCTCGCGAGACGGAATAGGTCGATCTGGTCAGGGAGCGGATCATTCAGGTAGAGCTGACCGGCGTCCCAGAAGGCGTGGAAGCGCCACTCGTTCCCGGTCTTCTCCCCTTCGACGCCCTTGGCCTCACGGGTCGTCGAGGGCAGCAGCGAGGGCGTGCGGATCTCGGCAGTGAGGAACAAGCCGCTGTCTCCGAGGGCCTCGGCCTCCAGATAACCGCGCACCGTTGAAGCTCCCCCGCCCGCAAACTGCTCGTTGTTGATGAGCGGATTCCGGCTCGCCTGACCCTGGATTTTCCCGAAGGCCTCGAAGCCCCATGGCAGATCCTGCGTGTGGGAAGTATCACCGCGAAGGAAGAAAAAGCTGCCGTCGGCGTCGAAACGTTTCGTGTCGAATTCGCTCGGTTCACTCCCCACTCCGCGGAAATGCCAGTTCAGCGAGGCATTGATTTCGGTGAAAGAACGATCACGCACCCACCCGCCTCCATAAGCCATCGTGAAAGGCAGGTAGTCGATCGGAGTGACAAAAGTCTCGCCCGCGAGTTCCACATCCTCGTCGAATTTCTTGTAATCAAAGCCGGTGCTGAACGAGTGAAAATACGAGCCCCCCTCTTTCAGTTCGCGACCCGGGAGGCTGAACATGCCCCGTATCCCGATGGTCTCGCCGCGTCCCGCGACTGCCGCGCCGCCGAGAGTGGAGACATCGCTGTTCTGCTTCGTCCCCATGAGCATGAGCGAGAAATTCGGGGCCCGGGCAAAGCGGGCGATGTAGTAGGCCGAGTAGATCTCCGCGTCAGCCAGGCGCTCGGGAGCGAGCTGGGTAGAGAGCCCGAGCGAGTGCCCGAGCTGCCAGAGATTGTCGTAGTTGACCGAGCCATTGAGCCGCAGCGGCGTCGTCCCGGCGTTGTAGCGGTTGTTCAGCTCGATGCTGCCATGCAGCGGGAGCGAGTCCTCGACCGTGAGATCCACGTCGATCGTCCCCGGGAGCACGCCGGGCACGAGGGAGGGCGTTACGCGCCGGTCGGGCCAGGCGTTGAGAGCGATGATGTCTTTTTGCACCTCGGTAAAGTTGGGAACCTTCCCCTCCTCGAGCGAGGGGGCGTTTTCCTTGATCTTGCTGGGCAGATGATACTCGGCCCCCCGCACCCGGAGGCGACCGACCGAGTTCTCGACCGCGTCCATGTAGATGATGCCCCGGGTGCCGTTCTGCTGCGGCAGTTCGACCCCCACGGTCTGGTAGCCCTTGTCACGGTAGGCTTTTTCAAGCGAAGCGCGGGCCTGTTCGAGATCAGCGAGAGTGCGCCCCATCCCGAGATAGGGATAGATCGCCGATGCGATCTCGTCGGCGGTGAGGGTCTTCGCTCCCCGCACCCTGATCTGACGAACGGGGAAAGTGACCTCGCGCTCCGGCATCGCCGCTGCGGTCCCGGGCTCGACCGCCGGGTAGGGCAGCGCGGGCGGCTCCTCGGGCTGCGGAGCGTCTTCTGAAAAACCCCTTCCCGCCAGACATAACAGCAACAGGACAAGGCGGGCGCACCCTGATCGGGCGACGCCTGCTGTCCGTGAAACCAAGATCTGCGAAAATGAGAAGTGCATTGATTGAAGGCGAAGCTTCGTGGCCATAGTCCCTCAGCGAATGCCTTTCTCAAGTGAAGGCATGTGACGATCACGTCACGATTCTGTCACATATGAGAATGCCGATACCTTGAAACCCTGAAAATTAAAGACTTGTGAAAGATCCCGGCAACTCCAGCCGTTTCGACACCTCCAGCCCAGCTCGGCCGAACCTCGATACAAAAGACATCCGGCCGCGCTTCACTCCTCTAAATCAGAGCGACAATCGTCCCGCCACCCTTCCCTGCGATCGTCGTTTTTTCTCAAATTTGAGTAGCCCCCGGCAGGCAGGCCCAGACCCGGATCGACTTTGACGTTGCGATTTCGCCGCCTCGCGCCTACGAATCCTTCACAGGAAGATCCCTCCCGAGATCCATGCCTCCCACTTTCTCACATCCCTTTTCCTTCGACCCGGGATACGGTTACAGTCTCGACGAACTCCTCGCCGTGACGCCTCCCGATGGTCCGCCCGACTTCGCCGACTTCTGGCGGGCTCGCTACGCCGCCGCCCTAACAGTAGCTCCCCGCCCCCGGCTCACCGAACTCCCCGGCACCCATCCCCGTTGGAAAATCGCGAGCCTGACCTACGAGTCAACCGACGGATTCCGCATCCGTGGCTGGGCCCTCATTCCCCGCGACGGAGAGATTCGCCGCGGGCTCGTCTTCGCCCACGGCTACGGCGGGCTCGACGGTCCCGACCTCTCCATGCCGTATGAAAACGCAGTCCTCTTTTTCCCCTGTCTCCGCGGGATCTCCCTGAGCCGCTGCCCGTCCGTCTCGCCCGAGCCCTACTGGCATGTCCTCCACCACATCGACAATCGGGATCGCTACATCATCGGCAGTTGCACCGAAGATCTCTGGCTCGCCGTTTCCGCGATGCACGAACTCTTCCCTCGAGTGAGCGGCCACATCGGGCTCATCGGGATCAGCTTTGGCGGAGGCATCGCCGCCCTCGCCACAGCGTGGGATCCCCGCATCGCCCGCACCCATCTCGAAGTGCCCACCTTCGGGCACCAGCCCCTTCGCCTCACCCTGCCGACTCTCGGGAGCGGGGCGGCGGTCACCGCCTACGAAAAACACAAGGGCGGCGTCCTCGAGACCCTGCGCTACTACGACGCCGCTACCGCAGCAGGGCACATCACCGTCCCCGTCCACGTGGCCGCGGCGCGCTTCGATCCGCACGTCGCTCCGCCCGGTCAATTCGCGATCTACAATACCCTCGCGGGACCTCGCGAACTCTTCGTCCTCGATGCCGGTCACTTCGATTACGAAAACGAGGCCAATCAGGACCGAATCCTGCTAAAGGAAAGAGATCGCTTCTTTTCCTTTTTGTAACACACCGCAGCTTACCGGCGTAGGCTTTCGCGTTTACCCTTCGAAGAGAGACGATGCTCTGAAGGATGCACTTTGAATACCACCACTGGTACAGTCACCGTGTCGAACGCTAGATGGGCCTCCTCGTCATCGGACACGCCGGGGCAAAAGTGCTCGTCTTCCCCACCCGCGACGGCGACTTCCACGAGTATGAAAATCTCCGTATGCACCACGGCCTCTCGGATAAGATCTGCAAAGGCCAACTCCAGCTCTACTGCGTGGACAGCTACGCAAAAGACAGCCTCTACGCCGGCGGGATAAGTCCCCACGACCGCATCCGCCGGCATATACAATACGAGGACTACATCCTCAACGAGGTCATGCCCCTGATGGCTTTGAAAAACAGCCACGAGTGTACCATTTCCCACGGCCTCTCGCTCGGGGCCTACCACGCCGCGAACATCGCCTTCCGCCATCCGCACCTTTTCCAAAAATTGTGCGCCTTCTCGGGACGCTACGATCTCACCCTCCAGGTCGAGTCCTTCGAGAATCTCTTCGGCGGCTTTTACAACGAGGACATCTACTTCCACAACCCCTCCCACTTTCTCCCGAATCTGAGCGATCCCCATGCCCTCGAAGCGCTTCGCCAAATGGAAATCGTCTTTGTGGTCGGCCGGGAAGATCCCTTCCTCGAAGACAACCACCACGTCAGCCGGACCCTATGGGACAAACGCATCTCCCACGGGCTGCACGAGTGGGACGGACGCGCCCACGAAGGCTATTCCTGGCGGCGCATGGCTCCGCTTTACCTGTAGAGTCAACAGGGTATCGTCGTCCACCCGACAGAATCACGTGTCCGTATAAGCCGCCGGCTTTCGGAAAGTGTAGGGGATCATCAGCTCGCTTTCATCCCACGAGTCCACCACCTCGACGGGGACGCCGATACTGGTGTGTTCGAAAAGAATCGGCGCGACCGTCTGCGGCAGGCGGATGCATCCCGCCGAGGCCGGGTAGCCGGGCAGATCCCCGACATGGAGACCTTCGGTGGTCTGACCGATCCGCATCCAGTAGGGCATGTAAACGTGATAAATCGTCGAGACCTTGCCGCTCTTGACCTTCTCGGTGATCTTGAAAGTCCCTCGCGGAGTCCGCTTGCCACGACGGGCCGACGAGACCGCCGTGTCGATCGCGACGAGCCCGTGAATCACGAGAAAGGCCCGCTGCCGCCCGATGTCGATGACGATTTTGCGCGGGGCCGTCGCGCTCGCCCCGGCGAGGAGACGTTCATTGATGTAGGCGTCTTTGTGCGAGTCCGTGTAGTGCGAGCGATGTTGCGGGATGGGCGTGGGTTTCTCTTCGGACAACGCGCTTTCACGCGCGGCCTCGGCGGCGCGAGCCTGTCGCTTCTCTTTGAGCTTTTTGAAAAGCCCGGCCTCGGATTCGCTGGGGAGGGATGCAAGCAACGCAAGACCAAGAGCGATCACGGCAAAGACGGACCGTCGTCGGAGAGGGGGCGTTAGAGAAGAAACGAACATGGTAGAGAGGGAGGTCAAGCCTTAGACGCTCGAAGGGCGCTGCTTAGACTACCCCACTCACGCCCCTTCCGCAAAGGAGTCGTGGAAAAGACTTAATGGTGTTCCCGGGGTAGGGCGAATCGTCCCGGTGAGCCGGTTGGGCGCGAGGGGTCAAACGATTCTCGCGGTTCGATTCGGTCGCGACGAAACACCCGGAAAGGTTCAGCCACCGTCACGAGCAGCTGCGGTCTTGCGGGAAAGAAAGGAGGCCAAACGGGCCGATGCAGCGGATGTAGGGAAGGCAATTATTTCCTGATTCGAGAGTTTGAAAAAATATTCAAAATTTCTCTTGCTTCCCCCCTCAACATTTTTGCTAAACAACATCACCGAAACCGCCATGAAGCTCGCCCCCACGCCGCGATTACTCTTTGCCGCTTCACTGGCCCTTCTCATCGCACTCTTCGGACTGAGCGGGTTTCACGCCGAGGAAGATCCGAATGACACCTTTGCCTACGACCGCACCGAGAGCGTTCTGCATCTGTCGCTTGATGCGCCCGGCGGGACTTCGCTCGACTCGGGTGGGGCGGCGGCGAATGTCGGGGTCTTTGTGCAGCGCTATTCCTGGCAGATCTGGCGGCAGCCTTCCACCGGCTTCGAAGAATATCGGGACGCCACGAATACTCCCGAGTCGGGCGCGAGTGTGAGCCTTTCTCTTTCGGAAAACATGGGCACCCTCGGCGACACGACCCTCACCACCAACGCCGAGGGCCTCGCGAGCACGACCTTCTCGCCCAATGGTGGCTTTGGCGGGGTCTATGTCAATGCAGCGGTCGAGAACAGCACCGCGTCTCTCTTCTTTGACCTGACCTACACAAGCCCGGGCGATGACACCTACGTCTACTCCCGCACCGAAGGCACGCTCGTAGCAGAGCTGACGACGACGGGGTCGATCAGCTCTGTCTACTCGGGTGAACCCCGCGATCTGTCTCTCTCGGTCCGCTATGAGACCTGGGATGTCATGTCCAACGGTCTTGGAATGTCCCGCAATGAAAACCTCACGAGCGCCCCGGCCGAGGGCGCTTCGGTCCATTGGGTCTCTGAGAGCGGCGATGCCTCGGTCTCGGGCTATGGTCTCGTCGATGCGGCGGGCCTGTGCCAGGGCAGTCTCATGATGGGTTCGGGGGACGCGATTGTCCGGGCCGAGATCTCTTACGCGACGGGTCAGGCGACTTCGGCGAGCCTCCATTTTTCGGCGGCACCCTATTATGATCCGTGGGCCAATTATGATCCTTCGGGCGGCGATCCGCCGGGTGGCGATCCGGGAGCGAACTGGACTTATTCCCGGT
>Ga0209390_10006427_pt1 | contig 15761 bp, 13 predicted proteins | sample BON01_FD_187212 | JGI IMG/M metagenome (GOLD analysis project Ga0209390, IMG submission 187212) | Freshwater microbial communities from Lake Bonney liftoff mats and glacier meltwater in Antarctica - BON-01 (SPAdes) (version 2) | ecosystem: Environmental > Aquatic > Freshwater > Ice > Glacier... | reverse complement strand
CTCCCCTGCCCGCCAGTGACTGTCAGGTTGGACTCTATAACCCGCGAGTGACTATGTCAGGAAAGCCTCGTGGGGACTTCGTCTGACGCATGACGTTTCGAACAACCTGACGCCCATCTGGGGTGTACCCCAACCTGACGGGCAAGTGTGATGGTGACGTTGGGGGGCTGAATTAGCGCGCTGAGCGGATGTCTGTCCGGCTGAAATCGTTCCCTTTGTACAGCAATGGCGTATGGGTTTCGGCCGCCAGCGCGTAGGAGAAGCAGTCCCCGTAGTTGAGTTTCGCTGCACTCTTGGATCGCCTACCATACTTTTTGCAAGCGGCCCGAGCGAGTTCTGCCGACTGGCGGGTAACTGGGACCACTTCGACTGCTAGATCAAACATGAACTCACCGAACTCGCGGACCAGTACTGGGTCGTTTGAGGAATCGACCAGGATCGAAGTTTCCAGATAGGTGCCAGCAGATATCGCAACCCCGTCCGCTTCGACCATGATTCGAATGAAGGATTCTCGTTCCGGCTCACCTTTCAGGATGGCGATCAACGCACTGCTATCAACGGTGATCAAGCTGGCATCCCGGTTTCCTCGTCATACAGGAATGCCGTCAGGTCGTCACCTTTCAGGTGTTCGGGCCAGCGAGCAGAGGTCGTATCCGAGATTTTCATGAGTCGCGCGATCTTCTCTTCCTTCGTGGGCCCAGGGCTCGGGAAAGCCCGACCAAGTGCAGGGTAGACACCGAAAACGGCCTGCAACCGCTCTGCCACGTCATCCCGAGAGCGGGATCACCTTCAGCACTTGAGCGCAGTGAACCGAAACTGGGTCTGATTGCGGTCGCGTGTGCGAAGTCCCAACGAAGTAGGCCGTCTCACGGTGGAAATGGTTGATCTGATCGGCCAGAGTTCGCCCTTGGAGTTCAAAGTCGCCCGTACGAGCACGGCCTGCTGCTGTCGCCGTCGCCAACACCTATTGCGGCGCTTGAGAATCGTCGACGCAAACCTCGATAGCTGCGCTTTGGTATCAATCTTTCGGTGGCTGCAGGGCGGTTTTGGCCTAGCATGAGGCTGTGCCCTTTGAACGGATCACTGTTGATCCTGCCCAGATGACCGGACTTCCCTGTATTCGAGGGATGCGGGTCACGGTGTCAGCTGTGCTCGGACAACTAGCAGCTGGGCAGACTAGCGAGCAGATATTGGTCGATTACCCAGAGTTGGAAGCAGAAGATATTGCTGCGGCTCTTGAGTACGCGGCGATGGCGGTCAGGGAACGAGAACTGCCGTTGACGCGCCCCGCATGAGACTGCTCATCGACGCTAATCTGTCCACGCGGGTTGCTGCGCGTCTGGCTGAGGCCGGGTACGACGTTGAACACGTCAAGGACCAGGGCATGGGTGCCGCTTCTGATGCAGTAATCCTTGAATACGCGACCAGCCACGGACAGACCATCGTTAGTGCGGACTCTGACTTCACCACAATGTTGGCCATCGGCGGACTGGTCGCCCCGTCGCTAGTTTTGCTGCGATCCACCGACCACATCACCCCCGATGGGCAGGCGGCACTTCTCGGGAGCAACCTGCCGACCGTCATCACTTACCTTGAGGCTGGGGCTGTCGTGTCGTTGAGCTCCACCCATCTACGAGTACGCGACCTACCTATTTCTTAGAACCGCACGACCTGCGGGCGGGCTTCGGGTAACCACCCCGTAACTCTGATCTCCAGCAAGGGCATCGGCTGGGGGTATGTTTATGAGGTGGATATGTTGAAGCCGAATGCTTTCGCGCAGTTGGCAGGTGAGCGTTTGGCTGATTCTTTCTTTTTGAGAGAAGAGAACATCACGTTCGTTTCTGCCGTTGTAGTTAGTGATCCAGATGCGTGGCCGGTGCAGATTGAGGTCCACTTTCTTGACCCCTCAGGAGCTCCCTACATCTGGGATGCAGGGTCCTACGACTACACCGAGATCCCTGGCGTTGAACATGAGATCGACGAAGGCGATATCGAGCTCATCCTCAATGATTGGTGTGTAGTTGCCGGTGCGAATGTTGCTGAATGGGTTGCAGTGCGAGATCGGGAGGTTTGGGACGAAGTCCGGCCGGATGTTAAATGAACGTCTGGTCCCTGCGTGTCGAAGCCTAGATCAACCAACCCACGAAGAAACGGAGCAAGAGCAGGAGCAGTCAGCTGCATAACTAACTCCCACTGGTCTCAACCGCCTTGAGGAATTCCTGGACGGCCGTGATGATGCCCTTTTGTTCGTTTGGGTGCGTCTTCGAACCCTTCTCTTGAATCACTACTTTGAAGTTATAGGGCTGCGGGCAGTTCCTGATCTTTAGGAACCGGAGTTGAGTAGACGGTGGTTCCGCTTTCATCGCATTTGGGTGTCGAACAGTGACGCCCATCATTCCGTCGAACCAGGGATTCCAGCGTCCATTTTTGACTAGGTGTTCGTAACCAAACGCTTTGTTACCTGCACGGAGGTAGACGTTTGGAGGCCAAAGAGGTGGCGTTGACGGGTAGTTGCGGACTATCAGCCAGTTCGACCCGACTACGGCGTTTTCTGTTGCTTGTTGGGTTCCCAATGCGAAGAAATCAAACCCTGCTACTACTGGGTCTTTGTCCACAGTGGATACCTCTTGCACCAGTGCCCCGTCGCGCAGAGCGAGGGTACTTGGAATCCATTGTCCGGCCGTATTCTTTGCCCATGGGGATGTTGTGACTGCGATCGTTGTGCCGGATGAATCGCTGAATGCGAGTGCGCCGTCTGGGCCGTTGCTGACGGTTGTTGAATCGGGAAGATTCGTTGGGAAACGTTGGGTGCCGCGCTGTTCTGCCCGATTAGCCCGGATACTTTCGGTGTCCGCAAGCTCTCTCAGGACAGGCGCCTGTGCGGCAGCGGTTCTTAGTTGGTCGTACTGGCTCAGAGTGAGAGTCACGGTGGTTTCAGACGTGGGGGGTAGGGGGGTGTTTTCTGGGGGTTGCATCCCCAGTCTAACCAGGGTGAGGCCGGTTCCGGCTAAGGTCGCTCGCCGGAATTTTCCATTGGCCGTGGTCGTCCTTATAAGCATGTGTGGGTTCTGGGCACGTATAGGGCATAGTTTAATAGTTAGTGTTTGACTAGCTATTTATTAGTGGTATGGTCTTTTTGGAAGGTTCGGGTTATCGAGGGAAGCGGGTTTGTGATGGAGATGTGTCGTTGGCCTGGGTGTGAGCGTCCGACTGTTCAGCGTTCGGGGCCGGGGCGTCCCCCGGTGTATTGCTCACTGCCTGAACACACTGCTGGTGCTGCTCAAGCACGGGAACGCACGGCAGTGACCAAAACCCGGGTCCGGGCGGCGTCGGCGGTGGCTGTGTTGTCTGAGGATTTACCGGCCGAGGGCCGGGTGCGTCTGGTTGTGGCCCGCTGGGCCGAATCAGCCGCTGAGGTACTGGCCGCTTTCCAAACCCACAGCGCGTTCCTCGAACTTGTTGTCGACGACCTGGCCCACTACACCGACCCTGACGCGGTCGAAGCCCGACTGTTGGGGGCGCGGGCGGAAGTGGAAACCGCCAACGCTGGACTGGAAGCCGAACGTCAACGCCGAGAAGAAGCCGACCACGCCACGGTCGCCGCACGAAAGGAAGCCGCCGCCCACGAAGTGGCAGCCACCCGAGCGCATGACGCTACTACTGCCGCGTTAGCCGACACGGCCGCTGCGCGGGAAGAAACCACCCACGCACTGAACGCGCTGGCGACCGCGCAACGGCACGCACAAGCCAGCGCCGATGCTGCCGCCAACGCAGTCGCCGAACGTGACCAGGCTCGCAGCGTGGCCCAGGCAGCTCAACAATCCGCGCAAACAGCCCGTGATGAGTTGACCGCTGCCCTGGCGGCAAGCCACGCGACCCACGCTGGGCTGGTCAGTGCCCGCGATACTGCTGTCGCAGAACGGGATCAGGCCCGCGCCGATGCCGCCACTGCGCTGGCCGCCGCATCTCAGGCCACGACTGCGACCGCTGTGGCCCGCAGTGAACGCGACACCGCCCTGGTCGAACGCGACACCGCCCGCGCCCTGGCCCAGCAAGCACAAGCCAGTGAACGCGACGCCCACGACGAACTAATCCGCGCCACCGGAGCACCAGGGGCGGTGGGTTAGGCAGGTGTGTTCTCTGCCTTGCGGGCCGCGCGACGGCGTTCTCTCCAGCTGGGGCGCGGTGGTGGAGTTGCGGTTGGGCTGGCTTCGATAGCGATCATGTGGTGTTCAACGAAGTTAGCGCGGGCGCTGGCTTCGGCTAGGGCTCGTTCGGCTCCTTCCGCGCGGGCGATTGCTACGTCGCGTTCTCCTTGTAGGCGGAGGGCCTGCATTTCGAGTTGGTGCCATTCTTCGATGCTGCGGCCTGTTGGTGCGGGTTCTTTGGGGGTGTCGGCGGGTGCTGGGGTGGGCCGTCCTGGACGTAGGCCGACTTCTTCGAGGGATGCGACGGGGATCTGCCAGTAGCCGCTGTCGTCTTTGTATGCCCCAGCTGTTTCGAGTTGGTCCATTTTGCGGGTGATGGTTTTCCGGTCGACGCGGCAGGCTTTTGCGGCTTCGCTCACGCTGAACACGACTCGTGTGGGAGTCGTGAGGTCGACGGTGTCCTGAGACGTAGCGTTGGTCGTCATGGGGCTGCTCTCCTACGGGGAAGGGGTGGGGGTGGGGCAGTTTCCTGGGGCACCCCTGGTTTGGGTGTACACCACGTAGGACATTTCCAGATGTGGTGCTCGATTTGGGTGAGCGGCGCGCGTTCAGCCGGAATATGGGTGGGGCAGTTTCCTAGGGCAGCCGCAGCATGGGGCAGGGATCGCGTGGGACATTCACTGTTTTTACGCTCAAATTGGGTGGGGCAGTTTCCTGGGACACCCCGACTATGAGCATCCACCACGTAGGACATTCACGGCTAGAGGCTGCGTCCGTGTCCTCGGTCTGGGCCCGTGGGGTAGTGGTGCGGGTTGTGCAGATCGTTGAGGACTTTCTGGCTCCGCTCCTGTTGTTGGCGGGCATTTTCTTGCACCTTGGCTTCGTAGCGTTCCATGGTTTCGCTGTGGCGCTGACCCGTGGGTAGGTTTTCTCGGATGGACTGCTCGCGGGTGATGCCAGCGAGGTCCTGGGTTGCTTTCTCGGCCTTCTCCGGCCACGCGTCTACGTTGCGTTGGGCGGTGTCGATCCTCTGCTCGGCAACCCTGAGCCCGGTGTCAATGGTCTTGTATCGGGCTTCGGTTTCGATCGCGAATGATTCAGCGGAGCGGCGGATTCCGTCCGGTGTGGGTGTTGTCCACCGCTCGTTCGCGGGTTCGATGTGTTGGTCGTAGCCCGATGGGCGGCGGGCGTGGGCGGTCCAGTCGTTGGTGAAGGAGCCCCTGACGGGCAGGTCGGCCAGGAGCCCGTTGACCTTTTTCTGCTCGTTGGTCAGGTGGGTCATTACTGTCGGATCTGAGGAAGAAAGTGTGTTCCGCCATTGGGCAATGTCGGGTCCGTGGATGTGTTCGATGACTTCCACGATGGCTCGTTGCTGCCATTCGTGGCCCCCCGGTTTTCCCGATTTCGGGAACTGGGAGCGCAGCTGCTCTTCGGCCGCCGTGACAGTGCGTTCGGCGCTGCTCTTCCCGAATCGTTTCCCGCTTACGTCCCGCTGGTGGGCGTGGGCTGCGGATAGGGGGCGTTCGGCTTGTTCCACGAGACTGGTGGCTTCTGCCCGCCAGTCTTTGACGTTGCCCACGATGGTGTCGGCGTGCCGGTTCGCCAGGTTCACGACTCCGCTGTTGCTGGTGTCTTGCACATTTTGCGCGCGGGCGAGTTGCGCCTTCTTCTCATCGAGAAGGGCTTGTGGCTCGGTGGCGTTCTCGTAGCGTTCGATGCGCTTTTCCAGCTTCTCGGCGCGCTGCGTGAGTTCGGTGTCGAGGAGCTTCCAGTGGGGTCGTTCGGCGACGCTGATCGTTTTTTCTGGCATCGGTACGTCGGTAGCGGTGGCTTCGTGGGCGGTTTCGCCGTGTTGCCAGCCACGGTCACTGACCTGCTCGGCGAGCTGGTCGGCGGCCCATCGGGAACGGTCTGTCTCGCTCATGCGCAGAACGTTGATGCGGTCGGTTCCGGACAGTCCAAGAGTGGTCAGGTCTGTGTAGAGGTCCAGGCGTTCCACGCTGCGAGTGGTTTGAACGTAGGCGGCGTTACGGTCGGCCCCGTCTGGGTCGGCGTGGACGTGACGAATGGATTGACCTTGCGCGCCGTGGTTGGTCAACGCGACACCTGGGGCGGTGTTGCCGGCCACATAGTCCGCGTTCAGGGTGCGCTGGTGCAGATCGCCGCCGGCGGTTTTCCATTCCACGGTCATCTCTCGACTACCGGGGGCGATGTTGGTCACGATGACTCGTTGACCGTTGAAGATTTCTTGTTGCGGGTCGCGGCTTGTTCGGTACAGGGTCTTACGGATCAACAAGGCGTCACCACAAGCCCACGCTCGGGTTCCGGCTGGCCCCCGGTAGTCGACGTCGGGGCCAGTAATCCAGCCGCGGACTCGGGCATGAGCTCGAGCGGCGTCGTGCAGCTGGGACACGGTCGCGTTCGTTTGCGACAACATCACCGATTCACGGAGCCGGTCGTGCGGGTCGTCCACGTTTGCGGCATCACGCGCCCAGTTCGCGGCCATCAGCTCGATCCGGTCGTCGGGATTCTTACTGACCGTGATCTGGCCCGCCTCGGCGTATGTCCCGAACGCGACACCCACGTCACCTGTTCTCAGCTGCGCCACGGCATCGCGTTCGTGGTCGTGGGTTTGGCGCATGTTCTCGGTGAGCTCGACGGCCCCGACTTGGTCGCATTGAGTCTCGAAAGTGGACCCTGCGCCCACTGAATCCAACTGTTTGGGGTCACCCATTCCGCGCACATCAATCTCGTTCGCGGCCGCCCACGGCAAGATGACGGCTTGTTCGCGGGTGGAGGCCATGCCCATCTCGTCCCACACCAGCACATCAACAGCCGGTGCGCGCCCCTCGGTGATTGCTTTGGTTAGGCCGTGAGCGGTCGTGACCTCGATCCCTGCGGCTGCGCCCAAGTTTTGTGCCGCTAGTCCCGACGTGGAGATCCCAAGAACGCGGCGCCCGGCGGCCTCATACGCGTATCGGGCGGCCTCGGCAGCCGCCGTTTTCCCTGTCCCAGCTGCACCGATCGTCAAGTCGACCTGATTGCCGCCCGTCGTCCAGCGCATGAACATGGCCCGCTGTCCCTCGTTGAGAGTGAAACCCTCCGCTGTCTCATACGTTTGCAACGCCATTTCGGCGGTGGCGGGGCTCAGAGTGTGCGAGCCCTGGCCGACTCCTGACCGTGTTGTCTCATATACGGCTTTTTCTCCATCGAGCATCGCCTGGGTTGTGTAACGCTGCCCGCCGGTGAGGCGTTCACTCATCACCGTTTGCGTGGCATCCAGCACCTCACTGGTTCCCAGGTACACGTCAGCAACCTTGGTCACGGCTGCAGTCGGGTCTGCGACGGGCGGCATCCGCCGCTGGATCTCTTTCTCGACCTGAACGCGGGTGAATACCGCGTTGTGCTCGGTCAACGTCTCATCCAAATACGACACCCACTGGCCGACTGTCCACGTCGCGGGATCGTCTACGACGAGTTCGGAGTCCCCCTCGATGTCGATCCCAAGGTCAGTGAGTTCGGCACCGAACCGGGCCGCGACCTGGTCCATGGACTCAACGGACTCGCTTTTCCCGTCGCGGGTGATCCGTTCGGCCATCTCGTCGATCTGTTTTCCCGCGTCTGGGCCGAATATTTCCTTCTCCGCCACGATCTGGGCGTGGCGCTTGGATCCGACCGAGCGGGCATCCGCTGACACGTTCAACTGGTCGTATTCCTTCGTGGTCTCATTCCAGCCCCACTCGGCCAAACCGGCCTCAGCTGTCGCGGCCCGATACTTCATCCGGAACCGTTCCGATGCCCACGCGCCATGAGCCAGCACATCACGGCCACCGGCACCAATCGTGCGCGCTTTCCCGTCCACACACATCGTCATATTCGCGATCAGTGAGTGAAAGTGAACGTGTGGATCACCCGCACGGCTCGTGACTTCCATCGTTGCTGTGCCCACGAACCCGGTCCCATCAACCCGTCTGGCCACTTGCCCGCCGCCGTGGTGGCCTGCCGCCCCGTAGGCGATCCGTTCGCCAAGCTCCTGGTACGTCTCCTGCGCGCACTTTTGGGCAATCTTTGTCAGCTGCTCCCGCACCGGCTCCGGGGCCATCACCAGGCCAATGCTCGCGCCCTTCGTCAACGTCACCCCGACGTCGTAACCCTTCACCCCAACCGAAACCCGCTGCCCCTGCGACGCAACCGCGTTCGCCCATTCAGCTTTCCCATAAGCCCCCGCCACCGGAACCCCGGCACCGGAGCTCAAGGCTTCAATCCGTTCCACGCCCACCCGGTAGGTGTCACCTTTGGCCTGCACCTGGCGGGCAAACCCGGCCCAATCCTTGCGATCTCGTTGCGTAGCGAACAGCGATTCGGGATCTACACCTCGTTCAGCGGCAGCCCACACGATCGCGTCATAAGCCGGGACTGCTGCCAATTTGGATGACTCCGCGACTGCGACCTTGGGTTTCACCCACACCTCGCCGGTCTCGGGGTTCACCCCGTCCATCAACGCATAGACCCGATCCACATCAGCCCCAGTCACAGCTTGTCCAGGTGACACTCCCAAGGTTTGAGCCGTGGCCCCGTCACCAATCCAAAACACCTGACGAGCATCGTTTTGCTGACCCAGCCGATACTCAATCTGCTCGTTATCCAACTCCCGGTCCCCACCGAGCCGATAGGCGATCTGGCCCCCGCCACGGATCGGCGTCACGTTCCCAGCCACACCGACCCACCACCTCTCAGGAACCCTGCACGAGACCGCCCGCGCGCTTCAGTATCAGAGATACCTTAGCGCTCGCTTTTTTTGTTTTTCTTGGTCTTCGTCTTCGTGTCTTGGAGTGATCAGATGCCTTGGATCTCGCTATTGAGCCTCAGCCGTAGAACAGAACACCGCTGGGCTGATTCTGTCCCGGAGGCACTAGGAATCCTCCCCCGCCATAGATCACCAGTTTCGACTTGCCCAAAAGTAGTTGAGGCCCGGACACAACTGTCAGGAGGTCGGTTATCCCCTGTATCCACACAAAACGGACACCTACTACTACAGGTAATTACTATAGGAATTACTTAACTACAGGGGGGGCGTCATTTAGAGGGTTTGACCTGCGAAAACGTAGGGGGGTGCGTCAGTAGATGGTCGCGGCCTGCGTCAGTAGATGGTCGCGAATTCCCAGGAATTAGCTGGCCCAGTTGGACTCAACTCCTACTTCGCAGCTAACCCGCATCGCATCCTCGGGCACGTCGTCCCTCGAACCGACCAGTTCGGCTCAGCCGTTCTTGATGTTGGTCCCAAGGTTCCCAATCTTGAAGCCGCCGTCGTTGACAGCTTGGCATCAATCTCTTCTCTGCCGTATCCGATGCCTGACCGACACACCACCACAACTGACTCGCCAACCGTTGCTGCCTGGGATGGCCACGTCTCCTACAGGGATGGCTGCTTCTACGAACATAAAGGAACGGAAGTAACCGAGCTTTCTCTCCCCCCATCACATCACCTCGAAGCACGAATGTTGCTCGGGCTACGCAGCACCACCAAACGACTACTGGACCTGGAGCTGGCAACCGAGTCAGACGACGACACCCTCACCGCGCTGCGGGCCAAACTGGCGTCCCGCTACTTGGCCTACACCGCCACGTTCGGCCCGGTAAACCGGTTCACGACCAAAACAACCCAAGCGCGTGATGGCCGGGACGCGAAGATTCGGCGCTCCTATCCCCCAGCGGTGAAACTTCTTCGCCACGACCCCCACTTCCCGCTCGTCCACGGTTGCGTTTGTGCGGGTGTTTAATGCGGCTAATTAGGTGATTGCGCCCGCTGCTTCACGGACCACTTCGATGATGGCGGAGCCGACGCGGGGGCCGTAGGCAAGTTTTGGGGTTCCGAGGTTAGTTGCGGTGATGAGGTCTGCGTAGGTCGCGGCTGGGATCCGCGCCCCAAGATCGGTGCCGTGGAGTTCGTCGTATTTGGTCGGGTTCGCCGCAACGCGGCGGGCCGCTTCGGCCATGAGGTTGCTGCGGATGAGGCGTTTGCGTTTGGCCCGAAAGACTGCCGTTTCGAGCGCGGCGAGCGCGTCACGGGTGGCGGGGTCGATGCTGGCGATGATTTTGGTGTCGGCCGCGTGGCCTCGCGTTGTCAGGCTGTCCAGTAGTGCGCCTGCTGCTGCTCCTGACGCACCGTTTGTGCGGTTGTGCGGTTGTGCGTGCGTGTCGGCGTTCGGTTGTGGCGTTGCTGTCTCACGTCGTTTGGGTATCGGTTTCGTGGTCTTTTCTAGCGCAGCCCTGCGTTCGGCGGAGCTATCCAGCCCGGCACCAGCCGCTTTCACGGTCAATCGAGACTGGTTCGTGCTTTGGCTCTTGCGCAGCTGGTCTCTGCTCATCGCTGGCCTACTTTCGGGTCAGCGGCGGTGAGGTCAATCTCAGCTTCGTCACGTTGCGTGGGAGTCGCCAAGTCGTGAAGCAGGGAAACGATTTCTGCGGCCGCCGCTTCATATTCTTGGGCTGACTCGGAGCCAGGAGCGTAGACATTGACCGGCATGTGCGCATAGTTCGCTTGTTTGATGCCTTCACGACGTCGGATCTGGCTGGTGAGGACGGGCAGCGAGCTTGCCGCAACATCTTCGGCTACCAAGCTGGTGAGGACACGGTCTGGCTCGACTCGGTTGAACAAGATGCCGAGGAAGGCTGGGGTGATGCCGGGCATTCGCGCGCACTTGGCAACGAGACCCGCAACGGTTGCGGCTCCCTCTGCGGCCCACTGATCATGGTCGCTGACGGCAACTACTCCGTCGCTCGCGACGATCGCGTTCATTGTGAGGACGCCCGTGTTGGGTGCGGTGTCGCAAATGACCCAGTCGTAAATGTCGGCAACGGGTTTCAGGGCGGTGCGCAGGAATGTTTCGCGGCCCACTTCCCCACCGAGTGTTCGTTCGACGAGTTGAAGGTGTCCGCGCACGGCCGGGATCACGTCGATTCGAGCGATGCCTGTGTCGTGGATTGCGTCAGCCAGCGCTGCGGGGTCTGTCGGGTCGAGTAGTTGCGCGATGCCCGTTGTGTTTTCCCCTCGCTCGATCTGGAATAGCCCGCTGGTGTTGCCCTGGGGGTCGAGGTCAACGACAAGAACGGTGTATCCGGCTGCCGCGAGCACAGCGGCGGTGTTGACGGTGGTGGTGGTCTTTCCCACCCCACCCTTCTCTGATGTGAATGTCACTGTCTGCGCCATTTAGTTGCTCATTTCGGTCATGTGCGGTTGCCCGTTTGGTGTCACACACACTTCTACCACTTCACGCCGTCACACACGCTCGCTGACACGCCCGCCAACACAGACGCACAGTCGCACGCACGCACAACCGCACATTGTCACAGTCGCACAACCGCACAACCGCACAACCGCACTTGCGCGCGAGATGAGGAGGGTCCACACACACATCTCCACAGAGTCGTTCTCTAACAGTCATGAGGGCGTCTCTGAGCGAACAACGCCCTGGTTCCAGTCTCACCACAGATCCACAATTCCAAGTTGCCTGAGGTGCTCTGAGCAGCGTCGCCAAAATTAAGAGATTTCGCTATCCGGTGTCTGCGGGAGCTCGCTGCACCCAATCAGGCATCGCCGCATAGTCGTCTATCCAATCGTCGGGGTCCGGGGCAACCGCAGCACGTTCGAGGTCGAACAGGCTCAGTTCGTCGGGACTGGCTTTGTGTCGGTGGTGAGGGCCAGCGGCTAACCATTGCCACCAGCGGGCGCGTTGTCGTGCGTAGACCTGGCGTCGATGTTCGAAGGTTTCGTCGGTTCCGAGGATGGCCGAGATCTGGTTGGGGTCGGCTTTGCCACCGATCCAGCCAGCGGGGCGTGTTCCTCGGCGGGGGAGATATGTCGCGAGATCCCACCCGGCCAGCGCAGCTAGCGCGTCTTTGATGGCGCTGGGGGAGTAGCCGGTACGTAGCGCAATCTCGGCAGTGCTGAGAGCGGCACTGTGGGGGATTGCTTTGCCTGTCGGTCGTTTCCGGCGCTTGCGACCGCGCGCGGGGTTTCCGTGAGTGACGAGCAGTTCGTAAATTTCGCCTTCCATGTGACCAAGCTCGAGGAACGCCGTGCGCAAGCCCTGGATCCAGCCCGGTGCCGGATCACAGTGGGCAGCCTGGTCAACGATCAATTCCCACGTGTCTGCCTCCCGACCGCGTGCTGCCTGGATCCTACGAATCAGACCGTGATCAGCAAACGTGTGCAGCACTTCCGAGGACAGACCTTCACTGATCCCCGCACCCAGCGCGTAGGCCCGCACACCACCATCTACCCGAATCCCGCCCTTAGACAACGCAAAAAACCCAAGAACGACCAGACACCACCGCTGGTACGCAGAAAAAGCGTGGGATCGAGCGTGACCACGAGCGAACGTGATCCATTGCCGCACCTCCAGAGCAGGGTCGGAAGGCAGGGGGCGTGGGGTGTTTGGGTGGCTAGTGTTCAGATTCCGGCTATAGCTTTGCCCTCGGGTGTGCGGCTGGTGTTTTTGCTTGGGTTTGGCCGCCGCGAACCGGAAATGGTCGGCCGCGATACAGGCAACGGGGCCTTTGCGGGCGTAGGAGCGGGCCATCCATGTCCACTCGGTTTCTACGGCGTGGACGTACTCGTCTTGAGTGAAACCCATCTCGATCGCGGCACGTTCGACCCGGAACCGGAATCGGGACTCATCAGCAACGTGAGTGGCCTTACGCGGGCCGGTAACGGCCTGGCGGTGCAGAAGGTCACCAATATCGATCCCCGTCAGCCTGGTGCCCGGAAGGGGGCGGGCGAATGTTTCAGGGTCCTGCTCGCGGTGGGGGACTGGGGGAACAAGCCCGCACAGCTGCGCCCACGCATCAGTGGCCGGAACCGCATCAACGGCAGCCTGGAGTTGCTCGAGGGTGCCGATGTGGCGTTGGAAACCGCCCGCAGCATGCGCGGAGCCTGTCGGGCGGATACAGCCCTGAACACCGGCTGCGGGGGCGGTGTCCACGCACGGGTAGCGCTCGCGCAGTCCGCGTAGTAGCGCGGAAATGTCTTTGTGGGTGACTCGGTGGGGGAGTACGGCGTACACGTGGCGTCCACCGGTGGGGGAGACGTCAGTCCAGGGGTGTAGTCCGGCCATTCGAAACAGTTGGCTGATTGCTGCGGCTTGGACAGCGACGGTGTGCGCATCGGCAGCGGCAACGTCGAGGTCGACAGCAACCAGCGCCGCCGTACCGGTTCCGACATCGAAGAGCTCCACGGCCGCAGCACGCGACGGGAGGGACCCGGTGACCGGTTTACGTCGACCGGCGGGATAGCGCCCAAATCGGTCGATGATGCGCATCCGGCCGGGGAAAACCTCCCCCGCGACAACAGGGGCTGTGAGCGCCCATTCCTGGGCGGCGGCGTCACCGTCAGCGAACGCTGAGGGCCTTAAAACGGTCAATTCTGTGCTCAGGGGGCTCACCGCAGACCACCTGCGATGCGCAACACGTGTTGTGGTGGCGCATGAGCGTGACTAAGTGGCCACACGTGGGCTATTGTCAACGACATCGCCTTTCGAGGAGATGGAAAAGAGCCCTTGCTTACCAGCTAAGAGCAACACGGATTTGTTAGAACCTCAGGCCAGCTACGAACTGAACTGAGGAGCAGCACTAGAGAATCAGGCCCGCCGCCAAGCGGGCCTTTCTCAATTCGGGGCCTACATCACGAGGCCTCCTGGAATCGCTCGGGTGAATCTATGAATGAGGGAAGGCCCGTCGCTGGATCGAGCTCCATGTTTTTCACAAGCAGGTTCAAGACGCCGCTAAGGCTCAGGTTCGCGCGGTCGGCGACTGCGATGAGCAGCTGCGCGTCATCTGGTTCGAGAGTGGCCACGACTCGGTAGGATTTTCCACTGGCAGGGTCGTAGGTGGACTTCTCTTTACCGGCATACCGTTTCCCGATCGCCGATCCGCCGCCCTGTGGTCGTTGACTCATGATCGGCATCATTGCCGGCGAGATACATCATCTGGGGGAGAAACTGCGGCGCGCCGCGCGATTCTTTGGCACCGAAGTTCCGGCCCGTTCCTAGGCTGCACCGGTCCGCGTGAGTCACTTTGAGCTAGCCCAACGCCAACGACCGACAAGAAGCCATCAACGCAATCACCATCGAATACTAGGATTGCCTCCCACGGTTTGCCCCACTCTCCAATATTGACCAGATTCCACCCCGAACCGATTGTCGCGGACTCGAATCGTGCTGAAACTGTCCAAGGAGAATCGGCAGGAGCCTGAGCAGATCCCAGACGATAAATTCCCGAGCCCCCGATTGCCACACCAAACCCAGGCGAATATGCGACACCCTGGGGATTGATACCGGTCTGAGCATCTCGATCACTGGAATCTGCATCCACAGGCTCCGGCGTGTGTCGAGGAGAGGGATCTCGCGGCGAGCTCTTGGTCTCCGCTTGCGACGGTAACCAGAAGTAGCGACGCGGATCCAGGTCGAGTGCTGATCATGGCTCGGTATCTAACAGACGCTGTCATCGACAATGTCCGTTCTCTCGGCATTTTGATGCAAGACCCAAGACCTGTCCGTGCCCCGTATGCGATGGCGCGCGTCGCTATTGATGCTGAAGCTCAACTGTTTCAGGTTGTGCAACCAGGTGTTTCAGCAAGCGAACGGCTCGTGCGGTGTCTAAACATGCAGTTGACCGCCCTAGGTGAAAACATCCGATCCGCGGTCGCCGAGGGAAGACTTGAGCAGGCGGACGAGGACTACGCCGAGTGCGTTTCCATCACGACCGGCGCGGAAAGGGCTGGTGCCCGCCTCACGAAGCCGCGGGATCAAGCTAAGAGGCGCGTGCAGTTCATTGGCAAACCGACATCGCCCAAGGAGCAAAGGTTGGCTTTGCACGAAGAACTGCAAGCAGTCGGCATCTGGCACTTTCTCTCGACGGTCGTTCACAGTCAAGATGACTCGGGTTTTCGCTTGATGGCTGGACTGGACGGGTTCAACAACCCGCACTCCGATGTGATGCTGGCGGTGTTCGTTTTCTTCGTCATCCTTGGATTCGATCGTTGCATCACGGCGTTGGCTGAATACGCGGCATTCGATCTAGCTAACGTAGCCGGTTTTATCAAGAACGAAATGCCAATCTGGATGGACGCTGCGGGAAAGAGCGATGAAGCAATCAGGAGAGCTGTGGAAACAGAGTTCGCGGATGAAATCGCCGAATACGAAGCGCGGTTGCGTCAACTGGCGGCTTCGATTCCGGGAGCATCCAAGGGATCAGAGTCTGACTCGCTTAAAGTAGATGGAGCGTCCTGATCGCCGATGCCCGAATGGAAGCCATTGCGCTCATGCGGGACGGAATTTGGAACTTCATGTCGGATCAGCGGGTAGCACTGTGGAGCGCTCTTGCCCTTCTTCGCGGTGATCGCGTACCGGCTTGACCTCCCACGTTTGGCTAGGCCTAGAAGGAGGGTCAACGCCCAGCGCCTCGGTCTTCGGGTATGTCCATTCGAGTACACCCCAGATGGGCGTCAGGTTGTTCGAAACGTCATGCGTCAGACGAAGTCCCCACGAGGCTTTCCTGACATAGTCACTCGCGGGTTATAGAGTCCAACCTGACAGTCACTGGCGGGCAGGGGAG
>Ga0209390_10006426_pt1 | contig 15761 bp, 11 predicted proteins | sample BON01_FD_187212 | JGI IMG/M metagenome (GOLD analysis project Ga0209390, IMG submission 187212) | Freshwater microbial communities from Lake Bonney liftoff mats and glacier meltwater in Antarctica - BON-01 (SPAdes) (version 2) | ecosystem: Environmental > Aquatic > Freshwater > Ice > Glacier... | reverse complement strand
CTGAATGAGACCAAACGCGGCAGTCTGCGAAGAAGACATCGCCGATTTTGGCCTCAAATTCGGCGGGGAACCGAATTTCGCGGCTCAATCCACGACGAGCCACCCGAACCGCCATCATCTGCCATGTTTTTTAATTACTCAACTCGGCACTCGCTCAAAACAACCCGGTTCACGGACACGCTGCTAGTAGCAGTCTGAAAACCGTTGCGGCGGACTCGCCAATACAAGCACCATTCGCCAGCGAATTTTACAATGACTCTGTTCACTTGCTCGCGCCGCGTGCTTGTGAATTTGCGGTTTTAGAACCGTCTTTAGGACTTGCAACGCTACGTTTTTGCGATCTTGAACGGTTGCAATGTTCCGCAGCTTAAGTGGAGACCAACGTGAGTCGCGGATTGTGATGTGCAAACGAAACAGCCTGATTCGTGCTACAGTGGGCAAAAATCACAGTCGAATTCTTTCTTTTGGAGCGGGTTCCTGAGCCGTTCGGCTTTTCTGTATTTCCGATTCATAAAGATGAATCAGTTGCAGAAGCTGGGGTTTCTGACTGGCCGGTGCGAGGTCATGAGATTGAACCAGCCATTTGCGAGCGTTTTCGAAGTCGGTTGCTTCTGCGTAGCTTGCAGCCAGCGTACTGAGGTGTGACCAATCCTTAAAGTCGGTCAGTTCACAAGCCTTGTTTGCATTGAGAACGGCCTCAGTCGGATCGCGAACTGATTGATCTTCTGATGTGGCCAGCAACCATGCATAGTTGTCGTATGCTCGAGCAAAGGCTGGATTGAGTTCAAGGGTCTTCTGGTAGTCGTTTTTGGCCTCAGCAAACTGTTTCAGCTGCACGTGTGCCGCCGCTCGGTTGTTGTATGCGCGGAACAGAACTGGCTGGATAGCGATCGTTTTGTTCCAGCTTTCAATGGCGTCCTTAAATTTGCCTTCGCTGAACAACATGTTTCCATGGTTGTACCAGGCCGCTGAGTGATTCGGATTGTTTTCAATGGCCTTCATGTAGTCAGCCTTTGCCGCCACCGCATCACCCTGCCCGGCTTGCACATTTCCACGAGCGTACCAGTAGTCAGCGTTAGTTGGTGCGAGGCTGATTGCAACATTTAGGTCTGCAACGGCTTGTTTTGAATCTTTCAACTGGTGGAACGACAGGCCACGGCGGTAGTAAAGTTCTGGTTGTTTTTCGTCCAGCAGAATGGCTTTTGACAGGTCGCTGGCCGCTTGTTGAAAGTTCCCTGTGCGATGGTAAATCGTGCCGCGATACTGCCAGGCTTCCAAATCGTCGGGTCGATTTTCAAGAACCCTGGAAAGGTCAGCAACTGCCGTGTCGAAGTTGCCACTCTTTTCCTTGAGTTTGGCTCGTTCCAGCAGCGCTTGATAGTGGTTGGGGTCACGTTTGAGCAGCGTGTCCAGATCCTGAATGGCCAGCAGTTCCAAACCGATGTTCAGGCGACATTGGCAACGTCGCCAAAGCAGATCGCTGTCTGTATTGTCGGCTTCGATCGCGACATCGTAGGCGGCCGCCGCTGCATCATACTGCTGTTTGTTAAACAACGTGTTTCCGCGGATTATTAAAGCGCCGCGGTGAGTTGGTGCGTTGGCAAGTACGGCATTTGCATCTGAAAACGCTGCTTCAACGTCGCCGATTCGCTGAAAAGTAAGAGCTCGGGCCATTCTGGCTGTCGTGTCCTGTGGCAGAAGCGTCAGTACTGCGGTATAGTCACTAAGGGCAGCGCTGCGGTCGCCCGATTCATCCAGCACATCACCGCGCTGTTGCAGCAGTTCGGGCTCACTGCCTTTTAGCACAATTGCGTGATCAAAGTCTGCCAAGGCCTCACGATATTCGCCGTTGGCTGCCCGCAGCTTTGCTCGAAGTATGATCCCTTCAGCATGTTCAGGCTGTGTCGCAATGATCTGATTCAGGTCTGCTATTGCCGAGTCGTTTTGCTTGAGGTCAGCAAACGCTTTTGCTCGAAGAAACCAAAGTTCGGTCGAAACGTCATCGTTCTGAATCACAGGAGTCAATACGCTAATGATGCCGTGAGGGTCGTTTAGTCCGACATAGAGTTTGGCAGCACGTTCTGCGATTCGATTGTTGTGAGGTTCCTGACCGAGAATCGCACGCAGGTCAGATATCGCCGCTGCGTTTTCTCCGATTTCAAGAAACGCATCGGCTCGTCCTTCCAGAAATTCGAAGTTGTGAGTGTCTACAAGGCAAAGTTGCGTCCAGTCGGCAACGGCCAGCGTCCACAGGTTTTTCCGTTGAAACGTTAGAGCTCTTTGCTTCAGCAAAAACGCGTTCTCCGGATCTGACTTCAGCAACTCAGAGAGATCCTGGATAGCACCGTCCCAGTTTTTTGCAAGAATCTGCACCTTTGCACGTTCGGTGATCGCCTGCTTCTGTGACGAGCCCAGAGAGATCAGGTGCGTGTAGCCGGCGATCGCATCGTGATATCGATTCATCTGAGTCAGAAGTTCTGCGCGGAGCTTAACTGCAGCGTCGTCGTTAGGATCTGTTACAAGCAATTTTTCGGTGACTGCCAGAGCATCTTTTTTGCGGCCATGCTCAGCAAGGACTGTGGCGTAGCGTAACCCGGCCTCGCGATGCGAAGGTTGTGCGGCAAGCAGCAATTCGAAAGCGGCGATACACGCTGTTCTGTCACCGTTGCGATACGCGACCATTGCCCGCTGCAGTAATGCATCACTGTCAGCGCTGGAAGTTTCACGTATCGACACAACGTTTTTTAGCATTTCGTCTGCTGCATCGGTGATGACTAAAGGTCTGCCTGTCTCCGCATCGCCGGCTGAAGGGATTTCCAGTGGGTAGTTTGAGTTTGGAGACGGGCTTGAGTTGGCAACTGCCTGGGAAAATGGATTTTCGTCTGTTGCCGATTTCTGAACAACGGCCATCGCTGGAGTCGCGTCTTCTTCGCCGTCGAACAGCTCAAAAACTGAAGCTGGTGCCGCGGTAGGTTGCGTGGTACTTGCGGTTTTCGGAACGTCGGAGAAGGTGTTGTCGAGTGGAAACAGTTCAATGCCATCTGTTCCACGCAAAGCGGCTGAGTCCATCTTTGGATTCTGTTTAGGAGTGGCATTGCTGGCGTGCGTTTTGGCTACGGGTTTTTCATCGAATGGGAAAAGTTCGAAGTCTCCCGTTTGTTTTGCCGGTTGGTTTAGAGCGGCTTCCGGTTCTCGAACGATCGCTGGCATACTGACGGCTGAAGTTCTTCGTGGAGTTGCGGGTTCAGACGCAACAACGACTGCTCCCGACTGTCGCGACAGCAGGTCAGCTTTTGCGAGTTGAAGTTCCTGACGCGTTTGGAGATCGTCTGGAGAAAGTTGCGAGGCATGTGTCAAGTCGTGGACGGCGTCTTCCAGGTAACCGAGCTGACGCAGAACGGAACCCCGTTGCTGCCAGGCCAAGGCATTTGATGGAAGAAGTCGACACGCTACGGACAGATCGGCAAGAGACCTGTCGTTGGCCCCGGCGGCGGCATGAGCCAGACCGCGATGTAGCCATGTAAGCCCGTTGCGACGGTCGATTCTGAGTGCGGTGCTGAAAGTTTCGACAGCTTCTGCGGGAGCAGTCTTTGACTGCAGCATCCCGCAGCGTAGAAAGGCTTCAACATGGTTCGGATTCTTTTCCGTGACCAGTTTGTAATCGGCGAGAGCATTTTCTGGATCGTTCAGCTTTTCCAAAAGTGCGGCGCGATCGAATCGGGCGTCCGTTGCATCCGGGTTCAGCTTGATGGAAGTCGTCAGAGCATCCAGTGCTTCGGTGTTTTTTCCGGTCGTGCGGTACATCGTGCCGAGAGCCCACCATGCTCGATCCCAGTCGGGCTTTTTCTCCGTGGCGACCTTAAGATCGCTGATAGCGTGTGGCAGGTCGTTGGCGACGGCCTGACAGGTTCCGCGGAGATAGTATGCTTCCGCGAAGTCGGGTTTAAGAGCAATGCTTTGAGTGAGTGTACGAATAGCGTCTTCGTATTTTCCGTCCTGTTGTTGTTTCAAAGCGGCACGAACAAGTTCTTCCGCCTGTTGATTCTGGCTGGAACAACCTGAATTCAGCAGCGCGCCACAGAGTACCATCAACGCAAGAAGGGTCGATGATCGTCGGCTGACGTGAATGTAATTGCTGACGGATGTTGCAAATGAATGCGAGCTCATGATGCACCCCTGTGGCGACTTGTCGTCACACTTTGAATAACTGAAAGCACTTTGAATAACTGAAAGGAAGTTGCTCGGCGAAAAGTCCATGCCAGAGCGCACGGCGCACCGTGTCCTTGACTGGGTTCATCGTCATTTTGTGTCTGACAGTTTTATTCCCTTCGTTCGCTAGAACCGTTTTTATCGTTAAGTTCATCCAGCCGGCAGTCACTCATTCACGCAGAATTTGCCGGAGAGAAAGTCGATGCCGGCAATCGTTCACGACAATCGTCAGAGTTGTCGTCAAATTGCCAGGACTGCCGGAACGTGTTTGTCGTGCCAACTGGATTCGACAAATGGAGGATGATCCGTTCCGGCCATCGCTTGCTTCAGGTCATTGCGAATGAATTCCGAATATTTAAGCTGTACAGGAAATACTGGAATTTGTTGCTCCAATCGTGCTCGCTGAGCACAGTGAACCTGTCTCCGAAAGCCTCGATTATTGTGGAGAATCCCGATGGATCTGTCTGCCATGTTTTCTGACGATCAGATTGCCGTCATGGGGTGTTTTGCTGCTTTGGTGGGTTGCGGGCTGATTGCCATGCTGAGTTTTCAGTTTGGTTCGGCGGGCAAGGTTTCTCAGCAGACTGCCGGGAAGACTCTTCCATTTGCTTCGAAAGCACCGACGGAAACTTCAACGGATTCCAGAAAGGCAGCCTGAACGGGCGTGCGTAATGTTGCGGTGTGGTGTTGAGTGCTACCATAATGTCAGCCTGCCATTTCTGCTGACCCAATGACTCTACTCTGGTATCGCCCATCATGGATCATCAACGTTCCCGACCGCTTTCGGTTGAATGTACAATACGTCGCCGAACTGTTTTGGGACTTGGACTTCTGGCTTGCGTCCTTGGATCAGGTAAGGCAATTCTGGCTGACGAATCCGAACGAGACCTGTCGCCGGACGCGATGGTGATGTTTGGCAAACTGGATCGTGTCGTCAAGGACCTTGACGGATACCTGACGGCTATCGACTTCAACCGACCGGCAATTCTGGGCACAAATTATTTCGCGGTCTCTGTCGCCGGAATCGATGCGCTCAAAGACCTCGAAGAAGGACGCGGCGTCGATCCGGAAACGCTTGCAGGTCTCTATGCTGGATTTGCAATTCCCGATGTTGCTCGACATTTGAATCTGGTGCGAGACGTTGGGACTGCAGGCGATGTGAAGTTACGGATTACAGCACCGGACGGGCGACTACGATACAAGGGCACTGTTGTCAGATTGTATTCCCCAGACCGATTACGCGAGCTCTTCGAGCGTCGTGATTCGTTTCGCGTTGACCAGACCCGAAAAAGAATGGCGACCTTCGCCCAGTACGTCTACAAGCGCCAGCAGGATCTTGGCCAGGCCAGAACAGGAGCGGACAGTAGCGAAATTGAAGAACTTTCTGAGCGATATAGAAAGTTGCAGCCGGTCATTAGTGATTTTGACGCTGCCATCCGTGCTGAAAAGTCAGTGAGCTCCATTCTGCCTGGCGCTGGTCAGCATTTCTTCGGCTATTCAATGGGTGGGATTGACGTCCAGAATAACCTGACTCAGAAGCATGCCATTGACCCGGAATCATTCGCCGCCATCTTCGCAGAAAAAGTCGCACCTGAATTCGCTGATGCGTTTGTTGTAACCGCGAACGGTCGAGTGCTGTATAACGGCGAAGAGGTTAGGCTTTATTCGATGGCCGAGTTGGAGCGAGGTTTCAAGGTACGCGAACGTCTGGTAGAAAAATCTCAGCGCTAAGCGGTGTTCGATTTGACATCGGCTTATCGAAAATACTAAATCTTTCAGTCAATCGGCATTTACTGCCTGACTTTCAGGACCTGCCTCAATATCAGTTGCACGGCCTTTCTTTGGTTGGCAGCGTTTGCTGTTGATATGAGGTGTGACGCAACTCGGGCTGATTCTTTTGACGACACTTCAACGCAACGCGCCCACAGACTCGATTTGGTGTTTCGGATCAGCGAGATTAGTGCAGAAATTTGTTTCCGGCCCTTGGGCAGGGGCACCTCTTCGACTATTTCTTAGCCATTTTGATTGCAGAGTGTTCGCCCTGGCAGGGATGAATGACGGTTACCTGGGGTTGGCTTTCGGGTGGGGCGTTAATTGTGAGGAAGCCACCGGAAGCCTGAGCATTACAACAGCAAAACGATGTGCCGCGGACTGACATGTCGGTTGACGCCCGGACGCTTAGTGTATTGCTTACAACCTGTTTGCGGCCAGCCATTGTGGTGCTCCACTCTCGGAAGAGTTCAGCAAATGGTCTGCCTGTCAGTCGTTTAAGCGACTCTGACCATTCGGTAGAATTCACTGCAATAAGCTGCAAATCTGCCGGTTTCACGCAGCACATCACCGACTGCATAAAAAGACACCCTGCCGCTCGCGTTGGTCCCCGATGGTTGGTGGTTTGGCGCATATTATCCGGGATGACCAGCGGAAAAGTGTTTGGTGATTTGGCGAAACGTGCGATTCGTAGTTCGAGGTTTTGGCTATCCGGGCAGATCAACTGCTCCATGTAGTGAGCGATGGCTTCATTCAGCCAGCATGGAATGCAGTCAGACTGTGCCTGTCCGAAAGTTTGACCTTCCATTGCAGCTCTGCGGATCGCAGAGAAAGTCGCGGCATGTGCAAGTTCGTGAGCAAGAATGGCGGTGAGATCTCGTCCAGACGGAGCGTTCACATCGATGTAAATGATATCGCCGCCGAACTTGCCATCGAAGTTGAGAAAATCATTGGCTCTAACGCAGCCGTTGATCGGATCCTGCTCACACAATCGCCGTTGTTCGGAACTGAGTGAACCTAGCAGAACTGTCAAATGCTGATCGTCGTCGACATCCCCGATTTGTCCAAGACGGCTCTCGACGAAGGCTCGCAGCTGGCCATCCAGAGTCTGAGCAATGGTGCGGGCGAGTTCATTCACTTCCGCCGTCAGGATATCTGCCTCCGCAAGGTACACGTTTGTACGGATGCCGGTTGCCACAATTTTGCCGCATCCATGTCGGTCAAAATTGCCGCATTCTGTAAAGCAGGGAATTGAAAAATGCCGTGAGTCCCTGATTTCAGTTTTGCAGGACGCTTCTGAATCAAAGGATGGAAACTTCAAACCGGACAATTCTGTCTGATGCGTCGGATAGCTGCATTCTGGTTGCACGATGGATGGCGTCTGAATGAACGCGATGTCCCAGTGTGCAGGCTGGGCATAGAAATTGGCTGCGTCAGACGTGTTACGCGCTTCAGCCAAGGCAGGGCGCCAGGTTACTTTAAGTGAATGCTGTCCTGCCGTTTTGTCGAGGCTGCCGAGGACAACAGATCCGCCAGCGGGAAGCCAAAACCGAAATTGATCCTCGCTACAGTCAGCGTTGACGTCTCTGCTGATTGAGCGTCGAGTTGCAGCAGCAGTATTGCTGAAGGCATTCGACGTGGCATCGCTTAGGCTGGCACTGCATTCGGGAGCACTGTCTTCCGCAGGACATTGTAATTGGTCCGTATGTGCAGTCCGTCGAGCTGGAGCGCCGGACCTGCCAATGTGAGCGGCGACTGCGCACAGAGTCAACACGATCGTTATTTTTGACACCCAGTTTGACACGTCTAAAGCTCACAGCAGATGTCGGGATTCGTGCTCGACAACTTGGAATTCGCCCGGAATCGGCCATTCCGCTACTCTTCATTCATCGTGCGGCAGCGCTGTGTTTCTTGATTCCGTTCGCTTTCGACGGGGGCGAGTTGGCTTTTGATGGCGAGTTTTTGCAACCGAGCCGCAGAATTGCGTTTCTTGACAGACTTCTTAAAAAGTCGACTTTTGCCGCTTAAGTAGAATCGGGGCTAATGGCGAACCGCACGGATCTCGCGTCTCATTCCGACAAATCGCATACCCAAGACTTTTCCGGCTGCACCGTCTTAGCCAGCAAAGCGGCTTCGGTGTGTCAAAACCATGGAGACAACCCGTTTTTTAAGGGGAATTCCTTTCTTAACGAACCGAACACGGATATATGATAATTCGACTGTGTCGTCGTGCGCGATTCTGCTGCAATCTGACGTCCTGTCGTATTCACCCACTGCTCGGTCCACCGAAAGGGTCTCCAAATGCGGACTCCGCAACTTTCAGCACTTCGATCCTTGCTTGCTGCTGGTTTTCTTGTTGGCACAAATTGTTTCGCCGTGGACAACTCACCGGTCGTCATCGCTAACCATGCGGGCGTCAATGGGGATTGTTTCGCACTCGCTGTGCGATCACCTTTGTCCGAGTCACAGGCGATCAATCGCCATGTGATTTTGATTGACACGTCTGCCAGTCAGGTTGGTGAAGTTAGAGAATCATCTCTGCTACTGGTGTCTGAAGTGCTCGCAGGGCTTTCGACCAATAGTCAGGTGCAGATCTTCGCTGTCGATGTCGAATGCGACGCATTGACAGATGGATTTGTTCCAACAGCTTCACAGCAGGTAAATTCCGCCATTCAACAGTTGTCGCTTCGCACTCCGTTGGGAACGACGAGTTTGCAGGCTGGCTTTGACAGGATTGCTGAATCAGCCAACAGCAAACTTCCGACTTCCGTTTTGTATATCGGTGACGGGCTTACATCAGCCGATCGAATTGCCGGTCCGGAACTAAAGAGTCTTGTAGCAAAGTTGAAAGCAGGAAATATTTCTGTGCATTCACTTGTCCTGGGACCTCAGGCTAGTACCGAACTGCCGTCAATTCTGGCGAACCTGACCGGGGGAACAGTTGCCCGAGCATTTACCGGACGTGAAACCACTGCCGCTGCAACTGTAGCTGACGCACTTTCGATTGCCCCTGTGACAGTCGAGGGCCTTCAGGCAGACCGACGTCCACTGGCAATTGTTGGCTTGAACAGCGTTATGCTGAGAACCGATCGTCACACGATTGTGTTCGGCAAAGGCCCGATCGGAGAGTTCTCTAAGCTGTCAGCCACGCTTGTTGGTGGGAAGCAATTGGAATGGAACAAGGCTGAATGTACTCAAAACGAAGGCGGTCCGGAAATTCAACATCTGCTGACTCGTGTAGAGTTATCTGATGGTGTCAACGCTTCGATTGCGAGTTTGAAGGATCTACACGCTGCCACACGTCAGTTCAATTCAGTATTAGCAAAGTCGATGGCAGCGACTGAACACCTGCAGCGTTCTGGAAACCACCGAGAAGCGCGAGCGTTGATCAACGCCGTCAACGAATTGGATCCAACCGCGACACGGCGAACAATGATTCTCACAGGTGTTCAGCAGGAGCAGCCACCAGTTGCTCCGTCACCAGTCAATGCATTTGGAGATGACGCCACAGAACTTGGTTCTGCTCCGGTTGAGGCAAACTTTGGAGACGACGGATTTATCGGTGCACCACCTCAGGCTCAGGGGCCACTTTCTGAAGTTGAAGCTGAAGTGAAGCTGCAAACTCAGATTTTGACCGCCGAAACAAATGCTGCCGTTGAAGAAGCGAAATCCCTTGGGAATGAAAACCCCGACTATGCAATGAATCTGCTAAAGGATGTACTGGAAACCATTCAGGCTTCAGCAGATATCAGTCCTGATGTAAGAGCCGAACTTGAGCGACGAGTCATCGCAGCACTGGGCACGGTTAGAAACCAACGAGAATCGAATGCGTTGATTCGCAAGCACGTTGCCAAAGATCAGGCAGTTCAGGAAGCTCAACGAAGATTTTTGGCAGACCAGGATCTTGAAGAAGAACGTCTTGCCATTCTGATTGATCAGGTCCGTAGTCTGCTGGATCGAGCTCGTCACGGTGACCGTAATGGTTTTGAAGATGGCGAAGCGGTTTCCAGGACAGCTCTTGACCTGCGTCCCGGTAACGGACCAGCGACTCAGGCCCTTGTTATCTCTGAAGCTTCTGGGCAGTTGGACAAGGCTTACCGCTTGGTGAACCTTCGACATGACCGTTTTCTAGAGGTCCTTTATCAGGTTGAATTGTCCCACGTACCGTTTCCGGACGAACCACCGGTTGTGTACCCCCCAGCCGACGTTTGGCGTGCTTTAACTCTCACACGAAAGCCGAAGTACGAATCGTTCGATCTACGCAGCGAAAAGCCAGTTGAAAAATGGCTTGGGCAGATGCTTGATAAGCCAGTGCCTTTGCTGGACTTCCCTGGTGAGACTCCTCTTAGTGAAGTGCTGGAGCAGATTTCAAACTATTACACGACAACCTGGGGACAGGATGGTGGAGCGTCCGGAACAGACTTCCGCATGACAATTTATCCAGACCGAGCGGAACTTGAACTTGAAAGTATCTCCTCGCTTGAAGACGTCACGGTCAGCGATATCAATTTCGAAGGTATGACTCTACGGAATGCACTGAAATTGATTTTTGCACAAACCACAGATCCTGCGCTTACATATGTGATTGAAAACGAAGTGTTGAAAGTCACAACAGTGGCAAAAGCAGATGAGACGTTAACAACCCGAGTTTACCCAGTGGCAGACCTTGTGATTCCCCCCGTTCAGCTCGGTGGCGGTGGCGGTCAGGTTGGCGGCGGTGGTGGTGGCCAGGGCGGTGGCGGCCAGGGTGGCTTTGGCGGCGGTGGTGGTGGTCAGGGCGGCGGCGGCGGTGGTTTCGGTGGCGGTGGTGGACAGTTTAGCCTGCCGCCGGAAGCTATCGGAGTTCTGAATGGCATGCAGAATGGTGGTTTTTCAACTGACGCTGTTAAGAACATCAAAAAAAAACCAGTCGCAAAGTAAATGAACAATTGAGTTCGGAAGCGAGCAGCGTTCCTGTTCAAGGTGCCACGCTGTCCAAATCCGGCATTGCGTTAGCGAATTTCAGAAGCGTGATGAAGCAGCCGGCGATGATACCGGTCGTATTCACTCAGGTAACCAATTCCACATCACCGCAGCAGTCAGATGCTGCGGTGATTTCGTTGGCGGACGCCCTATTGGCGGAAGTTGCCGCTGTGCAAAAGTCGGACGCCGTTGCCTGGGAGACTGTTTTAAGCCAAAAACGGTTTAGCTCTGCGGTGCTGTCGACGGCCGTGCTAAAACTCAATAATCGGAAGCAATACGAAAGTGCAGCCGAAGCACTCAACGCAGCAATTCGAAATGATCAGGCACAAGTCTGGATGTACGATGTACTGGCGCTGCAACTAAAACTGGCGCAACGACCGCAGAAAGAAATAGACCGTGTTCTTCTATCGCGAGTCGACTTTGCTGCTGGCGACGAAGCACAACTACTGGTGACAGCGGCATGGATGTCTCGTTTTGGTGCGTTTGAGCAAGCCATCAACATTTGCAAAGAAGCAGCAAAGCTGAATCCAACGCAGCCCGCTACCTGGGCCATGGCGTGTCGTACTGCGGATCGAGCTCAGGATATTGATGCGATCATCTGGTCTCGAGTTGGCACAATGACTAACGTTTGGAACGATGGTCACGAAGCGTTGCATCTGTCTGCCGAGACCGAACTGCGGGACCTTGAAAAATCACTCACAGTCGCAGGGGACTTACAGTCTGCCAGCAAAGTTAGAGAGGCGATTCTCGAAGCAAGAATTCGTGATCTAAGAATCCTGGTCGTGTGGTCTGGTGACGCCGATCTCGATCTTAGCGTTACTACTCCGCATGGCGAAGTTTGCTCGTATAAATCTCGCTACACCAAAGATGGCGGCATGTTAATTCAGCAAAGTGATGGAGGCAAAACTTCTGCGAAGGCTGGCCGCCATACGGAAGAATTTGTCTGCGTGTCAGCTTCATCTGGCGAGTATTTAGTGAAGGTTCGCAACATCGCTGGCCGTGTGATTAACGGCAAGGCGATTGTTCAGGTTGTTCGGCACCAAAATTCCGGCAAAGAACAGAAGCAATCGGCATCTATTGAAGTCGGAGCAAAGGATGCTGAGTTGTCTGTGCCACTGACTAACGGACGTGCTGAAAAATAGTTGATCGACGTCCACTGTGAAAACACCGTTGCAGTCGCAGCTTTCATCGCTTCCCGGTTCTAATTAGACCGGGAAGCACATCTGCATCCAGAGTTGCTGTTTGGCCCAGCTCAAGATACTCCCATGCGATTGCCGCCATCGCGGCATTGTCAGTGCACAGTTCGAGTGGTGCGATCAGCAGTTCGACGTCGTGACGCTGGCACATATCGGCAATCTGTAGACGAAATGAGTTGTTTGCGGCAACTCCACCGCCAACGCAAAGTCGCTTGTAACCTAACTTCTTAATCGCATTGCGGCACTTGAATACCAAAACATCGACAACTGCCTGCTGAAAAGAAGCGGCTAGATCGGCGACTCGATCTTCTGGAGTATCCGAAAGCTGGTCCGGTCCGGGAACACCTCGGGCGGCGTATAGAACCGCAGTCTTGAGACCACTAAAACTGAAATGCAGTTTGTCCGACCGCATCATCGGTCTTGGTAGGTTAAACGCTTTCGGGTCACCGGCGATTGCAGCTTTTTCGATTGACGGGCCGCCGGGATATGGCAGGTTCAGAATCCTGGCGACTTTATCAAATGCTTCACCAGCAGCGTCGTCTGTTGTGCCGGCAAACATCTGGTAGTCTGTCGGTGAACGACAATCATAAAGATTGGTATGACCACCGCTTACTACAAATCCAACGCATGGGAAGACCGTCGATTTACGCCCCATGCCGCATGCGTAAATATGAGCGTCGATGTGATTGACTGTCACCAGCGGAATACCAAGGCTCATGGCAAGTGTCTTAGCTGCTGTCATGCCAACCAGCAGCGATCCGACCAGTCCCGGTTGAGATGTCACGGCAATGGCGGAAAGGTTCGCCAATGTGCAATTTGCGTCTGACAGTGCTCTTTCAATGACCGGAAGAATGCGTCTTACGTGAGCTCGAGAAGCGATTTCCGGCACGACACCGCCGAAGTTCTGGTGAAGTTCGTGCTGAGACGCCACAACATTTGACAGTACAGAACGATCCTCAGCGACAACGGCTGCCGAAGTTTCGTCACAGGATGATTCGATAGCCAGTATTCGTCGCACAGTGAATTGTTTTTACGTGACCTGTGATGAGAATGTTCGTTAATTACGCGTTGGCCCTGGAATTAGCCGGATTATTTCGACATCTTAGCAGGCTGCAACCACGTCGATAATCAGATGTGGACTTTTCTCAGGCAATGATTCGCTTATGATTACCGTTCCCGGAGCGATAGTCCCTGTGTCCGGGTTATCCAGTTTTCTGCTCACGACCATGATTGCTTCCACATAAGGTCTTAACTGATGAACCGTATTTCAGCAAAAATTTCATTTCCAGTTGTGCTGCTGATGTGCCTGCAGGTTTCAGCGGACGAAGAAAAGTCACCAGCCGCCGCGGCGACAGTCACAACAACGGCAGTGGCGACCGTTACTGTGGCTGACGCAGTCGTCGAAAAAATTGAGATTCAGGAGGCCGACTGGAAGGCTGTTCAGAAATTTGTTGCTGAGCAAAAAGAGCGGATCGTTGTGGTGGACATCTGGTCGACGGCCTGTCTGCCTTGCATGCGTGAATTTCCTAATCTGGTCAAACTGCAACAGAAATTCGGGAAAAATATTGTCTGCGTCAGTCTGAATGTGGATTACGTGGGAATTAAGTCTAAGCCGCCAAGCTATTACCAGCCTCGCGTTGAAAAATTTCTGAACGGCCAGAAGGCGAGCATCAAAAACTACATGTGTTCGACGGACGCCATTGAGCTGTTTGACGATCTGATGCTGAATTCGATTCCCGCGGTTTTTGTATACGGAGTTGACGGAAAACTTGTGAAGCGGTTTGACGACACGCTTTTGGAAGACGGCGAAGATGACGCGTTTACTTACGAACACGATATCAATCCGCTGATTGAATCGTTGATCGAGTAATGCTGTTGTCCGAGTCGTTGATTCACGGTTGCCATTGTCGACGCACGAATCCATTCGTGTACGTGTTGATTTTGTGCTTCGGGATTGCAACGGCAGATGCACAGATTCAATACCATTCGCCGCCAGAGAACGCGCATGCGTTGATGTTTGATCAGCAGAAAACTGAGTTACCTTCAGTGCTGCGAAATCGTGACGACACGATAGTTGCTTCATCCCGTGAATGGTGGTCTCGTCGCAGGCCCGAGCTGCGTGCTGAGTGGCTCAATATTCTTGGAAAGGTTGAACCCGCTGTTGAGGATTTACAGTGGTTTGGCGATGTTACCAAAACGGTTGAAGTTAGTCGTGAACAGAAAGAAGGCTATCTGCGGGTTGAGCTATTGATACCCATTGAGAAGGACTTTCTGCAGCCTCATTTGCTGTTGATTCCTGACAACGCAAAGCCGGGAGACTGCCCCGCGGTGATTGCGTGGACTTCGACCGGTCCCGACTACTCGAAGCCGGAAGAATGGTGGGGAGCATGGTTGGCCAAACGTGGCGTGGTAGTGCTGACGGGATGGGCGCACATTCGCAATTATCGAGACGGCTCAAGCTATCGAAACGGTGTGAATGAAGTCGTTTACGATCGCTTCGGGCGTTGGCTGCCGATGGGGAAAATGGTTCACGACGTTAAACGTGAAATTGATTATCTGAAGTCTGTTCCGTGCGTGGATTCTTCACGGCTTGGTTTCATGGGGTTTTCTCTCAGCGCGAAATCGGCACTTTACGTGGCGGCTTTCGTTCCGGAAATTCAGGTCACTGTTTCTATCGACCCGCACTTGGCTATTTACGGCAATTCGAACTATCTGGATCCGTGGTACCTGGATGCGCGACGCAAGTTTGCAGACATAAAAACGCCTACTTATCCGGATCCTGATATGCGCGGAACTGTGTGGAGTCTGCTGGATGCCGATCCGTCGACACCAGGCTTCGAACGCAATCATCACGAGCTGATCGCTCTGACGGCTCCGCGAGCATTGATGGTAATCGGCTGCAGCACAGATCAGGATTCAGCCGCACATTCCGAAGACGCTCAAAGTCTTGCTTATGCAAGACGCGGTCAGGAAGTTTACGATTTACTGAGCGTTCCGGATCGATTCCAATACGTGCCTCTAACGTGTGGTCACACAGCAGACGCTACGGAAGTGAATGAGGCATGGCAGCAGTTTTTTCAAGGTTTCCTGTTGAATACAACAGGTACAACAAAGTGAGCGGAATGCAGGAAAGCGAAGTCTACGCGGCAATTGGAGACGATGGTTTTCGACGTTTGATTCAGGCGTTCTATCGGCAGGTGCCGCAGGATGACATCATCGGGCCGATGTATCCACCGGACGATCTAATTGGAGCGGAAGATCGACTGCGAGGATTTCTAATCTACCGTTTTGGTGGTCCACAGACTTACCTGGAAAATCGAGGCCATCCGCGTTTGAAGATTCGCCACGCTTCGTTCCAGCTTGACCAACGCGTTCGGGATCGCTGGATACTGTTGATGACCAACGCGTTCGAAGAAGTTACGCTACCGACAGAGGCCGTTGCCGTGATGAAACCGTTTTTTGAACAGGTAGCGACGTTCCTGTTGAATCGGTAGCTTGAACGAATGGCACTGCCGTTTGGTATCCAAGGGTTTACGTCATGCAGCGGCTTTCAGTTCCTTTCGAAGTTCGTGCCTGGGTTTCTGCATGAGTGCGAGCACCTTGGGTCTGCGTTTGTTGACTCGC
>Ga0209390_10006420_pt1 | contig 15770 bp, 13 predicted proteins | sample BON01_FD_187212 | JGI IMG/M metagenome (GOLD analysis project Ga0209390, IMG submission 187212) | Freshwater microbial communities from Lake Bonney liftoff mats and glacier meltwater in Antarctica - BON-01 (SPAdes) (version 2) | ecosystem: Environmental > Aquatic > Freshwater > Ice > Glacier... | reverse complement strand
ATTAAACACGACCTCGCCCATGACTTCGGCCACCGTGGCGAACGGAAGCTTCCGCGTCTACTGCGTGACGGCTGTTTCGTCGAACAGCCGCTCCAGTCGTTCGGGGTGAAACAGATTCTCAATGACGGCGCGCATCATGACGCTCACGGGACTGGCTTCGACAAAGCGTTCAAACGGGCCGTTGAGTAACATCCATGTCCCCCTCGTCAAAAATTTGCACGATCACGATCACGATCACGATCACGATCTCGATCTCGATCTCGATCAGCCCGCTATCTTCTCTCACCTCCGCCAATGCTCATACACCAGTTCCTAAATAACATTTTCACACCTTCAAAGGGCTGGGCATGAAGGGCTGATACTTGTTACAGCAGGATTCTCCGGAAGCCGACGATCGGAACGACACTGCTGCAACTGTGGTCTCGGATCGGTCCGGTTCCAGAACTCGCACTCGGCTTGGCCTTGTTCTGATCGCGTTGTCGGGAGTGTTTTGGTTTTCGCTGTTTGCCATTCCATTCACGCCGCTTACCGTAGGCCAGAAGGCGTTGCTGGGTGGTGCAGTTTTTTTAAGTGTGCAGATTCTTTGGTGGAGCGGTGCGGCATTGGCCGGCCCTCAGACCGTGCAGGCTATCACAGCGTGGTTTCGCAAATCGCGTCAACAGCGTGCGGACAGGTAGTCAGTGTTTATGGAAATCTGACTGAATTTTGTATCGTATCGCTTGCGCCGTTGCTGTTTTTAGTCGTGGCCTCGAGCGGCGCGTTTCGTTGGGTAAGCAATGATTTACCCGAGCCGAAGCCGTTCGTGAGACTTGGCAGTTTGCTTTAAGTCGGAAACTGGTTGCGGTCGTTGCTGATCAGCGTCAGTAGAAAACCGGAAACGGCCAGACCATCGCTGATGACTTCATGAGAACGTCCGCTGCTGGGCGAAGCCACGTCGACCAGAAGCAAGCGATCGCCATCCCGTGAAGCATGAGCCGTTACGTGCGATGATGATGTACGAGTAGCTTTGTTGATCCAGGCGGCAAGTTCGTCTGGTTTCAAAGTGCGGCCACGCCGAGACACCACGGTCATAAACCTGTCGTCTTCCGATATTTCGAACGTCAACGGGAAACGTCCTGACGTGTCCTTTTCGACCGTATCGTCGCCGATGCGCCTCAGTAGAAGGGGGATGGAACGTTCATCGGCCAGTGCAATCAATCGTTGGCTTACAAGTTCGTCGGCGACTCGAAACAGCACGGCCGCAACCGATGTACGCGGCCACCATCGTCTCAGCCAGTTCAGGTAAGCCGCTTCGGATGCAAACGTCGATAACTCGCCGCTGGATCGTCCCGCTCGGAACAACCGCCTGCTGTTGCTCATTTTCGGAAGGATGACGGTGGCGCCAATGTCTGTCGCACCGGCATTTGTCTGAGCAACATCCAGGCTGCGACATTGTGTTGGGTGCAGTTCGGTTTGTGCGTGGGTGGCCGGGTGTCGGATTTGATGCAGGTGTTCCCAAACATCCGTTGAACGAGATATTGTGCTGGCTGCAGAATATGTTCCCATCGTCTTCTGCGATGTTGTGGGTTGCGAAGCCGCATCGTGTGTTACTTCTTTGGGCTGCACGCGAATGCCAACGCCAAATTCAGGCCATGGAATGGCGACGGATCGTCCGTTGTCGCGAAAGACGTCAATGCCCACTTCTCCGGATGCTCCTCCGGATCCCGTCACCAGCAGGCAGCCTGCGACGCCACGGTCTGAGCGACTTGCCGACAGCAGACTGGCCGCTGTGCAGCGACCGACATCCACAACGTCACATCCGTTTTGCAGTACTGCCGAAACGACCCCGGCAAAAATATCTGTTGATCCCATGCGGCCATCGTAGCCGATGGCGATTTTCACGCTGGGTGATTTACCCGACTGTTGTTCGAACTCCGATGATTGGCCTGCCGCGTCAAGTCGACTGAGATTGGCCAGGTGCGTTGCGAAAATCGCCGCCAACTGAGCGCCTCGAAATCGATCAATGGCATTCAGATACGCACCGCGGACTCCAAAGCATGTGCGGCGAATTTCGTGCCCTGCCTGTTGGCGAGTCTGAAATGCCTGATTGTTGCGACCGTGCGTTGTGGCCTGATGGCTGTTCCAGATACATTCCGAGCAGGCGGTCCAGCCAGCTTTCAATCGAGCAAAATGGACGGCCTGTGAAATGGTTGCTGATTCCCCGGGGCAGCGATATGCCTGTCCGCTGTCTGACGAGATCAGAGGAAGTGTGGGAAAGCTGTCATTTGCAGTAAAATTTGGCACTCGACATCCTTGTCGAATTGAATCCATGTTTCAAAAACGGCGTCGCTGATTATCTTCCAGAATTCCTTTGGCGAACAGACCAGTTTGATTCCTGCAAACTTGTCAGCGATTGCTCGATCGCTATGAGACGTAACACGTTACAGCGTTTTGCGTTCACTTGCGTCTGTGAAACATGGCGTTTCGTGCGTTGCCTGCTGTTTCCCAATGGTCAGTGAGGGGCACGTATTTCTGTACGTGGCGTTTGTTCGGCTGGGGCAACAGCAGTGACTTTTTCGCCAAGCGATTCCGTTGCTGCGCACTTGTTTATTTAAGGGGATTCCAGCGTTTAAAAACACCGTGATATTCGGCAGGGAGGCCGTGTTCCGTAGTCTTCACGATCGATCTGAGGTAGATGCGGCATCGCAACCGATCGGCGACAGTAAGTTTCTGGCTGGTTCCAGGCTGCGGGTCCGCCTGCTCTGTTTTCGCTTAATCGTCACCTGCCGGTCGCTGGCGGTGTTGCTTCTTCTGTGCGTTTTCTTTCTTGGTTTTCAGTCGTCTTTGTTTAGCGCCTTTGCTGGGGGCCGTTGGTCGTCGCTTTACGGGCGGCGTAGCTACGGCAAGAATCATCTCGCGTAGACGGTCCATACAGTCCGTGATGTTGCGCCCCTGATCGCGGTATTTCTGACTCTGCAAAATCAGAACGCCGTCTTTCGTGAAGCGACTTTGATAGCGATCCAGGAATCTTTGTCGAACACCAGGCGGCATTGCGACCGATAGATGTGGATCCCAACGCATGACGGCCTTCGAATTCACCTTGTTCACATTTTGCCCACCCGGACCACCACTACGTGCAAACGAAAATTCAAGTTCCGTTTCGTCGATCTGGATGAAGTGGTTTACCGTCAGCATGATTATCTACTTGAGGTTGGCACAGAAAGGGCCCGTTCGCGTGCTTCTGCAACGTACAGTAACAGAAGCTCGGTGACACCCGCCATTTCAAAAGGTTCGCAGTGACGAACTCATAATTTCGGGTGTTCGCAGCACTGCGATTTCACAGGTCTTCTGCGAGAGACTCGAAATTCTGGCAAAACGGTGTGCACGCTGGAAGCGTGGGGCTCGTTGAAGTAGGGCACCGTGGTCTGGATCGCCGCGACGGTGACTGGTTTTTTGGAGCGGCGGGATTCGGGGACGGGCGGCGGCGATGGGGCGGACGGGCGCGTATTGTGTGTCGAATGGGCGAGTGGCGGACGAAGACCGCTGGACGCGATGATCGAACCGTCCGGGCTCGATCAAGCCTGCGATTTCATGCGAATCACACTGCCAGGCCGATTTCGGCGGTCTGCTGCTCGGCTGCGGACAACGCGTCCAGTGCCAGGCGACGCAGTCGTGACAGCACCGATAGAATCTTTTTCAGGTTCATGGTCAGGCAGGTCCAGCGCCATTCTGTCTCGACCTTCTCCAGACCCACGTGACGAAATTGACGCAGACCCAGAACTCCCTTCAACCACGCGAACGGTGTCTCGGCAATCGGAGATCGACGCGCGTATTGAGCCTTCGATTCAGGAGTCGCCATCCGCGTGGCCGCTCGCTCACGGACATCGGTGTGAGCGTCGCGGCGAATGTTTCGGACGCGACCGTCAGTACCCGTCGCCGGCTCGCCGTCCTTCTGCTTCTGCAGACACAACGCCACCAGCGGACACCCGTCGCAGTTCAGACTGCGGTAACGCACCCGCTCCACGCCGTTCCGGTTCTCGCGACTTTCGTACGGCAACTCGCGACCGCCAGGGCAGTGGTAAACGTTTCGCTCGGCGTCGTAGATGAAGTTCGATTTGTCGAGCTGCCCCAGGGAATTCCGCGGCAGCTGCTCCCACTGATCGGCGGGAACCGGTTGCGTCAGGTCATCTCGCAATGCCGGGCTGTCCGCCGCCGGCTCCATCGATTTCACCGGGACGACGGCGTTGATCTCACGTTCTTCCAGACCCGCCAGAATCGCGCCCGACGCGTTACCGCCGTCGGACAGAAAGTTCTCCGGAGCCGCACCACACAGCTCGGTCACGCGATCGACCGCCGGCAGCGCTTCGCCCGATTCGTTGACCACGTCCAGCACATTGGTATCCAGAATGATGCCGCTTTCGCCGTCGGTCAGACTGGTCGGTGTGTAGTTCGGAGCGAACCCGCCTGCCTTGTTGGGCATGACTTTGGACTGGGGATCCGTGGTCGGCACCTGAGCCGGTTTCTGCTTTGAATCGGTGCCGGACTGGCGACGTTCCTCGTCGCGCGTGCGGGCCACCTCGGTCAGTTCAGCGAGCTTCTTCCGACGTTCCTCCAGCGACTTGAGTCCCTTGGGCAGTTCGGTCCCCGCCCCGAATTCCGTGGTCGCCGCGTCTTCCAGAGCCGTGGCAGTCGCTTCAACGATGGCATCGATCTGAGCGTCGATGGCCGCCAGCTTCTTCTCAATCGATGGCGTCGTCAGCGTCGCATACCGACTGTTCGCCGCTTTGACGCAGCCAATGGCTGATGATTTCCATCCGCGTTGAAATGGTGATCGGCGCCGACATCCGAAACGGGTCCACGATAAACACGCCGTGCGTGCGAGTGGCATCGAAGCCGACCTCACCCAGCCGCACCATGCCCATCATCATCGCCTTGCGGCAGACCTGTTTGAAGAGGTCCTTCAGCGGTTCCTTGTTCGATGAGAAGAACGTGGCCAGCGTGGAGTAATCGGGCGTGCGGCCTTCCGCCAGCCACATGAAATCGAGATTGTGACCGCACGCATATTCGAGCGGGCGGCTGGTGCGAATGCGTCGCATCATGGCGTACAGCCAGATGCCGGCGAGGACTCGCGGATGAATCGGCGGCTGCCCGAGCCCACCACGTTTATACTTCGATTCCCACGGCGCCCACTCGAGCGTCCGCAGCGTTTCATCGAGCAGCCGGACTTCATGATCCTGAGGAATCATGTCATCCAGCGTGGGTTGAAAGAGCGTCCGCTGCTCCCTGACCACCACCGGCTGAGCCCATCGATACGTCGTCCCCATCGCATCCAACTCCCAAGATCAGCCTCAATTTCCGCATCCAGCCCCAGGATAGCGCGACCCCGGTTCGACATCCAGGTCAAATCGCTGGATTTACGGAATACTTCAACAGTCCCGTAAGCGACCGGGGATGAATGCGAATGAAGATTCTGTCGGCGAAACAATCGCTTGTTTCAAGTCTGCAACGGACATCGACGCATTCGGGCAACATCGCATTGGTCGCAAGTGAGGAAGGATGGGCCGGACTGCTTTTCCACGTAGGCGAGGCTCTCCGAGACTCGCAATTTCCCGTGTCTCGGAGAGACGCTGCTACGTGGTTGTATCGAATGAATTTGGTGGCGGCGCGACAAGGTGTGGGCAACTGACAGGTTGGAAGCCTGTCCCGCGTTTCCATGCGGACAGTTTTTTTCGGTCGATGTTTGGCTGGACGGCGGCTTGCCGCTGTTACGTTAAATGAGTCACGTTTGTGGTGATTCCCGCTGTTGCTGAGGCCAAGTCTGCCGGAGCGTCAAACGATACCATTTGTGCAGCTCGTTTAGCCGCCTGTTCCTGGCGTAAGTCGCGAATCATTCTGGCGACCATTACAGCAACACCAATCCCGCACAGAATCAGCAGAGGCATTTCGTAACGTAGCATGCCTTCCGTCTTCGAGAAGAATACTCCATCGGGCTTGATGCCAAACCCATTCTTCGCATGCAGAGTTGCAATGGCGTTGTTACACAAATGGAAGGCAATGGCCGGAAACAGACTGCGGCTGTGAACAGCCAGCAGTCCCAACACTAATCCAAGTAGTGCAGCGTTGAAAACCTGTTGCGGAATCATATGGACGATGCCGAACATCAGGCTGGAGACGATAACGGCCATTCCCAATCGGTTGCCTCGAGCAAGTCCGCTGAGGATGAAACCGCGAAACGCGATCTCTTCGCAAATAGCTGGAGTGACGGCAAACACGGTGATCAGCAACCAGGGAGACAGATCGGCCGACTGCAGCAGTTCGTTAATTCTTGCCAGCCCTTCCATTGGAGGTGGTGGCAGGAATCCTCGATCAACCATAAAGCTGCTTAGCTCAATGCTGATAGGGTGCGCAAGAAATGCGAGGCCGACGCCCATCGCCATAGAAGACCAAGACGGCATGCGCAAACGAAACGTGGCTCGCAGGCTTGTGGTTAGCAGCAGCCCCATAAAGATTGCCGGACAGGCGATCATGGTAAGTTGTTGGATGACGGTGGTGCGCATGATCTGGCGACCCGATTCGAGATCGCTGCCGCTGAGGTCCGGTTTCATATAGTTCATGGCGATGAACTGCAGAAACAGGATCATCACAAAACAGAAGCCCGCTTCCTGAGTGGCTGGCACTGGTTCCTTGTCGCGAGTCATGTTTGAGAACCACATTCGCAGGTCGAATTTTTCAGATTCTCGGAACAGCACGCCTTCACTGTTGTATAGATCAATCGCCCACCACAGTGCGAGCATGCTGTAGCCGATGCTGGAAATAAGTACGGGCACCGCGTAGCCGATCAGTTGCGAGTTCTGCGAAGTGGATAGTAACAGCCCTTTCAGTAACAGCGCGACGTTAACAACTGGTATGACGCTATATAGCGGCGTGATTTCAATTGACGGCGAAAGGCAGAACATCGTCAGGCCCATAATCACCATCAACAGCGGCGTCAGATAGTACTGACCTTCTTTGGTAGACTTGGCAAACGTCGCCAATGCCAGGCACAAAGCGCTGAACAACGCAGCTAGCGGAATCAGCAGAATGACAAGCCATACCAGCGAGCTCATTCCGGGTAGCTCAAGACTGACGGAACCCGAAAGACCGGCTCCCATCGCGGAAGCCATGTGTCGTCCCGTGAATCCCATGCTCAGCAGGTTCATGAGCGCAGTGCCGATGCTGAACATCAGGATTGTCAGAAACTTGCCCATCACCAGCTCAATTCGTCGAGCTGGACTGATCAGCAGTGTTTCCATCGTGCCGCGTTCTTTTTCGCCGGCGCCAAGGTCAATTGCCGGATAGAAGGCACCGGTCAATGCCATGATGACGATCATCGCGGGAAACAGTTTGCTCCAGATGTTTGCGGCAACCTCGTCGCGGCGAGCGACTTCAACCCATTCCAGTCGAGCTGGATATTGCAGATCTGCCCGTAAAGCCGCCTTTGCGAACGTGTTTGCTCGCAACGCGCCTTCCCAGTGAGTCAGCGCGCCTTGAACGTGAGCAAACGCAACGGCCGATTTGTCGTCGGCACTGTTGCGGATCACCTGTAGTGGACGCAGCGGGCCCTGCTCTGATCCTTCAGCCACACCGGCTTCGCTTTGCAGACGAGCAATAGAATCGGCGTAGCCATCGGGGACCATCACCAGAACCTGTATGCCGCTTTTGCTAAAGGAATCGCTAACCCGATCCTGAATTTCACGCAACTTCTTCTGGCGCTCATCACTGTCCGTCACGCCATCCAGTTCGGAGAAACTCGCAGCCAGCTTTCTGCCGTTTTCCAAAAGCTGTTCCGGTGACAGGCGACGTTTTGAACCTGACTGCACAGATGTTTCGTCCGTTTCCAGTGTGGGTAAATCCGTGATAATCTGCAGGCGAGCCGCGTCGTTGTGTCCGCCGGAAAACCAGCGTTCCATGATTCCGGATTCGTCCAGAAACACGGGGTCTGTGGGAAGTTCGTCGGCGTTCAGAACAACAACCGTGCGTTTCTGTTCGCTGAACGTCAGCATCATTTCCACGACGCCCAGCCCCAGCATCGGGTACAGCAGCACCGGAAGTATCGTGATCATGAACAGCGTACGACGATCTCGCAGCTGGTCACGCACTTCACGAAGAAAGATCAGTTTGACGTTCTTCCAGTTCATTGCTGTTGGCATTTATTGTTGAGGTGTCGACGTCGTTCGAGCTGTTTTTTGCGGTGTCAAACCTGTGAAGGCGACTTGCCCAATTTGTTGTCGTGTTGCTGTATGAGATCGAAGAAAAGTTCTTCCACGTCGGGCTGATCATGACGATCGGCCAGTTCGGCAAGCGTTCCTTCATCAAGAATTTTTCCGCGATGAATGACAGCAATTCTGTCGCAGAGTTTTTCGACTTCGCGCATGATGTGAGTCGAAAAGATGATGCACTTGCCCTGCTCCTTCAGCACCATCACGGCTTGCAGAACATTTCTGGCGACAAGCACATCCAGTCCGGAAGTCGGTTCGTCAAAGATAATCACTGGCGGATCATGTACGATGGTTCGCGCGATCGACACCTTTTGCTTCATGCCTGTCGACATCTTTGAACACAGGCGATCACGAATTTCGTGCATCTGCAGCATGTCGAAAATTTCGTTGATACGAGGCTGCAGCTTGTCTTCGGTAATGCCATACAGCCGCCCGAAATACTCAACCATTTCCCGACCTGTCATGCGGTCATAGATTCCTGTGTTGCACGACATGAAGCCAATGTTGCGGCGAACACCTTCGGCGTCGTGCATCACGTTGATGCCAGCGACTTCGGCAAAGCCACGAGTCGGTTTCAGCACCGTGCTAAGTATGCGCAAACAGGTGGTCTTCCCTGCACCGTTCGGTCCCAGCAAGCCATAAATTTCCCCCGGACGAACCTCAAACGAAACGTTGTCTAACGCTCGGAAGGTGCCGTTGAAGTCGTTGAATTCTTTGCAAAGGCCCTGAACTCGAATCATAATGAGCCACGAAAAAGCGGTGAGCGGTGTTTATTTAATTCACCACTACGCTAACACACGCATTCGAAGCTGGAGGAATTCAGTTGCAGCGTCTTGCTGGTTTAGCACCTTTTGGAGCGATTCTATGCATTTTGCGCACATCTTTCCGGATGCGACAAAAAACGCATTTCGAGCGGCCGCTTAATACAAGCAGTCGCTAAGCACTATTGAAGGATCGGTAAAACCGGTCCGGACGGTTGAGATACAACTTCATCGGCTTCGTCGATGTATTCGTAATAAACGTTGCGTTGGCGCGGAGTGTATCCGGCATTTCGAATGCAGCGGCGAATCGCTTCCAAAGACAGATGATGTACTGTGCCTGCCTGAGACACCACGTTTTCTTCAATCATCAAACTGCCCATGTCGTTGGCGCCAAACAGCAGAGCCAGTTGTCCGACCTTTTCACCCTGTGTAACCCATGACGACTGAATGTTCGGAATGTTGTCCAGATACAAACGTGTGACGGCCTGCGTCTTTAGGTATTCAAACGCACCGGCAGGCGGAATGTGGTCCATGTCTGTGTTGTCCGGCTGGAACGTCCAACTGATAAACGCGGTAAAGCCGCCCGTTTCGTCCTGCAGTTCGCGGACACGTTCCAGGTGTTCAATTCGTTCGGCCAGAGTTTCGACATGGCCGAACATCATGGTCGCTGTGGACTTGCCACCCAGGTTGTGCCACACGCGCATTACGTTCAGCCAGTCGTCGGTCAGCACCTTGCCACGAGTGATTTCTTTGCGAACCCGGTCTACCAGAATTTCACCACCGCCGCCGGGAATACTTCCCAGTCCAGCCGCCTTCAACCGCTGCAGTACTGTTTCCAGAGGTTGCTTTGCAATTTTTGTGAAGTGATGAATTTCCGGCGGGCTAAATCCGTGGATGTTCAGTTTTGGGAAATGCTGTTTAATGGTACGAAGCATGTCTTCGTACCATTCCATTGGCAGTTTCGGGTGCAGGCCTCCCTGCAGCAAAATCTGATCACCGCCAAGCTCGACTGTTTCTTCAATCTTCTGCAGCAGCGTTTCGATGGGCAGCACATAGACGTCCGGGTGATCCGGTGGTCTATAAAATGCGCAGAAGTGGCAGACAGCAGTACACGCGTTGGTGTAGTTTATGTTGCGGTCGATGTTATACGTGCGAAAAGGCTCGGGATGCAGTCGACGAGCAACCGCGTCGGCCGCGGCGCCGATGGCGGTTAAGTCGTGAGATTGCAGCAAAGCCACGCCTTCATCGCGAGTCAGGCGTTCTCCTGCGACGGCTTTATCGAGCACTGACGAAATCTGAAAAGACGAGGTTTGCATTTTTATTAACCAGATTGTGCCTGGAAGCTAGTTCGTGAAAAAGTCGCAGCCCGCTACGTTCGGCGGACGTCATCGTATAATGCAGATTTTGTGTCAGATATCGCTGAGCGAACTGTCTGCTGATGTTGAGTTTCGGAGCTTCGGCCATTGCGATCTCTCCAATGGCCGCCATTCCGCGATCGCGTGCTTCGTTTAATGCGTCCGCGACACCTGTTGTGTCGGAATTCTGATGCGCGACCCACATCGCGAACACAAACGGAAGTCCCGTCCATTCGTACCACATTTGCCCAAGGTCAATGACTTCCACGAATGATTCGGCCGGCGGATGCATGGCTCGATCACCAATCAGCAGCACGGCATCGGCCGTGCTGTCGGTTGTCAGGGATTCCATTGACAGAGGTTCAGATACCGGAAAAGCGCCATAGCGTTCTGCCAGGATGACCTTTGTCAGGGTAGCGCTGGTTCTCGAACCTTCATCCAGTGCCATCCGTCGCACGTCGCCCGGCGGCACCCGGCAATACAGCTTTACGCTTAAAACCGGCCCGCGAGCGGCAACACAGGCGTCTGAAATGATTTCATATCCGGGCCGACGGAAGTATTCGATGGACGGAATCAGGGCAACATCAAGATCATGATTTCCCAACGCATCCGCAAGACGACTCGGGTAGTCCAGTTCGATGGACGATCCGGGCAGCAGCTGATCGAGATCCTGAATCAGTGGCCGTGAGTTTAAATAACTGACGGCACCCAATCGGACGATGGCCGGATGATCATCTGGCATCACCGAATTCGACATAATTGTTTGCCTAAACATGATCTTCTCCGAATCTCACGAAACTGTGATCACTCGGATGTCCCTGAACTTTTTGCCGCATCCCAGCGGCGAAATTAGCGTCGGAACGCTTCCTGCGTCCAGTATAAACAGACAACAAGGGGACTCAACCTGTGATCGGCTGGAAGTCGAAAACCCTGCAATTAGCAAAGGATTTCGGCCAGTTTACTGGATTAGAATCCGAATTCCGTGGTACAGATTAACGGCCCGGCGAGAATGTTCGGCCGAACATCGGTTCTACTGAACCAATTTACGGCAAGTGCCGAATAGACCATTATTCCCTTCTTCCGCCCTGTTTTCGGGCGACTCGCCCTGAATGAAAGCCCTTGCGGCAGAAACACTTATGACGAATGCATCGGCACTAAATATCGCCCTGATCGGCTACGGAACCGTTGGGTCTGGTGTGGCCAGAATTTTGGCAACTCAGGGGGAAAGCCTCGCCGTTCGAGCCGGTCGCCCGATCAACCTGCGTCGAGTCGTCGTGCGAGATGCATCGAAGGCTCGCGAATATATGCCGGCCGGTACGGAAGTTTCGACGGACATCAACAGCGTTCTAAACGATGCTGATATTCAGTTGGTTGTGCAATTGGTGGGAGGCATTGATCCGGCTCACGATTACATGCAGAAATTTCTGCTGGCTGGCAAAGATATCGTCACGGCCAACAAAGCGCTGCTGTATCAGCACGGTGAATCATTGTTCCAGCTGGCCGCAAAACATGACCGAACAATTGGTTTCGAAGCGGCCGTGGCGGGCGGTATTCCAATTATATCTGCCGTGACTCAGGCTCTTACCGCTAATCAGATTCTGTCAATTGAAGCCATTCTTAACGGCACCAGCAACTTTATTCTGACGCAGATGCTTGATCACGATCAGACATACGACGATGTGCTGAAGGAAGCTCAGGCATTGGGCTACGCAGAAGCTGATCCGGCGATGGACGTTGATGGTACTGATGCGGCTCAAAAACTTTCGATTCTCACGCAGCTGGCTTTTTCAACACGCGTGCCACTGGAGTCGATTGTGCGTCAGGGTATTGACAGCCTTGAGCTATTGGATCTTCAGGTAGCTGCTGAACTGGGTTACAAAATCAAGCTGCTGGCAACGTCGCGGCTGCACGATGGTCGCCTGGAGATTTCCGTTCAACCAACTTTAATTCGTTCTGATCGTACGATTGCTCAAATAGACGGAGCGGACAATATCGTGGCCGTGGAAGGCGATGCCGTAGGACTGACAACGTTTAGCGGTGCAGGCGCCGGCCAGCTGCCAACTGCCTCGGCCGTGATGGCAGATATTATCGACTATGCCGTTGGACGCACAAAGCTTACCTTTCAGTCGATTCTGCGTTCCATGAAACAGCCCGCTGTTCCGATTCAGCCTCAGGAAGAACTCAGTCGCCGCTACTATCTTAGGTTTACTGTTGAAGACCGAGCTCACGTAGTAGCCGATATCGCCGATATTCTGGGCCGCCATGAAATCAGCATTTCTTCTATGCGGCAGGACGAGCCGTCCTGCGAAGCAACTGCTGCAACTGGCACTGCACGACTTGTGATTATGACGCACCAGACTACAGAAGGACGTCTTCGCGCGGCAGATTCTGAACTAACAAAACTGGCGTGCATTCAGGGGAAAAGTATTCGACTTCCTGTTGCCGACTAGAGCAATTTACAGAAACACGTGTCCGACTGTGGCTCGTGTCCGACTGTGGCTCGTGTCCGACTGTGGCTCGTGCAAAACAGCGATCATCGAACGAAATTCGTCGTTCGGTCCACCAGTGAGCGTAAGACGCTTAGACGAATCATCGAAAGCTTAATCATGGCCAAGTGCGATCAAGGCTATCTATGCGAAGTCTGCGGCGAAGAAGTCGAAAACATTCGCGAAAGCGATTTGTATCTTCGTTTTGTCACCGGACAGATTGATTCGCAGCAGTTGCTCGGAAGCCCCGAACGGCATTTGCTGTGCAACCCGGTGGTAGCTCAGTTTATTGTTGACGAAGGCTTTAAATCTATCGTTGTGGATGGCCCCTTTAATAAAGCAGAACTGGATGCGGATTACGTTGCCGAACAGGAACTGCTGCTGACAAAAGGCTGGCGTCGACTGCAGGAACTGTTCGAGATTTCTGCCACCACTCCTTTGGCCGATTATCCGCTGCCCGAATTCCGACTTGCTAAATAGCAGGCCATATGCGTTAGACGAAGAAACCGTGGCAGGTTTGCCCTGCCACGGTTTCGTTCTTCATTCGGAATTGCACTCGGTTAATCTCCTGCAGGATGTTGGCTGACGATTCACTACAACCACTTTCCGTGGTTAGCCAATAAATCCTGTCAGGACATCTCGCAGTCGGTGTCGAGCCGTGTGCAGACGACGCTTGATCGTTCCAATCGGACTGTCGAATTCAACGCTCATTTCCTTCAATGACTGTCCATCAAAGTAAAAGGCGATGAGCGTCTTTCGGTCCAGATCGCCAAGGCGATTAAGTCCGCTCCGCAACTGTTCAGCATCTTCCATCTGAATCAGTTCCGTTGAAGAAGTTTCCGGAGTCTGCTGCATGACTTCAAAAGAAGCGGGCTCACAGGCTGTTTCCGGAGGGCGTCGGACAGCTCGATTGATGGAAAGTCGTGCGGCAATCTGGCACAACCAACCAGCAAATGCAGCCGGTTCCTTCAGTTGAGACAGCTTGCGGTATGCTCGCAGAAAAACTTCCTGCACAACTTCATCGGCTTCAGCCGTGTTGCGCAATCGCTGCATAACGATCCCGTAAACTCGAGAATGAAGCTGTTCAACCAGGTCGCCAAAAGCATCTCGATCGCCGGCCTGAGCGCGAACGACTGTATCTTCAAGCGTGTCAGTTAAATCGGTGTTTGAAAAATTTGTGTTGATTAACATAGCAGTGGACATGATCTTCAGACTCCATGTCTGGAAAGGCGGCGTGGCCACCTTGAGTGAAACCGTAGAGAGAGTCCCAGCCGAGTTTCCGGAAGCCTCAACGATTGAGGACCCGGTTCGATAGGGAAACAGAACTTTGCAAAACAGAATCGATGCCGGGGCCATGCATGACTTGTCGTTGAAAACGACTTAGCAGGGCCAAAGCGCCAAAACCGCAGGACAACGCGACACGGAATCAAACTTCCGGTCAGCTGGCCTCGGTTTGCCGTTGAAGCAAATCAGATTTCATCAGATGTTGACGTGAACTGATTTTGTGCTTCAGCTAAGGCTAAACGCGGATCCGAGTAATAGTGCCGAAGTCGAATGTTGCGATGTCGACGAATCGAGCCACGGCTGCCGCCATGAACTTTGATGGTCGGAATACATCGCATGCATGGCTCTGGCCGAATGCCCCGGGCGTTTCGCCGCGGGCTTCTCGGACGGACGTTCTGCAAAGCGTACGGGACGACAGGCAGAACAACCACGCAACTCGACGCCGCATACAATCACAAGGCCGTTGCCCGTGGTGGTATTGATGGTCAGAGTATTTTGGATGTTTGTCAGCAGCATTGTTCTGCCTTCCTGTAGTAAGGTCCCGCCCCCGGAATGGGCATCTACGGTCCATGTCGTTGCGTCGCTCTCTACCGCGACGCTGATGGGCGAAAGAACTCTCAATCGCCGAACGTGGTTGTTTTTGGTGTGTCGTAGTTTTAGTACCACAAACACCGAATGAGATTCACCACTTTGGTTGACAAGGCAGGGTGAATGCCTTGGGTTATTTTGAGACCAAAATATACGACGTCCGAAATTGGACAAAGACTGTTACCACCGTATGACATCAAAAATGTCATTCCGGTTCGCTGTAGTTTATCCGGTTGTCCTCTTTTTTGTGAAAACTTCTTTCTCAAATTTGTAAGTCTCTATTTGATCATGGTTTGCGCATTACTGCGGGTTTTGAATAAATCAAAGGTTTGCCAATCAGACGCCGTAAATTCTGCTGTAAGTCCACGTTCAGCCATGAAAATTGGACACGTGGTCGCCACGCCCGCACCTGTCGTTAAGCAGAATTTGGTCCGTCAGTATCAGGCCTTGTACGTCCGATTCAGGCTGCGACGGCGGAACTCTGCACAGGGCGAGTGCGTTATAAAAAAAGGCGATTAGCTCGCACCATGGCCTGTTGCAGCGTGTCACACACGCTTATCCGCAGTCGTCAAACCCTGCCGAATCGTCGCATCCGACGAAAGCAGCCTGGTTAAGCCGTCACAAAGCTAAAAAACGAAGCCCCCGGGCTTTGAAAACCGAAATTCCACCGATAGACTTATTTTTCGCACACATATTGATGTCTGCGAATCCGCTCCTATAGCTCAATTGGTAGAGCAAATGACTCTTAATCATTAGGTTAAAGGTTCGATTCCTTTTGGGAGCATTCTGTAAGTTCAATCTAAGCAACGCTTTACGCCTCTGGCCAACATCAGGGGCGTTTTTCGTTTCCGGCCACTGTCAGCAAATATTTGTTTCCCAACAAGGGTTCCTTGATCGAATGGCGTTGTCCACGGGGATTTACGGGGATTTACGGGATTTTTGCAAGCGCTGCGATCGCCGCGTGGTAGATCCGCCTAGCCACCGTCATCAGTTTGAGAACCTTGGGACGCCGCTTGTTTTCTCGAGGTTCAACGCGGTCCGGACGCTGACCTATGACGG
>Ga0209390_10006417_pt1 | contig 15774 bp, 13 predicted proteins | sample BON01_FD_187212 | JGI IMG/M metagenome (GOLD analysis project Ga0209390, IMG submission 187212) | Freshwater microbial communities from Lake Bonney liftoff mats and glacier meltwater in Antarctica - BON-01 (SPAdes) (version 2) | ecosystem: Environmental > Aquatic > Freshwater > Ice > Glacier... | reverse complement strand
CGCCCCCTATACGGATCTCGAGCTGCGCGGCTCCATCGGGAAAGTCATCGCTGAACAGGGCGTTTCCGTGATGAGGGCTCTACTTACCTACCCCGGCGTGATGCGCCCACTCCTGAAAGGGGCTGCGCAGGACACCACCAACCAGATTCTCAACATCAAGCCAGACGTGGTGGTATACCACCCCAAAATCGGGACCGCGGCAGCCGCGGCGCACGCCGTGGGGGGTATCGCGATTCGCGCAGAAATGGTCCCGATGCTCACTCCCACCAGCGACTTCGCTCCGGTGGGGATGCCATCGTGGTGGCCGGCGTCCTGGAATGAGTCAAGTTACTCCCTCGTGAATGCGGCCGTCTCAGCGTGGAGTGGACCGGCGAAAAGACTTGCTAAGCGCTTGGGGGCTATTCGCATTGATCCCGATATTTCGCTGGTTCCCGTCAGCCCCGCAATCATCCCTGTGCCCGAGGATTGGCCCGCAGACACGGTGATGACCGGTCCCTGGTTTGCCCCTGAGCAGGGTCAACTCGACGAAGAGCTCGCCACATTCTTGAACTTGGGCGCCATCGTCTATGCCGGCTTTGGTTCGATGAAAGACTCCCACGGCGCCCAGCGTGCCGACGCGATTGTGAGTGCTGCTCGATCGCTGGGCATGCGGGTGCTCCTGGTCACGGGGTGGGGAGGAATGATTCCCTCCGCCGCTCACGAAGCCGCACCCGATGTCCTGGTGCGCGCGAGTGTTCCTCACGCGGATGTTCTGCCCCGCGTTTCCGTGGCAATCCATCACGGTGGTGCTGGAACCGTTCATTCGGCCCTGCGCGCTGGTGTGCCCAGTGTCATCATTCCGTTTCTGGGCGACCAGCCTTGGTGGGCGCGTCATCTCCACCAGAGAGGCTTAGGTCCCCAAGCCCTGCCCCGAAAAATGACCCGCTACCAAGACATTGCGTACGTCCTCGTAAAAGCCAAGTCCTATCGCGACGCCGTAAAACTGGCGAGCTTACAGATGGCCACGGAGGACGGCCTAGCCAAAGCCCTGGAGATTATGGAACAAGCCGAAGCAGGAATCCACCCTTTTCGCGCCGCCTAACTACGCTGCTTGCGCGAGGTAGCCCTCCCAGTGAGGCTGAGGACGTTCAATTCCACGCACCAACCAGGCAGTGCCAAAAGGGATTTTGGGTGGCTGAAGCAGACGCCAGCCCATTTCAGCGGGCGTCCGGTCCCCTTTGCTGTTGTTACACGACAAACAACACGCCACCAGGTTTTCCCACGCATCTTGTCCACCCCTGGAGCGCGGAAGAACATGATCAATCGTGGTGGCAGCGTTGCCGCAATAGGAACAGCGGTGAGCATCACGCCGGAGCACACCGCGCCGGGAAACAGGAATGTGACGATTGTGAGGCATCTTGACATAGCGCGTTAACACAATGACCGATGGTCTCTCCCACGTCCCGTCCACGCTGCGAACAGGATGCCCTCGGTCACGTTCAATCACGACGGCCCGGCCATTCATGACAAGAATCAAAGCTCTCCGAAAGGACACCACAGACAACGGTTCATATCCCGCGTTGAGTACCAATGTCCTCGCCGACCCGAAGCTCTGAGGCGGTTTGACCACAACGACAGGACTTCTCACAGCACACCGCCGGAGAGCGCAGGCCCGTTAACGCAAAAGACACCATCGAAAAACGATGGTGTCTCACCTGGCAGAAAGTTAAGACACCCGAGAGTGGGCCTGGAGGCACACAGTATCCGAAAGTGAGCGCGCGCATCACGATAGGGAGCGTGCGCCCGATGAGACATTGGCCAACCCCCTTAGCGGTACGGGAACGACACTCTTAGGATATCGCCCCTGATATAACGCATTTCACCACGGCGCGCCGAGCCAGCCGGGCGCCACCGCAGGCACGAGTGGTGTCTCCCACGTGGCCCGTAGAATTGGGCCATGGCCGGCATTGATATCCCCCGCGAACTTCTTCCCTCTGACGGTCGTTTTGGTTCGGGCCCGTCCAGGGTTTCCCAGACCCAGCTCGATCACCTGATGGCTCACGCCGACATTCTGGGGACCTCCCACCGGCAAGCGCCCGTCAAAGACTTGGTCGCACGGGTACAAAACTCTCTGGCTCAGTTTTTCTCCCTCCCCGAGGGATACGAAGTGGTCCTCGGAAATGGGGGTTCCACCGCGTTCTGGGATATTTCGGCGGCCAGCTTGGCCCACCAGCGCAGCGCCCACCTAAGCTTTGGCGAGTTTGGACACAAGTGTGTGAGCGCCCATACGACGCCGTGGCTGGAGGCACCCCACGTCATCGCGACCGAGCCGGGCACCAGAGGGTCGTGGGAGGCCATCGCCGGGGTTGATCTTTACGCTTACCCGCACAACGAAACCTCCACCGGCGTCAGCACCGTGGTGACACGTGTTTCCGGCGCTGATGAGGGCGCACTCATGGTGGTCGATGCGACCAGCGCTGCCGGGGGCATTGCGGTTGATATCCGCGAAAGCGACGTCTATTATTTTGCCCCGCAAAAAAACTTTGCCAGCGATGGTGGCCTGTGGTTCGCGCTGCTCTCCCCCGCAGCACTCGAGCGAGCCGGCACTATTTCTGACAGCAATCGCTATATCCCCGAATTTCTTTCGCTGAGCAACGCGATTGATAATTCTCGACTGCACCAAACCCTTAATACTCCAGCGCTGGCAACCTTGTTGTTGATGGAAGCCCAGCTGGAATGGATGAACTCCCTTGGCGGACTCGCCGCCACCGCCGCGCACTGCGCCGGCTCCTCAGCAATGCTCTATGACTGGGCTGCATCGCGCAGTGATGTCACGCCTTTTGTGGTGGATCCTTCCCACCGCTCGCCTGTTGTGGTCACCTTGGATATCGATGAGGCAATCGACGCCATGGCTCTCACCGCAACCTTGCGGGCGAACGGGATTCTCGACACGGAGCCCTACCGGAAGCTTGGTCGCAACCAAATTCGAATCGCAACCTTCGCCGGGGTGCCTCACACCGACATGAAGAAGCTCATTTCCTGCCTGGACTACGTTCTAGAGAAGCTCTAAGAACGAAGCGATTCCGCTTCGTCGGCTTCGTGACCGTCAAAAAGTTCTCCTGATTGATCAGATTCTTCCCACGGCACGGGGTCTAATCCAACATCGAGCTGATCAATATCAACACCATCGACGTCGCCATCGACGTCTAAGTCGTCTTCACCATCATCGTCATCAGATTCGCCCTCTTCTAGGGCAGCAGCATCTTTAAGCTCTTTCTCATGAAGGAGGTACTCCTCCATCCGATCAGCCCAGGGAACCCAGGCGGGAGACAGCAACGCCGTCTCTCCGGGAACTAATTCCACCTCTAAAACCGTGGGGGCGTGGTCAGGAATATCTGCCAGCTCGACCGTCCATGACCATCCGGGATAACCCTCCATTGTCGCGGCGAAGTGGGCAGAGATAACGCCCTCGCCCTGCGTGAAGGTGGGCGTGGGATCAAACGTCGCTTCTCCCGTGACTTCCCGCAAGCCCAGGAGGGCAAGCGAGGTGAGCTCTTCGTGCGCAGGTCCGCTGGAGCCTGCCGGCTTGGCCACAGTTTTTCTACGCATCGAACTCCTCAGCCACTTTGCGCAGCAGTGCCGCAATTTTGCGGGAATGGTCGTCGTCAGGGTAGCGACCCCGACGCAAATCACCGCTGCTGCGGTCCAATAGTTTGATCAGGTCTTCGACAATAACGGCCATGTCTTCAGAATCTTTGCGGCCATACCGCCCGGCAGGGGAATCGAGGATGCGAACGCTGAGTGCCTGGGCGCCGCGCTTTCCTTCGGCCACACCAAATTCCACGCGGGATCCAGCTTTCACCACATCTCCAGGCTCCAGTGCAGACGCGTGCAAAAAGACCTCGTCGCCGGCATCGGTATGGATGAAGCCGAAACCTTTATCTTGGTCATAGAACTTGACCTTGCCGCTGGGCATGGTGAGCCTTTCTGTCACAGAAGTTTGTTGTTCTTCTGCACTAAGGATAGTCCTTGAAGTTAACGTTATTCTGGAGGGATGTCTTCCCTCGATGCGCCGCCTCCTTCTCGAACTGAAAAAGTGATTGCCGCTTTTATTGCCAGCACCATGGGGTTGAGCGTGGTGGCATTCTTTGCCATCATTATCGGCACGTGGCGAGGGATGAGTAGCGCGGATTACGCGCAGGGGCTGTGGCCCATCATTACCTGGGTCCCCAACATTGCGTTGCCGGCAGGGTTTGTTCTGATTGTTGTTTTGCTCATCACTTCTACCCGGCGTCGACGCTCTTCAGGTGACCATGCCTCTTCCTAGTAAACGCACACTTGCCCTCATCAGCTGGCTTGCCGAACGCGAGGAGTCAGAGCTTCTCGATCTTGCGCAGTTGAGAGCCCTCACGCCCGCCCAGTGTGAAACATTGGCGACCATGGCACAGGCACTTCTTTCCCCCGAAAGCACTGAGGCCACTCTGGCTCAGCTGCCCCGGGAGGAGCTTCATACTTTGCACTCCCTCGTGACCGGGGGTTCAGCCTCCGGTGAGACCGCCGAGCTAGCCCGCTGGGGTCTTGTCGATGACTCTTCCGCCACGCCCCGGGTGATGGGCGATGAAGGACTGGGTGACTCGCTGTCGCGCCTCAAGCGCGATGCAACTCCTCCGGCTCTCACCGTAGGCGTCCTCGACCCCGCAGAGCTCGGACGCTCTGCGACGCGCGCCTGGGGAATGCTGTGCATGATTGACGATTTGTTAGAGGTTCTTTCTCGCCTGCGCATTACCTGGGGCAGAGATAACGCTCTTGCCGCTACCGCCCGGAAGACGCTGCTTGCTGAGCTCGGGGAAGGCTTTGACCTCGACGGGGCACTCGGCCTTGCGCGCACCGGCGGTTTGTTGACTTTTTCCACGGGTGTCGTGGCCGTAAGCGATAGCGCCCCTGCGTGGAGAGAGCTCTCTCCCGAAGACCAGTGGGCCGTGATCGCCCAGGCGTGGTTCGCAGCGGCCCCGCCATGGTTGACCGGAACACTTCAAGACGTGCCCGGGGTGTCGTGGCCCGACGGTCTTGATGCCTATGCTGGCTATGCCTACCCGATGGCAGATCGAGAGGCTCTCACTGCGCTTACCACTCAAGCCCAAGCATTGGGCTTTCTCGCCCCCGAGGTCGCCACGCCGTGGGCCCTTGCCCTGGCTCAAGGTCAAGATGCCACCGCGTCGCTCGCCGCGGCACTGCCCCCTTCCGTCTCAGGTGTGTATGCCCACGAAGACCTGACGCTGTTGGCGCCTGGACCACTGGGCAAAGACCACCGGGTCACGCTGTCGCGTTTGGCTCTGCGGGAACTCGGCGGTTTAGTGCCTCGGTTCCGCCTCACCGCAGCTTCCGTGTTGCAAGCATTAAACAGGGGTTACCCCCCCGAAACAGTGCTCGATGACCTGCGTCATGCCAGTGCGAACCCACTCCCCCAGGCCATGGTGGCTCTGGTGGAGGACACGCTGCGGCGCGCCTCAGACATCACGCTGAGCATGACGGCCTTGGGCACCATCATCACCACGAGCACGGCGGAGCGGGCAGAGGAGCTCCTGATTGACCCTCGACTCGCCATGGTCGGCCTGGAAAAAGGACCCGAGGGAACCCTGGTGTCTTCGTGGCCACTGGAGCGCGTCTACAGCGCTTTACACCATTCTTCCTACCCCGCACTGGTGTCGGAGGTTGCGGACGAAACACCACCTCGGGAACCCGTCGCAGTGCACGCCGAGGTCACCCCCGAAGCCCTGTTGCTCGACGCCATTTGTTCCCTGGTGGCCAGCATCAAACAGGCCACCGCGAAGGGCGTACCCGCGGGCTTGGGAAGCATGATCGAGGTTGCTATTGCGGGGAAGATCCCGTTTGAAGTGGTGGTGGAAATGCCCGATGCTTCCCTCATCACCATCATCATGGAACCTCGTGCACTCGGCGGTGGCAGATTACGTGGAGTGGAACTCAGCAATGCGATGGAGCGAACCCTCCCGGTGTCACGGATTCGCTCACTCAACCCCGTGAGTACTCAGGCATAGCTCCGCTAGGATGATGGGCTATGAATCCCGACGGTTGTCTCATTGTCCAGAGCGACAAAACAGTTCTTTTAGAGGTGGGCCACTCCGACGCCAATGACGCTCGGCATGCCCTCGCAGTCTTTGCCGAACTGGAAAGAGCTCCCGAGCACATCCACACCTACCGCATCACCCGGTTAGGTCTGTGGAACGCGAGAGCAGCCGGTCACACCCGAGATGAAATCGTCTCCACCCTCAATCAGTACTCCAAATTTGCTCTGCCCCCGGGGGTTGTCGAAGAGATCGAAGACACGCTGCGCAGGTATGGACAAATCCACATCACCCGCGAGGACGACCAGCTCTATCTGTCGTGCGAAAACGAGCTCACCCTGGCAGAAATCACCCGGAACCCTAAAGTTAAAGAACTCCTGGGCGAGCCCGATGACCGCGGTCGCTTCCCTCTTGCCGCATGGTCAAGAGGGGTTATCAAACAAGAACTTCTCAAACGCGGCTGGCCCGCGGCAGATCACGCCGGCTTTGCAGAGGGAGCCCCTCACGACATTTCTTTGAACCCGCAAGGCTGGGGGCTTCGGGAGTATCAAAAAGAAGCTGTTGCTCGCTTCACCGCTCAAGGGTCGGGCGTTGTGGTGCTGCCCTGTGGGGCCGGGAAAACTTTGGTTGGAGCGGGAGTTATGGCGGAGTTGGATACGTCAACCCTGATTTTGGTCACCAACACTATTTCTGCTCGTCAGTGGCGTGCGGAACTGTTAGCGAGGACCAACCTGAGCGAAGACGATATTGGTGAGTATTCCGGCTCGGTGAAAGAAATCAAGCCGGTCACGATCGCCAGCTACAGCATTATGGCCGCCAAACGCCAAGGGGAGTTTGCCCACCTGGGCGTGCTGGATGCGAAGAACTGGGGCCTGGTGATCTACGACGAAGTACATTTGCTTCCCGCGCCCGTTTTTCAACTTACCGCCCAGCTGCAAGCCAGGCGTCGACTGGGACTTACCGCGACCCTGGTCCGCGAAGACGGCCGCGAAGGCGACGTATTTTCCTTAATTGGCCCGAAACGCTTCGATGTTCCCTGGAAAGATTTGGAAGCAGAAGGCTATATCGCCCCGGCGCGCTGTGTGGAAATTAGGGTGGACCTCCCCCAGGACGAGCGCTTGGAATATGCGGCCGCCACCGACAAGGAACGCTTTCGTCTCGCCTCCACCAGCCCTACCAAGAGCGCCGTGGTCCCCGAGCTCCTCGCCCTTCACCCGCACGATCCCACCTTGATTATTGGGACCTACCTGGAACAAGTCGAGCAGCTCTCCACCGAGCTTGATCTGCCCGTCGTCACCGGCGCCACGCCGGTGGCGGAGCGCGAAAGACTGTATGCAGCTTTTCGGGCGGGGTCGATTACTCGCCTTGTCGTGTCGAAAGTAGCGAACTTTTCGCTAGATCTTCCCGAGGCGTGTGTAGCGATACAGGTGTCAGGATCTTTTGGGTCCCGCCAGGAGGAAGCCCAACGCCTGGGCCGAATTCTTCGCCCCAAAGCCGACGGCGGCCCCGCAACTTTTTACACACTTGTTGCCCGGGATACGGTGGACCAGGATTTTGCACTGAATCGTCAGCGGTTCCTCGCCGAGCAGGGTTACGGGTATCGCATCATGGACGCCGCACAAATCCCTCACACCCTGCCATTGTTTCTTTCAGACAACTCCCAGTAACTTCCCAGATACTGGAGGCATGACTGATGGACCGAAAGTACTCATTGTTGATGACGAAGCAAACATCCGCGACCTATTGACGACGAGCTTGCGCTTTGCAGGCTTTGCTGTCCGTGCCGTGGCCACCGGAGCGCAGACCATTTCTGCGGTCTTGGAAGAGGAGCCAGACATCATTGTGCTCGATGTGATGTTGCCCGACATTAACGGCTTCGGCGTGACCAAAAGGTTACGCGCCAGTGGGTATACCTGCCCCATTCTGTTCCTCACCGCCAAAGACTCCACCGAAGACAAAATTACGGGGCTCACCGTCGGCGGCGACGACTACGTCACCAAGCCTTTTAGCTTGGATGAAATTGTCGCCCGCATCAAAGCAATTCTTCGCCGCACGCTCGATGAGGATGAAGATGCGATGATTCGAATCGGTAACTTGGCGATGGACCAAGACACCCACGAAGTGTCCTACGGGCCCAACCACGTGGAACTCTCCCCCACCGAGTTTAAATTGTTGCGGTATTTGATGCTGAACCCTAACCGGGTTTTGTCCAAAAACCAGATTCTCGATCATGTCTGGGAATACGATTTCAACGGTGACGCCGGCATTGTCGAAAGTTACGTTTCTTACCTTCGTCGGAAGCTTGACCCGCTCACCCCAGAACAGCTAATCCTCACCAAGCGCGGCTTTGGATACATGCTCAAAACCGACAAAGCCTAGTCTTCATGCTCGGGCGGATGCAGGGATGGTGGGAAGCCACGTCCTTGCGCGCCAAAATTACCGGTGCCACCGTGATTGTCATCGCGCTGTCACTCTCCGGCATCGGTATAGGTACGGTAACAACCGTTCAGCGTTATCTCATTGGTGAGCTCGATCGAAAAATCGACGAAGTCGCAATGGGGTTGCCCACCGGGCTCAGCATGCACGATTTTGCGTCTTTTGAGAACACCGGTGCTGTCGGTGCACGAAGCAGTTTTTTTTTGGCCGCTGTATCTCCTAACGGAGAGCTTCTGGCGAGCAACGTTCCCGATGACCAACAAGGGTACGGACCCGTGGTGGAAAGCCTTACCGCGGGCTGGGTGCTCAACAACCCTGCTGCGACCACGCTTCCCAGCCTGGACGGCCACACCGAATGGCGCGTTCAGGCGTATACCCTCAGCGTCGTCAGCGAAGCGGCCATGACCCAGATGCCGGCGACCCTGGTTATCGGTGTCGATCTGGTGGAATCACGACAAACCGTAGAAAACCTCGCGTCCATTTTCGTCTCGTTTGGTTTGGTCGCAATCGTCCTGAGTGCTTTCTTGACCCGCCTTCTCGTGATAAACACGTTTAGACCCTTGAGAGAGGTGGAACTCACGGCGGCACGATTTGCCGGCGGTGACTTCTCCCAGCGATTGGGTGGCGCCACCCCCAACACCGAGGTAGGGCGCCTCACCCGAAGCCTTAACACCATGCTGTCGCGAATTGACCGAGCTTTTGCCGATCGGGCCGACACCATCGACAAGATGCGTCGCTTCATAGGGGACGCCAGCCATGAGCTTCGCACGCCGCTCGTGTCGGTCAGGGGCTACGCCGAGCTTTATCGCATGGGTGCCATCACGACCAAGCCCGATGTGGACCAAGCCATGGAACGCATCGAAAGAGAGGCAGAGCGCATGACCGCTCTGGTCACCGACCTCCTCGAACTTGCGCGACTCGACGAAGCCAGACAACTCAACATTGGTCCTGTTAACCTGGGTTTCCTGGCTCACGACGCAGCTTTGGACGCGGGGGCAATAGCGCCTGATCGGACCATTACTCTGTGGCATGGTGGCGAACTGGTGCGGAACCCCCAAGGACTGGCCCCCGTCACCATCAGCGGGGAAGAAAACAAGGTCCGCCAAGTGCTGGCGAACCTCATCCAGAACGCTCTGCGCTTTAGTCCCGAAGGGTCACCCCTGGAGTTAGTGCTGAGTCGCGACGCCGCGAGTGGGATGGGGGTCATCAGCGTGGTGGATCACGGTGAAGGTATTCCCTCGGAAATCCGGGATAAAATTTTTGATCGCCTCTGGAGGGCCGATAGTTCCCGGGCGCGCGAGACAGGCGGATCCGGATTGGGTCTTGCCATTGTCCACACCATCATCACCCGCCTCAAAGGCAGTATCGCCGTGGAGGAAACTCCCGGAGGCGGGGCAACATTCCATGTGGCATTGCCCAGTGTCCCCAGCCAGGTGCGCTAAACACTTTCCTCCTTCTCCTGCCGGTGTCCTGTACAGAGGCCCGCCCTGTCCTAGTCTCGGGGCCGACCCCCGAAAGGACACCCATGACCCGATACACGGTAGACAGCGAAGCGGTTCTCCACGCAGCCACTCAGGCCAGAGCGACTATAGCCCGCGTTCAGAGCGAAGTGCATAGCCTGAACGCTCACCTGCAGTCTCTTAATTCGACGTGGAGCGGACCAGCCGCCAGTGCGTTCGTGGTCGTGCACGACAACTGGCGCACCACACAGATTCGAGTAGAGGAGAGCCTGCACAACCTCAGTGAAGCTCTCACCTATGCCGGGCGGCACTACCAAGAGATGGAAATAGCGAACACGCGGCTATTCCAGCGTTAACGACGAAACGGGGTGTCTTCGTGGGAAGACACCCCGTTTCGCGGTGATGAGTTTAGAAGCCCATTCCGTCCATGCCACCGGACTGGTCACCAGCGGATGCCGAAGAAGGCTCTGGCTTCTCGGCGACAACAGCCTCTGTGGTAAGGAAGAGACCAGCGATTGACGCTGCGTTGAGCAGAGCAGAGCGGGTCACCTTGACGGGGTCGGCGATACCAGCGGCGAGCATGTCAACATACTCACCGGTAGCAGCGTTGAGGCCCCACCCAATCTTGAGGCCGCGAACGTGCTCGGCAACAACACCGGGCTCGTGGCCTGCGTTGAGAGCGATCTGCTTCAACGGTGCATCGATGGCCACTCGGACGATGTTCGCTCCGGTTGCTTCGTCACCGGTCAGTGTCAACGTGTCGAGCACTTTGCCAGCCTGAATAAGAGCAACGCCCCCACCGGGGACGATTCCTTCTTCCACGGCTGCCTTAGCGTTACGCACGGCGTCTTCGATACGGTGCTTGCGCTCTTTAAGCTCCACTTCAGTGGCAGCTCCAGCCTTGATTACGGCAACGCCACCGGCCAACTTCGCCAGACGCTCTTGGAGCTTCTCGCGGTCGTAGTCGGAGTCGGTGTTTTCGATTTCCTGGCGGATTTGCTTCACGCGACCGGCAATGGCGTCAGTTTCCCCGGCGCCCTCAACGATGGTGGTCTCGTCCTTCGTGACGAGAATCTTGCGTGCGCGACCGAGCATGTCAAGTTCAACGTTCTCGAGCTTGAGGCCGACCTCTTCAGAGATAACCTGTCCACCGGTGAGAATGGCGATGTCCTGCAACATGGCCTTGCGGCGGTCACCAAATCCTGGAGCCTTGACGGCTACAGACTTGAAAATACCGCGGATTTTGTTGACTACGAGAGTCGCGAGGGCTTCACCCTCGACGTCTTCAGCAATAATCAGGAGCTGCTTGCCAGACTGGATAACCTTGTCCACGATAGGGAGCAAGTCCTTGATCGCAGAGATTTTCTGGTTGGCAATCAGGATGTACGCGTCTTCGAAGACGGCTTCCTGGCGGTCAGGGTCGGTCACGAAGTAGGCCGACAAGAAACCCTTGTCAAAGCGCATACCTTCGGTGAGCTCCAAAGTGGTGCCAAAGGTGTTGGACTCTTCAACGGTCACAACGCCTTCTTTGCCAACCTTGTCGATGGCTTCTGCAATCAAGTCGCCAATAGTGCTGTCCCCGGCAGAGATCGATGCGGTAGCAGCAATTTCAGCCTTGGTTTCGACCTCTTTGGCGTTCTTGAGAAGCTGGTCCGACACGGCCTGGGTGGCGGCGTCAATTCCGCGCTTGAGGCTGATGGGGTCGGCGCCGGCTGCGACGTTACGCAGACCTTCGCGAACCAGAGCCTGCGCGAGAACAACAGACGTGGTCGTGCCATCGCCGGCAACGTCGTCTGTCTTCTTAGCAACCTCTTTGACGAGCTCTGCGCCAATCTTCTCTAACGGGTCGCTGAGCTCAATTTCCTTGGCGATCGAGACGCCGTCGTTAGTAATGGTGGGGGCGCCCCATTTCTTTTCCAACACGACGTTGCGACCGCGTGGCCCCAGTGTCACCTTTACGGCGTCGGCCAAAATGTTGAGCCCACGCTCAAGGCCACGACGGGCATCTTCATCAAAAGCAATTATTTTTGCCATCTGTTATTCGTCCCTCCCGGACGTCTCGGATATCTATAACTATTGGCACTCGCCTATTACGAGTGCTAATAGATTTTGGCACTCTCTGCCTGAGAGTGCAAGTACCGATGAAAGTTTCGGCTACTCCTTGACCGTCACGACAGCAGCATCAACATCGGAGCTGTCGTTGGGGACCAGTTCGACCCAGGTGTTGCCCTGAGCCAGAAGCACGGGCTCACCTGACTTCGTACTCAAAGCAATGGGTGACTCGGCCGTAGCTTTGACCCAGTTCACTTCCAGGTAAGAACCACCGGTGAAAACCCAACCGGAACCTTGGTTCACCAAACGTGTGGTGGGAATATCTTCCACAACATCAATGGCCACACTCAGCACCACGACGTTGATGGCGGAAAGCTGATTACCGCTCGATGCGGAGTCCGCGGCACCATTGGTCTGGAACCGGAGGAACGCAGACTGGGTCACATCCCACTCCCAGGTGGGGCTAGAGAAACCACTAAAACGTGGGTTCACCGATATCACCGCAGCCCCAGAGACCACGGCGGTCGACATCTCCACGGAAGCCGCGTAGTCAAACATTTGCGGAGGCGCAGGAAGGTCCAGGTGATCAGCGACCAGTTCAGGAGCTTTAACTAACACGTTGTGAGGCGTGACCTTGGCGGTGGTCCGGTAGAAAGTCTCTTCTGTGTCGGGTCGCCCGTGAATAGCGTTGTAAACCGGGGCGTCCTGCATGGCCTGGATAAAGCGAACCTGGCCACCGGAATAGGCAAAAATGCCACCGAAGGGGCTCACAATCTCAGGATCCATGGGCCTCACAGAACGTATGGGGCCAATTTCTGCCGGCAACACGGAGTGCCACACGGCGACGTAGCGGGTGATGCCCCCCTCGACGAGTTCTTCAAACACAATGTCGGCTTCATCGAGACCGACCTGAGGTCGGGCCGAAGGATGGTTATCGATTTTGGCGGACAAAGACGGGCGAGCAAGACTGCCCGCTTCAATGGCTTCGCCGGTGAGGGCGGCCACCGTGGACATGTCTACGACAGCAGCGGACTCCTCAGAGGTCTCATCCACGAGAACCTCGTCGGTGGTGGCTGCGGGATCGCCGCTACAGCCGGCAAGCGCGAGAGCACTGATCGCCGCAACCGCAAAAAGAGAATTAATACGAAGTGCCATGGCAGTGACGCCTTTCCTCAGGTGAGTGATGTCGGAAGTTACGTCGACTCGGTGTCAACGTAGTCGGCTCCCAGAACAATTGTGATGCGTGCTCCGGGATATGCAGAAGTTTGAACGACGGCATTCTCGCCAATCCCCAACACCTGGGCTATTCCCAAAGCACTGGCTTTATCCGAATCTTCACTATACGCCACAACACTTTGCGCGACGTCAGTGGAATCAGCGTTCGTCGCGGTCGCTTCAGGCCAGCCAATATCGGACAGCCTGGTCCCGGCGCGAGCTGCCATTCCTGGGGCTGCCGTGCCGTTAAGAACAGTGAGAGTGAGGCCTTCGGTATCAATCTGGGTGGGATCAGTGACCGGGAGGACCTCTTCCACCGTGGGTTCCTTCTCGATAACCGGCGGGGCTTCGACAACGGGGTCAAGGGCGCCTTCAATAACCGGCGGTGCAGTGTCCTCAATCGCGAGATTTGTGGAGCTACTTTGCACAAACCAGAGGCCGCCCACGATGAGCACAGCAATGATGCCCAATGCGATTCCCACCGGGGCAAACAGAGAGGCTACGGAACGGGTACTTCGGTAAATTCCGACATAACTTTTCTCCCGCTCCACCTCGTCAAAACGGTCGGGAAGAAAGGAGGGGCTGCGTTTGGCCATTAGTGCGTTCCTTCCCCCTTATTTCGCCGAGACGCTTGTCGCATCACGGCTGCTTCTTCAGTATTTCGCACCAACACGGCGTCGTAGACCCGTGCTCCTGGCAAGCGACAAATCGAATACACGCGTTGATAGTAACGAGCTAACGAGAGCCCAAAGCGCTCCCTCACCGCAGATTCCTTATTTGGTATTGCCCCCCAGTGGGCCCTTTCAAACTCTAAAATCTCACGGTCAAGGCCGCTGAGTCCGCTTTCGTGGGGTTCTGCATCACTCATCAGCGACCATGCTATTGCGCCACAGCCATCCTCAAGACCTGCGTCATAGGCTTAACTCACTGTGGATGTCTCGACTCGTGCCCTTTCTCTGGCGCTCGCCTGTGTTCTGGTGGGAAGCCTCTCTGCCTGCGGTCCTGCTTCTTTTTCTCCCACGGGAGCACCGCCCCCGGTCGCCGGGGGCCGGCCACCGCTTACCGACATAGAGTTCTTAGAAAACCCCCGGCAGTGGGTGGGGCCCAGCACGGCCTTGCTCTCGGACGCCACGATTAATGTCGTCGACCCTGCACCCCGCCAGAGCCTTCCCACGACTGTCGTGTCTCAGGAGTTGGGGGACAATATTTCGGTGACCATCACGTCGACGGACCGTGTGTTGGCGTTGGACATGTCTGGCTCACTCGCTGCCACGGTGTGGGCTTTAGGTTTTGGGAGCACCCTCATAGGGCGCGATATCTCCACGACGTTCCCCGGCGTCGAGGGGTTGCCGATTGTGACAGGGAGCGGTCACGCCGTGTCACCCGAAAGCGTGTTGGCTCTGCGTCCGGACGTCATCATTACCGATGGCTCCATCGGCCCGCTCGATGTGGTGCTGCAGCTGCGAGACGCTGGAGTGCAGGTCGTATTTGTTCGAGAAGCCCCCGGACTTGAAGCCCCCGCGGCCATGGCGCGCTCGGTATCCGCAGTGTTTGGAGCTCCGGCGGTGGGTGAAGCACTGGCCTTGGCCTTAACACAAGACATTGCAGCCGTGTCCGCTGTTATTGCCGCGAGGGCACCCCAGGACCCCGCGGACAAACTCCGCATGGTGTTTCTCTACTTGAGAGGCGGCAACGGCATTTATTACCTCTTTGGCCAGGAGTCAGGCTCAGGGGATTTGATTACCGCTCTGGGGGGTATCGATATTGCGACCGAGATTGGGTGGGAAGGGTTACGTCCGATGACCGACGAAGCCTTGATCTCCGCCAATCCCGACCTCATCTTGGTAATGTCCGATGGCTTGGCCAGCGTGGGAAGCGTGGAAGAGCTGGTGCAGGTGAAGCCCGCGATCGGGCTCACCCCGGCAGGAAAAAACGCCCGGTTTGTCGACATGGCTGATTCCCAAGTGCTGAGCTTCGGTCCACGAACGCCAGAGATTATTGACGCCCTGGCCCGCGCGATCTACGCACCCGAGAAATAACCACGGCCGTTCCCGCTCCGATTACCGCGACCCCGACTGCTCCGACAAGAAGCGGCCCGACCGCAGTCTCCGCATCTAAACACTCCGGTGCCACGGTGAGGACAAAACTCAAAGGGTCCATCTCCTCGCCCTCGGGATAGGTGCCAAAAGCGTCCGAACCCTCAGCGCTCAACGTCGTGCGCGCTGCACCCACTTTCCAGGTGCCCGAAGCGGCATCGAGGTCGCTTTCAGAGCCCTCCCACTCCACGGTGACGAAAGGAACATCCCTCTCGCTCACAGCCACTTCCTCCATGGTGTCTCCCACCACGTCAAAAAAAAGCGTGGCCTGGCGTGGCCCCTCGAAGACCAGGCGGGGACTGCTAACGGCGGTATCGAGGATTCCGCCGTGTCCGACAAAGCGCATCTGCCCTGCAAACGCTACGTCGCCACCGCTTCGGTCCGCAAGGATATGGCCTTCACCACCGGTGATCGTGAACGAGGGGGTGGCATACGCCACATCGCCGCTGACAA
>Ga0209390_10006414_pt1 | contig 15774 bp, 8 predicted proteins | sample BON01_FD_187212 | JGI IMG/M metagenome (GOLD analysis project Ga0209390, IMG submission 187212) | Freshwater microbial communities from Lake Bonney liftoff mats and glacier meltwater in Antarctica - BON-01 (SPAdes) (version 2) | ecosystem: Environmental > Aquatic > Freshwater > Ice > Glacier... | reverse complement strand
ACTTCTTCTTCTTTTACTTGAACTTTATCTTCTTCTTTTTCTTGAACTTCTTTTTCTTGAACTTCTTCTTCTTTTACTTGAACTATTTCATCTACTTTTTCTGGAACTATTTCATCTACTTTTTCTTGAACTATTTCATTTACTTTTTCTTCTACTATTACTCTTTCATCTACTTTTACTTGAACTTTTTCATCTTCTTTTTCTTGTACTCTTTCATTTTCTCTAGAACTTCTTAATTCATTTTGTAGTCTTCCTTCTTCTGATAATCTTAATTCTTCACTTTTTTTACTATTTCTTTGAAATATATCTGGTATATATGAATATTCTTGAGTTTCTGTTACTACATTGTTTTGAATATGAGATGGTTGTGATGTAGTATCTGTCTGTGTAACATCTGGTTGTAATATAGGAATTTCAGATGGAGTTGACGACATATTCATATACCAATAAATAACACTTGAAATAAAAATAAGTAAAACAAATATACCTATTCCTATTAATACCCATTTAAATTTACTCATTATACCTTCACTATTATTAGTTTCAGTTTCTATAACTTCTTTTTCAACCGATTTAGATAATTTACTATTATCTTCTTTTTTAGTATCTTCTTTAGCATTTTTTATACCTTCTTGTTCATTATTAGACTTTACTCTATCACTGATTAGTTTATTTAAAGCTTCAGTCGATAACTTATTACTTTCTTCTGAAGATACAAACTTTTCTAATATTTCTAACTTTTCAATTAATTTATTATTATTATTTTTTTCAAGAGATGCAATTAAAGATTGAATAATAGTCATTATATATATAATACCCTTCTATATTAATAAATCAATAAAAAATAATATGTTTTTCTTCTTAATAAATAAGATAATACTATATAAATGGAGCTATCGACATCTGTTAATGTTAAAAGATGGATAAGTGAAAATGATTATAAAAAATATGTATTTGATACAAATATTAATAACACATATGATAAAAGTTATATAGTTATAAGAGAATATATATTTCAAGATAATAATAATATAGATGCACTAAATAAAATAGCTTATTATATATTAAAACACGAAAAAAACAACAATAAAATAGATATACCTTTTTATTGTTGGGGGGAAGATAAAAAACCAATATCATTTTATATAAAAAATATAAAATGGGATGGTTATAATGTTAATCCTTTTAAATCTAAAGATAGAAACTCAGAATTATTAAAAGAACCAATAGAAATAATAGAAAATAATACATTATTTAAACGAACTAATGTAAATATTGTTTTTTTATCAGACTTTGAATATAACATTAAATATTATTTTGAAAAAAATATTAATAAAGATGAGTTTATAAAAAAAACAAAAGAATTAATTAATAAAGAAGAATCGTTAATATCATTATATAAAACAAATACAATTAATACAAATATTTCGTCAGAAGAGTATTATAATATATGTTTTGAATCTAAAATAGAAAATGTAGATTCAATAATAGTTATTTTCGATAAACTCCATACTAATAATAAAATGCAATTAATACAATTAATTGACGATAATTACAAAGTAATTTATAAGTTATTTAAATATCATACATTTGAAAATGAAAAAGAACTATCTATCATTTTCAATCTAAATAATGTAAAAGAGTTTGGATGTGTTAATATATATTATTATGGTAAAAATGCAAAAATGTCTATATTTAGAGATGGTCGTGTATTAATATATTTTAAATATTCTATTGATAATGGTAAAAAATGGGATAAAGTATTAAGTGATAAAAATGATATTGTATTATATGTAAAAGAATCTTTAAATATAGATTTAATATTTAATGAATCCGATATTAATACAAGAATTAATTATACAATAGATAATACAGAATATTCAGCACTAATAAAAAATATAGGAATATTTACTAATATTTTTGAAGCTATTATATTTAAAAAAGAAAAGAAAAAGAACAGTGGTTTCTATGCTTATAAAAGAACTTCAGAATTTACAAATAGTGTTTTTGATATTACATCATATATTAAATCTCGTATAATAGTTGGTATGACAGAAGATGACATTATAAAAGAACTTGTTAATTTAGGATATACAAAATTAGAATCAATACCAATTGTTAAAAACGAAATTAAAATGATTGGAGATATAGGTTTTAATAATTTAGATAAAAATGTTAAAATTATTGATGGTACATATATAGTTGTTAAAAAAGGTGTTGGTGGATTTGAAATAGACATAAAAAATTGTAAAAGTTATTTTGAATTAGAGAACTTAAAATATTGGTTAATAAGAATTATAGAAAAGTCTAGAATAGTATTAAAGAAAAATCCTCCTAAAAAAATAAAAGAACCAATAAAACAAAAAACTATTTCAAAATCATCTTCTTCATCAAAGTCTTCAAATGATGATTTTGAATATTTTGATATTGACAATATAGATACACATAAATCAAAAGGAGGTGTACGTGATGTATTGAAAAACGATAATAATAAAAATTATTTAATTAATCGTCTTAGAAATGCCGATAAAGAACTATATAATGATAAAAATAAATCTCGGAAATGTCAAAAAGAACATCAGCCTGTTGTTTTATCAACATACGAAATGGATATTCTTAAGTCAAAAGGTTATGATAAACTATTTGATAATGTTATAAAACATGGTAGTAGTGAAGATAATCAAAACTTTTATACATGTCCTCGTCTATGGTGTCCTATTAGTAAAATACCATTAGATGAATCAATGTCAAACCCTAAATGTCCTGTTGATAATGAAGAACCAATGTATATGAATAAAGATATGAAAAATATAAATTTACCAAGATATGCATATTTAATAAAAAATATAAATATACCTTGTTGTGGAAAGAAAAACCCAGAACTAGATAAAAAAATAATAAAAAATAAAAAAAATATTGACAAAAATATTGAAGATATTGAAGATATTGAAGATAAAAATTATATTATGAATAAGTTCCCATTACCTTATCAAGGAAGATATGGAGATATACCAAAAGAATTATATAATATATTATATCCAGATAACTTCTTAGAATATACAAAAAATTGTTCTTCTCCTAATAATATAAATAAAAAAGAGTGTGTTTTGAGAAAAGGTTTAATAGATATTAAAAAAATAACAATTAGATATGATAATATAATTCATACAATATCTTTCTTATTAGGAAAAACAAAGAAAGAGTTTATTTCTGATATAGTTAAAGAATTAGATATTATAACTTATATATCACTTGATAACGGAAATGTATGTAAAGACTTTATTGATATAAAACCAATAATTTATGAGAATAATATAGAATTATATTCTGAGTTTATAGAATATAATAAAAAGTTTAGTAAAATAATATTAGATATACCAAATGTATCAGATATAACAGAAAAAGCATTATATAAAAAGTCTCGTTTATTATATATTTATAAATCTTATAAAAAGTTTATAACTTATTTATCAGCAGATAATTATCCATTTGATAAAGGAATACAATATTTATATTCTTTAATAGCTATAATATATAAAAGACTAATTGTAGTATGGGAAATTGAAAAGCAAACAGATAAAGTGCAAATAAATATGATTTGTCCTTATTATACAAGATTTGTAGATATTCAACCAACATTAGATAAAAATGCTAAGATGATTATGATTGTAAAAGAAAATAATTTTTATGAACCTCTTGTTACAAAGGCTATTAATATGAAGTCAGATAAGAAAACCTTTATATTAGAAGACCATCAATTAATTAAAAAGATATTGACAGAATGTAGTGAAAAAAATAATTTTAAAAAATATGACATTGGTATTTTTAATAATCGAGAAAATATTAAAGTATTAAATAAATTGATAAATGATAAAAGTGAATTATTCATATTTGAAACTCTAATAATCAATAGTGACTTTACTATTGATAAAATAATGTTAAAAAATAATATGATTTTAAGATTTAAACCACAATCAATTGTAATATTACAAATGTTGATTAATGAATTTAATATAAAAAATGTGGTTTTTCATGAAGATATTATTGGTAATGAATATTATATTAAAACTCTTAAAGAAGGTTATTTGAAATATAAAGAAAAAATAGAAAAAATAAATCAAATAGGTTTCACATTAGATACAGGAGCTTCAATATTTGATAATGAAGAATTGATGAAAAATAAATTAATTATTAAAGATGATGATATTGATAAAAATAGTAATCAATTCATACCAATAGCTAAACACGATAATTATCATAAATATGTCGAAAAAGACAATGAAGAAATGAAAAAATGGTTAAATATAAGAACAATTGTAAAAAATAAATTATTAAGTAATAATTATACAAATGAATATTATAAAGAATTATCTAAAAGTCCAAGGAAAAATATTATAAAGACTTTGTTAGATGATTTTGAAGTATATAAAAATGATAAAAAGAATATTAAAAAAATACAAATAATTTTAGAGGAAATACCATTAACATCAATAACAGATATTAAGAAATGGTATAATAATTCATTGTTATATGTAAAATATGATTATATTAATGATTTATCAAATAATATTAAAGAAGAAGGTGATGAATTAATATTTACACAATATAATGTATCCAATAAAATACCTAAGAAAATACTAAAATATCACGAAGCATTACCAAATGGATTAAATGAATTGGAAAGTGAAATACATATAGATCAATATAAACCCTTTGATAATCCAACAGATTCAGAAAATATTCTAGAATTACCAAATACTTTAAACGGTAATGAAATAGTATTAAATACAAAATGGACTAAATATAAAAAGAAAATATGGTATAAATTAAGATATATTAAATGTAATTATACAGAAAATACAATAAAATATCTATTTGAATTTATATCTTCTAAATTAAATATTGATATAATATCATATGACGAAATAATTCAAAAGACAAACAAATATTATATTGATATTTTTCAAAATAATAAAGAAGATAGTAAAAAAAATATTAGATTACGATCATTATTTAAAGATCCACATTTTTACAATACATATATAAAAGAAATGAATAAAGTACATAAAACTAAAAAGACATTTAAAACAGTTCGTATTTTTAACGAAACATATTTTGATAATAGCAATTTTAAAGAACGTAATACAATAATTAAGAATATTTTAGAAAAAAAATCATTATCATATCCAAACGATATAATATTATTTAATATATCAAAACTTCTTAATATATCTATAATGATAATACATAATAGAGCTGAATATGGTAAAGGTATTAATGTTGATAAAAGAGCAGGCGATAAAGATTTAAATATTACAACAACAACATATAAAGCAAATAGTGATATATTGAGAAGACCTTTATTAATACTTTTTAGAAAGATTGAAAAAACACATATTTCTTATTATATAGTTAAAAATATAGAATATTCTAAATATTTCTATATGGAATTAGAAGATAGTCCTGAAGAAATTAAAAAAAAACTTTTGGATATTTCAAAATCTTCCAATTATCTATCTTCAGTATCTACATCATCTATATAATTTTATACAAAATTTACTTTTTGTTCTGGTAGTTTATAACATCTACTATTATTTTTTGTTAAATCAAACTTAACTTGTAAATCATTCTCATCACACCCTCCAACATCTTCATCTTCGTCATCTTCTTCTTTAATATCAATAAGTTCTATTTTTTTAGCAACAAAATCTTTTAATAATTCATTCATATGTTCTTCATCTATCAAAATACGACTATCTCCTGTTCCACATGGTGGTTGTTGTCCTAACATAACATTAGCAGATACACCGTTTACCTTATCATATTCTGAAAATATACTTGCATTGATTAACATATCTGTTGTTTCCTCAAAAGATGATTTAGCTAATGGACCAATATCACCTCTATTAATTCCATGACGATCGATTGACATTAATTGTCCTTTATATGTCATAGTGTCAATTAATAGAGACATATGTCTATAATTCATAGATCCTTCACTTGTAACTACAATAAGTTCTTTGTATAATGCATTTCTTGCCGCTTCAATTCCTAAAGTATCATAGATTTCGCGTATATCATTTGAAATAGTTCTTGTAGAATCTATATTAGGATTAGATAGAATATCTATAAGATTTGTACCATCAGTATCAAGAACCCATTCTACAATATTATCAAACTTATTTGTATCATTGTTATATTTAGTATATTTCTTTTTATTCAAAGAAACCTTTTTAATACCTTTGTATCCTTTCAACAATATTTGATATACAATATTATGTTCTATTGCTTTTATTGTTGCAATCTCATCTCTACTCTCTATATCTTTCAATGCTATCTCTGTTAATTTAATACGAAATATACATTCTTCTGAATTATCATCGCTATATACACAATCAACATATTTATCATATGATGCGTTTATCTTGGTGTATATGTCTATCATTTTAAGTCCAAATAAGTTCATTTTTGTTTTATTAAAAACTAATCGTAATACCCAAGGAGAAGAACTACGAGCTTTACATACATTACTTTCTAATTCTTCAAATTCTTTATATATTTTCATAATACCTTGATCTTCAACAATATTAGTTTCATAATATTCACCATTATCCCAAAATATTTCACTATATTCAAGAATATCAGATAATTTAGTTATTTCAATATTGTTCTTAATAAGCATAGCATGATTTTTAGTTATATTAATACGTTCATCTGTTACATCTCCATCTTCATTAATTTCAGGATTAACAATACTTGCTACATCTTGTTTCATATAAATAATTAATGTAGGTGTTTTTGTTTTCTTTGTAGCTGATAGAATTTCTTTAAGACGAGGAACTCCTGATGTCGCCTTAACTGCTGCTGCTGTTCCTGATACGTGGAATGAATCTAAAGTCATTTGTGTACCTAATTCTCCTATTGTTTGTGCTGCTACTATACCTACCATTTCACCTGCAGGTGCTATTGCTTGATTAAAATGTTCGTATATTTGTGATACAATCCAATCAAAAATATCTTTTGTGAAATGATAATGAAATATTAGTTTTTTAGGATTTAAGTGAAGTCTCAATAATATATTGAAATATAACATACCTTGAATAGTATCTTTAATATATAGATCTTTAGTTAATTTATCTATAGTATTTAATACGTGATCGGGTGTCAAATCTGTTTTAATAGCTTTAACACCAATTGCTTCTAATCTTTTAGAAGCAATATTAATAATACGGTCAAATGGTATAGGATAATTAATAACCTTTTTCTTTTCACCATTGAAAATATTTGTAATAAGAAATAGTTTATCAGATATCATTTTATTAAAATGTTCCGAACATTTATTATATGTTTCAGGAGTAATTGAAGAAAATGCTTCAGTTGTCATATGTACCATAGCATTATCACTTAATTTAAAATTATACATTTGATCTATTTCTAATGTATTCATATCTATGGTATTTATAAACTGAACTTCAATTTTGCACCCATCCATTCCATCTTCACCATATAAATATTGAATAATAGAACCATTAGCAGTTCTAACAGTATTATCATAATATATTTTAGAATCTTCCATAGCCTTTACTAATCTTCGTTGAATATAACCAGTTTCAGAAGTTTTAACAGCAGTATCAATAAGTCCTTCACGACCACCCATAGCATGAAAGAATACTTCTTGTGGTGTAAGTCCAGAAATAAAACTATTTTTTACGAAACCTCTTGCTTCAGGACCATCATCATATTTTGTAAAATGAGGAAGAGTTCTATCTGTGAAACCATAAGTAATACGCTTTCCATCGACATTTTGTTGTCCTACACATGCTATCATTTGTGCTACATTAGTTTCTTTACCTTTTGAACCAGATTTTACCATATTAATCATTCTATTTGTTGTTTCATCAATTTGTGATAAACCGATTTTACCAACTTCACTTGTAGTTTCATTGAGAATACCTATGATTTCACGTTCAATATATTCTTCATTATTGAAAATACTATTATTATCAACTGTACCTCTGCGAATTTCATCAAGTTTATCATATGCTTTTGTTTTCATTTCTTTAATTTTATTTTTCAATTTTTCATCTGTTTCAGTGTCTGTCACAAGATCACTAATACCTACACTAAATCCTGCTGTTAATAACCATCTACAAATTAGTCTCTGTGTATTATCTAAAAACTTACGAACTTCAAATGGTCCATAATCATGATAAATAACAGGTATTAAACCTGTAGATATACCATGAAATACTGATTTATCAAGATTTCCTTTTTCAAGTATACTATTATTAATAACAAACTTTTCATCTTTTTTATTCTTTCTATTAATGAAAAGTCCTGGTGGTAATATTTGTGAATAGGCATCTTTACCTGAATACATATAGTTTTCATCAGGTTCAGGTAATTTACCATTAAAATAACTATTAATCATTTGAATATTAGCTAATGTTTTGTCTTGTATTTTTGTAATATCTTTTGTAAGACGAAAAGAACCTAATAATGTATCTTGAACTACTTCAATAATTGGTTTTCCGTCTCTTGGTGCTAAAATCATATATGGTACTGCAGCAATATCCATTAATTCATTCATAGTTTGAACGCTTTGAGGACAATGTAAATTCATTTCATCACCATCAAAATCAGCATTATATGGTGGTGTATCAAGAACATTTAGACGAAATGTTTGATAAGGCATAATAACAACCTTATGACACATCATAGACATTTTATGAAGAGAAGGTTGTCTGTTAAATAGAATATAATCACCATTTGTAAGATGTCTATGTACGATATCTCCATTCTTTAATTCTTTAGCATTTACTTCTAAATCCTGTGAATATTTAAGATTAGTAGTCATATTTTCTTTTTTAATATATTTAGCACCAGGCCAGCTATCAGAACCATTTCTAATTAATTCTCTCATTTTATCAATATTATATTCATTTACAATTTCAGGAAATGTAATATTAATAGCAACTTTAATAGGAACACCTAATTCATCAATACTAATATATGGGTCAGGTGTAATAACTGATCGTGCTGATTGGTCTACACGTTTTCCATTAAGATTACCTCTGATACGTCCTTCTTTCTTTTTCATACGGTCTGATACTGACTTTAGTTTTCTACCGTTTCTTTGTTGTGAAGGTGCAAGACCAGGTATTTGATTATTAATAAATGTAAATACGTGGTATTGTAAAAGCATAGTGATATATTTAATAGTTTCTTCAGAAGATCCTTTATTTATTTTATCTTTGATACTATTATTTGTTTTGATAATATCACTTAACTTATGTGTCAAATCATCTTCTCTACGTTGTCCGTTTTCTTCTATAATACTGGGTCTAACTGCGGGAGGTGGAACAGGAAGAACCGTACATATCATATATTCAGGACGATTCCACTTAGGATTAAAACCCATCATTTCCATTTCTTTATCGGTAATACGTTTAAAGATTTTAAGAATATCATCAGCGGTAAATTCTTGTATTATTTTATCTAATGGAGGTTCTTGTTTTTTATCTCTCCATTCAGCCATAATTTTCATTGCGTTTTCTTTTTGATATTTAGTAGGTTGTACTGCTCCACATCCTACAACACCATCATCACCACATACACGTAATTTTGTAGTAGTATTACATAGTTTATAATATGTATCCCATCTTTTTTGATTACTTTTAATAGATAATATACGAACCATGTCGTTTTTAAAGTCTTTATGTGTTGTTTCTGGTGAAATTAGACATTTCGAACATTTATAACATACACAGTTTAATAATTTCTTAACAATATCAAAGAACATAGCATGAAATACAGGTTTCGCTAAAACAATATGTCCGAAATGTCCTGGACAAAATATATTTTTTTGTTCGCATATACTACATTTGCGATTATGTTCTAATACTCCCATTCTAGAATCAAATAAGCCACCAACAATAGGTTCACTACCAGAATAAGTATCTGTTTTATTAATTTCAACTACAGATCTTTTTATAATTTCATCAGGTCCTAAGACACTAAACTGAATACCTTTAACTTCTTGGATTTCAACCTTTTGATCATTATATGATAATTCGGGATAAATTGACATATCTCTTAATAATAGTAGTTAAAATAACTCGTCTTATGTTTAAACTATTTTATTTTTATCAATTTTTTAAAAAAAAAGAAAATTCATTATTGTTTTTGAAAAATTATCGTAAAGTCTTTATAAAATAATATGAAACATAAAATAAATATTGATAATATTATAGTTATTATTATGTAATAACCATACCAAGTATTACGAAAAGGTACACCTTTATAAGGCATAGATAATAGAGAAATTAAAAAAGATGTTGGTAAAAATATAGCTGCAACAATAGTTAATATTCGTGATGTACCCGAATCAAGATATGATATTCTTTGCATAGTTCCATGTCGTGTTTGTTCCAAGTTTTTACTGATATTGTCAATATTACTTTTAAATATCAGTATACGATTCTTAAAAATAGTATAATCTTTATTTTCTTTTTTATCATAATCAGTATCAATAACTATACGAGATGATACCATTACCATATCTTTTATAACATTATCATAAGAAGAAATATAAAATAATAATTTATCAATATATTCAATCATTTTATAACTATTGAAAAAATCAATAAATGTTACTTCTTTTTTTATATTGTATAATATATCATCTATTTTACGATAATCATTTTCACAATTATCGATAATATCTGTAAAAATATTTAATAATTTACTTTCATTATTTATAAAATTTAATATATTTACATCTTCAGCAATTATATATTTTTTCTTATCCAAAACAAAAAGTAATTTATGTATATTGATATATGGTATTTTTTCTTTTAAAATAGAAGAATAATCCAATCCATTATCATATGTAATATATTTTAACTCTTTACAATTTTTCAGTTCTGTTTCATCACCTAACACTGGTAATAAAATAGAGAAATAAAAAGTATTATCTTTTATAATTATATTCTCTTTTTTATTTAAAATATCCTCTATAATTTTTATATTAACATTATCCAATATATTTGGTATATTGTTATAATTGATAACTTCCATGGTATTTATTACTATTAGTAAATATTTTAATATCTAATTAAAATAAAATTAAAAAAATAATCGCTACTAGCAGGGATTGAACCTGCGACAACTCGGTTAACAGCCGAGTGCTCTAACCAACTGAGCTATAGAAGCATAATGAAGTGGGTGGTATTCCCTCTTATGTATATATAGTGCTTTATTCTTATATAGTTTATTAAGAAATTCTTTTTTCAATATTATTTAATAATTCATGAAAAATATCATTAACGTATTTTTCATATCCTTCTTTATTAGGTAGATTAATATTTATTCTAGTATTTATAGTGATTTCAATGCTTTTATTATCATTTTCTTTAATTTCAATATAACTTTTTATATTTATTAGATCAAGACATTTAACAAATTGTCTATATACTTTTTTAAAGTTTGTAATTATATATTTACTTTTTATTTTTTTATATTTAGTACCATCTTTTTTAATTTTATGTTTTATAGTAATTCTCAAATTTTTTTCATCTTCTATTATATAATCTAACAACGCATCAGGCATTGTTTCAATATATATATATATATCTTCGGTTTTTACCATAGCTCCATTTTTTACAACCCAATCTGTATTTTTCCATTCTTTTATTTCATATATTGAATCACCTAAAGAATCTACCTTAGAATTATATATTTTTTCAAAAACTTCATTTAATGTTAAATTATATACAATTTTACTATTTTTTAATAAAATCATATTTCATATAACATCTAACATATTTTTTATATACAAATCTTTAAGCGGTTTATATGATTTATCATTTATAATTTTTTCAGTTAATAACCATCTTTTTGATAATATATTGTATTTATGATTTTCATTAAATACAATTGTAACGCATATATACATAATAAATACTATAATACTTGTTTTTGTTAAGCTTTTTGTTGTCATTAAAATTATTGAAAATAATATTATAGTTTGAAATATAGGATTGTTTATTAATTTTTGCTGTGCTGGTGTAAGATCTATTTTTAGATATCTTCCGCCGATTTGAACTAATACAATGAAAAGCATAGCTAATGGATCTAATGTACTTAAACTCTCCATGTTTGGTAAAAACGACATAATCTATTTTTTACGAAGAATATATTTATATGAAAGAATTATATGCTTTTATAGTTTCGGACTTATCATTTTTATCTTTATATTCTTTCAATTTATTAATTATTTTTTCATTAGCATCTGCATAATCCTTATTATGCAAGCCTTCTTTTTTATTTTTATCATCTAAATGTTCTTTTTTATCATCTAAATGTTCTTTTTTATCATCTAAATGTTCTTTTTTATCATCTAAATGTTCTTTTTTATCATTTAAAATAGAATTGTCTGTAAAAAATTCTCCTTCAGTGAAAATTATTATATCTAAAATTAATGCTATTAAAGATAATGCTAATAATATACCTATTGTTAAATCCCATTGTATAACATATAAGTTTATTATAAATATAACTATAAAAATCCAAGGACTATCTATTATTTCAAGTATATCATCAGGATATGCTGCTGAAGGTCTCAACCCAAGTATTATCAAATATGCTATTAAAAACCCTGTTATTAAACCTTTTGATATGTTGTTTACATCAATATCAAAATCTTTCATAATAGTTCTTTACAATTATATTATATAAATATTTTATTATTGTTTTTCTTTCCTTTTTGTATAATAGAGGGAATAACTTGATATTATATTAATACAATGAATTATTCAACTTTACAAGAAGCTTATAACATAGATTCTTTTGGTAAAAGTAATAAACAAATAAAAAGAACTCAAAACCAAAATGATTCAACACATATTAAAAGAAGTGATGTAGAAACTATACAACGAAGAGGACCAAATCATACAGAATCAGGATCAAAAACATCGCAACAAGAAAAAATACCTGATTATAATCAATATATGAAAAATATGGGAGGAACTTGTGCACCTATCCAAGCACCAACATATACAATTCCTGTATCTGGTGAATGTAGAAAAGAATTAGACAAGGTTATGAAAGTATATACTGAAGAAAACTTTAATGCTGGTAATAATGCAGATGTTACAAATAGAAGTAATGATAATGTTATGCCTTATTATGATGAGGATCTAGAACAATATTTTAATATAAATAACTTAGTTGATGAAGTTAAATATAATTCTAAATCAATTGCTACAGCATATATGCCTAACTCAAATAAAAATCCATACACTAATGATAATACAGGGGAATATTCCAATAACATCAATTTATCTTCTAATGGAAATAATCTACTAAATACTTCTGAATATAATTTAAGTCCAGAAGAAAAGAAAAAAGCAAGTGATGCATTACTTTATTTAAAAACATTAGAAGCAAAGATAAATAAAGATGAAAAAAATGCTATATTAGAACAAATAAAAGCATCGAATAATACAGGACCAGGTGGATTTAGCAATACAAAAGAAGTTAAAGAAGCTAATGATATTAAAGAAGCTAATGATATTAAAGAGGCTAATGATATTAAAGAGGCTAAAGAGGCTAAAGATGCTAAAGATATTAAAGATGCTAAAGATATTAAAGATATTAAAGAGGCTAAAGATATTAAAGAAGATAAAGATATTAAATCTAATTATATGAATATGTTTATTAACTTTTTCATATTTTTATTATTTGGAATAGTAATTATTGTATTATGCGATTATATTGTTGAAATAGCTATACAAATAGGTATGAAACGAACTGTAAATATATTAGAACCTTATATACGTAATCAAATACCTTTACAAAATAATTTATATAATCAACCTATTTTACAAACAACAATTTAGAATTATTATTAAATAAGTTGAAAAATAGGTATATATAAGATTTATATTATTATAGTAATTAATTATATTTTTAATAATGTCTTTAAATATTTATGATCTAACAAAAAATTCAATCATAGTTGGAGAAGAATCTCTAAAAAATAAAGAAAAAAAAATTGTTAAAGAAAATATTATTATTAAAGAAAAAAGTTGGTGGATACCCTCAAAAAATGGAAAAACCCGTATTATGATATGTGGTACTTATCCAATAGGAACAAGTAATGGTTATTCAAAGGTAGTATATTATATATCAAAATATCTTGGAAGTTACGAAGATATTGATTTGACAATATATGGTTTTCAAAATGTATCAAATACAAATGGTAAACATTTACGAAATGAAATACCTTCACGTGTTAAAATATATGATGCGATGGCTAATGAAAGTCCAAAAAGAAATGGTTTTGGGGAATTGGAAATAGGAAATTACATTAAAGAAAATCCACAGGATATTATTATTATTTTCAACGACAATATGATAACTACAGCATTGACAAGTACTATAATTACAGAATGTGGAGATGAAAGAAAAAATTATAAACTTATATCATATATGGATCAAGTATATCCTTATCAAAAAAAGTCTTATTTAGAATTACTTAATACATATTTTGACGGAATTATAGCATTTACTCCTTATTGGAAGGATATAGCAAGAAAATTAGGGATTAATGATAATATACCAATCTATACATTTCCTCATGGTTTTGATTCTAAATTATATTATCCAATTCCTAAAAATGTTGCAAGAACTTATTTTAATTATAATGATGAAGACTTTATTGTTTTGAATTTGAATAGAAATCAACCGAGAAAATGTTGGGATCATACTATAATAGCATGGGTTGAATTTGTTGAAATGCATTATAATGTTAATGTTAGGAATAATAATAAAGATTATATTGTAAATGAAAATACATCTAGACCTATTAAACTAATAATAGGAACTCAAACGGATGCTTTTTGGAATCTAATAGATGTTCTTGAGAATGAAGTGAAGTTTAGAGATATACCTTTAGAATATGTAAAAAACACAATTATTGAGGTTCAAATGCCTCAACAACTATCTGATAAAGAAATTAATATTCTTTATAATTGTTGTGATATTGGTTGTAATAATTGTAATGGAGGAGGGTATGAGTTAACAGTTTTTGAATGTCTTGGTTTAGGAAAACCTCAGGTATCTTCATTTGTAGGAGGGATACGTGAATATCTTGATGAAAATAATTCAATACCTGTTAAGTCCACAATATATCAATATTTGGATAATAAATCTAATGGAATTGGTGGAAAAGCTGAAATAACAGATCCTCATGATTTTGCATTAGGATTTTGGAAATATCTAAGTAATCCTCAATTAGCACATATACATGGTAAAAACGGAAGAGAGAATATTCTAAAAAATTATAGATGGGATACACTTGTTAAATATTTTTATAACGAGGTTTTAAGTGATATTATAAAAAATTGATATAAAAGTTTATAGACTATTATCACATAAAAATGTCAGCTCTATTTATTGATACAGAAACTAATGGATTACCAAATCTTAAAAATATGTCTTGGGGTGAATATCCTCATTATAAAAAGTCTAAATCTTATGATACAGCTCGTATAATTCAAATATCATTTATTGTTACTGATGTTGATTTTAATATGAAAGAAATACAAGATTATACTATTAAGAGAGAAGGGTTTTCTATTGAAAATCATAGTTTTCATGGTATAACAAATGAAATTTCAGATGATGGTGTAGAATTTACAGAAGCAATTGATAACTTCTTTGAATGTCTTAAAAAAACAACACATATTATAACACATAATATTGCTTTTG
>Ga0209390_10006413_pt1 | contig 15775 bp, 10 predicted proteins | sample BON01_FD_187212 | JGI IMG/M metagenome (GOLD analysis project Ga0209390, IMG submission 187212) | Freshwater microbial communities from Lake Bonney liftoff mats and glacier meltwater in Antarctica - BON-01 (SPAdes) (version 2) | ecosystem: Environmental > Aquatic > Freshwater > Ice > Glacier... | reverse complement strand
CTGTTTGCCCACCACCACCGCCGCCACCGCCACCGCCACCACCACCACCACCACCACCCTCGTCACACATTCTTCGCCCAACTTGTTTTTGCGTTCCTCGACTAAGGAAACAGCGCGTGTAAAGCCCGAAGCCACGAAATGATCCGAGAGTGCAGCGCGCCCCCGAAGAACGCGTCGTCCAGGCACCCGGCCAGCGCGCGCAGCGTGGCGAGCGTCACCATCCCCTCGCGCCGCGCGTCAAACTGCGGCGCCCACCCGGCCGCCGCTGCCGCCGCCAGGGCGCGCCCCCACGCGCGCTCGTAGTGGTAGCCGCCGCCGTGCCACCCGCGCAGGGCGTAGACGGTCTCCAGCAGCGCGCGCAGGGGGCGCAGGGTGTGCGGGGGGATGGCGGCGGCGTGCTCGGGCAGGACGTTTGGGTCGCTGCGGGGGGGGGGCGGCAGCACAGGCGGCGGCGGCGGTCGAGGCGGCGGCGGCCGGGGCGGCGACCCCCCGTGCTCTGCTCTTTTTGGCGGCCAGCGGGCGCCTGCGCCGCTGCAGCCGCTGTTGCTCTTGCTCCTGCCGGTCATCCGCTCGCCTGCGGCCGCGGTGATGCCGGCGCGAGAAACGCGCGAGCTGGCGCACGGCGGCAGCTGCAGCGGCCGCGCACGCGACGACCGCGCAAGCAGCGACAGCGACAGCGGCCGCGACGGCGGCAGCGGGGGGCGTCGACGTGCTGCCGCCGCGGCCGCCGTTTCGCCGCCGCCGGCGCTGGGCGCGGACCAGCTGCTGGTGCTGCTGCTGCCGCTGCTGCCTGGCGGCAGGGGGCTCGTAGTTCACTATCAGTGATGTCGTCGCGGGCTCATGTGCCATTGGCTCCTCACAGTCGTCCGAAGCCGTCCGAAACCGGGTCTTTGGGTGTTTCAGCAGTAGGCGCGAGAGGGCGTCTTGGACGGACTTTGAGCCCTCGGCGTGCGGAAAGAGGGCGGGGAGGCCGCCCGGGTGGTCGGCAGCCGCTGCCACTGGCAGCGGCGGCGGCGGCCGGGGATTGCGGGGGGGAGGGGGGGCGGCGCCCCCGGGACGCGGGGGGGCCGCGGCCGAGGCCGCGCGAGCGCCGCGGCGGCGGCGGCCGCCGCACTGCACGCGCACTTGCGCGCGCCAACGCGATTGGCCCGAGTCACCCCAGCATCGACGGGTCATAACGAGGCTGCTGACAGTGCAACGATCTGCTCGCTCGGGACAGGCACACGATGATTTTGTTTAAAAGATGAAAGCGCCGCGGCGGCCGGCAAAAATTGCACGAAAAACGACAAAAAAAGAGACAAAAAAACTCCACGCGCGCGCGCATGCTCAGCACCGCGGCGCGCCGCTGCTCGCGCACCGCGTCCCACTTCGAGGTCGCCCACTTGCCGCTGACCGCCACGGGCTCGTCCTTGCCGTCCTTGCCCGGCCGCCGCCGCCCGCCCATCGCCGCTGACCAGCGCATCCGCGCCAACTCATCAGGCGCTCACGCCAGATGCGCACTCTCCCACACACCACACGATAACCTTTGCGTCGGATCGACACCTCTCATTACTCTAACAAATCGCGCGCCCTCTGCGCGGCGCGCGCCCCCGAGAGAGCGAGAAACAAACTTTCCATTCTCCTTCGTCTTCCGCCTGCGCCGATCACCGATCACGCAAGCCACCACAAACAACGCACCAAGCATGGGCGGCAACTCGGCCGCCACCGCGGCCGCCGAGCGCCTGCTCCCCCCGCCCCTGCCCCCGCAGCAGGCCGCCCTCGCGCTCGCCGCGCCGCCCGAGGAGCGCCGCTTACGCGCGCTCGCCGACGTCGCCGCCGCGCTCGTGCGCGAGTGCGCCGTCGGCGGACGGGACGTCGACCTCGCCGCGCTAAAGCTGGCGGCCGCCGCCCGCCACCGCCTCGCCCGCGCCCCGAAACTGGTCGAGATCCTCGCGGCCCTGCCCGAGGCGCACCGGGCCGCCCTCGTGCCGCTTCTCCGCGCGAAACCCGTGCGCACGGCGTCGGGCGTCGCCGTCGTCGCCGTCATGAGCAAGCCGCACCGCTGCCCGCACCTGGCCACCACGGGCGGCCGCGCCTGCGTCTACTGCCCCGGCGGCCCAGACTCCGACTTCGAGTACAGCGCCCAGTCCTACACGGGCTACGAGCCCACGTCCATGCGCGCGGTCCGCGCGCGCTACGACGCCTACGCCCAGGCGCGCGCGCGCGTGGAGCAGCTGCGGCGCCTGGGGCACGCGGCCGACAAGGTGGAGTACGTCTTGATGGGAGGGACCTTCATGTCTCTGCCCGCGTCCTACCGCGACGGCTTTATCCGCGCCCTGCACGACGCGCTGAGCGGCCGCGCGGGCTCCGGCAGCGCCTCCGAGGCCGCGCGCCACGGCGAGCACGCGCGCGCCAAGTGCGTCGGCATCACGATCGAGACGCGGCCGGACCACTGCCTGCCGCCGCACCTGTCCGACATGCTAGGGTACGGGTGCACGCGCCTCGAGCTGGGCGTCCAGAGCGTCTACGAGGACGTGGCGCGGGACACCAACCGCGGGCACACGGTCGCCGCCGTCCGGTCGTGCTTCGCCCTGGCCAAGGACGCCGGGTTCAAGGTGGTCGCGCACATGATGCCCGACCTGCCGCGCGTCGGGTGGGAGCGCGACGTCGAGGCCTTTCGCGAGTTCTTCGAGGCGCCGGCCTACCGCGCCGACGGGCTGAAGATTTATCCGACGCTGGTGATTCGGGGAACGGGGCTCTACGAGCTCTGGCGCAAGGGATTGTATCGCAACTACCACCCGGACCGGCTGGTGGATCTGGTGGCGCGGTGAGTTGTACGGACGGGATGATCATGAGTTGAGATGGAATGCATTTGGGGGTTTGGGTTCGGTGGCGCCGCGTTGTTTTTTCAAATGGGTCGCGCGCGCCCGGGGGCCTTTTTTCGTGCACACGCGTTGGGCCGGCGCCGTCGCCCGCGGCCTCCGGCGGTTGTCTCCCGCCTTTGTTTTGATCCGTGGGAGCCCCTTGTTTAGCCCCGGTCCCCTGTCGCCTCTCACCACCCGCTCACGCGCTATGCCCTCGTCCCTCATCCCATCGCTCGCACCACCCTCCGGAACCCAACAAACCAAAAACAACCCAACAAACCGACAAAACCCACAAGAAGCAAAAAAAACCAAACCCAAAATATAACCCAAAAAACGACAAAACATCAACAACCCAACAAAACAGCATCCTCGCGCTCGTGCCGCCCTGGTCGCGCGTCTACCGCGTCCAGCGCGACATCCCCATGCCCCTCGTCAGCAGCGGCGTCGAGCGCGGCAACCTGCGCGAGCTCGCCCTCGCGCGCATGGCCCGCCTCGGCCTGCGCTGCCGCGACGTGCGAACGCGCGAGGCGGGCATACAGGACCTGCACCACGGGGGGCGGCCCAGGGGGGTGGAGCTGGTCCGGCGGGACTACGCGGCCAACGGCGGGTGGGAGACCTTCTTGGCGTACGAGGACTGCTGGCAAGACATCCTGGTGGGCCTGCTGCGGCTCAGGCGGGTGGAGGGGCCGGACGCGGGCAGGCAGCCGCAGCTGCGGGGGTCCGCGTCCATCGTGCGGGAGCTGCACGTTTATGGGACGGCGGTGGCGGTGAGCGCGCGCGACAGCGCGAGGCTGCAGCACAGGGGGTTTGGCGCCGCGCTGATGCGGGCGGCGGAGCGGGTCGCGCGGGAGGAGCACCGGTCGGACCGGCTGGCGGTCATCAGCGGGGTGGGCACGCGCCAGTACTACAGGCGGCTCGGCTACGAGCTCGAGGGGCCCTACATGGTCAAGTGGCTGGTCGGTGGCGGCGGCGCAAAGGGCAAGGGCGGCGGCGGCGCATTGGGCGGCGGCAAAGAGGCGGCGGGGACGGCGGCGGGACGAGCGGTGGGGGCGGTGGGGGCGAATGCGGCGGCGGCGGCGCGGCCGCGCTCGCGGCGCGGGCGGCGAGCGATGGCGGGGACAGTAAGCTAGCTGTGCGCCCTGGCTCACTCATCGATCAACGCTCTGTCACGCCTCTAGACATCCACGATCAAGCGATCCGTTCGAAGGAAGAAGGAAGGAGGAAAGACACTCGACCCAAAGACACACAGTCCTTTCCGCTCTCCCCACGATCAGCACCATACCAACGACGGCAGCAGCAGCAGAAGCATCAGCGACGATGCTGCTCCTGATGCGGCGAGTGGCGGCCGCGTGCGCGCGCGACGCGACGGCGGCGACAGCGGCAACATCAGCAGCGGCAGCGGCGCGGCGAGCTCCGTCGATCGGCGCCGCCGTTGCCGCCGCCGCCCCTGCCGCGGTCGGTCGTTCGGCGACGGCGGCAAGGCACGCCGGCTGCCTCCTCCCGCTGCTGGCCCAGGGCAGCACCACCACCACAAGCAGCGCCTGGTTTTCCGGCCAGCAGCACCGCGCCCTGCACATACCCTCCCGTGCCCCCTCGGCCGACTCTGCCGCCGACGCCGTCCCCTCCCCGGCCGCCGCCGCCGGCGCCGCCCCCCCGCCGGCCCCCCGCCTCCTGCCCAAGGCCCTCGCGGGCCGGCGCGCCGCCGTCGCCTCCCGCAAGCCCGCCGTCAAGAAGCCGGCGCGCCACCAGTGGCACTACTGCGACCCGGCGTACGACCCGACGCTCGCCCCCGCGCCGCCGCCGGCAAACGTGCGCGCGCCGCCCTACGCGCCCCTGTGGGCGCAGGCCAAGGACTACCGGCGGGCGTTCCTGGACGCGAGCCCGGGCGGGGGGCGGGGCCGGGGCGCGCACCGGCGCGCGTGGCGCAAGGGCCTGCGGCTCGCGGGCGACCGGTGGAAGGGCGCGTGGCAGCGGAGGCTGGCGGCGGCCGACGCGCGCGCGGCGAGCGTGGCGCGCGCGGCCGACGGCGCGCAGCGGGCGGCGTCCTGGCGCGAGTGGCGGGGCGGGCGGCAGCAGGGCGGCTCTGTCCTCGGGGGGGTTGTTGTGGTCGCGCAGCGGGAGTAGGGCGTAGGGTCGTCGTGGCCAAGGTCGCCAACGTCCGACGCGCGCGTGGGGGATGAGATCGGCGATCGCCGACATAAACATGAAAAGAGAGATCGAGGATCGAAAAACAAAAGCGCCCGCCGCCGCCGCCAAACCCGCTTTTCCGCCGGAGAGGAGCGCGATTTCCTCTCGTTCGCCGACGCGCCGCGGACATCAACAAGAGGCGCGCGCCCGAATGCGCTATCTCCTCTCCACACATCAGTCCACCTCGTCTTCCTCCTCCTCCGCATCGACAGCCCCCCGTCACGTACAACCGGTCAAACTTGAACGTTCCCACGCATTCCCTCTTTGCCCCCTCTCTTCCTCTGTGTGACGCAAAAAGAGAAAGGAACAGCAACAAAGCTCCCCGCTTTCTCTCCTCTGCCTCCTGGAAGCGCCGGCAGGGGCCGAATGGCGGGCCCTGTGCGGCCGCCCGCGGTGGGCCTGGGCGCGGCGCCCTCTTGGCCCGCGCGCAGGCCGCCGCACGCGGTCGCGCACCACCAGCACCAGCAGGGGAGGAGCAGCAGAGCGGCAGGAGCAGCGAGAGGAGCAGCAGCGTCGCCCGCGCCCCCGTGCGCGCGCCGCTTCACCGCGCGGCGCAGCGGCAGGAGGCGGACGGTCGCGGCGCTCGCGACCATCCCCGTCCCGCCGCCCCGCCCCGATGGCGCGGCGCCGCGCCACCAGCAGCAGCAGCTCCACGCCCTCGAGGCGGACCCGCCCCTCCTGACCGGGGGCGCGCCCCCCTCCGGGGCCGTGGGCCCGGATCTAGGTGCGTCCGGGAACACGGAGCGGTATCGCGTGGCAGCGCGGCAAGCTCCCTCGCGCGCGCAGCAGCAAGCACGCCCCCCCAAAAGCACAAGAGAGAACAAAAAGGACGACGCCCGCCGACGCCGACGCGCCCAGTCGCCCGCCCGCGTGCTCGCGCTGACACCGCGCGCTCGCTCGCTCGCCCTCGCCACCACGCCCCACCGAAAAAAATACACAACAAAACCCAACAGGCTGGCGCCTCGACTTCAGCGAGTCCTACATCCGCGGCAAGCTCCTCGGACAGGGCTCCTTCGGCGCCGTCTACCTGGGCATCGACCTGCGCAACGGCCAGGAGGTGGCGATCAAAGCCATGCCGAAAGTGCGCGGAAAACTGACACGGCAGCGCACGTGCGAAAAACTGCTCAAAGAGGCGTCGATCCTGGCCGCCTTGCAGGACTGTCCCGGCGCCGTCCGCCTCCTGGGCTGCTACGAGCAGGGGGACGAGGTCATGGTCGTCACCGAGCTGTGCAGCGGAGGCGACCTGCAGCGCCTGTCGGACGAGGCTGGGGCGCTCGCCGAGCGCGGCGCCGCCTTGGTCATGTACGAAGCCTTAAAAGTCGTCAAGTGCTGCCACGACCGCGGCGTCCTGCACGGCGACGTCAAGCCCGCGAATTTCGTGCTCAAGCACGCCACGCGCAACCCCTTGCGCGCCCCGGGCGACCTCGACCTGCTGTTCACCCCTTGGCTGCGCGCGATCGACTTCGGGTGCTCGCAGTACGTCCGCGAGGAGCGGTTCGGCAAGCGGACGGGCACCCCCGTTTACATGGCGCCCGAGGTGTTCGCGCGCGACTACGGCCTCGAGGCGGACATCTGGAGCGCGGGGATCATGCTCTACCAGCTGTACGCGAGGCGGTTCCCCTACTGGGAGACGTACGAGGCGTGCAGGGCGGCGCGGCTCGAGGAGGTGGCGGCGCTGGTGGCCGCGGGGGCGGTGCCGCTCGACTACGGCCCCTGGCGCCGCATGACGCCCGAGGGCTTGGACTTTGTGCGCTCGTGCCTGTCGCACGACCATGTGGACCGCATGACGGTGGACGAGGCGCTGGACCACGCGTGGTTCGACGCGTGGCTGCCATCGGAGGGCGAGCTGGCGGCGGCGCGCGAGCAGCAGGCGGCGGCGGCGGCGGCCAACGGCGGCGGCGGCGGCGGTCCGCCGCCGCAGCAGCAACAGCAGCAGCAGCAGCAGCAGGTAGCGGCGGCGGCGTCTCTCTCGGCGCCGCTGACGCCGCAGCAGCGCCTGGCCGCGTCGCACGACGCCCAGGCGTCGATGCGGGCGAGGGAGCGCGAGCGCGCGTCGTCGTCGGTCGTGCTGCCGGCCTTCTCCTCGTCGGCAGCGCCTCCGCCGCGGTCGTCGTTTTCGTCGGGCCTCTTGGCGCCGGCGCCGCGCGTCTTTTCGTCGTCCGTGGAGACGCCCTTCCCTTCCCAGGCAGCCGTCCCGGTCCCTGCCCTTTCGGGCGCCGTCGCGCGCGCCTACGCCAACGGCACCAGCAGCCGCGCCGCCGCCAGCGCCGCCGCCAGCGCCGCGCCGCGCCCGCCGCCGCCGCCGCCGCCGCCGCGCGACCCGTCGACCCCCGCGCCGCCGCCGCCGGCCTCGCCCGAGCCCGCCTCGCCCATGGCGGCAGCGGCGCGGGCGGGCGTGGTCCTCGCCGGCGGCGGCGACGGGGGCCACGGCGGCGGCAGCGGGCCGCTGCAATCGTCCGGCGGCGTCGGCGCCGGAGGAGGAGCAGCGGGCGGGCCGCCGGCGTCGGCGGCCGCCGCCGCGCAGCAGGCACTCCGCGGCGCGCTGTCGTGGGGCGCCGCAGCGGTGGCGGGCGCGCGCCGCGCCGTCACCGCGCAGCTGGAGGCGTCCGCGGCCTTGGGCGGCGACGGCGCGACGAGCGAGGGCGACGGCGACTCGTCGCGGCAGCAGCAGCAGCAGCAGCAGCAGCAGTGAGAGAGAAACCAGGAAGAAAATTTTCCCCCGCTGCCGGAACACAACTCCCCGTCGAAATCTTTTGCTTTTTGTTTTGTGTTTTGTGCTTTGTTCCCGGCGGTGCTGCGGCCTCCTCCCCCCCCCCCTGGCAACAGCACCCCAGTTTTGTTGGTCGTCGACGTGGTGGTACGCCTGCGTCACCTTCATTTTTCAGAGCGCGAAATCCTCTTGTGTCGGTAGCGGGCAAGTTCTTTAAGCTTCTTTCCCCTTCGTCCGCCCGACAAAGAAAAGACAAAAAACCACTCGGGGGATGTCTCACACGCAAGCCTCGGCTTCGAGACTTCGACGACTAACAAAACCGATGCAGCCGCCACGTGCCTCTCCCGATCACCAGCCGACGACGGCAGGCGCCGCCCCGGCGCCCGTCGCGCCTTCGCCCGCCGCCGGCCCCCCGCCGCCGCCGCCGCCAAGCGCGCTGCCGCCGAGCATCATCAGCCCGCCGCCCGCCGACGCCGGCCCCACGGCCACGCCCGGAACCATGAGGCCCCTGCGCTGCGCCTTGCGCTGCAGCCTGACGCGCGCGTCCCGCAGCGCGTGCACCGCGTCCTGCGCCGCCGCCGCCTTCTCCAGGCGCCCGCCCACCACGTAGGCGTCGCGCCGGCCGCGCCGCCGCACGCCGACCGCGCTGCCCGGCGCCGGGCGGCGCGGCTCTATCAGGCCGCGGTGCTGCAGGGAGCGCAGGCGGTCGAGCGCCACGAGCGCGCAGGGCGTGACGCAACGCAGGCTGCCGGCCGCGGCCTCCTCGGCGTCCGGGGCCATGGGCGGCTCGGGCACGAAGCGGCGCTTGCCCAGGCGCGGCGGCAGCGTCGCGCGCTTCTCGGCGCGGTCGGCCGCCCGGCGGCCCGACAGCCGCGCTTTCTCGCGCTCGCCGTCCTCGATCTCGGCGCGTATGGCCGGCAGCGCGTCGAGCGCGCGGCGCTGGGCCTTAAGGTCGCGGCGGGCGGCGAGGTCAGCGTCGACGAGGCGGCGGCGCGCCTCGCGGTTGCGGTCCTTCTGCGTCTTGCTGCGGCGCTGCCGCTGCTGCCCGTCGCGGGCCGCCGCGCCGCCGCCGCCGCCGGCGTCGGGCGTCGCCGGCCCGCCCGCGCCGCCCGCCTCTTCCTCCTCCTCCTCCTCCGAGCCCGAGTCCGACCGCCCGCCGCCCCCACCCGACAGCAGCCGCGCCAGCTCGTCCTCTCGGACACCGGACGCGGATCCCCATCCCCCAACCTCGCCCTCGCCGCCCTCGCCGCCGCCGCCAAACCCGCCGCCGACCCCGCCGCCGGCCGCCGACGGCGGCAGCAGCAGCAGCGCGGCCGGCGGCGCCTTGCGCTCGAGCATCTTTGCAATCTCCTTGCGGCGCTCGGCGGCGACGACCGCGGCCACGGCGTCCTGGCGCGCCGGCTCGTCCGGGTTGACCGAGCAGCCGGGCGCGTCGACCATCACAGGGCGCACGGCCGAGGGCGTGTGAGGCGCGGGCCCCCGGCGGCGCTTGGGCGGCGGCGGCAGAGAGGCGCCGGCGAGCCACGCGCGCGCCTCCTGCCGGCCCTCGTCCTGCTCGGCCCGCGCCCGGTCGCGGTCCGCCTGCTCCCTCAGCTGCGCGGCGTCCCACGCGTCGCCGAAACCGTTGCCCTTGCGCTTCTTGTGCTGGACCTTGTGCCAGCGCTGCTTCTTCGCCGCCGCTTGCTGGGCGCCGCGGCCGGCCGACGCCTCTGCCGCCGCCGCCGCCTCTGCCGCCTCTGCCGCCGCCCCTGCCGCCGCTGCCTTGGCCTTGGACACCTGGCGCGGCTCCGGCAGGGGGTTGCGGCCCTTGGGGCGGGGCCCGGCCGGGTCGCGCGCGGGCTTGACCCCGCCCGTGAGCTCGCGCAGCACGAGCTCGCTGCGCAGCGGGCGCGCGATCGCGGCGGCGCGGGCGGCGCGCGGGCGGCGGCCAGCGCCGGCCGCTCGCGCGGCGAGCGCGGCGTCGCCCGCCGCGTCGACGACAAAAAGCCCTTCGTCCGGGAGGGAGGCCGCGGCGGGGGCGCTGCGGCGCGCCTCGTTGGCCTCGGAGGCGATGAAAGCTTCGACCTGTGCGTGGTTTGTGTGTTGAGGAGGGCGAAGGGGTGGACGGGGCGCGCGTGCGGGGAAGGCAGGCCGAGAGTGAGGAAGGCGGCGCGGGAAGCAGGGGGCGACTCTTTCGTCGACGAGCGGCTTCAGGGCTTGGGTCTCTCACGCACGTCCTGCGCGTCGATCGTCTTGCGCCACGCCTTCTTGCGCGACACCATGATTGCTTGTTGCGCGCGCGCGAGCGAGAGAGAGGGAGGAAAGTGCTCCGGTCTTCGTCGGTGTTTTGAGGGGTCTAGGCGTCTGCGTCGGGGGGTCAACTTGCGCCGTGGATGCTTGGGTACCGAGGAAAGAGATATGCGTGTGATTTGCAGTTGATTGGAGCGGTGCTCGTCGACAAATTTTCAAGTCGGCAGCGAAACGAGAGACGCTGCCGCCGCCATTGCGCCGCGCACTGCGGCGTCCTCGAGCCAAAAGCGACGGCACCGCCTCGCCTCGCCCGCTGCCGAGGCTACGGCTATCCGGGGTCTCAATTCAATGACAAGTACGACATCCCTTTGACCGCATCAAGCGAAGATGGAGCCGACACCACCGCTACGGCCCTCCCCACCGGCAGTCGCCCCAAACGGCGATCCTCCCGCCTCACCAATCGAGCCGACCAATGGCCAACCGTCGGTCACTGACCAGCATGAACTCATCCGGCGCCTCGTGTCGTGGGCCACCGAAAACGGCGCTTCCTTCCCCAAGCTGCGCTTCGACCACGAGGGCGGCAGTCCGCGGCGACTTTTGTTGACGGCGCCCGCGCAGGTCGGCGAGCCGCTGATCCGCGTGCCGCGCACCATGCTGCTGCACGGCGAGCTCGCGTACGAGGACGCGCAGTACGGCGCGGCCTTTCGCGAGCTGGAGAGGCGGTGCCGTCCGAGGGGGGGAGGCGAGGAGGGCGTCGCTGCCGGCGACGACGGGGCGAATGCCGACGCACACGCGGACGCACACGCAGACGCACACGCAGACGCAGATGACGCCGACGCCGATGATGACGCGGCGGCAGCGGCGCGCGGGGGCCCCCTGGACGCGCGCGCGGCCCTCGTGCTGCTCGTGGCGGTCGAGCGCTGCCGCGGCCCGACCTCGCGCTGGCGGCCCTACCTCGCCGCGCTCCCCGCCGCGTTTGACGACCCGGCCTGGTGGTCGCCGCGCGACCGCGCGCGGCTGCGCGGCACGCGCCTGGGGGCCGCCGCGGACCGGTACGACGGGGGGCTCGCGTGCACGGCCGCGCGCCTGCGCCTGCTCGAGCGCCTGTTTCCCGGGGGAACAAGAGACAACGGAGGCCGCGGAATCGGCGGCGACGGCAGAGGAGGCGGCGAGAAGGGCGACGAGGGATTTAGTCGCGGACCCCTTGCCGCGGGCGCCTCGGGGCCCGGCGGCTGGGGTTCTGTTTTTGACCCGGGCGAGGCGCTCAAGGCGGCGCGCTGGGCGCGCTCGGTGGTCTGGAGCCGGGCGTTTGGCGTCGCGCGGTTTTTTGCGGAGCAGCCGCAGCAGAGGCAGGGCGGCGACGGCGTCGCCGCCGGCCTCACCCCCGCGCCGCCGGCCGTGTGTCTGGTGCCCGTGCTGGACATGGCCGACCACAGCCCCGACGCGCGCGTGGCGTGGCACGCCGGCGGCCGCGCGGGCACGCTCGAGTTTGCGTCGCGCGTGCCTCTGCCCGCGGCAGCGGGCGGCGCAGCAGCAACAGCAGCGGCAGCAGAAGCAGCAGCGTCAGCGGCGGCAAGCGAGGACGGGACCGCCGCACCCGTCTCTTGCCCCCCCTTTCACCGGCCGCTGGAGCTGTACAACAACTACGGCGCGTCCAAGCCCACGGAAGAGCTCGTGCTGGCCTACGGATTCGACCTGGGCCCCGAGTACGCGCGGCGGCGCGACGGATTCCTGGTGAGCGTCGCGATCGGCGGCAAGGAGGGGCGGCAAGGTGGCGCCGGCGGTGTCGGGGAAGAGGGAGGGAACTCCGTGGCGTCGGCCGAGGGGTGGGACGAGCAGGCCGCGCTGCAGCTGCGCCGCGCGGCGGTCGGCGGCATGGCGCGCCACGTGCTGCTGCCGCCGCCGCTGCCTCGGCTGCCGCCGCCGCCTGCGGACCAGCCGCAGCAGCAGCAGGCGCAGCCGTCGCCGCGACCCCTCCTGCCCCGCGCCCTGCTCGACCTGCTGATGGCGGCCGCGGGCGCGCCCGAGTTTGCGCTGCTGCGCGACCCGCGGCCGCCCGCGTTCGCGGCCGCCCCGCCCGCCTGGCGGCTCGCGGCGCTCGCGGCGCTCGGGGCGCAGCTGCGCGCCAAGCGCCGGCCGCTCGCCTGGGCCGAGGCAGAAGAGGCAGAAGAGGGGGAGGAGGAGGATGAAGAGGGGCGAGCGGGAGCGCGTGCGGCGAGCAGCGTCCGCCACGCGCGCATGGCGCGGAGCTACGCGCTGGGGCAGCTCGCGCGGCTGGACGAGGCGCTCGGGGCGCTCGAGGGGGAGCGGGCGTCGGCGGCGGCCGACGCGTTGGCGGCCGGCGGGTGGGATCCTTCCTGCTCCTCGCCGTCGTCGCCTTTGCTCCCCCCGCCTCTCTCGGCCGACGACCTCGAGCGTGCCGGTCTATGCGCCGAGTGGGTGGCGGGCCCGGGCGTGACCTTTGTGCGCGAGCCGTGGAGCCTTTCTGCGCGCGCGCCCGGCTGCCCTCCGCTCGCGGTCGGGCTTTTCGTGGCGGGGCGAGAGGCCGCCGAGGCGGCCCCTTGCTCCTCCTCGCCGCTGCCGCCGCTGCCGCTGCTGCGCATGCCCCTGCGCTCGTGCCTGGCCGTGCCGCTGCCCACCGAGGGCAGCCAAGACGAGGCCGAGGCCCGGCTGATCCGACTGGCGGCCGAGTCGCTGCGGGAGCAGGCCACTGCCGCCGCCGCCACCGCCGACGCCGCCGCCCAGGGGCAACAGCGGCGGCAACGGCACCCGCGAGCTTGGCTCTTTGCGTCGGTCCGCGCGGACGCCGCCGACGGCCTCCCTTCGGCGGCGGCGCTGGTCGTCGCCGCCGCCTCGTCGCGCCCGAGCTGGGCTGCCGATGCCGCCGACGCCGCGTCCTTGCCCGATCTGATTGACCTGGCGCGCGGCGGGGAAGACGCCGACCCTGACGACGATTTCGCCCTCGAGACGAGGCGCCTCTGCGCGCGGGGCCTCGCCCCCCTGCGCCTGGGGGCCGACGCTGCCGGGGGCGGCGACGGCGACGGCGACAGCGCGGCCCTCAGCGCCGCCTGCCGCGCGCACGCGTCGCTGCTGGTGACCCGCGGCGGCGTGCTGGTTGCTCGAGACGGCAACCCGGAGGTGGCGGCGGGCGGCAGGCCCGGGCGGCGGTGGCTCGTCCTCGCGCCGGCCTTTTTCCGCGTCGCTGGGGCCGACGTGCTCGGCGCGGCGCCCGTCGAGGCGCGCGTCGCCGGCGGCGGCGCTGAGGGCGGCGGCAAGGGCGGCGAGGGCGGCGGAACGGAGGACGTGGAGGAGGAGGAGGAGCTCGTGCTGACCGTCTCCCTGCGCGGCGCAGTCCGAGGCCCCCTCCTATTTGCCACCCGCACGGGCGCCGCCGAGGGGCGCATGGCCCCCGCGGTGGCGGCCGAGGTCGGGCTGGCGGCCGCGTTTGCAGACGGAGGCGGTGGCGCGGGCGGTGGCGCGGACGGGGGGCGCATGGCCCCCGCGTGGCCGGCGCGCGCGGTGGCGGGCGCCGTCCCCTGGTCGCGCGCGGGGCCGGACGACGAGGCGGAGGACGGCGGCGCGGGCGACGGGAGCGGCCAACTCTTGCCGCCGCAGGCACAGCGCCGCCGCCGCGCGCGGCTGCTGCTGGCGGCGAGCTGCGTGGGCGCGGGCGAGCTGCTGCTGCCGCCGCCGCCGCCGCCGCCGCCGCCGCCGGATGGGGCCGGGCCCAGCGCCGCCGCCTCGTCGCGGGCCGAGCGGCTGGTCTTGGCCGAGATGCTCCTGGCGACGGCCGAGGGAGACGAGGCCGAGGGCGACGACGACGGCGACGAAACCGAGGCCTTGCTAAGGTCGCCGGAGGCTCGCGAGCTGCTGGCCGCGCGGGCCGCGGGCGCGCGCGCCTTTGGGGGCGGCGGCGGTGGCGGCACAGGTGGCAGCGGCGGCGGACGCGGAGCGCCCGGCTCGGCCTCTGGGCTCGTCGCAGGCGGCGGCGGCGAGGGCGAGGGCGAGGACGAGGGGGCAGACACCGCGGCTCAAGCCGCCGAGCGGCGCCTGGTGGCCGCGCGTCTCGCCTTTGCCGCACGCTGCCTGCGGCTGCGGGACCGCGCAAGGGAGGCGGCGCGCGGGCTCGAGCACGGGCTGCGGAGGGAGGCCGCAAGGGTCGGCGCGCTGCAGGCGCGGATCGGCGGCGGGCCTGTCGCGCCGCTGGCCGCGCTCGTGCGCGACGTTTGGCTGGGCTCGGACCGGCGGGCGTTCGGGGCGTGGGCGGACGAGGTCGCTCGCTGGCGGCGGCGGTCGGTCCTTGGAAAAAAGGAGAAGCAAAAGAAGCGGCGACGGGAGGACGAATGACAACGCAAAAAGAACCTGTCTCTTGGACGCGGAGGGACCGTAACACGATTTCTATTGAGGCAGTTTTTGATTCATAAGTGGATGCATAATGGTTCGTCCGTGGACAGGTAGATGTGACGAGGACAACCACGGGAAGGTTGCATCCCGCGAAACACACGCGCGCTGCAGCTCTTGTGCACGATACAAAAAAAAGTGTTCTTCTTCCGAATCGCAAGGATTTGCGCACAAAAAGACCGGGGCTCGGGAAATTTCTAAAAGTTTGAAAAAATAAGGGTGGTTTCGGCAGTGATGCGGTCGCGCGGACATAGCGGAAAGGATGGGTTGTCACGCAAGTCCAGGGCCAAGAGAGGGCAGGAAAGACGGGCCGGGGAAAACGGTTCAGCGTCCAACGAACAACGGTCTCTTTTTGGGATTGTATTTGTTCATCAGGAGAAAAAGGGAGGGAGGGGAAGAGGGGAGAGGTTTGGATAGAGAGCGGCAACGAGAGATCACGGTTTCGCGCGTCCAGGGGGGGGGGGAAATCAAGCGGCTGCCATCGGGTGGAAGGGGGGGCCGGGGGGGCGCGAACGTTCTCGCGGCATGGAAAGAAAAAACAAAAAAAACGCTACGTGCCTCTTCCATGCGTAGCGCCCGTCTTCGTCGCCTTTGGCCCGCCACCGCCGACGCCACCGGGCGCCATGGGTTTCAAATGCAGTGAGAGAAGGACGCCATGTCGTCGGCGGCTGACACGGGCAGAAACGAAGCCAGGGTAGAGATGTGAAAAAATTGAACAAAAAGAGGGAGAGGGCGGAAAGAAAGGGGGCGAGAAAGCACATTTCTTCGCTTCAGAAAATGGCGGCGGCGGCAAAGGCGGCAGCAGCAACGAGCGACGGCAGGCCCGCAACCTGGCGCCCGCCGCCGCCGTCATTTGCGCGCCCGACCGCCGGAGCGTCCTCCGCCGCCGCCGCGGGTCAGGCCGACCCCCCCGGCGCCGGGAAGACTTTCATCGCGTCGGCGGCGGCGGCGACGCCCGTGCCGAAGGCCCCGGGCGCCGTGGACGGCAGCGTGAGCGAGCAGTGCTCGCCAGCCCAAAACAGCAGGTTGCCCTGCGGGGCGCACAGCCGCGAGCGGACGGCGGGCGTGCCGCCGACGCCCATGTAGGAGTAGGCGCCCCCGGACCAGGGGTCGGCCTGCCACCGCGTGACGACGTAGTCGTTCAGCACGGCCGTCTTAGAGGGAAACAGCGAGCGGAAGAGCGCGTCTGCCTTGTCCGCCACGAGCTTGTCCTTGAGCTTGGTCGTCTTGCCGTCGCCGATCTTCTCCCACTTGATCGCGGTGTCGCCGCCTTGGTTGTTTGTGTTTTTCGGTTTTTTGGGTTATTTTTTTCGGGGGGGGCGGGCGGGGGCGGGTTGAGGAGGGGTGGGGATGAGCGGGCGGGTGGCCGGCCCTCGGCGAGAGGAGGATGGCCCGTTGGCGGGCC
>Ga0209390_10006408_pt1 | contig 15784 bp, 16 predicted proteins | sample BON01_FD_187212 | JGI IMG/M metagenome (GOLD analysis project Ga0209390, IMG submission 187212) | Freshwater microbial communities from Lake Bonney liftoff mats and glacier meltwater in Antarctica - BON-01 (SPAdes) (version 2) | ecosystem: Environmental > Aquatic > Freshwater > Ice > Glacier... | reverse complement strand
TGAGGACGAGGAGGAGGAGGAAGAAGAGCAGCAGGTGGTTGATCAGGGCAAGGCGGCTTCGCCTGTTGTGGCGGCGGTACAGTCTCTCACGAATGCTGCTGCTAGTGCTGCTGCTGCTGCTGCTGCTGCTGCGACGAACGCGCCGATTATGGGTGGGATGTCGGTGGAGGAGTTTATGGCTTCGGGAGACGTGGCTCGATATTTGGAAGAGGACCTGGTCACCAAAGAAGAGGTCATTGATTTCTGGCGGGTGGAAGCAGGGGTGAAATCAGGCAGCAGCAGCAGCAGCAGCATTAGCAGCAGTAGTGGCCCCTTGCTTCCGCCTTTGTCTCGTGAGGCGTCTCTGCGGGTGTATGCTCGGATCGAGGAATTGTTTGAGGACGAGGAGGAGGACTCTCCTGAGGCTCTCGCAGAAGCAGCAGCTGAACGTGCCTCCGTCCCTCCTCCCCCTGCGGTATCAACGGAAGACGCGGAGTTTTGGGCGGAGTACACGGCGGCGACGGGCGGGCCTTTGAGTACCAAGATGGATTATACGACGTTTTTGAAGACCAACGAGCTCCCGGATTTGATGGCGGAAGAGCTGGTCTCCCGGGAGGAGGTAAAATCAATGTGGGACAAAATCACACAAGGCGAGCCCGTCATCGATTTCGAGGGTTTCAAAACCCTCTCTTCGGCCCTGGATGACCTCTTCATGGAGGAGGAGGATTGGGAAACAGTAGCAGCAGCCGAAGCAGCACGAGCGGCTGCAGCCCCGGCGCCGGCGAGGCAGTCGGCCGCGGCGCTGTTTGAGGCGGCGGCGGCGGCTCAGAGCAAGGCGGAGGAACCGGAGATGATGCAGGTTGTGGGACCGGCGAAGCCCCAGCTGTTGGAGGTGTTGGGGTCGGTGAAATTTGCGGGGTTGCTGGATGATGATAAGGCGACGGATGATTATGTGGCGGCGTTGGTGGAGGCCATGATTGAAGAGGATGCGAATTTGGCCGTACAGGACGAGTTGGAGATTGCCCAGTTGCAGAAGGCGATTGAGGGGGATTGGGACCTGGTTTATAGTACCTCGAGGACGATGAGGTATAATCGTGGGTTGAGTGGGTTGGGGAAGTCGCTGCCGCAGGCGGAGTTTGTGGCGTTCCGCCAGTCGATTGCCGTGAATGGGTATGCGTTTGAGACTGTGTACACGGAGCAGCTGAAGACCTTGGGGAGGGAACTGGACGTGGTGGTGGAGGGGGCATGGGAATTGAAGGATGTGGTGTCGATCATGGACGGGGAGCTGTGTTTGATCATGGATGTCTTGCCGGCCACGATTAAGTATGGGTTTATGAATGAGCGGATTGAGACGGGGTGGAAGGGGGTGCGGGTTCTGAATCGGTGTGAGTTGTTGTATTTGGATGAGGACACAAGGGTGATGAAGGGGCAGTCGTCTGACTCTTATTTTGTGTTTCGTAGGCGGACGGATGGGAGTACCACGACGAGGGCCTGGAATAAGCGGCGATAGATGGTAGGAGAGAAATAGGACAAAAGGAGGAAGAGTGTGAGTGTCTTTTTTTGATAGCGAGGATTAATCAACAAAGAAAAGAAAAGAGAAAATAATACGGATCAAGAGCGGGATAGAGTAAAAGCAAGCATCGCTTACTCGTTTATTGCTTTATTCTTTATGTTTTTTGATATGTCTACCGACGCCTGTCGTGGTCCCGCGAAGAGGACCGACGACGGCTGCTGCCACTCTTGCTGCTGCCTCTTTCTCTCTCTCTTTCACCCCCACCACCACGTCGCTCCCGCTTTCCACCAGAGCGCGATCGTGACCGGGGCCTTCGATCTCGCCGGCGCCCGTCATCCTTATCCTCGTGCCTGCTCCGCACCCGATGGCCATCCCTGTCTCGCCTTCCACCAGAGCGTGATCGTGAGCGAGGCCTTCGGTATCCCTTTCTGTCCCAGCCTCGCGAGCCAGAACGAGACCGAGAGCGCTTCCATCCCTCCCCTCCACCACCCCCACTATCATTCCCCTCCCACCGACTCTTGCGCGACGGCGGCGGTTGCTCAAGCGGTGCCACGCCTTTCTTGCTTCCTCCAGTCCCAGCACCAGCACCAGCAGTATGAGCTGCACTGGTTTCACCACATTCTTTGAACCCTTCTCCACGGCTTTTAATTTTCCCCTTTCCCCTTGCCTGCATGGTATATCTATTCCATTGCTTGGCCACAGACTGAGAGAAATCAACTTTTACGCGCCTGTCATCTATCAGCGCGTTGTCCATCTTCTTATAAGCCTCATTACAGCTCTCAACGTCATCGAATTCAACAAAGGCATAATTTAGCGAGTCTCCCGTCACGGCATCCCTGCAGATCTCTGCCTTCACCCCGGTACCGAACCTACTGAAAATAATTTCCAGGTCCTCGTCTGTTGTGATAGCATTGAGCTTGCACACAAACAGCACATTATCCGGCGGCTTGATCTCTGCGTCAGGCAAATCACCAATCATCTCCAGGACCACCGCCCGCTTCTTTGCCTCGGCGTCTCGAATGCGCTCGTCCAAGGCCTCCGCCGTCAGCCCATCCTCCTCGTCTACCAAATCCATCAGCCGGGGCTTCACCGTCTCCGCTTCCGGCCGCTCCCGCACCGGCGATGCGTCCGGAACCAGGTCTCCCATGCCCGGAGGGTCATCAAAGGGGTCTTCAAGCACGTAGGTATGAAGGATGCGGACATCGCGGTAAGGCCGGCCGTTCGTGTCGCAGTACAGCTCGTTCATGTCCTTGAGGGTTGTGTCCAGGCCCTCGGCTACCTCCCCAAAAATAGTGTGCTTCCCGTCCAAAAACTCAAGGTCTTCCCCCCGCATGGTGATGTAGAACTGCGACGTGTTTTGGTTTTCCCCGCCCGAGGCCATGCACACCAAGCCGGGCCGGTTGTGCTTGAGCTGGGGCAACCGGATCTCGTCCTCGAAGAACTTGGCCTGCTCCCCGTACAACAACCCGTAAAGCGACAAGCCTCCGCGGCCCGTGCCCGTGGGGTCCCCCGTCTGAATCATGAAGTTCTGCTGCACGTTGTAAATGAGGACGTCGTTGTAGTACTTGGCCTTGCAGAGCTTGAGGAAATTCTTGGCTGCCAAGGGGCACTCCTCGCACAACAGGTCCACCACAAACTCCCCCAGCGTCGTCTCCACCAGCACCGACATGACGGCCGAGACGTGCCTGTTGTGATGTGTGTATCAGATGTGTGGTAAGCATTACGCAGAGAGAATAGGGCAGCGTGTGGTGCGGACAAGACAAGGCAAGACGGAGACCCTCATCATCATGCCCTACCTTCTTCCCCATCCTCAAACGGGCGCCGCCTCACGGAAGCTTGCGTACACGACTTTTCAGAAGCCAGCACGTTCCTCCCCTTCCTGAATGGATGAAAGGCTCGTTTCTCGCATGTGATTTGTGCCTTAGGCCACCCCACTCAAGTCTGCTTCCTTGCCTCGTCCTCCAGCAAAGGTTTGCTCAAACCCACACAGGGCAAGCAAAGGCAACCTCCCCACAAATACCCCCCCACAATCGCACCGCCCGCCCACCATGGCCAACAACGACCCCGAAAGCGGCAACAAATAGCGCAAGGCGGCCATGGGCGAAGAGGGCCCAGCAAGCCTCCTGGCTCCTCCTCCTCCTTCTCCCTCTGCTCCCAACTTTTTGGACCTTGAATATTGGGTGGGCGGGTCTCCTCCCCCCGAAGCGCCCGCGACGTGGCCGCCCGCGACCCCGCCCCTCGCGAGCCCGCCACTCCGGACGCCGCCTATCCAGATGTTGCCGCTCCAGATGCCGCCGCCGCCCCATACGCTGAGTGTGCCCCCACCCCCTCCCCCGATCCCCGAGGGGTGGCTCCAGGCCGTGCCCTCCCCGCGACCCGACGCTGTGAATGGCATTGGTCGCGGCGACAGCGAGAGCACGCCGTCCTTCTTGGGGCAATGCAGTTATACGCAGTTTATGGCTCTGCAGCATGTCCTCGAGGTGGGCTTTGTGCGCAAGGCTTTGGCCGTCTTGCGGGCATTTGGACTCTGCATGCGGGACGCGGCATCGGACATCCACGAGCTGCAACCCTACCTGAAAAACATGTGCCAAATCGTCGGCTGTACTTATGAGACCTTGCTGCACGACCCCAACGTCATTGAGCATTTGCGGGGGCTCTGCGCGCCGGCGACCCGGAAGCAGAAGCGCACGCTCGAGCCTTGTGTGTGCGACGCATTCATCCAAGATCTTTATAACGACGGCGCGCCCGCGCTCTGCCTCATTTTGAGTGCCGGGCAGAAACAGTAAGGAAGAGGGGTGAGGAGTGGAGGGGAGATGGGCGGGCGGGCCTTCGGTATGGTACCATAAGATTGTTTGCAACTTTCTCCGCCAAACGGCCGGGAGTGAGTATGCACAAAATGAGAAGGTACTTTGAAGGCAAGGCGCGTAATAAATGTAAACGAAATCTCACCCGCAATTGCATTTTCTCCCAACACACATACCATACAGCATCTGCGGGAATGACCTCTTTACCAAGCGCTATTTGATCAAGGGCGAGTATGGCCACAACCTGAGCGCGCCCGAGCTGTTGGAATGGTACGTTCTGCCTGTGCCAATCCTCATTTCCCCTGTCGCACTCCAACGATGTTGAATTCGGTGACACAAGGTCGCATGAACGACGAACTTATTATTTCTTCGACTCACGCTTTCCTCCGACAAAATCAATCAAGCATCCTCGTGCCCGAAGACCTTGACGAGTTGGTGGAGTACTTGCTGGGCATGCTCTTTGCCTCGGGCTGTGGAGCAAACACGGGGGAGTACAGCACCATTGTGCAGGTGAGAGGATGAGGGGTGAGTTGGTGAGGAGAGCGCGATTTATTGTCGTCCTTAAGTCAAATTCTTACATACATACATACAAACAACCCCACGATAGAACATAAGTGTCGTGACAACCGGAACCATTCCGAGAGCCACCTCGCCCTGGCACGGGCTCGCTTCATGGTGGCCGATGCGCGAGAGTACTTCTGTCTGGTCCTCTCCCTCCAGCGCCTGCCCACACACAACAAATACCTGGTGTTGCCTCAAGGATATTCTCAAGCCACGCATATGCAAGTGCTTGGAGCCCTTAAGGTCCCGATTTTGCCTTTGCCTCCACACACACCCACGCACCAGGAGCAGCAGCACCGCGAGGCCAACATCACCTGCTCCCCTCCCTTCTTTGCTGGAAAGGCGGCGCGGGCGTTGGAGGTCACGACAGACCCTGCTTACATCCCTATCTAGAGGAGAGGTTAGAGTGGAGTAGACATCGACAAGTTTTAGGAAACCACGTAACAAAGAAAGAAAGACTCCTACCACAAAGACGAAAACCGCTCCAGATTACCTAGTGGGGAGGCAGGTAGAAGCTGTCGTGGACCGGTCGTCAAAGAGCGCATGTGCTCTTGTCACGGTGCACCGTAGCAGGTCGACAATTCAGGCTTAGACAACAAAAAGACCTACAGGTGGATTGGTTCACTGTTTGGTGTGCGCACTAAGAGACCAAAGGGCCTGGTCCGACGACCACTGCACCTCTTCCGCAAGCAAATGCCTGTTCGTGATATGAATTTGTTAGTTTGAAAAGCGGTTGCGTCAGGATTTCGATTTGGGGTTTCCATCCCACAGGGCAGACGACAGCCAAGGCAATGTGCCTTCACTCTCTAACTGGCTCCCTTGATTCTCACTGCCCCCATCTGTCGATGTAAGTAAGAGGGCAGCGGCAGAAGCGCCATCAGGGAGGAGAGAAAAGAGGAGGCAGGCGCATGTCGCAGTCAAGTGGCGCGAACCGTGCGCCAGAAGAAGCAAGAGACGAGAGACGATCTCTCTCAGAAAAACCATAAAATAATACAGTGGCGCAAGGAGTGGTTGCGTATGGTAGTCAATACATCCAAGAGCCCCTCTACATACGCACGATTATTGCGTGCACAAAGGCCAGCGCCTGTCTCTCTTGCTTGCCCTCCTTCCACACATGCTTGCTTCCCTATCCCCTCGACCAAAACTCGCATGTCGTCTACGCTTGACACACGTCCTGGTGTGCAACCAAGGATTTGCGTATTGTGCCTTGGCTCACGAGACACGCACACGCACGCACGCACGCACCCACCATTCACACACACTACACACTACACAGGCACGATAGCCATTCCTCGCGCGGAGGAGGGCGTGGGACGGGAGGAGGACAGCGGCACGACAAGGAGGCTTAGCAAGGAAGGAAGGAAAGAAGGGGAAGCATGGACATCTACTACCCCAAGGATAATGCAGTCTCGCACGGCAAGGTACGTAGGGCAGCGGCAGCCAAGTGCACGCCCTGGCAAGGACAGACACGCCTGTGTCGCGGTGAGGCCTCGTGTACTAACTCTTCCCTCTCCTTCCCTCCCTCCCTCCCTCCCCTTCTCCCCCCCTAGGTGCACGAGCTGCTCGACCCAGAGGTACGTTGTTGGGAGAATAAGAAGGGGATGGGCAGCGAGAGGAGCAGCAGGGAGAGGCGACCTAAACCCTTTCTCAACCCCTTCCCTCTCTTCCCTCTCTCCCCCCCCCCCCCCCCCACAGGCGTTGAAACGCGGGGAGCCTCTGACGGAGGAGTCGATCCGGTGGCTGCTGGAGTTGCATGGGGAGATGTTCTTGATCGAGCAGCACTACAGCACACGGACGCGGTTGCGGCGGTTGGCATTAAATGGAACGCCGGTGGCGGTACGTTTTTGAGGGGGTGGGTGGGTGGGTCACTAGAGAGTGCTATGATTAGACTCATCCAACCCCAACCTCGCTAATCACCGCAGACATACGCATAGAAAGCTCTTTTTCTCCTCTCCACTCACAACCCCCCCCTCCCTCCCTCCCTCCCCACAGGAGTTCTCGGACATCGAGCCCATGGTCGACTTCCAACTCGGCACCACCAACATTCGCATGGCCTTCACCGTCCGCGCGAACAAAGGGGTGGTCTACGAGCTCCTGGTGAACGGGAAGCGCTTCGAGGACCTCACCCAAGCATTGCCCTCCCCCATTGCCTCGTGTGCGGAAGGGTCAGGGATGACGTTTGGAGACCCTCTGATGTTTCAACGGCTGGGCATCTTACCCCCGCACGTCCTCCTCCAGCAGCAGCAACAGCAGCAACTCCTTTTGCAGCAAGCGATGAAACAGCAGCAGTACTTTCGTGAGCAGCAGCAGCAGCAGCAGCAGCAACAACAGCAGCAGCAGATGGACGTCATGGCGATCGCCCCCTTGGATACCTCTCTTGGCGCTTCGTCTATCGGCTACCCCTCCCTACCCCACCCTCACCACTCCTTCAACCCTCACCACCAGCATCACCGCACCGCCTCCCAAGACGTGCTCGCCAACCTTCTAGGCGAAGCAGCCGTCGTGCCCTACCAACACCAGCACAACCAAGCAGCCCACCTCGCCCTCCCTCCCGACCTGCCCCTCCTCGTCACCCACACGCACCATTACCACTCGCACTCGAGGCATCCGTCTCTTACTTCTTCCCAACATCAGCACCACCACCGGCAACTCAGCCTGGGGACTCACTCCTTACAAGATGACATTTTCTCGGCGCTTATCGCGGGGGTTGGTGCGGGAGGGGGAGGAGGAGGGGGAGGAAGGGAGGGAGGAGGGGCGACGGCAGCGACTGCGGTGTCATCGATGCCTTCGTGGGATAACTTGATGTTGGCTGGAGGGGGAGGAGTAGGAGGGGGAGGAAGGGAAGGAGGGGGGAATGGGTCGTTCATTGTCACTGCTGCGGCTGCTGCTGCTACTACTACCACCAACGCGCTCTTGCCTTTGCTCTCGCCGGCGCAGCACCACAACCATCTTCGTCAGCAGCAGCTGCAGCAGCAACGGCAGTATCAGTACTACCTACAGCAGCAGCAGCAACAGTACCAGCAGCAGCACCCACCGCTGGCGCTGATGCCCCAGCACGAGGAGGAAGAGGAGGAGGGGGAAGGCGCGATGGTGGTCAAGCAACAGCAGCAGCAGCAGCAGCAGCAGCAGCAGCCACGGCTAACAGGCAAGATGCTGCAGCACCAATTGCACCAGCAGCAGCAACAGCAGCAGCAGTATGGAGGGGAGATGATGATTGTGCCCGTCACGCACGGCGCGGGGGCCTTGGAAGGAGGGAGGGAGGGAGGGAGGGAGGGCTTCTCTAGCGACGATGAGGGGGAGGGAGAGAACGAGAACCGACCCGGGGGACGCAGGCGGCGCGGACCGAGCGACTTCTTATGCCAGGAAAACCAACAGTTGCAGCAGCAGCAACAGTACCAGCAGCAGAAGCAGCAGGAGGAGACCGAGGCCGGCACCCAGCGGATGGACGAGGGAGGGGAGGAGGAACGGAGGGAGGAGGGCACCGCCGCTGCTGATGACGACGACGAGGACGACGAGCCCGTGCAGCGCCCTGCTCTCAAGATGGCCAAGACCTCTCCCTCCCTCCGTCGTGCCCCTCCCTCCGCCTTGACCGGGACCCACCACCGGCGAAGGAGCAGCCACGGGAGCCTCAATAATTTGAAGGAAGCGGGGGAACGCGCGGCGTTGGCAGCAGCAGCAGCAGCAGAGACGACAAATTCTACTGCCCCTAATGCTGGAGGAGGAGGAGGATTCTTTGCAGCTGCGCAACGACGGCTTCTGCATCGTCATTTGCTTGCTGATGAGCCACCGGCGCTGCAACGGAGTCTGTCGGCGAGCGACGTGATGGAGCGACCGCCCAACCTGAAGATTGTTGTGCCTGCCCCTCCTTCTTCCATCGGGCAGACGGCTCCAGCCAGCTTGCTGAACCATACGTTGAAAATGAAGATGCCTGGAGGGAACACCCAGCCGCGATGAGAAGGTGGTGGAGGAGAGGGAGGGAGGGAGGGAGGAAGGAAGGGAGGGGTGCGCAAACGGTGAGAATGAATCTAGCGTTTTGACATTTAAAGTGCGGGAGAGAGAAGAGAGTTTGCTGCGTTTATACTGGTGCCATATATAGATTTATAGCTTCCCCGCGAGAAGCGTAGATGAGGAAAAAAACTAACAGAGTAAATAAGTAGGTACCAGTAGGTAGATGTTTTGAGGAAGGAAAAAGAGCAGGAAAAGAGAGAGAGTGAGAGGAGGAGAGAGGGAGTGAAGGAGGGCTTGAAAGAGAGGGGGCATTTGAAACTCCGCTCCTTTCACCGTGTGTGTGTATGCGAGAGAGAGAGAAAGAGAAAGTGTGGTCGTACTTTAATATGGTAGTGTCCACATTGTGTGTCTGAGTGAGTGTAAGTGTAGTCAGATGAACTGGAAGTAGGAGCCTCGTCCCTTCCGCGCTTTTCCTACCATCTCCCTCCCTTTCCCCCTCGAGCTGTTTTGGTGGTAAGGCATGAAATGAAGTCTCTGAGTGAGCCTTACTTTATCCCGCCATGGACAGCGAATATATTTAGAGGGAAAGGAGCAAGGGAGAAGGGAGAAGAAAGGAGGGGCTTTGGTCAAGAAGGAGGGTAGCTAGGGAAGGAAAGGCTTTAGACAATGTATTTTTCGCATACAACAACAGAACAAAATAACAAAAGAAAGAAGGAAGGAAGCTTTAGGTTACGAATGTACTTCAGAAATGGGGAAATGCTTTGAGTTTGTTTCTTGTCGTGCCTTGTCTCGCTTCTATTTTAAGTGCACTCTTGAAATGGGCTAGTTAAGGCACATGCCAAAGCAGGCCAACACTTGTACCATGCAGAGCATCACAGCCCCTGGGCCGCAGCGCATTCCAAAATGCAACCCACCAACACTCTTGTGTACCTCGTTGCTTGTCCTGCCACTGGGGGGGTCACAACACATCGGGACATCTCAAAGAAGGAAGACCAGCGAGCCTTATAGGCGCACGGAAGCTTGCCATGGCGTCTCCATGCTCAGAACGCAGCGGACCTTGTCTGGCTGGGTGGCCTGCCTATGAATTTGAACCGGTTGGATATACCCGGAGTTGAGGTTTGCCTTGCGAAAGCTTCATGCCTTGCTTCTTCATCTCATCTCATTCAATACCAAGCCACAAGTGCACAGGCGGGTACACCGGACCTCGGGCATGCGGAAGAGGGTCTGTTGCTTGCTGGGAAGGTCGTGGGGGTCTTGGCAGCTCGGGCCAGCGCTTCTCCCTCGTCTTCTGCCGAGACACCAGATGGCGGATACAACACTAACGTTCTGGCCCTTTGGTGTGGGCAGTGCTTCATGACCACACCACTCCCACAAGCACGGTGTTGACAGCGACAAGGACCTTACCAGCTGCGTCCCTAATGCCACCTCTTTCCCCTTCCTTTCCAACGCACAGCTTTCTGTCCCAGCGGCCCGCGGCGCCGAAAAGCAGCAGCAAGCGGCCTCGCTTCTCAACTCCTTAACCAAGCCCCCGACACAAAGCCTGCGCCCCCTCCACCCCCCTCCACTCGTCGCCATGGCTACGGCAGTGCTCCGACAACCCCAATGCAAGGTGGCCCCTTCCCAATTCCCCGTCTATGGTCGGGCGCGAGAGCATCCAGGGAGCGACTTGGTACGTACACACTGTCCGCTTTGCGCGAAGCAGCAGTAGCAGTAGCAGCAGGAGGAAGAGGAGGAGGAGTAGGAATAAGCGCAATGGCCAGAACTAGAGCAAGCGTATGCGTCCTGCTCTACCTCTCTGTCCTGGCTGGTACATGTTTGTATGCACGCTCATCCTTTCCTCCTTCCTTCCCTCCCTCCCTCCCTCGCCCTTCTTCAAATACACAGGACCTGAACATGGAGACTCTGCTGGAGGAGTACGCACTGGACGACGATGAGATGGGCTTGGATTTCTTGGACGGGACCAACATTTCGGATACGAGCAAGGACACGGCCCCCAATAATGTTAGCGATGTACGTGTGTGATGTTTTCCTTTTTTGATTTATCAGGGATGGATGGAGGGAGGGTTTGTGTGAAAAGTGAAGAAGAGAGATCGAAGAGGGATTAGAAACTTCCTTTATTTTATATTCTTGGCTTCTATTCGCTTCCCCTTTCAATCTTTTCACATCTCTTCCCCTCTGTACTCCACCCCCCAAAACCTCAAAACAACAACAGTTTGACGACGTGGACGAAATGGCGGGCGGAGGCGGCGGAGGAGGAAAGAGCAACAAAGCCAGCAGCAGCAGCAGCAGCAGCGGCACGGGCAAGGGGAAGAAGCGCAAGGCTGCTGGTGGGGGAAGCGGTGGGACGGGGGCGCCGAGGAAGAAGAGCCACGAGCAGATGGAGCGTAGAAGAGAACGGAATCGGATTTTGGCCCGTCGGACGCGTCTGAGGAAGAAGTTCATTTTTGAGAGTTTGCAGAAGCAGGTGATGGATTTGAAGCGGCAGAACACGAAGTTGAAGACGATTGTGAAGGTTAATATGGCGGAGCAGGCGCCCGAGGTCCTTGGGTCTTGCACTGCCCGTCTTCCCTCTATCGTTACTGAGTCCATGGCGGAGGCGTCGACGTTGCTGGAGCGGGGGGATTTTAATTTAGTCAAGAGCCTGCAGACGGCCCAGCAGTCGTTCGTGGTGACCGATCCGAGTTTGCCTGATAATCGTAAGTACATGTGGGAGGGAGGGAAGGAGGGAGGGAGGGGTGTCTTTCTGTTTGCGATTCTTGTCTCTCTCATGTGCCCTCGCTCTTTTTACTGGTGCTTTGTACTTATTCTTATCCCCTCCCCTCCCTCCCTCCCTCCCTCCCCTCTCCACAGCCATCGTCTTCGCCTCGCAAGGCTTCCTCGACATCACCGGCTACATCATGGGGCAAGTCCTCCACCACCCACTCACCCTCCCTCCCTCCCCTCCCCTACTCCCTCCCCCCCCACCACACAGCCATCGTCTTCGCCTCGCAAGGCTTCCTGGACATCACGGGCTACAACATGGGGCAAGTCCTCGGGCGGAACTGCCGTTTCCTCCAGGGGCCTCGCACGGACCCTGCGGCTGTCGCCAAGATCAGGAAGGGAGTGGCGGCTGGTGCGGATACGTCGGTGGCGTTGCTGAATTACAAGGCGGACGGGACGGCGTTTTGGAATCAGTTTTTTGTGGCCCCGCTCAGGGATTTGAATGGGGAGGTGGTTTATTTTGTGGGGGCTCAGTGTGTGATTGATAAGCCGATGGAGGAGATGGAGGAGGAGGCACGGGCGAAGGCGAAGGAGGAGGCGGAGGAACGGGCGGCGGCGGAGGCGGGGAGTGACGAGGAGGAGGAGGAGGAGGATTGAGGGGGAGAGGGAAGGAGGGAGGCAGGGAAGGAGAAAGAGTTCATAGGTGGGGATGTATGAAAAGAGAAAGACGGAGAGAGAAGAGACAAAGAGAGAGAGAGGAGAGAACATGCATGCAAAAATGGGATAGACCAGAAGAGAGAGAGTGAAGAAGAGAGAAATAGAAGAGGAAGGAAAAGAGGGAGTTAGCGTTTTCAAGACGCAGGTAGGCACACACGCAGAGAGAACGAGAGGAGGCTTTAAATTTGTGAGCGCGGGTAGTATGATGTTTTCATTTCTTTTGTTCAGTTATTTTTACTTTAGCAGCAGCAGCAACAGCAGCAGCAGCAGCAGCAGCTTGGAAAAGAAGGATTCTCAGCCGGTTTGTGCGCGGGACTGAGACAGGCAGATGTGCGGCCTTGAGTCGTGACAAGTTTTAAAAAAAAAGGAAGAGGAGGGAGAAGAAGAAAGACGAAGATAAAAGGAGGAGGCAAGGAGACGATGATGTGTATGTAGTGAGGAGGAGGAGGAAGAGAGAGCGGCCAGGGTTGAAAGGATAACACAAACAGAAACGGAAGCCATTGAAAGACCGCAATCAATAAACACAGAGAGCAGAAGACAAGACACGGACGAAAGAAACAGGAAAAAAGAAGCAACAAAAACGGCAAGAACGAAATATGACATATAGTAGGAGCAGTGCATTGCTTCTGAAAACAGTGTCCTTGTCCTTTCTTTGTTAATTCCCAACTTCTTCTTTTTCGAATCGTTGTTGCATCTTTTCACGGTTTTTCAAGATGGGATGGGCGCTTGGCCCTCGTTGTTTCCTCTCTTCCCTTCGACTCTGAACGATCTTCTGACCTCCTCCACTTTCCAGAGCCCTCCCCTACCCCTTCCCCCTTGCCTTGCCTTCCGCGGCATCATCAATCTGCGTTATTAATCAAAGTCGCATGAGGAAAAAGAAAAAAATAACACACAATTTAAAAAGCACACTATCCTTCCCAACAATCTCCCTCACCCCTCTCCACTTCCTCCCTCCCACCCTCCTTCCCTCCCTCCCTCCCTCCCTCCTCAAAAAATCTACCACCCATCCTCATCCTCTGTCGATCCTCCCTGCCCTCCCTGCGACGCTGCTTCCGAAGACTGTGCCGTCGCCGATGCAGCCGCCGAGGCCGCAGCTTGTGCCCGTTGAGCACGTGCCGCCTTGGCCTTATCTGCTGCCTTTCGTTCCTCGCGTCGCACCGTTTGCTTCTCCGTAAAAATCATGGCGCCCACCCCCAGACTCACGCCCACCACACCGGCGATGACGCCGCCGATGACCGCGGGGTCGACTTCCATTTTGAGGAGGTCCCGTCTGCGCGTGGAGGAGGCGGCGAGTTGCTGCATTTGGTGTTGTTGTTGGGTTGACAAGGAGGCACGGGCGTGCAGGGCGGGCATGCGGCCGACGGGGGCGAGGAAGGCGTGGGTGGTGCTGACGGCCAGGAGCAGGCAGGCAGCCACAAGGAGGAGGACTAGTCTTTGTTGTGCCATGGTGTACTGTGTGTCGTGTGTGGGGTGGGAGGAGGGTGGGTGAGTGGCGTGGCCGGGAGAAAGAGACAGGGCACGAAATGCGCGGCGTCTCCCCAGCGACAGAATCATTGGACTAAAGGCACAATTAGGGTTGTGGGTGGCAGGGGCGTGCTCCAGAGGCGGGCGTAAGGGTCATCCAGAACACCATCGTATGCGTCGCTCGCCACGCCACCTCACGCTGCCTTCGTCGGCTTGGAGGAAAGAGACGACTCGTGGCATTTGCTGACGGACTCCATCCGCCCCCTGCCCCTTGGCCTTAGTCCTACGGGTCATTGTGATGGTTGTGTCGGTGAAAGAAATGGATGGTGGTGAATGCCAGGCACGTGTGGTCAGGCGCAGCCGCGCAGCAAGCACTGCTGCCAGGATCGTCGTGACGAAATCATCGCTTTTCGGGAGCAACGTCGTGGCACCAACGTCTCTGGCTTTCTAACCCTCCCTCCCTCCCCACCACCACTACACACACAACGTGCCCACGAAGACCAGGACGCCTGCGATCTCGGGCACTAGCCCATCTAAGCACACAGCGGGATGGCAGCACCACCAAAGTCAGAAGCGTCATCGGGCTTGGACACGCCACACACGATCGACCTCCCCCTTATCCAAGACGCAGCCATTACCATACGACCCTTTGTGCACGGCACGCCCGTCCTGCGATGCCAGGCCATCGAGACAGCCGCCGCCGCCGCCCAACCAGCAGAATCCACCAAGCGCGAGCTGTTTTTCAAATGCGAGCTCTTCCAAAAAACGGGGTCATTCAAGGTCCGTGGGGCCCTCAACGCCGTGGCCCACTTGCCGCCAACCGTCACAGACGTCGTCACCCACAGCAGCGGGAACCACGCACAAGCCCTCGCATGGGCAGCGCGTGCCAAGGGACTGAACGCCCACATCGTTATGCCCCGGACAGCGCCCGCAGTCAAAGTGCAGGCCGTGAAAGGGTACGGCGGCAAGGTCTATTTGTGCGAGCCGACGGTGGAGGCCCGCTGGGCCATGGCGGCCGAGCTAGTAGCTTCAACTGGCGGCGCATTGGTACATCCATCGGATGACTACAACGTCATGGCAGGCCAAGGGACCGTAGCGCTCGAATTTTTGGAGCAGGTCAAGGAGGAGACGGGGGGGGGGGAGCTGGACGCGTTGATCATTCCAATTGGAGGGGGGGGGTTGTTGGGAGGCATGGCGGTGGCAGCCAAGGCGTTGCAGCCGGGCATCAAGATAATAGGCGCAGAGCCTGCGTGTGTTGATGATGCGGCTCGGTCCAAGGCGACGGGGGAGTTGTGTTTGCACTCTTCGCCGCCACCAAGGAGTATAGCAGATGGATTGTTGACGGTGTTGGGGAAGAAGACCTTTCCTATTGTGTCTTCGGAGAAGGTAGATGCTATATTAACTGTTTCTGAGAGGGAGATTGCACGGGCGATGCGACTGGTGTATGAGAGGATGAAACTGGTGATTGAGCCGAGTGCGGGGGTGGGGGTGGCGGTTGCCTTGAGTGGTAAGAGGTTAGATGCTGTGGTTGGGAAGGAGTGTCGGAGGGTGGGGATCGTCTTGTGTGGAGGTAATTTGGATGTGAGTAAGTTGGAGGAGGTCTGGCGGTTGGCGGATGAGGATGAGGAGGAGGAGGGAGGGGGGGAGAATGGACATGGGATCAGCATTAGTAGGGGAAAGTAAGAGATGACTGATTGTAAAACCAAAAATGTCAGCGAGCATTAACTAAATGGTTTGGCAAACATGAGTTTTGGCAATTATATAATTATATACACCTTCTGTTCTTCTTATTTTAATTCTCTCTGACGTTTTCGGCGGCTCAGGCTGTGTAACATATGCTACGATGTAAAGAAGACACGGTTTGCAAAATCAGAACTTGAAAAATGATGTGTGCGTGTGTGCACACGGTGAAATCGTCTTACTTTTTACTCTATACATACGTCACTCTCCTTCATGCTAAGCAAAGCAAGCGGGGACGCGCCCTCCCTCCCTCCCTCCCTCCCCCTCCGGTCCTCGCAAACAAAAAACAAAAACATACTTCGTCTTGCTAGCTGCTGCGGCAAAAAACATAAATCCACTACATGCATATCTCTACCTC